>BNJU01003356.1_pt1 | contig 68915 bp, 80 predicted proteins | sample 8539281 | NCBI WGS metagenome assembly BNJU01 (sample SAMD00202456, study PRJDB9452) | human saliva metagenome | isolation source: human saliva | place: Japan | reverse complement strand
GATCGGCTTTTAGTACTGCTCTTTCCTCATTTATTCTTCCATTCCATAAAATAGCTTTACTTCATCACATTTCCATACTAAAACTCACTCTCATTTGAAAAATACCGTAAATGTGATTACGGAATCTAAGCATTTCAAGCTGCTTTTAAAACGATATCCCTTTTTGTAAATCCGTCTTCCATCTCTTTAGCAGTCAGATTTGTACGGTTGATCTCCTTATGTCCTCCGGCTCCTGCCCTCTTTACCGCTTCATGATCGTTCTTTCCTGCAAACAAATCCAGATACCAAACCTGCGGCTTGCCCGGCATAAAGATTTGGATGGCTCTGGCAAGGAGCATTCTCTTATCATCATCTCCAAGTGCACTGTAATAAGTTGCATTCACCTGATAGTATACATTCTTTTGACCGTGTAAATCCTTTACATATCCGCCTCTATTTACCACAGTATCTATAACAGATTGAATCCTTTCTTCACTTATAAGTCCCTTAAGATCAAGCAAAGGTATTCCGTCGTGACAACCCAGCATATTTACGACCTGTATTTTCTTTTCCACAAGTTCATCGGCCCATTTTTTTAAGACTTCGCCTGATTGCTGTTCAAAGGCATCTATAATAAGTCCCGGAAGGAAGAAATCATAAGTCATATAGCCCTTATTTGCTATCTTCTCATAGATTTTTTCTTCATAGCTTGCATGGATTTCAGGCAGCAATCTCACATTGTACTTATCAGCCAACTCTCTCACCTTTGTAAGCACATCCCAGGTGGCAGGCTCATTTAAAAAGTTTTTCTCGCCGACTCCCTTTGGGGCATAGGCAAAAGCGTCAAGCCTTACAATCTTTGCCCCGTAATTTGCCAAAGTCTTTAAAGTATTGTCATAAAACTCCCAAACAAGAGGCGACTTGATATTAAGATCCATCTGTCCGAGATACTTTCTCTCAGACTCCAATCTTTCACAAAGCTCTTTCTTTTTATCATCACTTAGCTTATCTGTGTAGATATTTGACTCGTTTAAAATATTTGAAGGAGACTTTCCCTCTGATAAACCTTTATTTAATAAATTTGCCAATCCGTCCGCTATAGTGTACTGTACACCTGTGATATTTCTTATATCCACAGCATCCAAAGTCGGATACCTTACTTCCTGATAAAAGGTATTCCAATAGGGAACTTCCTTTCCATCAGGGAAGCGAACCATAAGTATCGGAAGTCCCGGTTTTCTAAAGAACATATCCTTTATAAGATCGGCTCTTTAGGCTGTATATAGCCTTCTTTGGTCATTTCACCGCAGCCTTCCCAAAACTTGTTCCAGTCAATGAAAAAATCTCTATACTTTGACTTCTCACCGTTTTTTATAATATCCTGAAACTGTTTTGAGAGTACTGAAGCATGGTTTAAAATAAAATCAAGCTTTAAATCAATTCCAAGTTCCTCAAGTTTTTCCAAATCCTCTCTTTTTGCATAAAGTTCATTCAAAGAGTAGTCAATTACTGAAAAACCTCTGTCCAAATCTGTATTAAACAGACTCGGCAGAATGTAAAATGAAGAGAAAACATCCTTTAATTCTTTTTTACCGAGGAAATTTACAATATCACTTAAGCTTCCGCCAAGACTGTCAGGGTATGCATTAAGCATAGGGCCGTTATCATTTCTTTTCATGCTCTTCACCTACATTCCTATATATTTACAATATTCTTCGTAGCTTAGTCTGTCACCGTTCGGCAGAATAATTATCTTTGCCTTATGTGCCTGTTCTACTAATGTTCCCTGTTCTATATTAAGTACCATTGCCGTAAACGGGCTGTCTATTCCGCAGTCACGATTCCTTAAAAGTCTGTATTTCAAAGTTTCCTGTGGAGTACTGTGTAAAAGTATCGGTATATCTACACCTTCAAAGTAATCACTGTTTCCATGTGTCCATTCAATCAGAAGAACTCCGATATCCTTGAAATTCACATCATCATACCATATCTGAGTATTGCTTCTTCCCATTCTCTTTAACCAGATTTTGTCTGCACCTGATTTAAATTGCTTGACAACATCTTCAACTTCATTAAATGCAAGCTCATTTGCTGTACCGAGGTACTCCTTCAGCGCATTACGTCCGCCGTTTATATATGATTCATACCATGGATATTTTTTTATATTTTCAGGGTCTGCATCATTTCCGTCTTCCTGCAGCTTATGAACTATGTCAAAACGCTCTTTTGTATACTCACCGTCCTTTACCAGCCCTTTTAATCCGCCTTCTCTAAACAGGTGTAAACGTTCCGCATCATTGTACTCAGGTATTCTTCGCGGATAATTATCTCCTCCCAATATATAGCTTCCTATCCCTGATATCATTTAAATAATAGGACAGAACTGCCGATATTCCTGATTTTCCAACACCTGAACATCCTGACACGGATACAACTACCTTTCCGTTGTCATTTTTACTCTTAACTTTTTCAATCTCCTCAAGTAAATAAGGAAAAATCCTTCCCGCTCTGTCAATATGATACTCGGTTATTACAACCTTACTTCCCGGCACATCAGCTTGCTCAATTTCCTCAGGCAGTACCGGCGGCTTCCAATTTTTTAAATCCTGCATATGCTCACCTCATATACTAAACTGTGCTGTAATGGACTGTACAAGTATCCAAAAAAACACTCCGTATGAAAATCCTTTCACACGGAGTGTACCATAATATTGCCTGTTTTTCTATGTATTTTTAAACAGGGCCTATCTTGCAGGATACTTTTCCTTAAAGTTTTTCAGCCAATCCAAGTATTTTTCCACATCGGCCTTATTCTCAGGAGCTTCGTCAAACTCCTTTGTCTCTGCATTCACTCTTTCCTTGTCCTCATCCGAGAGAGCTCTCTGCGCAAATGTATAGACCACCTCGTCTTCTTTTCCGATATGTCTGTTTAAAAGTGTGGCATATCCTGAGGCATTTGTGATTATATCAAGCTTATTGAGTGTGGAAGGATCCTTCTCATATCTGTCTATCGCCTCTAAAAGCTCATTCATATGAAGCCTTCCAAGGTCATGCTCTACAAGCATACCGTTTCTTATAAGCTTATCCGCTACAGGGCCGAGCTTTTCAAGCATTAGCTTAAAGAGAATCTTCTCCTCCTTGCCGTGGTGAAGATGGTCTGCATAGTTCTTACCGAATGCTACACACTCTTTCACAAGATTTATATCTACGTCTTTCCCTTCTATTATAGAACAGCACATAGACTTCATGCTTTTACAAAACTCTATTATATTTTTTTATGTTCTTCAACTAAAAATATCTATTCCGTACATATCACTCCTTAACCAACTTATATGAGCCGTTGCCGAGGTTATAGTATGACAAATCACTGCCTGCAAAGACTCCCTCAATCATGGCATTTCTTATCTCATAAAATAATGCCACATCCACACCTACTTCATCCCAGTACTGCTTATGAATATCCACAGTCTCCTGCCATGTAATCTCATCGCTGTCTTCATTGACAACCATATTTACACCGTCACAAGGCATTCCGCTGACAAAATGTATTCTCATAGTATTCAAAGCCGTCTGCCGGAGTAGCATTAGGCTCTACCGCATTTTCCACACCGAATATCCTTGCACACTCACATATAATTCCTATCGCATCAGGATCGTTGTCTGTAAGAGTCTTTGTAACATATGCCAATCTTCTCTCAACTATAGCTATCTTATCCTGTAACCAGCCATGGATATTGGTCGGGTCAATAATATTTCCAAGGTCACCCTCAGGAAGTGAAGAAAATTTCTCATCTATATCTGCAAGAGGGGCTACATTAAGCTCCTTATCCTTTTGCCACATCTATAATAGCGTTTTGTCAAATCATTCTGTATTTTTAATCTTTCTAAAAAGCCAATGATGTATTGGTCCTAAAATTGCACTCATCTTTCTCTCCTTTTATCTCTCAAGCGGAAAAACCACTGTAAGCTGCATCTTAAAACTCTCTATCGCATGAACTGAATGCGGCTTTCTTGCCGGCATCACAAGGCTTTCACCTGCATTAAGGATATACTCCTTGCCGTCAACTATAAACTTTCCTCTACCTTCAAGCACTGTCACCAAAGCATCACCGTCAGATTCGTGAGTGGATATCTCCTCTCCCTTTGAAAAATGCAAAAAAACTGTAATGCTTACATATTTATTCTGTGCCAATGTCTTTGAAACTACCTGACCTTCACTTGCTTCAACCAAATCGGCTAATTTTAAAACTTCTTCATGATTTATATTCTTTAAAAACTTATCCATATAGTCCTCCTTTATGGTTAAATCCAAATCTCTATTGCTACTGTAGTATAACCCTTTTTAAATATCTTTTTTTCCGTAACATATGTTAAATATATAAATTTATTTAAAAAAACCTGCCTTGGGATTTCCAAAACAGGTTTTTGTAAAAAGTCATTTAGAAACTCTTTTCCTCCGTTGACATCTATATCACCGTCAAAAGTGCTTATCAATAGCAGCTATAGCCGCCTCAAGTCCTCTTCTAATATCATCAAGTGCCATATAAGGAGCTACAGGTGTCCTTCTTGCTACCTGCTCAGGTATAAAAGGCACATGTGTAAATCCTCCTTTGATATGAGGATACTTCTTTGCAAGTGTATAAAGCACACCGTACATAAGATGATTGCATACAAATGTTCCTGCAGAGTTTGAAACGGCTGCCGGAAGATTGACATCTCTTATCGCCTCTACCATCGCCTTTATCGGTAATGTAGTAAAGTATGCGTTCTCACCGTCTTCAAATATCTTCTTGTCTATAGGGTTGATTGCCCTCGTTATCCGCGATTCTGGCATCATCTATATTGATTGCCACTCTCTCAGGTGTTATCTCATATCTTCCACCTGCCTGTCCGATACAAAGTACCACATCAGGCTGTGTGCTTTCAATAGCTGTTGCCACCGCCTCTATGGACTTCCCGAAGACTGTCGGTACTTCAAGCTTTATAACATCAAATCTTCCTATTTTCTCTGATACCAACCTAACCGCCTCAAGTGCAGGATTGATTGCATCACCCGCCAAACGGGTCAAAGGCTGTCAATAATAATCTCATAACTGTCCTTTCTATCTGAACGCACATATATACATCAAAATAATATGTGCTATAAGCATTGCTATTGCATATGGCAATTGCATCTTTATTATACCATATTTGTTCTTCGTCTCAAGTAGCGCCGCAGGCATAATATTAAAGTTCGCCGCCATAGGTGTCATCAAAGTACCGCAATAACCTGCTGTAAGACCCATAGCACCTACTACCAAAGGGTTTGCTCCCTGATTGATAAGGAAAGGAATACCTATACCTACCGTAATAACCGAGAATGCGGCAAAGCCGTTTCCCATAATAGCTGTAAAAATTGCCATTGCAAGACAATATACTATAACTGCAATAAGTCTGTTATTATGCGGAATTACCATCTCAATTCCCTTTGCAATAACATCACCTACTCCGGCAGCTGTAAACAATGCACCGAGTGCCGCCAATACCTGTGGCAAAAGTCCTACAGGACCTATATTGTCCATAAGTCTTGTTCCGTCCTTTACGGCATACTCTTTCTTGGAACCTGTTACTCCAAATACAACTATCAATGCAATTATCGCCGAAAGTCCTACAGCATTGTTTGCGCCGAGCTTTTTCCAAACTGTAGCGATAATCCATGCACTGAGTGCAAGCACTAAAGGTGCGATAAAAATCTTATTTCCAAGCCTGTTTGCATTAGCTCTTGTCTCCTCGGCTGTAGGCACATCACTGGCGCTCTGTCCCACCTTGCCTATAGCTGTAAGTATCGCCATAAGCACTACACATACTCCTGTTATAAACTTAGGTACATAAGGACCGGCTATAAATGTAAATGCCACAACAAACCAAAATAATGCACTTGTATTTCTGTTTGCAAACTGCTTGTCGGCAAGTGCTTTTAATCCTACAAGGATGAAAACTATACCTATGATTATAAAGAAAATCTCTGCAACAATTTTTGACATACCCCATGTTGCAATCTCAGAAAGTTTTAATACACTGTCCATTATTTACCTCCCAATGCTTTTTCAAGTTTTCTGTCATAAATGACGAAATATATAATTCCGAGTATTACAGAAACTATAGCAATAGGAATAGACCACATAGCTATTCCGAGCACGTCTACAGGCACAGGCTTACCGTCCTTCATTACATTGACTCCCTGCTCTGTAAGTGTACTTACTATAAGGAGTGTACCTGAAGCACCAAGGAAACAGTTCTGTCCGAAAAAGTTTCCGAAGTTTTCCAACGCCGGCACAAAGTCCTTTGATATCGTCCTCCACTTCCTCACTAAGTTCTCCGTACTTTGCTACAGCCGCACCTCTTGACATCGGATGTATAAGAGGTCTGATAAACTGTATATGTCCGCCTATACGAAGAGAGTAGCCGCTGCAAACACACGGATTGCAAGATAAAGTGACAAAATCCTTCCTGTAGTCGCATTTGCAATCTTCTTTATCAAATCTACAGCCTTATCCTTAAGTCCGTATCTCTCACAAATACCTATTGCAGGCAGCGCAAGCTACAAAAAAAGTGTAGATATTCTCTGTGAAATAAATGCATTTCCCAGCACCGTAAGAATATCCAAAGGTGACATTCCGGCTACGAAACCTGTTATAATTCCTGCAACCACTACCGTAGCCAGGGTGTCCAGTTTCAAAGCAAGACCTACTATTACTACCAGCACACCAATCAGTTTTAAAAATCTCCATATGCTTCTCACTTTCTATTATTTTTGGAAAAATATCAAAATGCTCAGTCACTGCTTAATGTAAAAAAATGATATATTCCCATAACAAACAAAACTATATATTTATGGATAAATATATGGTTCTTTATGTATATAATAGAATATTCGCTGTTAAAATGCAATATTTGATTACAATTTACTTACGATAATAGTATGAATATTTTAATGTTTATATAATAAACTCCCCATTCTCCATTATAACAACTTCATCAACAAATATATCGGGACTGTGTGTAACAATATCAAAATGCCCTCTTGCCTCATGTCTTCCGCCAAGTGCGATATTTCTTCCGAATCCTATATGGAATGTGCCGTATGTAGACTCATCCTCAATATAGCAGATACCTTCACATTTTGACTTTGTATTAAGTCCGATACCAAGTTCCGCCGCACAATAAATCTCTTTGTCACCGAAACTCTCCATATACTTTTTTAATCTGAGTGCATCCTCTCCGCCGTTTATCTCTACCAGATAGCCGGCTTCAAAGATCAGCTCTATCGGTTCGCTTATTTTCCCAAGATAACCCAGTGAACCGTCAGCTATTACTCTGCCTTTTGTTGCAGTCTCTACAATCGGTACATACACCTCAAAACTTGAAGAGGCAACCTTGCCCTTTCTTGTGCAACTTCCCGCAAATATACCTGCACTTCTGTTTTTTGCAGAAAAAGCAACATTTGTTCCTTTCTTTGTTTTTACCACCACTTCTTTAGCATCCGTTATACTTTGTGCTACGGGCTTCCCCATTTTCTTTGCAAGCTTTGGGCTCATCCTTATAAATTCTCTTTCAAATATACAACTTCCGTCATTGGTATGCATAGGAAAAGACAAAAATCTTGAGCCCTTTTTCAGTGCAAACTCCACAGCCTCCGTAGTCACAAATGAATAATGTGTAGCCCCCACTATCACATCCGAGTAGTACATGGTGTTTTTCATCTTGTCTATCACCTCTCCGGACTGCACTCCGTCCAAAGAGAGTATACTTATCTTCGGAACAACTCCGCATTCAAAGGCTGCAAGTTCAAAAATATCCGCTTCTTTTTTATGGCTTTCATCGGTTATAAAGTGTATCACTTCACTTTCTTTTGCCTCCAACCAGTTTTGAATAATACATCTGGCACCTGCCAGGGCATTTTCTCTATCTTTTATCATAATATAATCCAATCCGCAAATTTTAGTTATTTATATCATGATACCATATTTTCTGCCTGCATCCAAAAACATATCAATCTTCTCATCTGTCGTAACCAAGGGCAAATTACATCCCGGAGCAAGTATAAATCCGTTTTTACACTTTCTCCCGGCAAGTATACATTTTTTTACTTCTATTTCTATATCAGATTTGCTGCCGTTACATATAGTGGCTACAGGAGCCACATTACCTGCAATCATCTTTGAATCCGCAAAAAACTCACAAGTCTCGTCAATGTCCATTTCATTGTCCACACTGAAAACTCCGATATCCAAATCCTTTATATACTCCCATATTTTTCTTGTATTGCCGCAGATATGATAGCTTGGTGCTCTGCCCGACTTCTCTTTTATATATGAGCTTATCTCAACAGTATACGGATATGCGAAATCTTTGTACATCTTCGGACTTATCATAGTACATGACGCTATAGGATCCGCCATGGAAAATCCCACATCAATTGCCGAAAACTTATCAACAACATATTTTACATTCTCTGTGATATACCTTAAAAAAAGGTGTACTTTATCAGGTGATTTTATCATTGCTTTTAAAAGCTTATCCGTTCCCAGTACAAATCCTGCCAATGTTATAGGACCTGAAACTGAAACACCTACACCGCAAAACCCGTCCGCAATCTCTCTAAGTCTTGCGGTTGCATTATAGTACATTCTGAGATTTCCGCTATCAAGTGTAATATCTTTAAGCTTATCTACCTCATTTATACTGTCTATCGGATGCTTTTCCACATAAATCAAACCCTGCTCAGGGTAGTGCGGCACAATTCCCATTGCTTCCGCAATACCGTACGCATTCGGACCGACTCCCATGCCGTCAAGTCCGAATCTGTTCACAGCTTCCACATCACCCATAACAAGATTATCTTCGTTTCTCCAATATTGCCTTGTATTCTTGCCTATAAGCCTCGCCTTTATCTCGCCTAAAAAAGGATCCATCATTATTCTGTCATAATCTCTTTTTTCAGCAATTGCCCTTGCTCTTTCATTGGGTGTCATCTTATCGTTTTTGTGAATCTTAAGTTTCATATATTTTCTCCGTTAAATCTCAAAGCCTTTGCAAAAATCCTGTCATAATTATCAAGCCTTGAAAGCTCAAAAAATTCTGTTTTATTTGAGAGTAAACTCATATCCTCTATTGCACATTTATCTAAAAGTGCCATATATGCCCCTGCCAATGCCGTATTTCCAAGGTATTCAACCTTATCAAAAAATTCAATCGGTAAAAGTCCTACACAAAAGAAAGAATCCACACTTATATACTTGCCGAACTGACCTGCAATATATACCTTCGATATATCCTTTAATTCAAGCTTTGCTTTACTTACAAGTGCCAAAATCCCTGACAATATCGCACCCTTTGCCAGTTGTACCTGTCTTATATCTTTAGATGTAAAATATATATCATCAGATATCTTTATAAAAGGTTTTGCCTGATTTATCAAAGTCTATAAAGTCATACGCTTTTATTTAGCTTTTCAATATCTATAGCTCCCCTAACGTTTATAATACTATTTTTTTAAGAAGCTCTCTGACCATTGCAAGTACTCCGCTTCCGCATATACCTACAGCTTCTTTATTTCCGACAGTAGTATAGCTTAAAGAATTTTTTTTCAATAAAGAAATTATCTATAGCACCTTCTCCCGCTCTCATACCGCATGATATATTCATGCCTTCAAGTGCAGGTCCCTGTGGCACATGAGGTCGCAAGTAACTTGTCTCCAAATTTCAAAACCATTTCACCGTTGGTTCCGATATCTATAAAGAGTAAATTTTTTTATCATCCTTACATAATCCGCTTGCATACACTCCTGCAACTATATCCGAACCTACAAAAGCCTGATATATGAGGCAATGTTGTGACTTTTTGCATCTGATTTGATTCCGATATCAAAGCCTGCCACAGTCCTACTCTTTGTAAATACAGGTGAGAAAGGATATTTTCCAAGACCTTCAACACTCTCACCTAATAAAAATATGGCACATAACTGTATTTGCCGCCACAGTTATTTCTGCTATATCTTCTTTACCTGTATCCGCCTGTAATTTATCTATAAGCATATTTAAAGTATTAACAATACTTTTTTTGCAGTTTAAAAAGTCCCGTCAACATTTTTCCATGGTATATGCAATCCTGCTCATTACATCAAATCCGAATGCGATTTGTGAATTTATCTCCGACGCTTTTGCTATTATAGCGGCATTGCTCAAGTCTATAAGTTCCATAGCTACTGTAGTGGTACCTATATCTATAGCTATACCGTATTTATCACATATATTTGTATGACTCACCTTCGGCATAAAACTTTCCGTAAGTACTACACTGCCGGTGCTTTCTTTAATATCCTTTAATATAGCTTCTTTGTCACATTCATCCACAGAGTGCATACATGCAAGTCTGTATCCTGCATCTATATCTTTATCACCCAGCACTTTTCTTTCGCCTTCAAAAGCTTTCAGATTTCCGATCTTTATTTTACATTTTCCACAAATCCCAAGTCCGTTGCAGGCGGCATTCAAACATATATTATTTTCTCTCAAAAAATCAAGTATTGTCATACCGCTCCAATCCAAGCACTGTGATTTCATCTACTTTTCCTACAAAATGTATACATTTACAGGCAGTCACCACATCTACACTCTCAAAAAGTATGGCTTCAAGCAGTGAATCATACGATTTAGAAAGTCTTACCTTTTCAAACTTAACACGAAGCTCACAATAGTTGTATAATAAAAAACTTAATCTAGGACAAATATGAATATGTCCGCCATACTTCTCACACAGCTTTTTTTAATCTGACAAGAAAATCTGTAAATATTTTTCGAATATAAATACTTGCACCTCTCTCTCCCAAAAATTTCGTTCCTGAAAGAGGGTCTGCAAGGCTTATTATCTTATACCCGCTATCTAAGGCATTCTTTGCTTCATCTATAAGTCCTTCAACCACGGTATTTAATCTGATTTGCAATTTTAATCTTGTATCATCCGGCAGGCTGTTATATTTCAAGATATACCTGTATACAAGGTTAAGTGAGTTTTTCATTGTCAAAAGCTTTGCAGTATTCCGTCAAGCTCGTATACATTTTTTTATTATAAACCGTTATTTTTCAAATATCTCCACATTATAATCACATAAATCTGCCGTCATATCAGTTTAACCCGCAAAGTCTCTTTGCAACGTTTACAGCTTCTATTGCATTGTCCGAATATGCGTCGGCACCTATCTGAATTGCAAAACTTTCCGTAACGGGTCCTCCGCCTACCATAATCTTTACACTGTCACGGTAACCGCATTCTGCAAGCCCCTCTATTACTTTTTTCATACCGTACATGGTAGTAGACATAAGTGATGACATACATACAAGGCTTACCTTATTATCTATGGCCGCCTTTATAAAATCTTTTACCGCCACATCCTTACCAAGGTCAATCATATCAAATCCTGCCGTTTCAAGCATTATCTTTACCAGATTTTTACCTATATCATGTGTATCACCGTCTATTACACCTATTACCGCCTTTGTTTTCTTTTCATTATCTTTTTTTATCTCAGCCTTTAATATATCTATTCCGGCATACATCGCATCTGCACATAAAAGCAATTCGGCAATATAGTACTCTTCCTCATCATAAAGCTTCCCGGCCTCTTTCATTCCAACTGTAAGCCCGTCAAGTATACCGTCTTTTGCCGGATATCCCGCTTCAAGGTACTCTCTTGCTACATCCTTTATCTTTTCATCTTCCATATCTTTAACATATTCTGCAAGTAACTTTAACAGTTCATCTTTACTTTTCATAATCTTAATATACCTTTCTCAGAATATTTTAATATAAAAATCACAGATATAATTATATTTTTTTCAAATAAATCATTGCATTATATTTCTTTTTTTCAATACAGATAGATGTTATTTATACTATTTGTTATAATCTACTACGTCTAATACAAAAAGAAAGGTTATGAATAATAATTATGAAAAAAATCTTATCATTGGGTCTTGTAAGTATGATGCTTGCAGGCACATTACTTACAGGGTGCTCTTCTTCACAAAAAAACGGATGACACTCAGTCAACTGCCGCTTCTTCGGAGTCTAAATCAACAGATTCCAAAACTTTAAAAGCTGCTTGTACCGGGCTATGACAGCGGATATTTGAAGAAGGAACTTGACGCAGGTATTGCAGGATTTGAGAAGGCAAATGAGGGCGTTAAGGTGGAGATAGTCTCTGTAGGTTGGGACGAACTCAACTCAAAAATTGTCTCACTCTATCAAGCCGGTGACGCACCTGATATAATGCTGACAGGTTCAAGAACATTAAAGCAACTTGCCACACTGGGTATTGCCGAAGATCTAAGCTCTCATATAACAGATGATTTCAAAAAGACAGAGTGGAATCCGTACTGGCAACCGGAACTGTAGACGGAAAACAATACGGTATACCTATGGCATTTTTCATCAAGAGCTCTTTATTACAGAAGCGATCTTATAGAGACTCCTCCTACAAATTGGGATGAACTTTTTGTCCGTTGCAAAGGATGTTCACTCAAAAAAATCCCGACATATACGGATTTTCCATACCTACAGATATTACAAGCGGTACAGATGAACTTTTAAACTTTATATATCAAAACGGAGGTGCTCTTGTAGATGACAAGGGTGAAATAACCTTTGACACTTCTGAAAATGTAGCTACACTTGAGTACCTGAAAAAATTCAATGATGAAAAACTTGTTCCCGATGTTGTAAGCACTGCAAGAGAGGGTCAGGCTACATTATTTGCAAACGGCAATCTTGCAATGTTTGTATCGGGACCTTGGGAGAAGGAAACCCTTGATAAGGCGGCTGACAAATCACCTTATAAGGTTGCAATACTTCCTGCAGGCAAGAAACAGGCCGAGACTTTGGTAACCGACTCCTATGTTATATCAAGTATCAGTAAAAACAAAGACTTGGCTTGGAAGTTTGTTGAATTTATGGGGCAGCCTGAATATCAAAGACCTGTTTCAGAAGCCTTCGGTTGGTTCCCGATACTGAAAGAAGAATTTAATGACGAAAGATTTAAAAGCGAATTTATGCAACCGTTTGCAGCAAGCATAGAGTATGGAATCAGTGAACCGCAGGTGGCTGACTGGGACAGCTTTAACAAAGCATTCCTTACCGCAGTGCAAAAGACTCTTACAGGTGAGATGGGAGCAAAAGAGGCGTTAGATGAGGCACAGTCACAAGTTGCACAATAGGCATAGATTTTTCCAAATATAAAAAAAGACTTTCAACCGTATATATTGCTGCTGCCTTTACTTATATCAGTAGCATTACTGTTTGGATACCCGATATATCGCATTATATCGGGGTCTTTTTATAAGATTGCAATCATAGACGGTCACAGAAGTTTTGATAGGCTTTGACAATTTCAAAAAAATATTTAATTCAAAATACCTGCTGCCCACACTCTCACTTACATTCAGATATACCGCTTTTACACTGTTTTTAAAGCTCTCTCTGGGTTTTATAACGGCATTATTTTTTTAAACAGTGATATGTACTTTTTCAAAGGTGTTAAAGTTTCTGACACTGCTTCCGTGGGCAGTGCAGCAGGTAGCTGTTGCCGTTGTATGGAAGTGGATTTTTTTGACGGAAACTACGGTTATCTTAATTTTTACCTGCAAAAAAATAGGACTGCTGCATGAAAATATAAGTTTTCTTTCAAATCCTACAACAGCATTTTTTTGCCGCATCCTTTGTAGATGCATGGCTTGGAATACCCTATGGTAGCTATGATATTTATATCCGGACTGTCAAATATCAACCATTCACTTTATGAAAGTGCCAAAATAGACGGCGCCGGTGTTTTTCATGCGTTTTTATCCATATAACCTGCCCATGTATAAAAAGAGTATTCTTTGTTACAGTAACACTTGTAGGCATATGGACATTTAACTCTTTTTAATGTAATCTTTGTGCTTACAGGCGGAGGACCGATGAGAAGTACCGAAACACTTATGCTCAAGATATATGAAGAAGCCTTCTCTAAATTTGACCTCGGGTGTTGCATACGCTCTGTCCTGCCTTGTTGTAGGTATTTTATTTATATTTACCTTTATTTACTGTTTAATGAATAAAGAGGATACTTAAAAATGATTTTAAAAAAAGAAAAATCTTCAAACTTATACGGACAATTGTATACTCTGCATTTGTTCTTGTTTTTATAAGTCCGCTGCTTATCATGATAAATACCTCTCTGAAAAAATACGAGGATATCAGAAAATGGCCGCCTACATGGTTTAAGGGTCCGCTTGAGTGGAATAATTATAAAACTGTATTATTTGGTGAAAAGAGCATACTGCCTTCACTTTTTAACAGTTTTTATATATCTTTTATGTCGGCACTTATCTGTACACTTTTAAGTATATTAGCTGCCTATGCCCTTGCCGGATACAGCTTCAGACTTAAAAGGGCGGTACTTCTGACAGTCATTTTTACACAGATGTTTTCAGAGGTTGTGCTTGCATCTCCGATATACATCTTATTCAAACAGTTCGGACTTTTAGACACACAAACGTCTCTTATTATAGCCAATGTGGCTGTATGCCTGCCTATGAGTCTTTGGTTATTGTATTCATACATCAAAACCATACCGAAAACACTTGAGGAGGCCGCATGGGTGGACGGCGCCACAAGGCTTGAGGGAATCAGATTTATACTGGCTCCTTTGATGCTGCCCGGCATAATAACTACGGGACTTTTTGCATTCATCAGAGCCTATGATGATTTACTTTTTGCAAGAACTTTTCATACTCTCACCAAAAAAACAGAACCATAGCAACAGCACTTACAGACTATCAGTCGCTTTATAAAAACCACTTGGGAAACTCAGATGGCTGCAAGTGTTGTCTCTATGATTCCTACAATTATTATATTTATTTTTTTATACAAAAGTTCCTTATAAAGGGGTTTAATCGGTGAAAGTATAAAGGGTTGATTATATATTCAACTTGGTTAACAGGAATTTTTTTCCTCATAGCTGTCAAGTGAATCACCCTTTATCATCTTTGTGACTATGTCAATCATCTTTTCATCCTTCATTACCGTATTCGGTGAATAGACATACTTGATATCTCTGACAGTCTTTAGTGCATAGTCGGTTATTGTATCGTCAATATCGGAAGCTTTCCGCTCTGCTGTCACATATCCAACCAATTGCAAGGATGCAGCTTGTAAGCGCCTCTTCGCTCAGCTTTCCGGATATTATGATATTGCACATATTCTTTACTATCTTGCCTCTTGCCGAGCTTGAAAGTATCTCTGTACCTGAATCTGATTTTCTGAGTGCTATTCCTATTGCATAGGCGCTGAATTGGATATTGTTGCCGGCCAGCTTTAAGCTCTTTTTGGCATCCGCCTCAAATTCATCCTGAATCCACTGCAAATCCGACCTTGTCTTTGCGTGAGTGTAAAGGCAGGCCTGTAAATATCTGGAATTAGAGTGTAGTGCCGAGAGCTTACTGAGCTGGTCCATACTGCCACACATACCCAAAGCATATATAGCCTGAATATTTGTGGAAATCTTCGGTCCTCCCGTAATTGAAAATCCGCTGATTTCAGTACTTATTTGGCTCATGCAAAGTTTTGAAAGCTTTCTTTTTTCATCATCGCTCCAAGAATTTCCTATCTTTCTTGCGATGACAAACAATCTCTTTCTGGCCTCCTCAAGAGTGACATTTTTGAGTGCGTCAAGTATCACCTCTGCAAATTCATCTTTATTTGATGCATTACAGATACTTGTACCACAGGTAAAAATCCTCTTTGCAAGGTTGACCTTTTCAAGTTTATTCCTGCACTTCTCATAATTTTGACACAGTTGAAGCAGATTGTTGATTTCATCTTTAGGCTGCAACTTGCTGCCGGTCGGTGCCATAATCTTTGACTTGGCTCCCGACTGTTCACTACTGTCAATAGTAATCTCAGTATATCCTTCCTCAAGCTTTGATTTACCTGCAAGGTCTTTGCTGGTCCAAGCCTTCATACTTATTACCTTGTTCTTACCCATATGTATCTTAAACGCCACATATGCACCGTTATAATACTTTTGATTGAAGGTAATATTACCGTTTGCAATAGTTCTGTATGTTCCGTCCAAATTTTTACTCTTTATAGGTACTGCAATCAGATTCTGACCGGGCTCCACTCTAAAGCCGTTCATAGTATCTGACAGGTACGGAAGTTTGGCACCTGTAGGAATAATCTCATGAACAGCACCGTTTTTTACTCCAAGGTACAAACAATCATTTAAGATATTATCTCCCCACTCTATTGCCACCTGCGGCATGGTTCTCATTGTGTTATTCTTACTCTGAACAGATGATACGCTGCTTGTTTCATTTCCAAGCATTCTCATATCATCCTTCATCTCGTCATACTTGTTCAAATAATAATGATATACGGCCGCACCTCTTGCCACCGCCTGATCCGGATCAAGCGCAACAATAGGTTCAAATCCGAAAAATTCTTTCAATCTGTCTGTAACCATATAGAACTTGGACATTCCGCCGTTTTACAATCACAGCATCTACAGATATATCATCAACATTCAGCTTTTCTGTAGCCTTTTTTAAAACATCAAGTATAGGATAAATGATATTCTTTGTATTCTTTATACTTTCAATTCTTTTATAATCTTCATATTTCAGGTCTGCTCCCATAAATACCGACAATATATCTTCCACTTCTTTTTGTGTAAATGTATCGTCATATGAGTAGCCTATACCTCCCATATTTCCGCCTGTGGAAATCTCTATATCTTCATCAGGATCGTCCCATCCCGAATCGTAGTCGTCACCGCATCTTTCATTTAATTCAAGTTTCAGATGCTCCGCATATACCAAAAGCTGCGGCATTATCACCTTTGTTTCTTTTTTCAGCTTATTTACAACATCAGGGTGACTGCCGTATTGTTTCAAATATCTTTCATACATAGCCCCTGCAATCACTTCATCAAAGTCGTCACCGCCAAGAAGTGTATATCTGTTGGTAGCTATCTCATCTACTTTTAATATCTCTTTATTGTCTTCTCGCCTCTTTATCTCATGCATTGTGATATCAAGTGTGCCGCCGCCAAGGTCAAATACCAACACTCTCTTTTTCTCACTGAGATCAAGGATATGGCTTGAAATTTCACCGTTGTGAATCTGATTTATAAGGTCATAAATTACGGCATTCGGCTCGGACAAAAGTACAGCTCTTTCAGTGCCGTCATCGTTTTTCACCTTAATACCTGCAAGTTCCGCCGCATCTCTTGTAGCCTTACACATAGCGGAGTCAAAGTTTGCAGGCACTGTAATCACCGCATCCTTTATATCTAATCTGTAAACCTTTGACGCTTCTCTAAGCAAATGCTTTAAAATTCTGGAGGAAATCTGTGCAGGTGTCTTATCGGGAATATCAGGTGACAGCCCTTCCGCCACAGACCTGCCCATCTGACTCTTTATAGATTTTGCCACAAGATGCGGACGCAAAGGGTATTGCATCTTTGCAAAATCTCCCACAAGCGGCTCGTAGTTTTTCTCCTGTCTGTAGTATACACATGACGGAAGTGTGGGCTTTTTCATAGTGGTAAGCTTAGCTTCACCCGATACGGCATTGTACATATCCACCGCTCTTGAAATCTCTACAACTTTACTTACAATATCACCGTTTGGCTTCTCATTGATAGTTGCAAGTACCGAATTGGTAGTACCCAGATCTATTCCTACGCATAAATCGTTCATGACTTCACCTCCTTTACCTTAGGCCTTGAAATCTGCAAATCCTTGTCCTTATATACCCATCCCGGAGATATTACCCTCACTTTCTTGGTTTTATCACTGTCAAAAGGTGAACCCTCATAATTACAAAACTCAATATCACAAGCACTCACTTCCTTTATGGAGTCTATCTTCATCATAGGTTCTATATGACTGTCACGCACAAACTGTACAAGTTTCTTTACCATAATAAGAAAGCCCGTTTATCTCTATAGGCAACTCATAATTGCTCTTTCTGAGCGCATCCACTCCCTTTCTTACCACCAAAAGCTCATCAAGTATACAACCGTACTTTTCGGAATTGAGCATAGCAAAAAAATCCGCCAGTTCCTTTACCTTGCTTGCCTCAAGCTGCTCATCAAACTCATCTTGCAAATCCTGAAGCATTGTATTGGTCCTCTCAAGTGCACTCTCAAGCTGCTCCACTTTTCTGAGTGCCTGCTCATATGAAAGCTTATTCTTTTTTTCGGTTTGTCCGGCTCTGCTTCCGTCATTTTCATTAAAAAAGTATACATTGCGAACGGCATCCACCATATCATAGAAAAAATACTTTGCCATTGTATTTCCAAGCAGATAAAGGCTGTTTTTATCATCGAAAATATCAATCTCAGGATAGTTTTCATATATCATTATCGCTGCAATCCTGTCCTGTGAATCGTGCTTCTTTCCGCTCTTTAGTGCCGGTTCTTTTCTAAGGCTTTCAAATTTTTCAAACTTTTCTTTCTTTCCAAGCATTGCCCCCTTTAAAAAGCCTCGCAACATTGTCAGCCCATTTGAAAAGCTCTTTTCTCTCATTCGGATTTGCCATCTTCCTGTTCCTAAAAATCCGTATCACTTCTTCACCGGTCATATCATATCCGTAGTTGCTGTTCATAAGCATAGCCACTTTAGACGGTGCCAGGTCAAAATCACTGCATATAATGGAAAAAATCCTGCTCTCCGTGACTATCTCCTCACTTGACTTTCCGCTTTTCTTGGCTTTTCTGACCATAGCTTCATGTATGTTCTGTACAACTTCATTGATTTTTTCTTCATTGATATTTAGCATAGTTCCCCCTTATTAAAGCCTGTATATCTCTTCTTCATCTGCAAATGTAAACTGTGTCCTACAATCCACATCCTTCATCATTTCCTGCTCAATCGTATCGTCAAATACTGAATTTTCCTTGCCGCAGTGTACCACTATGGCCTGCCTCGGATTTATTCTTTTTAAAAACTGCTTCATCTCGTTAAAATCCTCATGTAATGAGAAATCAACCTTAATACTTTTATATTGACCTGCCCACTTTGTATTCCTGTCAGATGTCAAATATATATGCGGCATTGGCGGTTTCTCATCACCCATCACTTTGTTATATTTATTAAGAACGGGTACTGAGAGTTTTTCCATCTTTACCACCATATCCATAATGGAGCGGTCTATATATATCGGTACTCCGGTATTATTCCAATCATTCAGTTTTTTTATAAATTCTATTCCTTTGCTAAGCTGCGGTATCTGACAAAGCAGAGACCTACGGTTGTCTTTTACCGTATGTAGCACATACCCTGCCTGTTTATATATCGCATCCGACTTTTTGGTATAGTCAGGATGCTTGGCATGAAGTCCGCATATTATAACGGTATCTATTTCAACATCCTTAGGTATCATGCATCCCTGTGTCAATGCGGTATTATTCAATGAATAATCTCCTGTATACAGTATTCTTTTCTTTCCTGCTTCAAAAAGCATCATCATCGCACCCGGTATATGCCCTGCCGGATAGAATGTAACCTTGTACTTTCCAAAATCCATAGTCTGCATAAAGCTGACAGTCGCAATTCTTTCCAACAGACTTCTTGCAGCCAGCCTTGTATTCTCATCACTTGACTTACCTATAAACAGTCTGTCATAAAGCTGATATTCCGATAAAACTTTTGTAATCTCCGTCATATATACACCTGCATAGCTCGTTTGATTCATAAGCTTCAGCAAGTATCCTACATGATCCATATGTGCATGGGATATAAAGATATTGTTGATCTGTGCCATTGATTGTATAAAAGGTGTCCTTATAAGAAACTGAAAATCCGGTCCGAACTCAAGTCCGTCGTCAATGCCGATTCCCGCATCCAAGATGATGTTGGCATCTCCAACTTTTAAGTAGTAGCAGCTTGCCCCCACTCTCTGTCCTCCGCCAAGAGGTATAAATATTATATCTTGTTGCATCTTCCCCCTTTTAACTATTTACTTATCTCATATAATTATCTCTGCAAAACTATATAGAAAACGCACGCATCTATGCCCTAATTAAAATTTTAGACATTAGCTATATAAAAGTCAACCTAAGAATTTTACAAAAAGCTTGATTATTTTTGCAGGAAATAAATTAGGTGGGTTTATAGGTAACCCACCCAATACAAGTTTTTCATATCTCTATTCAAATGCTATTCCACCCATTCCTATTCCTGTTTTTATTCCAACCCCTGAGTATGTTCCGAATCTCAGGAGCAAATTTGCAAGATTAACCAGCTGAGCCGTTCCCTTTACTGTTATTGTAATATCACCGATAAATGCAGGTATTTTTGTTCCATCCAAATGAAAATATGTACTTCTTAACTTATACATCGTTATCTCCGTACAATCTTCAAAAGTCTCAAGTATGTCTTTGTCGAATACCTCCATATCACTTGATGACTTATCAAATTTCATCATAAGGCTCTGAAAAATAAGCCTCACAGTTGGAAATATCACATATCTTCCATTCTGCTTGAAAGATGTAGGAGTCAAAAACGATACCTTTAATCTTCTGATTCCGTCTTTCAAATAACTTTCCTTTACTAAGTTCTGATAACTGATACTTCCTTCTTTAGTTGAAACTATCTTGTACTCCTTTCCTTTGTACTTGATATTTACCTTTTCCATCTGCTTGACTCTGTCAGCTATCTTTTCCTTAGCTTCTTTATTAAGTGTATTCAACGTCCATATAATCTTATTATCCGACATAGTCACATACTGACTGTAGGGATGCAATGCACTCACATGCAATTTATCTGCATAATTTGTATCAATATTTTCCATTATAAAACCTTGAAAAAGAGAGCCAAGCAGGTCACTTCTACTCTTTTCAATCTCACCTTCAAGTTCTATCTTAAGTGAATTTAGCATGAAGCTTCTTCCTCTCTATGTTCACTAATTGTTCTCTTACACAATCCTTACATTAGACGCAGTTTCATCTAAAAACTTATCCTCTATAAGATTTATTATAAGGTATAATAAGGCTTCAGAATATATTATTTCAAAAATGAACTCTTCAATATAATTTTTGTACTGTTATTTTTCGTTCCTCTTATTCTATACCGCCAGTCTGTCTATATTATTTAAACATATTCAAAATCATATGCTAATTTGCATCAATCTCGCTCTATATACCCTCTGAATCTTTCTTCGCTCATGTCAGCTCTTTTTGCAGCATCCGCAATGCTTAGAATTCCATCATTCACCAGAGAAATAAGGATATTTACAGTACCTTCTTTAATTCCTTCTTCTCTTCCTCTTGCCTCTACTCTGTCAAGTACCTCACACATAGTCACATGCTCCTTTCCTTTCACTTCATTTATGGTCTCTTCAAATCTGTAGTCCTTTGTCATTGCCGACATCAGCATCAAAAGTTCATCTACATGTTCGATTACTGTGTCACCGGCTACATAATCCTTATTTACGCGCATCTGATACAGATAATCGGCAAGTATCCAAAAGTCACTCTTGAACATATCTATCTTTTCCCTGTCAAGGTATGCTATTTCAAATAGATTCATCCTGAAATCATTCACATATTGTTTGATTCTTTTATCTATATCCAAAAGTTCAAGCAAATTCGTTGGATGACTCCATCTGCCGTTATATCCGAAGTACAATACTAGTGTAATAACAGGATATCTTGCTTCTTTACTGTTCTCTTTTTTAGCTTGCCTCGCATACTCCGCTCCGTCATATCCAAAGATCCTAAGTGGCATCAGTTTCTCAGGTTTTGTTTGGTTCTCCAGACCGAACATTGATAATTTTATCTTACTGTTGTACCAGTATTTTGCGATATCCCTATACTGTGCTCTTATTCTACCATCTATCTTTAGAATACTTTCCTGCAATACATCTGTCAAACTGTCTTCCGTTACTACGTTCTCCCCATTAAACAGTAGTACATTTATAATATCTGCAAAAACATCATTATACATCTCAAGTGCCTTTTTGTGTAATATCTTTTTCCTTGCTTCCTCTCATACGACCTCCCTTTAATAAGACTTATTTGCTTCGATAAAAATTACTTTAATAAGATATAAACTTTAAATTGAACATAGAAAAAAATAAAAACCGTGTATATGACTTTATTTTATGATGAATACATATATTTTGCAATAACAATATTCTTATGAGCAAGAACTAAAGCCGGAAATAACTTCCTTCACCCAAACACTTGGCATAAAACCAAAAGAGACCGCCTCTTTTGGCAGTCTCTCTTATCTATATAACCGTAACCGGCTATTTTATTCTTCAGTATCTGTTGCTCCGTCTGTTTCCTCATCCGATACAGACTCTACACTCTCATCTGCAGAATCCTTTGCATCATTTTCTGCAGGCTCTTCTTTTACAGACTCATCTTCGTTAGACTCTTCTTTTGAAGTTTCCTCAGAAAATTCTTCCTTATCGACCTCTTTTTCATGTGCCTTTTCTTCCTGTTCAAGGGCTTCCTTGGCATCGGCTATAAGCTCATCCTTGATATCAAGAAGTGCAGGATCATCCTCGCTTAAGATTATTTCATCATCTTCTCCGATGAACTCATCTGTATTCAAAGTTACATTTCTATATCTCTTCATACCTGTACCTGCAGGTATAAGCTTACCGATAAGTACGTTTTCCTTAAGTCCGATAAGGTGGTCCACCTTACCGTTGATAGCGGCTTCTGTAAGAACCTTTGTAGTCTCCTGGAAGGATGCGGCTGAAAGGAATGAATCTGTTGCAAGTGATGCCTTGGTAATACCGAGCATTACCTGCTTACCCTCTGCAGGAGTCTTACCCTCAGCAACAAGCTTTTCATTCATATCGTTATAATCCAGAACATCCATTGAATTTCCCGGAAGTACATCAGCATCATTGTTCTCTTCTATTCTTACCTTCTTCAGCATCTGACGGACGATAACCTCGATGTGCTTATCGTTGATTTCAACACCCTGAAGTCTGTAAACTCTTTGTACTTCACGAAGCATATAATCCTGAACGGCACGAACGCCTTTTATCTTAAGGATATCATGTGGATTTACACTACCTTCTGTAAGCTCGTCACCTGCCTCAAGCACATCACCGTTTGATACCTTGATTCTTGAACCGTATGGTATAAGGTATGTCTTTGACTCACCTGTTTCATTATTTGTAACAATGATTTCACGCTTCTTCTTGGTATCCTTAAGCTCTACAACACCGCCGAACTCTGTGATGATTGCAAGACCCTTAGGCTTTCTTGCCTCGAAAAGCTCCTCGACTCTAGGAAGACCCTGTGTGATATCTCCACCGGCAACACCTCCGGTATGGAATGTACGCATAGTAAGCTGTGTACCCGGCTCACCGATTGACTGAGCTGCAATAATACCTACAGCCTCACCTACCTGTACGGCCTGTCCTGTAGCCATGTTTGCACCGTAACATTTAGCACAAATACCTGTATGTGATTTACATGAAAGTATTGTTCTTATCTTTACGCTGTCTCGATTAAGCTTATCAAGCACCTTCATTACCGCAGCGGCTCTCTTCGGAGTACACATATGGTTCGCCTTGATAACTACTTCACCTGTATCAGGATCTGTGATAGTCTCCGCAATATATCTGCCTGTGATTCTCTCCTCAAGGCTCTCTATAACTTCCTTGCCGTCCGAGAATGCTTTGATTTCCATATATGGAATATCCTTGCCCTCACAGCAGTCTGTTTCACGAACTATTAAGTCCTGTGAAACGTCTACAAGTCTTCTTGTAAGGTATCCTGAATCGGCTGTACGAAGAGCTGTATCTGAAAGTCCTTTTCTCGCACCGTGAGCTGAGATAAAGTACTCCAAAACGTCAAGACCCTCTCTGAAGTTTGACTTGATAGGAAGCTCGATAGTGTGACCTGTTGTATCCGCCATAAGACCACGCATACCTGCAAGCTGCTTTATCTGCTTATCGGAACCTCTCGCTCCCGAGTCTGCCATCATGAAGATGTTGTTGTATGCATCAAGTCCGTCAAGCAGGTCTCTTGTAAGCTGCTTATCGGTCATATCCCAAGTCTTTATAACTTCCTTGTATCTCTCTTCTTCAGTGATAAATCCACGAGCGAAGTTCTTTGCAATTCTGTCTACTGTTGCCTGTGCATTCTTTATAAGCTCAGGCTTACTTGCAGGCACTGTCATATCTGAAATTGAAACTGTCATAGAGGCAATAGTTGAATACTTGTATCCGATTGCCTTTATATCGTCAAGCACTTCAGCCGTTCTTGAAAGTCCGTGTACATTGATAACCTTTTCAAGGATCTGCTTACACTGCTTTTTCTTTACAAGGAAATCAATCTCAGGCTTTAATTCATTGCCCGGAATGCTTCTGTCCACAAATCCGAGGTCCTGAGGTATTATCTCATTGAATAAAAGTCTACCTACTGTAGAATCTACAGTCTCCGACAAAATCTCTCCGTTTTCAAGTTCCTTTGTCATTCTGACCTTTATCTTTGAATGCAATGTAACAATCTTGTTGTCATATGCAAGTATTGCTTCATTTACACTCTTAAAGAACTTACCTTCTCCCTTTGCTCCCGGTCTTTCCTGTGTCAGATAGTAGATACCGAGTACCATATCCTGTGAAGGCACTGCAACAGGTCCGCCGTCTGAAGGCTTAAGCAGGTTATTCGGTGAAAGAAGTAAGAATCTGCACTCGGCCTGTGCCTCTACTGAAAGAGGAAGGTGGACAGCCATCTGGTCACCGTCGAAGTCGGCGTTAAAAGCGGTACATACAAGCGGATGAAGCTTGATAGCCTTACCCTCTACAAGTACAGGCTCAAATGCCTGAATACCGAGTCTGTGAAGTGTAGGCGCTCTGTTGAGCATTACAGGATGCTCTTTGATAACATCCTCAAGGATATCCCATACTTCCGTCTGCATTCTCTCTACCATCTTCTTGGCAGATTTTATATTGTGTGCAGTACCCTTTTCTACAAGCTCTTTCATTACAAAAGGCTTAAACAGCTCAATAGCCATCTCTTTAGGCAGACCGCACTGATATATCTTAAGTTCAGGTCCTACCACGATAACGGATCTTCCCGAATAGTCAACACGCTTTCCAAGGAGGTTTTGACGGAAACGTCCCTGCTTACCCTTTAACATATCTGAAAGTGACTTAAGCGCTCTGTTTCCCGGACCTGTAACAGGTCTTCCTCTTCTACCGTTATCTATAAGAGCATCTACAGCTTCCTGTAACATTCTCTTCTCGTTTCTGATAATGATATCAGGGGCACCAAGCTCCAAGAGTCTTGCAAGACGGTTGTTTCTGTTTATAATTCTTCTATATAAATCATTAAGGTCACTTGTTGCAAATCTTCCGCCGTCAAGCTGTACCATAGGTCTGATATCAGGCGGTATTACAGGTACATTTGTAAGTATCATCCACTCCGGCTTATTGCCTGAGCTTCTAAAAGCCTCCACTACATCAAGTCTCTTAATAATCTTTGCTCTTTTTTGTCCTGTTGCATCTACCAATGCTTCTCTCAGCTCTTCAGACTCTTTTTCAAGGTCGATATTGCTAAGTATTTCCAAGATGCTCTCTGCACCCATGCCGGCTCTGAATGAGCCGTAGCCATAGCTTTCTATTGCATCTCTGTACTCTCTTTCCGAAAGCACCTGCTTATAGTTAAGAGGTGTATCTCCTCCGTCAAGTACTATATATGATGCAAAGTAGAGTACTTTCTCCAAGATACGAGGTGCTATATCCATGATAAGACCCATTCTTGAAGGAATACCCTTAAAGTACCAGATATGTGATACCGGAGCTGCAAGCTTTATATGACCCATACGCTCTCTACGCACGCTGGATTTTGTTACCTCTACTCCACATCTGTCACAGACTGTGCCTTTGTAGCGTATCTTCTTGTATTTACCACAATGACATTCCCAATCCTTGCTCGGTCCGAATATTCTTTCACAGAACAGACCGTCTCTCTCCGGCTTTAATGTCCTATAGTTGATAGTCTCAGGCTTTGTAACCTCACCGTGAGACCACTGTAGTATTTTTTCAGGAGAAGCCAAACCAATCTTGATTGCGTCAAAAGAAATTGGCTGATAAGCATCATTGTTTTCAGGCATAAAATTGCTCCCTTCTATATAAAACGATAAATCGACTTCATTTATTTTATACCGCCCCTGATACGGGGCGGTTTTTGTATTCAGTGTCTAAAGATTACTCGTCAAAGTTATCTGCATCATCATACGGCTCTTCATTATAAGGAGAATCATCCCCTGTATCGCCTGCCCCTTCATAGTCAGCATCTACATCTTCTTGTGAATCGCCTGCTTCATCAACCGATACAAACTCTCCATCTTTTACTACCTGCTCACTATATCCTGCATCTTTGAACTCGTCTTTGCCGTGGTGTCTGCTCTCACCCTCTATAATGGAGTGTATGCTTAAGTCGGCATACTCGGTATTTTCCTTAAGCTCCACTTCCTCTCCGTTCTCACCGAGGACACTTATATCAAGTCCAAGTGACTGAAGCTCTTTTAGAAGCACCTTAAATGACTCAGGAACGCCCGCATCAGGTATATTCTCACCCTTGATTACAGCCTCATAAGTCTTTACACGTCCTGTAACATCATCGGATTTTACGGTTAGAATCTCCTGCAAGGTGTAAGAAGCACCATATGCCTCAAGTGCCCAAACCTCCATCTCTCCGAATCTCTGTCCGCCGAACTGTGCTTTACCGCCGAGCGGCTGCTGTGTAACAAGTGAGTAAGGACCTGTAGATCTGGCATGGATCTTATCATCTACCATGTGGTGGAGCTTAAGATAATGCATGTGACCTATTGTAACAGGGCTGTCAAAGTACTCTCCCGTTCTACCGTCACGAAGTCTTACCTTACCGTCTCTTGAAAGAGGAACACCCTCCCAAAGCTTTCTGTTCTCAAGATGTGAACCGAGGTAATCTATAACTTCAGGCTCCAATACATCCTTATACTTTTCTTCAAAGCTGTCCCACTCGGTATTGACATAGTCATTAGCCACTTCAAGCATGTTCATAATGTCGTTCTCGTTTGCACCGTCAAAGACAGGAGTGGCAACATTAAATCCAAGTGCTTTTGCCGCAAGTGAAAGGTGAATCTCAAGCACCTGTCCGATGTTCATACGTGAAGGCACACCCAGAGGGTTAAGCACGATATCAAGCGGTCTTCCGTTCGGAAGGAAAGGCATATCTTCTACAGGCAATACTCTGGAAACAACACCCTTGTTACCGTGACGGCCCGCCATCTTATCACCGACTGAAATCTTTCTCTTTTGTGCTATATAAATTCTTACATTCTGTGTAACACCCGGAGCCAATTCATCTCCGGCTTCTCTTGTAAATACTTTCGCATCAACAACAACACCGTATGCACCGTGCGGTACCTTAAGTGAAGTATCTCTTACCTCTCTTGCCTTCTCACCGAAGATTGCACGAAGCAGTCTTTCTTCAGCTGTAAGCTCTGTCTCTCCCTTTCGGAGTAACCTTACCTACAAGTATATCTCCGGCTCTTACCTCGGCACCGATTCTTATGATACCTCTCTCATCAAGGTCTTTAAGAGCATCATCACCGACTCCAGGTACATCTCTTGTAATCTCTTCAGGTCCAAGCTTTGTCTCTCTTGCCGCACATTCGTATTCCTCGATATGAATAGATGTGTAAACATCATATTCTACAAGTCTCTCACTGAGGAGTACGGCATCCTCGTAGTTGTATCCTTCCCATGTCATGAAACCGATAAGCGGATTCTTTCCAAGGGCTATCTCACCGTTGTATGTTGAAGCACCGTCTGCAATAACCTCACCGGCATTGACATGGTTGCCCTTAAATACTATAGGCTTTTGATTATATGAGTTTGACTGGTTACTTCTTGCAAACTTGATAAGCTTATAAGTATCAAGCACAGCATCGTCATCTCTTTTAATAACGATTTTATCTGATGAACATTCCGTTACAGTTCCGGAATTCTTTGCAACCACACATACACCCGAGTCGACTGCAGCCTTGGTCTCCATTCCGGTACCTACTACAGGAGCATCCGTAATCATAAGAGGCACGGCCTGTCTTTGCATGTTTGATCCCATAAGAGCACGGTTTGCATCATCGTTCTCAAGGAAAGGAATCATACTTGTAGCAACCGAGAACACCATTCTAGGTGATACGTCCATCAAGTCTATATTCTTCTTTGCAAACTCTGAAGTCTCGTCACGATAACGTCCTGATACATTGTTATGTACAAAATGTCCTTCAGCATCAAGCGGCTCATTCGCCTGTGCTACCGTGAAGTTGTCCTCTTCATCCGCTGTAAGATATACAACATCATCTGTTACTATCGGGTTTAGAGGATCTGTCGACTTATCCACAACACGATAAGGAGCCTCAACAAATCCGTACTCGTTTACTCTTGCAAAGCTTGCAAGTGAGTTGATAAGTCCGATGTTCGGTCCTTCAGGTGTCTCGATAGGGCACATTCTTCCGTAGTGGGTATAATGAACGTCTCGAACCTCGAATCCGGCTCTCTCTCTTGAAAGTCCGCCCGGTCCCAAAGCTGAAAGTCTTCTCTTGTGAGTAAGCTCTGAAAGCGGATTGTTTTGATCCATAAACTGGCTCAGCTGTGAACTTCCGAAGAATTCCTTCACCGCAGCTGTTACCGGCTTTATATTGATAAGTGACTGAGGTGTAATGGAGTCTATGTCCTGAGTGGTCATTCTCTCTCTTACAACTCTTTCCATTCTTGTAAGACCGATACGGTACTGGTTCTGTAACAGCTCTCCTACCGCTCTTATTCTTCTGTTTCCTAAGTGGTCGATATCATCCTTGCTGCCGATATGCTCTTCGATATGCATGTTGTAGTTTACTGTAGCAAAGATATCTTCCTTTGTGATATGCTTCGGAATAAGCTCGTTGACGCTCTTTTCGATTGCCTTTATAAGCTCTTCGCCTTCGTTTTCTTCCATAAGCTTTTTAAGTACAGGATAATATACCTGTTCGGTAATACCTATAGACTTAGGATCGCTAAGCTCAGGCACATAGGTTTCGATATCCACCATCAAGTTTGACAGAACTTTTACTTCTCTCTCAACTCCATGTACCCACACTGCAGGAATTGCGGCATTTTGAATGGCTGTAGCGATATCTGCATCCACTACAGTCTCAGCCTGTGCAATCACCTCGCCTGTGTTCTCATCCACTACATCTCTTGAAAGAGTATGTCCCTTAATTCTGTTCTTGAAGTGAAGCTTCTTATTGAACTTGTATCTTCCGACCTTTGCCAAATCATATCTTCTGGCATCAAAGAACATTGACCTTAAAAGTCCTTCCGCACTGTCTACCGAAAGCGGCTCACCCGGTCTTATCTTTTTATACAGCTCCAAAAGACCGTCCTGATAATTCTCGGAAGGATCCTTGCAAAGCTTGCCATAATCTTCGGCTCTTCTCCGAACATATCTATAATCTGTGTGTTTGTTCCAAGTCCGAAAGCACGCAAAAGTACTGTAATCGGAACTTTTCTTGTTCTGTCCACTCTTGCGTAAAAAATGTCGTTTGAATCTGTTTCGTACTCAAGCCATGCACCTCTGTTCGGGATGACCTGACACATAAACAACTCTTTACCTATCTTATCATGTTCTATTGTATAATAAATACCCGGTGAACGAACCAACTGGCTGACAATAACTCTTTCTGCACCATTTATTACAAATGATCCGGTATCAGTCATCAGCGGTAAATCTCCTAAAAAGATCTCGTGCTCATTTATCTCGTCCTTATCTTTATTTATAAGTCTGATTTTTCACCTTTAGCGGAGCTGCGTATGTTGTATCTCTGTCTTTACACTCTTCTATGGAATATTTAACTTCATCTCTTGCCAACTTTGAAATTGACAAAAATCGAGGCTAAAATGTCCTGCAAAAATCTTCTATAGGAAATATATCTCTAAAAAAACTTCTTTTAGACCTGCATCCAGGAACCATTGATATGAGTCTTTTTGTATCTCTATCAAGTTCGGCATTTCCAGAACTTCTTTTTGTGTCTGAAACTCATCCTCATGCTCTTTCCGGAAGTTATCGGACGCATCTTGCTTCTATCCATTGACGTTTCACCCTGTATATTTTTTTCTGGTATGAATTTAGATTTTTTTCTATGATATAATTAGAGCAATCTATTCAATTTGTTTTAGCCGTTAGGCAAGTTACATTGGACATTTTCACGTCCAAGCACCTCTAAAAGGGCACAAAAAAATCCCTACAATAGTGCAACTTTCATCTTACAAAAATAAAGCCAACATGTCAATACGGAACATATGTTCATTTATTTTTAATTTTCCACATATCTAAAATGCCCCCTTATAAAGTAATAAGTACTTTTCACTCATTTGCTCTAAAAGGAGGCATAATCAATCAAACTATAATATTTAGTTTTTAACCTTATCGTATTACTGCATTTGAAGATGTAGCAGTTTCTACTGCACTTAAGTCTCTTCTTGTTCTTCTGTTACCTGAAGTATTCTCAGCCACCTCTACATTAAACCTTATTGTATCAAAGTTTTCAGAGCTTATCACCACTTCATTGCTTGGCTGATTGAATCCGTCAAGTGAAAGGTCAATAAACTGAGTGTATCCAAAAGCCATATTTGCTGTAAGCTTATATGTAGCGGTATTGCTTATATTATAACCTTTGTTATAAGTAACACCGTTTACAGTCACAACAGCCTTACCTGACTTTATCAGTTCTGTAAAAAGTTTCAGCTGTGCTTTGTTTTTATCATCAAATGTCAGTCTTACATAATTGTCATAGCCCTTCTTAATCTCTGAACCTGTAATAGCCGGTGTAGATATCTGTGAAGATGTAGTATAGACTAAATCATCCATACCTTCTCCCTTAAATACAAGTTTATCTGCAAATCCCTTTATCTTTCTTGATTTTATGTAGATTACATTATCGTTGTCTACTGCAAAGCGCTCTCTGCCAAGTGTTGATATAATACCTTCTTCAACCTTTACGCCGTTTACTTCTACAGCGTTAAGCTTTTCTATAAACTCATCAATCTTAGCTTTCTCGCCCTTTAGTGTAACGGCATATACATCGGCATTATTATACTTTGTAAATTCAACCTTATCTACTTCCACAGCATTAACCGTAGGAACTACCGGTGCCGGTGCAACGCTTTCCACAATACTTCCGTCAGCATTCATTGTAAATGTAAGGTCCTTATATCCTTCCGCCTTTACAACAAATCAAACTTATTATCTGTAAAACTGCTTGCCTTTACAGACAACTGACTGACTTTACCGCCATAAGTTGAATCATTTTGCGCCCTAAATTCTTTTGTATTTCCAAATCCGAAACCGAGGATACCTGCTTTAGCATAATCCTCACCGTTTACATTGACACTTTTGACCGATTTCAAATACTTCTCAAGGTCAGATTCATTCATACCTTTAAACTTTACTGTAAGCATATCGTACATCAAAGAACTTGATTTTCTACCTGTATTTACCTTAGGCGCATCCTTGCCCTCTTCTGTAGAAGGAGCAACCGGTGTTACAGGGCTTACCGGTGTCACAGGTGTTATCGGTGTTACAGGAGCGGTATTTTCCTTCTGTGCAATATTTACCTTAACAGACTGCACGGCATAGTTTGTATCACTTGACTGCAGGTAGATTATATACTCTCCGGCATCTTTGAAGAGTCCGCCGCGAAGAGTGATTTTCCCGTCCGCTATATCATATACCGTGTCCGAAGTATTACCGCCTGCAAATGCCGATATTACATCTCTTACAGTTTTGTCAGGATTTTGTACCCTTACGCTTCCAAGCTTACTTAAGAAGTCACCCTTCTTAGGATCATCATCCTTGACAGCCTTTATCACTATAGCCGAATCAGTCTCATGCTTATCACTTACATCGGTAAGTTCTATATTCTCAAATGTATCGGTTATATTCAGTTCAAGTTCTATCTTCTCAAAACCTGTAGAATCAAGCGCTATCTTATGTTTTCCTACCAAAGGATTCAGATATTTGTTGAATGCACTCTTATAGATTATGATACTCTTACCGTCCGCACCAATCTCATACTGCTTCAGATAGTTGTCACTTCTGAGCGGTGAACCGGAACCGTCAAGCATAATTGAATTAAGATTTTTTATAAAGTCGGCATTGTCTGTAGTTATTGTAAAGCTGTCCGCGACAGGAGCTGTAAGTCCTGTAAATGTAGGCGCAGCCTCTCCCACAAGATTTCCGTAGCGATATACCGTACCAAGTTTACCGTTTTCAAGCACATTCTTTACATTGCCTACCATTCCTCTTGTCTTAGCATCTGATGATTTTATATAATCCTCAAATGTCAATACGTTCCCTTCAAGTCTGGCGTCTTTATATGCATCTACAAAGCTGTTTAACTCATAAAGTTTCCCCTTGTCTTCTCCGACTATCGCCTCAGGAGTCTGGTCAAACCACCAATTCATTACCGCATCCGAGTCCTTACTTCTAAGACCAATTTCATTCAGAATCATCGCATTTGTAAGCAGGTCATAGTCATAAAGCAAATATCCGTTTATCATCATACTTCCGGTTGCACTTGATGTGGCATCAGCCTTACCTCCGGACTTCTTTGTAGCGCCTGATACACTGTCCGCCTCTTGCCTGAACTTGACAAACCTGTGTATCCTCCTATAACTACCGATGAAGTAGTTGACGGCCCTCTGTTTCCCGAGTGTGTCTTAGTTACTGTAGGAGTAGATACAGCATCAACAGACTTTGACGAATCTTTATCACCTGTGGTTGCGGCCGATGAACCGTCACTGTTTAAGACTTCAAATTTCTTTGTCATTGTCTTATATCCCTTGGCGTAAATAGTGGCCGTATATACTCCCGCTACATCTGTATACAATTTACCGGATGTCTTGTCCGTTCCGCTAATATGCATAAGTCCCCATTATATTGTACCAGCTGTCATAATGAGGCAACTCTATCACAGAACCGTCAGGCTTTGTAAGTGTCACCTTATACATAACAAGTCCGTAGTCATTGCCGAAGCTCTGCAATCCCTTAGGATCCTCTATCTTAAATCTTATATCACCGCCAATCTTAGGATTCGGTGTCGAGCTGTCTCTTACCACCTTGAAATCCGTTTTGCTTACAAGTGATATAGGAAGACTTACTCTTTTAGAATTCTTTGAAGAACCTACACTTACATAGTAGTCTCCTCTGCTTCTTGCATTGTTTTGAGGAAGCGGAATATTTATAACTCCGACCTTTCCGTGCTTTGTTTCCTTGTTCTTATTGTATACAAGGTTTTGATTTATAATATTGTGATCCTCGTTAAGGAGCTTTATATTGTTAAGTTCGTCAAACCAAGCCTCCTGCTCGTCATTCTCAAGCTGAAGCTTTATCTTTATATTTCCCGTTCCCACATTATCTATCTCCGTCACAGGTATATAATATTTTGAAGGAACTGCCTCGATAGACGAATCTGTCTTTTTGGTCTGTAATGTAAATGTTGTCTTTGTAGGATCTTTTCTGATCTTGCCTTCACTGTCATAGGTTTCAAGCTGATAATCAAACTTTGTCATCGGCCCGTTTGAAAGTACATACTTCGGCGCCTTTACATCAGTCCTTGTTATATTCTTTTTCTCACCGTCTGCCAATTTTATATCCTGTACATCATTACCTGACTTACTTACTATCTGCAGCTTAGACGGATCTTTTACAGTTGAAAGCCACTTCACCACATGTCCTTCATCGTCCACCTTGGTCATGCTTGATGTGACATCCGTACCGTCTACAAGCACCTTGTAATTGTCAATCGTTCCGTATTTGAATGTAACCACTACATACTGGCCGAAATCCGTATTAACATTTTTTGTATAATTTACATATGCAAATTTATCGTTATCAGCAGCCTCGGTACTTGAGGTACTTCCTGTATTGTTGGTTGCCTCACTGTTTGAGGTGTTCCCTGTATTATTGGTTGCCTCACTGTTTGAGGTATTTCCTGTATTATTGGTTGCCTCACCGCTTGAGGTATTTCCTGTATTATTGGTTGCCTCACCGCTTGAGGTATTTCCTGTATTATTAGTTACCTCACCGCTTGATGTGTTTCCTGCGTTATTTGTAGCCTCACTGTTTGAGGTGTTGCCTGCATTATTTGTAGTCTCACCACTTGAGGTATTTCCTGCATTTTCTACTATATTGCTTACATTATTTCCTGCATTAACACTATTCTCTGCATCACCTGCCGAATGTCCGCTGTTAACACTACCTTCTTGTGTTCCTGAAACTTGATTCTGCGCTCCGTTTACTGATGCACTGTTATTTCCTGCATTATTTGTTTGTACATCAGCTGTATCTGAACCGTTTTTGCTTATACTGTTGCCACCCGAACTTTTGCCGGAATCTCCTTGCAAACTGCCTGAACCGCCTTGTGAAGCACCAAAGTCGCCTATTGAACCGCCTGTGCCGCCTTGTGATCCGCCTCGTGAACCGCCGCCCCTTGAGCTGCCGGATCCGCCTCGTGAACCGCCGCCCCTTGAGCTGCCGGATCCGCCTCGTGAACCGCCGCCCCTTGAGCTGCCGGATCCGCCTCGCGAACCGCCCTTAGAACCTGCACCGCTCTTTTTTGCCGATGACTGATTTGTATTACTTCCAACTGTGCCTACTGTTGACGAATGTCCTTTCCCCTGTGAGAACATAACCTTGCCGTCTTTTTCCCATTTGCCGTCGGCATTTACCTTGTAACCGTCAGGTGTTGTAGTATTTACAAGTAAAGCTCCGCTTTGATTGTCGAAATAATAGCAATATCCGTCTATCCAATTCCATCCCGTGAGCATCTTGCCTTCTTGTATACCTTTAGCGGTATCCAAAAAATACCACTTTCCGTCAGCATCCTGCAACCAGCCTGTCTTCATAAGACCTGAAGTATCCAGGTAGTACCATCCGCTTGGAGTCTTTGTCCAACCTACAGCCTTGGCACCGTTGTCGTTTATATAATTCCATCCGCTCTGCTCTTTCTTCCACGATCCGGCAAAAGCAGGTGTAACCTGTGTTGTAGCCATCAATATGCTAAGTGCACCGACGCCCACATTAAAAATAAGCTTTCTTTTCATAAATCTCCTATTACATTTTGGTTAGTGGCCTCTAACTTTTTTGCTTAAATAAAGGAAAGTTGCACCACAAAAAAAGCATTTAAATCATAATGTTATACTGCAACTATGACTAAATACTATTGCAAAAAATACTCTCCTTTGCATTTAAGTACTATATTATTGCTTAGGGTTAGCTATATCTAACTTTAGAAGATTATACTAAAAAGATAAATTTATCTTTCAAGTTTTTTTCATGTACTTTTTTTGTGTTTTTTTAAAATACTTAATATATACATTGCAATAAATTTAATATCAAAAAAAATATAGACAGTGTACAAAATCATCTATACACTGCCTATTGTCTGAAATTTAACTATTCTCCTGTGAATTCTGTATCTATATTCACATGTATATCATACTGCGGGAATTGCTCTTTCAATATTCTGTTTACATTTTCTATAACAGTTTCCGGTTTTATATCAAAATCTCTTGTAATATCACAGTATATAGTCATATCTTTTTCATCAATTACTATTCCGTGATAGTTAATGATATGCCTTTCACTGTCCTTATAATTTTTAAGCAACGCCTTTATCTTTTTATATCTCTCATCTTTTACGTCCACCGAATAAAATCCGAATACAAGGAATACATTATATTTATTGTAAATCTTTGTCTGCGCCTCATGTAAGATAGGGTACATCTCTCCTATGCTTCTGTTGTCCTCTATTTCAACATTTATTGAACCTGTATAGAAGTCGGGACCGTAGTCATTTAATATAAGGTCAAAGCAATTTATAACCCCCTCCGTACTCCTTGCTATCTCCTTTATTCCTCTGACCATATCTCCGTCCACTCTCTCACCGAGAAGTTTCTTTATTGTATCCGATAATACTTCATAGGCGGTCTTTAAAATAAATACCGAAATAATAATACCTGCAATACCGTCTATTGAAATCTTTGTAAATATGTATACGGCTGTAGAAATAAGTGTCACTACAGATACTATTGCATCATTTTTGGCATCCGCACCTGAAGCTTGCAGCGCACCTGAATTGTACTTTACTCCGCTGTTTTGTGTATATGTCCCCAATATTATTTTAGCCACAATTGTTGCAATAATTATTATCACAGTCACAACGCCTGTACTCATTTCTTCTTTGTGGAATACCGCCTTAGCCGAACTTATCAGTGACTGAAAACCTGTCAAAAATACGATACCGCCTATCAAAAGACTTGTCAGATACTCGGTTCTGCCGTGTCCGAAAGGATGCTGTTTGTCAGGTGCTTTACCGGCAAGCTTTGTACCTATTATAGTAATAAGTGACGATGATGAATCCGTTATATTGTTTAAAGCGTCGCTGACAAGTGCAACCGATCCTGACAGTGCACCAAGCACCGCCTTTAAAACGCCCAAAAACAGATTTGTGACAATACCTGTCACGGACACGGCTATTATCTTTTTTCTTCTCTCTTGTGCATCTATTTTAAAATTTGATGATGTTACTCCCTCATTCATTTTATAATATTTAAATCTTTACTCCTTTCACTGTTTGAGTACCTATAATATCACAAAAAAAGGATTGTATACAATTATAAAATCATATACAATCCTTCACTTATAAGGTTCTCACCAAAAATCACTTCTATAAATAATCCACCACATCAATGTACTGCATCAACAGTTCTTTCTCGGCATCTATATGCTTTGACAATCTCTGTGCAGCAACTATTGAAAGCCACTTTTGTACATATTGCTTTGCAGTGTCTGATTTCTCACAGTAAATATCCATATACATATCGGCCAAAGCCTTATCTGTAAGTGCAAATAAGAGATAGGTATTTGCAGCATCAGCAGCCGCGTTTCCCTGAGTGGCATGAGACCAGTCGATTATTGATACCTCTCCGTCTTCTCCTACAAGCACATTGCTCGGATTGAAATCTCCGTGACAAATCTTTGTATGCTTTTTCATTCCGTCAAGTCTGGTTAAAAGCTCATATCTGATGGTTGCATTCAGTTCCTTCAACTCATTTATCTGTCTGCTGAATTTAAGGTTCATTCTGTTAAGAAGCGGTGACGACTTGGTGTTTATATCAAGCTGAATATCCACAAACATATCCATATACTTTCTTATATTGTCCTTGTCCGACTCCATAATCTCTTTCAATGTCTTTCCGTTTTTCTTTGACATTATGATTGCCCATCCGTCATCCATAGCTTCTACAGCAAGTACCTTCGGAACATTAAGCCCTGTCTCTTCTATTCTTGCCTGATTGAGTGCCTCATTAAATACATCAGACTTTGGATGTTCCTTACTGAATGCCTTTATAATGCAGTCGTTTGTTTCATATACCTTCTTATGCTTTCTCTCTACAATAAGCTTTTTGTTTGTCAAATCCATAATCAATCTCCTTTCCAATAGGTATTATCTGCCGTAATAAGCGTCCAAATACAACTCTTTGATCTCGCTTATAAGCGGATATCTCGGATTTGCAGCAGTACACTGATCATTGAATGCCTGCTCACTCATTTCGTCCAATGTATCTAAGAAGTATTTTTCTTCTACTCCGTAGAGCGCTATGGTCTCTTTTACCCCTATCAATTTCTTTAACTCTTCTATTTTCTTTATAAAGTTTTCAAATATCTCATCATCATTCTTTCCGGTTACTCCACAGTACTTTGCAGCCTCAACATATCTTGCCTTTGCCTTAGGATATTCATACTGCGGGAATGTGCCCATTTTTGTAGGAACATCAGATGCATTGTATCTCATAACCCTTGTAAGAATTACCGCATTTGCAAGACCGTGTGCTATGTGGTGGAATGCGCCGAGCTTATGTGCCATTGAATGGTTTACACCGAGGAATGCATTTGCAAAAGCCATACCTGCAAGACATGAAGCGTCAGCCATCTTCTCTCTTGCAATCGGGTCGGCACTTCCGTTTTCAAATGCTGAAGGTAAATAATCAAATACAAGCTTCATCGCTCTTAGAGCAAGTCCGTCAGTATAATCTGTAGCCATTATTGATACATATGCCTCAAGAGCATGTGTAAGAACGTCAATTCCCGATGCGGCAGTAAGTCCCTTAGGCTGATCCATCATATTGTTTACATCAACGATTGCCATATTCGGGAGGATTTCATAGTCAGCTATAGGCCACTTTATTCCTGTATCCTTATCTGTAATGATGGCAAAAGGAGTAACCTCACTACCTGTACCTGATGATGTAGGTACGGCTACAAAGTATGCCTTCTCTCCCATCTTAGGGAACTTATATACTCTCTTTCTGATATCCATAAAGTCCATTGCCATATCTTCAAAGTTAACTTCAGGATGCTCATACATTACCCACATTATCTTTGCGGCATCCATAGCCGAACCGCCACCAAGTGCTATAATTACATCCGGCTCAAAAGCTGTCATCGCCTTCACACCTTCTCTTGCACACTGAAGTGTAGGATCAGGAGTTACATCAAAGAAGCAGGAATATCTTATGCCCATCTCATCAAGCTTGTTTGTTATAACATCTGTATATCCGTTCTTATAGAGGAATGTATCTGTTACAATAAATGCTCTCTTTTTATGCATTACACTTCCAAGCTCGTCAAGTGCTACAGGCAGACAGCCTCTCTTGAAATATACCTTTTCAGGAGTTCTAAGCCACAACATGTTCTCTCTCCTTTGTGCTACAGTTTTTATATTTATAAGATGCTTAACGCCTACATTCTCTGAAACGGAGTTTCCACCCCATGAACCGCAGCCAAGTGTAAGTGAAGGTGTAAGCTTAAAGTTGTACAAATCTCCAAGACCGCCATGTGATGCAGGTGTATTTACAAGAATTCTGCAAGTCTTCATTGCATTCTGATGTATATTAAGCTTTTCTTTTTCATTAACATCTATATAGATACCTGATGTATGACCGTAACCGCCGTCCGCAACAAGTCTTTCAGCCTTTGCAACAGCTTCATTAAATGTCTTTGCCTTATACATTGCAAGTACAGGTGAAAGCTTCTCATGTGCAAACTCTTCACTTATATCTACAGATTCCACTTCACCGATAAGAATCTTTGTGTTTTCAGGTACGCTTACTCCTGCCATCTCTGCAATCTTATATGCAGGCTGTCCTACTATCTTTGCATTCAAAGAACCGCCTATAATTATAGTCTTTCTGACCTTATCAAGCTCATCTTTCTTCAGGAAATAACAGCCTCTAAATGCAAACTCTTTTTTTACTTCATTATATATGCTCTCCATCACTGTGACAGACTGCTCTGAAGCACAGATCATTCCGTTATCAAATGTCTTTGAATGAATGATTGAATTTACAGCCATCTTGATATCTGCCGTTTCATCGATGATAACCGGTGTATTTCCGGCACCTACACCTATTGCAGGCTTTCCTGATGAGTAAGCTGATTTAACCATTCCCGGACCGCCTGTAGCAAGTATGATATCCGCCTCATGCATTACTTCATTTGTAAGTTCAAGTGAAGGCACATCAATCCAACCTATTATGTTCTTTGGAGCACCTGCTTTTACAGCCGTTTCCAAAAGAAATTTTGCAGTATAGTTTGTACAGTTTTTTGCTCTCGGGTGTGGACTTATGATAATGGCGTTTCTTGTCTTAAGCGCCAAAAGTATCTTTAAATATAGCTGTTGATGTAGGATTTGTAGTAGGAATAACGGCAGCTATAACACCTATAGGCTCGGCTATTTTCTTTATTCCGAATATATCGTCCTCTTCAATCACACCGCAGGTCTTTGTGTCCTTATATGCGTTGTAGATATACTCTGCCGCATAATGGTTTTTGATAACCTTATCTTCCAAGACGCCCATCCCCGTCTCTTCTACAGCCATCTTTGCAAGCGAGAATCTCTCCTTGTTGGCTGCCATAGCCACCTCGTAGAAAATCTTATCCACCTGTTCCTGAGAATAGGTCGCAAATTCTCTCTGAGCCTCTTTCAGTTCTTTCATTTTGATGCTCAAATTGTCGATATTATCTACAATAAAATTCTTATCTGCCATATTTCCTCCGACATAATAAAATATATTTCGTTATTTTTTTAACATAGTTAGATGATACTATATTGTTATTTTTTTGTCAATATGATATTTCAAATTTTATTACTTTTTAATCATTGAGTCTCTAAAGAAATAATATTATAATTTCTTTAGAAAAGGAGGTTTTATGCCTATAATTAAATCCAGTACAGACTTACGTAACAGTTATAATGATATATCTACATTTTGTCATAACACAGATGAGCCTATATTTATTACCAAAAAAACGGTCGAGGTGACTTGGCTGTTATGAGCATTGACTTATATAATAAATTAACAAGTAAATATGAACTGTACAGACTTTTTGGAACAAAGTGAAAGATGACTTTTTCAAACGGTCATACATTAAGTTTTTGAGGAGTCCATGAAACGTCTTCGAGAGGGATTAAATAATGGAACAGTATAGACTTATTGTTTCAGAAAAATTATCACCGTGATATAAAAAAATATTACATTATATTTCTGTATCATTTACATATAACTTTTACTTTTGTAAAATGCACTTTTACTATCCTATTCCAATTATTTTTTTGATTTACATTTTTTTCTGATGCGCTCTAATCTTTTTCATTGCCCAATCATAATGGCTTGCAGTTGCACTTACAAAGTATGAACCAAACACACTTCCTCCAACCCATTTATAAACACCTTTTTGAAAAAGAGTTCTTCATCTGTAAATTTTTTTCAGCTAACGCTAATACATCACTATGTGATTTATGAAACATTTTAGTTGCATTTTCAAGAGAAGTATTTTGATGTTTCTTCCAAAATTCTACATTCATATCTCCATAAGTTTTTCCAGTTATATGGTTCAGGCAAAAAAATGGTTTTTCTTCTCCCTTTTTGATTGGAATGTACCCAATTCAGAAATAAGCTGATGCCATTCATAGAGATGGATTAAAAACATCTCTTAGAGTTTTTTTATCTCTTTTCCAATGAGCTTCTTTTTTTCTTTTCATCTTTTTGAAAAAAATCAAACGGTGTGTTTAACTCTTCCTCTGTCATCTTTTGAAATAAGTAAATTTAACTTTTCATAGTTTTTCCTTAGCAACAGTCATTAAATCCTTTTTTTGTCGTTGGTCTTGGCACAACAAATTCCTCCTATTTCACTAAATATCTTAATATGGTTTTTTTGTTTTTTTCTTCTGATGTCCTGTTTTTTTATTACTTAGGTATATTTCTTTATGAAAATCACCTATTCTTGTAAGATCAAGTTTTCTTGCAAATTCATCCATCTGTTCAAATGATTTTGGCTCATCATCATAACTTCCAACATGTAAAATCTGAATGGATTTACCTTCTTCTATTTCTCTAAAACTCATCTCATCATACAATGCATTAGGCTTTTTCTTTTTTTATATTCTCAAGTGCCTTTGTGAATATTTCTTGTGTAATAAAAATCAGGCTGTTTAATCATCAATGTGTATTCCAGTTTATTTTTATCAATCTCTTCTCCATTTGCTTTTTTTCCCAAAATCCCTCTAACGGATATACCGTAAAATCTGTAATCTCGTTATCAGTTTTATTTTTCATTACATTTTTAAACAATATCTTAATGGCATAGGCAAGAGAATATAATGCGGATATTCTGTCTGAGAAAATCTACTTCATTCGGATTTCCTTTACCTTTTTACCAAAAATAAATTTTTGCTTTGGCACTTCTACAATGATAGGTGTCTGCTTCACACCATAAAGATTCTTTTCTTGTTTTCTCCATTCATATTTCATTATCCAATCCTCCCTTTACATCTTGGTTAATTTTATTATACAGGAGGATACTTGACACCATTTGTCATATTATATTTTTTTCTGCCATTTTATTTATCATTTCTTTAATCTGCATTCGTATCTCTTTCGGTTCTAATACTTCAGCTCCATCTCCGAAAGAAAAAAATATAATTGTATAAGTTATAATCATTTGGTACTTTCTATTTCAGTATATAAATTTCCGTCATCTATCTTCTATAATTTTTCCCGTTTAATTCATCATATACTCGAAAAAGCAACTTTACGATCAAACTTAACTTTTTATATGCACCGTGTTCTCGTGTGGTATTTCTTTTTTTGAGTATTGCATCTTCAAAGCTGTCATCAAACTTTTTCAGTATGGATTTCTAAATTCTTTATCCGGGACAATTTGAAATATCTAAAATCATTTCTAAGTAAACAGAAAGCATATAGATACCAGTCCTGACTCTTGAAAAAGTAGTCTAACGGGTTTAACTCTTCTACTTGTTTCTTTTTTTCATTGCTGCTAAAAATATGTGAATGAAACAATGTTCTTACTTAAAATTGCAGACTTTAATATCATTAAATGTTTGTTCATACATCTTATTATTTTGCCAATTATTAAAGTCAACTTCTATCCAACTTGTATTTTTCATTTTAAAAAGTGCAGAAAGTTTTGTGAGAAGCTCATTCTCATGTTGTACTGTCGTATTATCCAATCCTTGAAGAGCTGACATAATTTGCTGTTTCTCATTTTCAGACAGCAATGATTTACTAAGCACAAAATCTTCAGCAATTTCTATTCCGCCGCCCTTTCCTTGCAACGCATAGATTGGGAATACCTGCACTGCTGATAGAGTCAATATCTCTATAAATTGTTCTGACCGATACCTCAAATTTATCAGCAAGTTCGCTTGCCGTAACTTTTCCCTTTTCTAGAATATAATACAGTATCCTAAACAGCCTATTATCTTTCATCGTCTTAACATCTCCTATAATTATTATATCACAATAACCGGACATACATTGTCATATTTTTCATAAAAAAACTCTTAATCCGCCGAAGATATACTATAACCCCTTCTCCATTGATTATCTAACAATTATTAAGTAGTACTGAAACTTTCAGGAATATTGTTATAAAACTTTTTGCTTTAGCTATTGTTTTAATTCCTTTTTACAATACATATCTTTTCTACAAACTATCTTTTCTGAAATTTTTTTACAGGGATGGAGAGTAAGACAGCATAATTATTCAATATTGATATATGTCACTGAAGATGACACCAAAAAAGATCCAATAAAAACAGAGCCGGCATATTCCGGCTCCTTTTTATAGGAAAATACATATTTTGTTTTTATCTTTGTACTCTACCCGATCCGTCTCCACCTGCAAGGCTCTCAACATCTTCTCTTGTTACAAGGTTGAAATCTCCCGGAATTGTATGCTTAAGTGCTGAAGCCGCTACGGCAAATTCAAGTGCCGACTTAAAGTCTTTTTTATCACAAAGACCACAGATAACACCTGCTGCAAATGAATCACCGCCACCTACTCTGTCTACTATAGGAGTTACATGGTATTTCTTTGAATGATAGAACTCTCTTGTGCTTCCGTCCATGATACATGCTGACCAGTCATTGTTTGAAGCTGAGAAGCTCTCACGAAGTGAACTGATTACATACTTGAACTTAAACTGATCACACATCTGATTGAAGATATCCACATAACCGCTAAGCTCAAGTTCTCCGGCTGTAACATCTGTATTGCCGGGCTTAAATCCAAGAACCTTTTCGGCATCCTCTTCATTACCTATACATACATCTACATACTGCATAAGATTTGTCATTATTTTCTTTGCTTTCTCTGATGACCAGAGTTTCTTTCTGAAGTTAAGGTCTACAGATACTGTAACTCCTGCCTTCTTTGCAGCCTTAAGAGCAGCCTCTGTAAGCTCTGCGGCAGAATCTGAAACTGCAGGTGTAATACCGGTAAAATGGAACCAGTCCGCACCTTTGAAGATCTCATCAAAGTCAAACTCGTCAACCTTGGCTGTAGAGATAGAAGAATGTGCTCTGTCATATACCACATTTGAAGCTCTCATAGCGGAACCTGTCTCAAGGAAATATATACCCACTCTCTCTCCGCTTCTTGAGATATGCTTTGTTCCTACATTGTACTTGCGAAGAGTTGCGATAGCCGCATCACCTATAGGATTCTTTGGTAATGCACTTACAAAATCAGTATCATGTCCGTAGTTTGCAAGTGAAACGGCAACATTTGCCTCACCGCCGCCATAGTTGATATCGAACTCATCCGCCTGAATAAACTTCTCATTGTTCGGAGTTGATAATCTGAGCATTATCTCTCCCATTGTAACTATCTTTGCCATAATTTCTCCAATACTATTTTCTTGCTGCCGCTACAGCCTCTACAAACTCTCTTGCCTTTGCAGTTACCGCCGCAAAGTCTCCTGTTTTTGCTCCCTTTGTAAGTGATGAACCTGTACCTACAGCACAAGCACCTGCCTTAATCCACTTGTCTACATTGTCTACATCCACACCGCCGCTTGGCATAAAGTCTCCCTGCGGAAGAGGTCCCTTAAATGAGCTGATGGCACCCGGTCCTACCACATTTCCCGGGAATACCTTTATGATATCACATCCTGCTTCAAGTGCTGTAATAGCCTCTGTAGGCGACATTACACCCGGAAGCATCGGAATTCTGTATCTGTTGCAGAGCTTGATTGTCTCCACGTTAAGTCCCGGGCTTACAACATAGTTTGCACCTGCCAAAATTACAGCTCTTGCAGTCTCAGGGTCAAGTACCGTACCTGCACCTATAACCACCTTGTCGTTGTTTCTGTACTTATCCGCCATAAACTGTATGAACTCTACAGGATTGCCCTCATCCATAGTCATAGTAATCTCGATAAAGTTGATGCCGCCTGCAACTATAGCATCTATTACCTTCTCACCCTGCTCCTTGTTCTTTGCACGAACAACGGCAACCAAACAATCTTCTTTCATTCTTGTAAGAACCTGTTCTTTTCTCATTTCAACCTCCATAAATAATATATCAATATTCGTATATACGAACTTTAATTCATATTTGCGATAATTTGATTGTAATTAACTTTCCAAGTCTTGTCAAGGCATATAACCTAAAGATTTTGATATTTTAAAAGCTCTTTCTTTCAGTATATTTCCAAGAGCGACATAGTCCTCATCTTTTCTGTAAAGGCTTGAAGCCGATATGGCACCGATACACTCTCTTTTTTCATCAAATATCGGTACTCCGACACATTCCATATGTTCTTCCACTTCTCTCTCATCAAGTGCAAAACCTCTGCTTCTTACAACATTTATATTTTCAATCAGCGCATCTGTACTTTTCAGCGTAAATCTTGTAGCCTGCTTAAACTCGATATCTTTTGTTATCTCTCTTATTTGTTCATCACTCATGGTGCTTAATATCGCCTTACCCAAAGAAGTGCTGTACACCGGATTTCTTGTTCCTATGGTGGCTGTGGTTATTATAGGATTCTCAGGTTCAAACTTTGATATATACACAATTTTTGTCCCTTCCAATACTCCGAAAAAACAGGTCTTTTTCAGTTCCTTTGACAGCTCCTTCAGTGCAGGGTCTATAATCTCCGATATATTTCTGTTATTTGTATAGCTCATTCCGATTCTGTATGCATTCAAGCCTATCTTATAGTTTTTCTTTGCACCTGTACTTACCTCAAGCATTCCCATATGTACCAAAGTCACCAAAATATCATAGCAACTTGTCCTGGGTATAACGAGTCTCTCACAGATTTCATCCATATCAAGTCCGTCATTTGCCTTGGCTACAAGCTCAAGTATCTTTACACTTCTTTCTGTTGTGCGATTTATTTTCATAAATAAAATCCTTTCGGTTTCGTAGGTGTAAGCCGTCACTACGACCGGGCAGTTACAAGCCCACGACCTTTAGGTCCGATGTAGTTGATTAAAGCGTTACTCCCTGTTTAAAGATTGCAAAGTCATGGAATCCTGCAATTTCAGACTTCACCTTCTTACCGCTTGCAACCTCCAATACCAATTTGAATAAATCGTTTGCCAACTCATCCTTTGACTTATCTTCTATCATCCTGCCCTGCATTAAAATCAATCCAGTTTCCCTTAGCCTTTGCCAGTCTTGAATTGGTGGCAATCTTTAAAGTCGGCACAGGTGATGCAAACGGTGTTCCTCTTCCTGTGGTGAATAATACTATATGTGCACCGCTCATTGCAAGAGCTGTAGCCGCAACAAGGTCATTTCCCGGTGAAGAGAGCAAATTTAAGCCCTTTGTCTTTAAAGTTTCACCATAAGAAAGCACATCAACCACCTTGGCACTTCCCGACTTCTGTGTACATCCGAGAGACTTGTCCTCAAGTGTCGATATACCGCCCGCCTTATTTCCGGGCGAAGGATTTTCATATATAGTCTGATTATGATTTTTAAAATACATCTTAAAATCATTTATAAGAGCCACAGTCTTTTCAAAAGTCTCATTATCCTTACATCTTTCCATCAAAAGAGTTTCCGCTCCGAACATCTCAGGTACTTCTGTAAGTATTGTACTTCCTCCCTTTGAAATAAGGATATCTGAGAACTCTCCGACTATAGGATTTGCCGTAATACCTGAAAGTCCGTCAGAACCGCCGCATTTCATTCCGATAATAAGCTCACTTGCATCTATTTCTTCTCTCTTTTCATCGGCTATATTGTTTATAAGTTCTTCTATAAGAGTTACTCCCGTCTCTATCTCATCTTCCACCTCTTGTGAGATAAGGAACTTTACTCTGTTTTCATCTATATCTCCCAGATAGTCCTTCAACACAGGAATATTTGAGTTTTCACAACCAAGTCCAAGTACAAGCACACCTCCGGCATTGGGATGATTTATCATATCTGCAAGAATCTTTCTTGTATTTTCCTGATCGTCTCCCATCTGTGAGCAACCGTACGGGTGTACAAAAGCTATAACATCCTCAACGCTTCCCCTTACAAGAGACTTTGCTCTTCTTTCAATAGCCTGTGCTATATTGTTGACACAGCCAACGGTCGGAATAATCCATATCTCATTTCTTACTCCCACCTTGCCGTTTGCTCTCCTAAAGCCCATAAAGCTCTCATGGACCGTTTCCTTAATCTCCTTTATCTTCGGAACATACTTGTACTCCAACAAATCTCCCAGAGCCGTCTTTATATTGTGGGTATGTACATGGTCTCCGGCCTTTATATCTTCCTTTGCCAGACCTATTCTGTTTCCATACTTGATAATGTCTTCACCTGCACCAATATCATTTAATGCCACCTTATGTCCTGCCGGTATATCACTGTTTGTCACTACACTTTCATTTCCTACAGTGATTTTCTCCGGCCTTCAATGCATTCAGTGCCACACATACATTATCAGAATCATTGATTTTGATATAATCCATCTCTTACTCCTTGCCAAATTTCAGTATTAAGCTTATAATAAATGTAAGCGTTTACAATCGCATTATACAAGGGATTTTTACAGCTTGTCAAGACTCGGATATACCTGTATAGTAAAAGCTGTGATTATACTTTTACAGACTTTACTGTACGGTCTTGGAGGATTATGAATATATATGATATTGCAAACAGGGCAAATGTCTCTATAGCCACGGTTTCAAGAGTCATCAACAACAGCCCTAAAGTAAGTGAGAAAACAAGAAAAAAGGTTTTGGATATAGTGGATGAGCTGGGTTTTCACTCCTAATGTCTTTGCAAGAGGGACTGGGACTTAATACTATGAAGACTATAGGTATACTTTGCTCGGATCCTTCAGATATCTATGTAGCGGGAGCATTGTCATGCTTTGAAAAAATGCTTCGTAAAAACGGTTATGACTCACTTTTATGTTGCAGCGGCTATGATACGAAGAATCTGAAAAAATATATGGATATACTTATATCAAAAAGTGTGGATGCCGTCATTATGATAGGCTCAAAATATATATCTTCAAGAGATAATAAAAAAATCTTATAAAAACCACTGCAAAAATCCCTGCCTATATTTTTTTGATAAACGGCTCCTTAAAAGGTGAGAATATATATTGCGCATACTATGACGACTTTAACGCCACAAAAAAATGCACAGATATGTTATACGAAGCCGGAAAAAGAAAGCTGCTTTTTCTTTACAACTCCACATCACAATCCGCCAAAAGGAAACTTGACGGATTTATGAAAGGATGTAAAGAATACGAACATTCAGGTGCCGTTTTTTCCTCTCTTTTATGTACGGAAAACGATATAGAGAGTATTCTGTCAGCACTTTTTAAATTTGGTGATGAGAATTTTATCCCCGACGGTATAATTGCAAGTGATGATTTTTTGGCAATGATTGCACTGAAGTTTGCAAAGCAAAACAATATTTCACTACCTGAAGGCCTATCTATAATCGGATATGATAATTCGATTTTTTCCAAAGTCTCATCCCCTGAACTTACCACTGTAGACTCAAGGCTCTTTGACCTTTGCAGTCACAGTGTAAATACTCTTTTAGAAGTATTTGACGGGCAAACACCTGAAAATATCACAGTATTTGAGCCTGTGATTATTGAAAGAGATACTTTTAGGACTTAGAACTTTTACAAGCAAACTTATTGATATATGGCTACAATAGATGTAGTTATTTATAAATTTTACTTTATACAGCCGTTTGGCTAAGGAGGTTAACATGAACAATTTTATGGATCAGGATTTTTTACTTGACACAAAAACAGCAAAACACCTTTATCATGACTATGCAAAGAAGATGCCTATAGTCGACTATCACTGCCATATCAATCCGCAGGAAATATATGAAGACAAAAAATTTGACAATATCACACAGGTTTGGCTTGGAGGTGACCACTACAAATGGCGTCAGATCAGATCAAACGGTGTACCTGAAAAGCTTATAACAGGAAACGAATCTACCGACAGAGAGAAGTTTGACGCATGGGCCGCCACTATGCCGAAGCTTATAGGCAACCCTCTCTACAGCTGGTCACATCTTGAGCTTCAAAAATACTTCGGCTACACAGGTCATTTAAGTCCTGAGACCGCAGATGAAGTTTGGAACCTTACAAAGGAAAAACTCTCAAGCGATGAACTCAGTGTAAGAAATATCATAAGAAACTCAAATGTAAAAGTTATCTGTACAACAGACGACCCTATAGACTCTCTTGAGTGGCATATAAAGCTTAGAGAAGTAGCTGCTTTGGGATTTAGTGTACTTCCTGCCTGGCGACCTGATAAGGCAACAAATATTGAAAAGACAGACTACAACGAGTATATTCAAAAGCTTTCAAGCGTCAGCGGTGTATCTGTAAAAGACTTTGAAAGTCTTAAGACAGCTCTTAAAAACAGGCTTGATTTCTTTAATGAAAACGGTTGCTCGGTTTCTGACCACGGCGTTGACTTCGTATATTACTACCCGGCTGATGACGCCGCTATTGATGCAATAATGAAAAAGAAGCTTGCAGGTGATGAGATAAGCCTCATCGAACAGTATCAGTATAAGACCGCTCTGCTCCTTTTCCTTGGCAGAGAGTACCACAGGCTTAACTGGGTAATGCAGCTGCACTTCGGTTGTAAGAGAAACAACAATACCGCAATGTTTAACAAGCTCGGGTCCTGATACAGGCTTTGATTCTATCAGCGGATATGCTCCTGCAGATCAGCTTGCAAACTTTTTGGACGCTCTTAATCTAACAGATGAGCTTCCGAAGGTAATCCTTTACTCTCTGAATCCTAACGATGATGCCGCTATCGGTACAATCATAGGTTGCTTTCCAGGACTCAAGCACTATAGGCAAAGTTCAACAGGGTTCAGCTTGGTGGTTCAACGATCACTATGAGGGAATGAGAGCTCAGATGAAATCACTTGCAGCTCTCGGATGTTTCGGTAACTTCAACGGTATGCTTACAGACTCCCGTTCATTCCTCTCATATACCAGACATGACTACTTCAGAAGAATACTTTGCGAGCTTATAGGCGAGTGGGTAGAGAGCGGACAATATCCTAATGATGACAAGGCACTTAAGGAACTCGTAGAAAATATCTCATTTAACAATGCGGTAAGATACTTCGGTTTTGAGATAAAGTAATTTTAAAAAATAAGCCGACTTATAATATGATGTTATAGGTCGGCTTTTTTTAATATATATTAAAATTTGCAATAAAAAAAGGCCCCGACATATAAGTCAGGGACAAAATGGAAAAAAATAGCGATGGGGAGATTCGAACTCTCGACACTACGGGTATGAACCGTATGCTCTAGCCAACTGAGCTACATCGCCATATATTAAATTCATGCTTTACATGAAAAAAAGTGGGACCTACAGGGCTCGAACCTGTGACCCTCTGCTTGTAAGGCAGATGCTCTCCCAGCTGAGCTAAGATCCCGTCGCGTTCAACGCTCTGTAAGTATAAAAAAATCCCACTATATGTCAAGCATTATTTTAATTTTTTTTTAAAGTTTTTTTTTCTACCCTATTTTTTTTCCTTATTTTTAATGTATATTATACTTTAGCACCTTTACAAAAATATTGTATTGCTATTGTGCGTACACTATTTTATAATAAATATGAACTTAAGCTACTCGTGAAAGGAGAATTTTATATGGCTACAAAATCAGCAAATTTATATGCAAGGATTGAGCCGAATGTTAAAGAAGAAGCAGAAACCATTCTTTCTACACTTGGTATACCGGCTTCCGGTGCAATCAATATGTTTTACAAACAGATTATATTACATAGAGGACTACCCTTTGAATTAAAAATCCCGAATTCAATGCCCGTTGACATAAACACATTATCAGAGGAGGAATTCAATAATGAATTGGAAAAGGGATATGCGGATATGCAAGCCGGACGAACGAAAAATGTGAATACAGCCTTTGCCGAGATTCGCAAAGATTATGGACTATGATATATGAAATAAAATTATCTGAACAGGCTGACAAAGATTTGAGAGAAATCTTTGAGTATATCGCTTTTGATTTACAATCTCTCGAGAATGCAAGCGGACAGCTTGACCGCTTGGAAGAACATATATCAAAACTTCATACTATGCCTGAACGTTATCCAAAGTATGAAAAAAAGAACCATGGAAAAAGCCGTGAACTTCGAGTATTACCTGTTGATAATTATCTTATATTTTATATTTCAAATAGCGATAAAAAAATTGTAACAGTTATTAGAGTAATGTATTCCGGAATGGATATTGACGCTCAATTAAATATGCACACACCACCACTGAATTTGCTTATTTATGTTAAATCCTAATAATATAGAATTCAAAGGAAAAAGTTTTTGAAATATAATCTAAACTGTCAGTTTAGAGAATATTATAAAAAAATATCCTGGCAAAGTCACAAAGCTAAAAATGCCTTGTATTTGTCAGGATATTTTTTTAATTTTTAAGTTTCATTAACATTTTCGCTTCTGCGTTTTTTTCTACCCCTGCAAGCACTTCTAAACGATTAGTTAAATCCGTAAAGTTTATTGGCTATTCTATATCCTGCTACTGCAATACTTCTTCCGACCTTGCCCGGAAGGTTCATAGCCTGACCCAGTGCACCGCTCCTTATTCTTCTGTAAAGTCTCGGGTTGTGGTCTTTAAGATAGTTCCACAGCTCATCTTTCTTTTTCAGATTCTCCTCGTCTTTTGAGAGAATGGCAAGTATTGAAGATATTACCATCATTATCTCAAGATAGCTTATAAGATACTTCCTAAGCTTCTTATTGACAACATCATAAGGATTGAAGGCGTCAAGCATAAGCTTGGTCACTCTTATCTGCTGGTCTATCCTGCCGATCATAACCTGCTCGTTTACAGACTGATCTTCTCTGCCTATATAATATCTGTACAGATTGATATCCATATAATAGATATCCTTCACCGCCTTTAAAGGCTGATATACAAAGATATTGTCAACATAGAATGTATGCTTCGGCAAATCAAGACCGTTCTCAATCAAAAGCTCTCTTCTATATATTACAGAGTGCATCAGGATATACTGTCCTGTATGGAAAGGCTTTATGTCTTCCCATTCAAACTTCTTATTCACAGGTAAATTCCTCTTGTAAGTCATTACCTTTTTCTTCTTTACTCCCACCTTGTCATACACAAAGTTGCAAAGCAGCATATCAATATTTTCTTTGTCTCTGATAAACTCTTTTAACTTGTTGAGTACTTCCAAAAAAGACTTCTTATCCAGATAGTCATCAGAGTCAACCACCTTGAAAAACTCACCTGTTGCGGCTCTAAGGCCGAACATAACGGCATCACCGTGTCCGCCGTTTTCCTTGTGAATCGCCTTACATATGGTAGGATACTTCTTCTCATACTCATCGGCAATCTTGGCCGTATCATCCTTATTTGAACCGTCATTGACAATAAGTATCTCCACATCATCCTTACCTACAAGCAAAGAATCTATGCACTTTCTCATATACTCCGCCGAATTAAAGCAAGGTACTGCTATACTTAAAACTTTCATTGTTTAACCTTTCTTCTTATAAAATATATAATTCCTATTATGGCAAATATCAGGCAAAGCAATAGAACTACCATAAATATCGCTGCCGACTCCAAAAACTTCGTTACCGTATCAAAGTTCTCACTGAGCTTACCATAAAAATTCACTATCACATTCGCACTTATATGTATACATATAGGCACAAGCAGGTTCTCGGTCTTATTGTATACATATGCCAGACAAAGTCCCAGAAGAGTTGCATATACACCCTGTGTCAGATTTCCGTGATAAATACCGAATGCTATTGAGGATATAATTATTGCCGCTACAGCATTGTAATTGTACTTTATTCTGTTAAATACCAAACCTCTGAATATAAGTTCCTCAATTATCGGAGCTATCACACCTGCACAAAGCAAAATAACAGGAAAATGGCGGACTTGATATAGCCTCGCTTACTTCCATAAAACTTTTATCTAAGTTTGCAAGTCCGCTGATACCTATAATTACATTGAGTACTATCGCAATTCCCGCTCCTCCTAAAGCAGCCATCAAAAAGTCTAACGGCTTTGCATTGCTCTCTGTAAAGCCCCTGCCTTTTTTCTTATCGAAATAATAAAACAGTATCATAGGTACAAATGTAATCACGGCGCTCACCGCGGTAAGCGGTAGTAGATACGGAATCACCGAATCCATCAGCTTATCGATAGTCTGTCACTCCTGACACCATAAATGCAAACCATAGCCACAATCATTATCATAAGCTGTACTGCCGAATAAATAATTATAGGGTATAAACACACCCACAATGTATAAAAAAATTTCTTCATTTCTTTTAGTATATCTTATATAAGTCAGATTAGCCAATATAATTTATATTAAAATTTTACTATCTAAAAGTACAATATAGCGTCTATGTCTACCAAATTTATCACATATTTACTGAATAAAAAAACTCGGGGGCTCCCCCGAGTAAAATTTATTCGCTTCTAAGCGCATCTATAGGATTAAGACTTGCAGCTCTCATAGCAGGCATATAACCGAATATAAGACCTATAGCTACCGATACACTGAAAGAAATAAGTACCGCATTAAAGTTTGCAGGTGAACTCATTCCCATAATATTGCCTATAGTAGGGCTGGCAATACAGCCAAGTATGATTCCAAGCGAACCTCCCAGTGTACTTGTAACCAATGCCTCAATAACAAATTGCTGCATTATAACACCTTTTCTGGCTCCGAGCGCCTTTCTGATACCTATCTCTCTGGTCCTTTCCGTTACTGAAACCAGCATGATATTCATAACACCGACACCTGCCACAAGGAGTGATATACCTGCTATCGCTCCTATAATGGTACTCATAAGCGCCATCTGAACATTTATTTCACTAAGCATCTGGCTCATAGACTCCACAAAATATGTTTCCTTTTGTGTATAAATGGTCTTTAAAAAATCTTTCAAAAGAGTCACAGCCTTATCGCTTACCTTAGTATCCACAGTAGCAAATGTGTAAGTATCAGGTACCGAAGTACCGTTTAACTGTCCTGCAGTGGAATAAGGCATAAATGCAAAATCATCACTGCCCCTTGCCGACAACTGCTTTTTATCCTGCCTTTCCACAACACCCACGACTGTGAACGCCGAACCGTTTATCTTTATAATCTGACCTAAAGCCTCCTTCGGCGAGCCGAAAAGCTTCAAAGCCACATAATAACCTATTACGACCACTTTTTGCCTTGATATCATATCCGCATATGACAGATTTCTTCCCTTTTCAAGCTTGTAGTTTTTCATCTTACTATAGTATTCGCTTACACCGCTTACCGTGGTGCTTGTGGACTTGGTAGTTCCCACCTTTATAGTACCGCTTACACCTACCTGTGGGCTCATCTCCGAAAATACATTCCTGTTCTCATTGAAAAAATCATACATCTGATCAATACTTGCCTGTCTTGCCGGCGAATTTACAAGGCTGACGCTTATAGTATTGGCTCCCATATCCATAAAGGACTTCACCATATTGTTCATATATCCCATCATTACACTTACCAGTATAACTACTGCCGACACACCTATGATAAGTCCGAGCATGGTAAGGAATGATCTCATCTTATTCGCAATAATACTCTTTATCGCAAGTTTAAATGATTGCAGCATAATCTTCACTACTTCCATCAAAATTTATTTTGCCGTCCGCTATTCGGATGACTCTCTTCGCCTCAATGGCGATTGAATTATCATGTGTAATCATAATAACCGTATTTCCCTCTTCATGAATCTTCTTAAAGAAGTCCAGTACCTGACGGCTTGTCTTTGAATCAAGAGCTCCTGTAGGCTCATCCGCAAGTATAAGAGAAGGATTTGCGGCAAGAGCTCTTGCAATACTCACTCTTTGCTGCTGTCCTCCTGAAAGCTGCTTTGGGCATCTGCTTTTGCCTTCTCTGCCAAACCCACCTTTTCAAGCGCCTCCAAAGCTCTTTTTTCTCTCTCATGTGTCGGTACATGTGCATACAAAAGCGGCAATTCCACATTTTCAAGTATATTCATTCTGGGCAAAAGATTGTACTGCTGGAAGACAAATCCGATCATCTTGTTTGCGAATATCCGCAAGCTGATTGTCACTCATCTTACCTACATCCTTTCCGCCCAGAAGATAAGTACCTGAAGTCGGCACATCCAATGCTCCTATAATATTCATAAGAGTGGATTTTCCCGATCCCGACTTTCCGACTATCGCTACGAACTCGCCCTTATCAATATCCAGCGTAATGCCGTCATTGGCATATACCGTTTCATCACCCATCTTGTATTCTTTTCGAATATCAATCATTTGGATAAGTTTTTCCATTACTGACCTCCGGCTCCCGCATCTGCACCGCCTGCGTCCGCTCCGGCACCTTCAGCTCCTGCACCTTCTCCGGCTCCGCCTGCTCCTTCAGCTCCTGCACCGCCCATGTCGGCTCCTCCGCCGTCTGCAGGCATTCCGTCAGCACCCGTTTCACCTACACTCATATCCGCGGTCTCGTCCACATAGACTTCATCACCCTCATTAAGTCCTGAGGTAATCTGTACATAAGTCCGAATTGATAACACCTGTGGTTACCGTAACTTCTTTAAATCCTGCCGGAATCAGTCCGTCACCGCTTGAGTTTGCAGCTTTGCTCTCATCACTTTTTGAACCTGCCTTTGCCTCTGAGGCGGAATTGTCTCTTACATATACCTTATTACCTCTCATAAGTGCATTTGAAGGTATAGTGAGCGCATCCTTTGCGGATTCAAGTGTGATATATCCGTCTACATTCATTCCCGGAAGCAAATCATAGGTTTCATCCAGAGTTACCGTAACAGGGTAGGTGGACACACCGTTTTGACTGGTACTCTCAAGACTTACATTGGTCACTGTACCCGAATACTCTTTATCAGGGAATGCATCCGACTTTATTCTTACTTTCTGACCGCTTTGAACCTTTGTAATATCCTTCTCATCCACACTCATCTTGAACGTATATGAACTCATATCGTAGATAACCGCCATAGTGGTTGCCTTATTGTCACCGCCTGAGCCGACCTTATCTCCGACCTTATAATTCTTACTGATTACCTTTCCCGCAATAGGTGATTTGATAGTGTATTCATCTGAGGTCTTCTTGGCTGTATCCACACCCTTCTTGGCTGTGTCCACATCACCCTGTGCTGTATCCACTGCATCCTTATATGTCTTTAAAAGCTTGTCGGCACTCTCCGATGTCATCTTAAATATAGGTGTTCCGACTTCCACATAATCTCCTACATTTACAAGCACCTTTTCAATATCCACACCTGCGGCAAGGTCCGCACTCATGTCCACATTTGTGGAAGCCTCAAAAGTTCCGTCACCTGTAGAAGTAATCTCTCCGACTGTCGCATTTGCGGTTGTCTTATCTGTCAGACCACCCGGGTTGTTTACCTCAAAGGTAACATTGCGGACAAGTCTGCCTCCGTCCATGGCCTGATCCATACTTGAAACGGACACCACCTTACCTTCAACCTGTTCACCTGTCTCAGTAAGTGTCAATATTCCGGTCATACCCGGAGTTATATTACCTGCCTCCGCACTTAAGAAAGGAATACGAATATTCATCACATTGTCATTGTAGATAGTCGCAAGCTTGGTTCCGCCGCTTATCTTATCTCCGTCCTGAATACTAAGTTCCTTTATATATCCCTTTCTGGTAGAGCGGTAAATATTTCCTGCAAATTCGGCCTTTGCCTTTGCATACTCCTTGCTTGCATTAGCATAACCTGAGTTTGCCTTATTGAGTGAATTGTTTGAAGAATTCATATCCGATTCAAGGCTTGACTTATCTATCTGATACAACACCTGATCCTTAGTTACGGTATCTCCCACATTGAAATCGGCAGAGATAATCTCTCCCGATACAAGTGCGGTGATATTGTAAGTATCCTTAGGAGTAATAGTTCCCGAGGAAGAAATCTCGGAAGAAATATCCTGTTTTGTTACCACCGCTGTCGATACGAATGTACTCATATCCATCTTGGAAGCATTCCTTGACTTCATAAAGAAAAATCCGCCTACTCCAAGTACTACAAGTGCAGGTATAACTATAAATCTTTTCTTCATCTTTCCCCCACTAATCCTCTATATAATCAACTACCGAATATGTCGAAGTACCGTCTTCAGCATTATTGATATCCACTACCAATGTAACATCATCGTTTACCTTGATGCTTCCGTAGATAGAGAATGCAAACTGCATATCGCTGTTTGTAATCTGATATTCCTGTCCGTCAATAGTAACCGATGTAGGTGTAAGTGAAGAAGTCGACTCATAGTAAATACTCTCTACAGTACCGTGTACGGCCTTCTTTCCGTTGGTGGCGTCGGTGTTCTCATCATATGCCCAAACAGTCTTTGCAGCTGCGGGAATAATAGATTACAAGTCCCACATCCGATGATTCCATAAGGCTCTTGAAGTAATCCGCACCCACACTTCTTCCGTCTACAAATAAGTTTCCGTCCTTATAGTCAAAAAGGCAAAAGCCCTTGCAAGCTGATTTACAGACTTTTACAACCTTCGGACCCTTAAGTGAATTATCTGCAAGCTTTTAGAGGATTTACTTCCTTGTCCTTTGTTTATTTCACCGTTAAATACGGTAACCACATATGCACCGCCATCCTTCATATTGGTCTTTAACATATTGTAGAAAAGATTTATACAATCTCTCACTGTAAGATTTGAATTGGCGCTCAGTGATGTAAGATTTTCGTTAAGCTCAAGGAAGCCGTACTTTGCCATTCTCTTATTGTTGGCATCTCCCGCAAAATCACTTGCATCATATCCAAGCAATGTAAGTACTCCTCTTATTGCATCATTAAGCGTAACATTGTCGTTCGGCTTAAAAACTCCGCCAAGATATCCTGTCATATATCCGTGCTCCACAGCCATCTTTATAGCAGCCGCATTTTCATTGTCCTTAGGCACATCGTTAAATACCGATGTATTGCTGTTTTTGGTAAGCACCGAGCGATACGGTGAAGCCTGTGCAAGCATCTTGGCAAACTCACCTCTGGTTTACAAATCTGTCTATATTTCCGCTTACAAAGGTAATTCCCGTAAGACCTATTACTTTTTTTCTTAATTCAAAGTTTGAGCTCTGTGCAAATACACTGCCTGCTCCCACGCTCTCAAAAGTCATTATAGAAGCAAGTCCCAAAGCTCCTATTTTTATTATATTACTTTTCATATAACCTCCGTCATTTATTGTAAAAGTATTTGATATTATATCGCAAATTTACCTCTAAACAATAATAATCACAAAAATATTTATAATTTATTTCACTCTTTGTCAGGTGATAAAGTTATATTAACTGTACCAATACATATAATACACTAACCTGTTATAATGTCAAGTAATATCATATGAATAATAAGTACATATTGATTAAATTTTATTTAAAAAAATATAGGCAATAAAAAAACGCCCGTGATTATTACCTCCGAGCGTTTTATCATATCATTTATATTTTATTTCTCAACCAAAAGGCTCTTTCCTGTCATAGCCTCAGGTTTTTTCATTCCCATAAGCTCTATAAGTGTAGGAACTATATCACAAAGTCTGCCGCCTTCTGCAAGCTTATACTTAGGGTCCGCATTTACAAGTATGAAAGGTACAGGGTTTGTAGTATGTGCTGTATAAGGCTCACCTGTTTTCTCATCAACCAATGTCTCACAGTTTCCGTGGTCCGCACATATAAACATTATACCGTTCACTTCCTTGATAGCTTCAACCGCCTTGCCGACACACTCGTCCACTACCTCCACAGCCTTTATAGCTGCAGATTCAACTGCCGTATGTCCGACCATATCAGGGTTTGCAAAGTTGATTATTATAACATCGTACTTACCGCCCTTTATAGCACCTACAAGCTTGTCACAAACCTCATAAGCACTCATCTGAGGCTTGAGGTCATAGGTTGCCACATCCTTAGGAGAGTTTACAAGGATTCTGTCCTCACCCTCATTCGGCTCTTCCTTACCGCCGTTAAAGAAGAAAGTAACATGTGCGTACTTTTCAGTCTCTGCAAGTCTTAACTGCTTTAAATGATGTGCAGCCAAGAACTCACCGAATGTATCCTTAATCTCTTCTTTTTCAAATGCAACTATCTTATCTGTGATAGTGTCATCATAATCTGTAAAGCAAACAAATGTTGTATGCAGTCTGGCTCCTCTGTCGAAACCGTTAAAGTCGTCTACACAGAACACTCTTGTCATCTCTCTTGCTCTGTCAGGTCTGAAGTTGAAGAATATTATAGAATCATTGTTCTGTATTCTCTTTGTACCTTCCACTGCAAAGGTACTACGAACTCATCGTTCTTGTCGTCATCATAAGACTCCTGTATACCCTCTGTCGCACTTGCCTTCTCATTGCCGCCCTTGGTCATTATATTGTAAGCCGCTTCCACTCTGTCCCAACGGTTGTCTCTGTCCATTGCATAGAAACGACCCATCACGGATGCAACCTTACCTACACCTATCTTTGCCATCTCATCTTCAAGCTCGGCTACAAACTCCTTACCTGATGTAGGAGGTGTATCTCTACCGTCAAGGAACGCATGTACATAAACTTCCTTGATACCGTTTCTCTTTGCAAGTTCCAAAAGTCCGTAGATATGAGTGTTGTAGCTGTGAACACCGCCGCTTGAAACAAGTCCCATAAGGTGAAGTGCACTGTTGTTTTTCTTTACATTCTCTACAGCTGCCAAAAGTCCCTTATTCTTATAGAAATCTCCGTCCTCTATCGCCTTTGATATTCTGGTCAACTCCTGATAGATAATCCTTCCGGCACCCATATTCATATGACCTACCTCAGAATTACCCATCTGTCCGTCAGGCAGACCCTACATAAAGTCCGCTTGCCTGACCTTCTACAAAAGGATATTCCTTCTCAAGTCTGTCAAGATTCGAGTCTTTGCCTCAAATACGGCATTATGATCATGTCCCTTTTCTTATACCTAAACCATCCATTATACATAGTACTATCGGTCTCTTATCCATATATACCTCTTTTTTTCCATCAAATGCTATCTTAAGCAACCGAAAAATAACTGCGGTTGTTTGTTATTTCTAAACTCGACTTTGATTTTACATTAATTCAAAAGTATTATCAAGATAAAAAAATAACAAAGAATATAAAAATCTAAGCATAAATACAGGGATAGTCTGTACTAACTACCCCTTTACTCTGCCTATTATATAAAAATGCAAAAGAATGCCAATATATCAATACATACAATAGTGGCACCCACAGGCGAACCTGCAAGTACTGAAATAAAAAGTCCGGCGCTTGTACATACAACTGAAAAATATTGCCGATGATACGGTCACCGATAAAGAAGCTTTTTGAACACACACATAGAAGCAAGTGCGGGAATACTACAAGTGCGGATATAAGCAGCGATCCCACCAGATTCATTGCCAGTACCACAATTACCGCAATAACAATCGCTATCAAAAGATTGTATTTTCTTGTATTGATACCCGTCGCAACGGCAAAATTTTCATCAAAGGTTACTGCAAATATCTTATTATAAAACAGTATAAATATGGCTATCACAATTACGGAAAGTACAATACAAAGCATTACCTTTTCCTTGGTCAATGTAAGTATTGAGGTGGACCCGAAAAGAGTGGTACATACATCTCCGGCAAGGTTTGCTCCGCTTGAGAATACGTTCATCGCCAAATAGCCGAATGCCAACGCTCCTACAGACATCATGGCTATAGAGGCGTCACCTTTTATCTTGCCTCCTGTACCGCCTTTTAAAAGAATAATTGCGGCAATAATTGTTACCGGCAGTACAAGTATCATATTGTCGGTAAGATTAAACACTGTAGCTACAGATACCGCACCGAAAGCTACATGTGAAAGTCCGTCTCCTATAAATGAAAATCTCTTCAAAACCAGGATAACTCCAAGAAGTGAAGAGCAAAGCGCTATAAGTATTCCTACGATTATCGCATATCGTACAAAAGGATAACTAAAATATAAACTGAATTCTTTCATTGTATTCCCACACTCCTTTTATACTCGGCTGTATCTCCGAAAAATATCTGCTTTCCTATATATAACACATTTGTTGCATACTCAAGCGCCTCATCCACATCATGTGAAATCATAACTACCGTCATTCCGTCTTTATTAAGCCCGTTGATAATATCATACATATTTTGACTTGCATGCGGGTCAAGACCTGTCACAGGCTCATCAAGTATCATGAGCCTCTGACCTGCCATCAATGCTCTGGCTAAAAGAACTCTTTGCTGCTGACCGCCTGAGAGTTCACTGAAGCTTCTTTTCATAAGTTCTGAAAGACCCCAGCTCTTCTATCTTTTCCCTTGCGGCCAGCTTTTCTTTTTTATTATAAAATGGTCTAATCCCCACCTTTGACTGACATCCCGAGATTACTATTTCAAAGACGGATGCCGGAAAATCCTTCATAAGCTGTTGTTGCTGTGAAAGATATCCTATTTCGGTCGGCACAAGATTCTCATTATATATAACCTCTCCGGATATAGGCTTTATAAGTTTTAAAAGCGTCTTTATCAATGTAGACTTTCCCACACCGTTCTCCCCTATAATGCATAGATAATCTCCGTCTTTTATTTCAAAGTTCAGATTCTCTACTATAGCCTTTCCGTCATATCCCAGTGACAGATTTTCACATTTTATCATAAATCTCCAGTCTATAATGCCTCTTTGAGTACTTCCAAATTCTTTTTCATTATATCAAGGTAGTCGGCATTATCACTACTCTTTGTTGACTGCATAGAGTCAAGTACCAAAACCTTTGCATTCTTATCCTTTGTGTTTTCCACTATTGTCTTTGCAAGGTCACCCTTTGAACCGTCAATTATAAATATCTTTGTAAGCTTCAACTCATCCATCTTGTTTGCCAAGAATTTGACCGTTTCAAATGACGCCTCACTGTTTGCATCACAACCTTTAAATGCGGCATAATACTTTATTCCATACTCATTTACAAGGTATCTGAACGGGAATCTGTCTCCAACAAGGATTGTCTTATCCTGAACATTTGAAAGAGCATCCTTATACTCTTTGTCAAGCGCATCAAGCTTTGCAATATAATCATTTGCATTCTTTTCATAGCTGCTCTTATTGTCAGGATCTATCTCCTCCAACTTGGCTTCTATAGCCCCCACTATAGTCTTTGCATTTGCCAATGAAAGCCAAACGTGCTCATCGATAGCGCACTCTTCTCCCTCTTCTTCGCCTTGTTCCTCCTGCATACCCTCTACAAGTTCCTCTTCTAATGCAGCTTTACCGATACTGTCTACCATACTGATGTATTTTAGATTAGGATTTTCCTTTACGATATCCTCAGCCCATCCGTCAGACTCTCCGCCTACATATACGAACAGGTCGCTGTCCGTGATTTTTGCAATATCCTGTGCGGACGCCTGATAGCTGTGTAAATCAACTCCCTTATCTATAAGAAAACTAATATCCACGTTCTTATTATCGCCTACCACCTGCTTTACCCAGTCATATGCCGGAAAGATAGTGGTAACAATACTTATTTTCTTACCTTCTTTACCTGCACTTGCAGCCGTATCATCTTTTTTTGCACAGCCGAGAAGTGTCATCATTACCATAAGGATACCAAGTCCTATTCCAATAAACCTTTTCATAGCTTACCCTCTTTTCTACATTCATTACAAGTTCCATAAAAAACTGTTCTGGCGTGGTCGATATCAAAGCCGTGTTCCTCTCTCAGATGATCTCCTATCAGGGACAATTCAGTACACTCCAAGTGAATAAGTTTACCGCATTTCTCACATTTACAGTGAAAGCAAACCGGATGCAAGTCCTCATCTTCAATATACTCAAAGCACGCACTGTCTCCCGCATCAAGCATATATTTATGTACAGATCCGTCACTTACCATTCTTTCCAAATGTCTGTAAACAGTGGCTTTCCCGATGTTCTTTCCCTGCTCTTTGAAAAAAAGAATAATGTCACTCACAGTGACATGCTTGTTCGCATTTTCCTTCAGAAAATCCTCTATTTCCAACAATTGTTTGGTTTTATACTGAGCCTTCGTCAAATCACACCTCCAACATTGCTACCCTACTCGGATAGTCTAATTTGAAACTCGTTATCATATTACAACTTTTTTTATTATTTTTCAAGTAAATTTGATACTTAGTTTTTATATTTATTATAAATGATTTATAGTAAAAAAACACCAACAACTTACGTCATTGATGTGTTTATTATACTTAGATACTAAGGATTAGTGTAACTACTTATTAGAAGTCCACTTCAGTATCATAATAGCAACATTTCAAAAGTTTTTCCATCTCTTCAACACTCGGCTGTCTAGGGTTTGAGCCTGTACAAGCGTCAGCTACAGCATTTACGGCTATATCATGCAGTCTCTCAAGGAATACGTTCTCAGGTACAAATCCGTTTTCTGTAGGATATGAATCTGCTCCGTAATTCTTTATGCAGTGCGGAATATTAAGCTCGTCATTCATTCCTCTGACATATTTGATAAGTTCTTTTATCTTCTCTTCCTGTGTATTTCCCGGCAGACCCAATACATCAGCTATCTTTGCATATCTCTTAGCCGCCTCACTGTCCTTAGCATTAAAAGCGATTACCTTTGGAAGATACATTGCGTTTGCCGCACCATGTATAATGTGAGCGCCGTAGTCACCGAAATACTGCACCTGTCTTATGTGCCATTGAATGTACTATTCCAAGCAATGCATTTGAAAATGCCATACCTGCAAGACACTGTGCATTGTGCATTGCATCTCTTGCTTCCTTATCCTCATTGTATGATTTGATAAGATACTTATGAATCATCTCTATTGCATGCAGTGCAAGAGGATCTGTAAAATCACAGTTTGCAGTAGAAACATATGCCTCGATTGCGTGTGTCAAAGCGTCCATACCTGTATGGGCAACAAGCTTCTTAGGCATTGTCTCTGCAAGTGCAGGGTCTACAATTGCCACATCAGGTGTTATTTCAAAGTCTGCTATAGGATATTTGATACCCTTTTTCATAGTCTGTAATGATTGAAAAAGCTGTTACCTCGGTAGCTGTTCCCGATGTGGAAGAAATAGCACAGAACTTTAGCTTTCTTTTCTAAGTGTAGGAATACCGAATACCTTACACATATCTTCAAATGTACAATCAGGATATTCATATTTTTATCCACATAGCCTTAGCGGCATCAATAGGTGAGCCTCCGCCGATAGCTACTATCCAGTCAGGTCCGAACTCAATCATTTCCTTGGCACCGCGCATTACGGTATCTACAGAAGGGATCTGACTCTATTCCTTCAAAAAGCTTTACCTCCATGCCCGCTTCTTTAAGGTATTCTACCACCTTGTCCAAAAAGCCGAATCTCTTCATAGAGCCTCCGCCTACACAGACAAAAAGCCTTTCTTTGCCGGTGAAGTTCTTCAAAGCCTCAAGTGAATCTTTTTCCATGATAAATATCCCTTGGTAATGTAAATCTCATATACAGCCTCCATATTAAATTTAATATAATAAGCAAAAAGTGTAAGCAAAATCACTCTTTGCAAATAAATTTAACCTCTTACAAAATATGCGGCAGAACTCAGCTATAAATCTGTCACTGTTATTTCATGCTTATATGATACATCACATTTGTTACATTGTCAATGTTTTAACGTTATCTTTTTAACATAACTACCTGTTTTCCCTACGCATAAAATTAAACCCGTTTACATTTATTGAAAATATCAGCTTTACCAGCCAAAGGAAGAAAAACAGCACACCTATAGGTATAAGGCATGAAGTTACTATCATCACTGCAATTGCTTCTATAAATGAACTCACCGTATTCTCAAATTTCTTTAGAATTTCATTTGCATTACCTGTGATATTGTTTACAAACTTATCTATGGCATTGCCGCTCTCTTCCTTGGCATCATCCGTTACAGTCTGAGTGTTTTGCTTGGCGTTGTTCAGTGTCGTATCTATGGAAGAGGCGTAGTTGCTTTCTATCATATTTGCAATATTTACACTGATCGGTATTGTAAATGATATAACCAGACTGAATAAAAACAGCTTGGTTGCAATCTTTGCAAACACCTTTTCATTCGATGCTATAAATATAATAAACAAAAGGCAGGCAACCGGAATAATATACTTGAATGCAACCATACCTGTTACCGTCAGCAAAAATTTTTCAAGATAGATGGCACAAAGTACAATCAAAAAATACTTACTCATCTCTGCAAGTTCCTGTGCAACCGGAGTGCCTATATCTCCCGGCAAAAGTGTTATGGCGGAAGATGACGCTACCGCTGCAGCTGCAAGCTCCATCACCTTGCTCCTGCTCTTATCAAGTGCGCTTATAGTATCCGCATAAAAATCCACATTACTAAAAATGCCTGCCAACACAAAAAACGATACCAATCCTGCCGCAATACAAACAGCTGCCAATATAACCTTTATTATCAATACTTTTTTAATTGATGACATTTTTCTCCTCCAAAAACTTCAAAAATCCGTCCACTCCTCTATCTATATCATTATAAGCTGTATCAAATCTGTCGGTATACCACGGATCCGACACAGACTCATCACTTCCTGCAAAACTCAAAAAGCTTATATACTTTATCATCCTTTCCAAAAAAACCTTTCTTCATATTTTTTTATATTGGCATCGTCCATTCCTATCAGATAGTCGTATTCTTCATAGTCGGACTTTACCATCTGTCTTGCCTTCTTGCCCGGGAGCAGGCTATCCCTGTGCTTCTTAAGTTCATCTTTTGCAGACGGAAACATAGGATTTCCCACGCCGTTCCATATCTCTTCCGAGCTTGTTGCTGCTGAGGCTATCTCAAACATATCCTCCAACCCAAGCTTTTTTTACTTTGTCTTTCATTATAAACTCCGCCATAGGCGAACGACAGATGTTGCCGTGGCAGATGAAAAGTACTTTTACCATAAATTTTAATCTCCTTAAAATGCTATGAAATGCCCCCTTTTCCAAGACATTCTTACATTTATTATAATTTTATTCAGATGTAAACCTCTTTCATTTAAGTCAATCATTCATTCCGATATGAATACTAAAATATTTAGTTTAGTTTATTCTCATAGTCTTGTAATTCATGAAAAAAATATTATCTACATAAACAACATCGTCCTCAATACGATAAAGCATAAAAATATCTATGAGACAAAAAATTTATTCTTCTATATCCTAATTCTCTTAGTTTTGGATTGTCACAGAATTTTAGGCTTCCGGCAACATTTGACAAACTTACCTTTGTTGCTTCAAAATCATTCAATAAATTTCCTGCAGCCTGCTCGCTTTTCTTTTCAAACAAGAGGTATGAGATAAAACTATTCAGATCATTCTCTGCATTCTGCATCAAAACAACCTTATAATCCATACTTTGACCTCATATCTGAAATCACATCATCTGCATCTCTAAACTTTTTCTGTTCTCTGGATCTTTTAAGTTTTTCCAACAGCTCTTTCTCATTCAAAGGTAGATATGGATTTGATTCTATCTGTCTTTTTATTTCAAAAGGAAATCCATTTATGGCAACAGCCTGTGTTAAAAAAATCCTGATTGCTGTTGTTGTATCTGTACCTAAATCCTTAAATAGAGCATCAGATTTACTCTTTTAACTCATCTTCAACTCTTACCTGAATTGTACTGGCCAAATTTTTCACCTCACTTTCATCTATTTATATAAATTATAATGCTAAAACATTGCTATTTCAATACATATACATTATTTTTACATATACAATCATTAATTATATTTCACATCTATCACCCATCTAAACTCCTCTTCCAGCGCATCCCAGTCAGTATTCCTGTCATCCTCCATTGTTTCCAAGGTCGACTTATAATATTCCAACTTCTCTTCTATATAATTATTTATCGCTTCAACTCTTGGGCCTTTTTTTCAGATTCAGACATTTTTCACCTTCTTTGCAAGCAAATCCTCTACCGCAGCCTTCATATCTTCCTCAAGAACGGTATTAACCAATTCATTAAAGAGTACCGGCGGAGGGCATTTCTTTTCTTCAATCCATTTAGAGGCAAGAATAGGTCTCAGCACGTAAAAAAATACTTTTTTTATATTTTACCATGTCATCGCATAGGTACTCGTAGTAGTTCTTTTTGCCGTACCGTAGTAATGATAAAGTGCCGATTTACATGCAAAGTACTTTGCATGCCGTTCTGTCGTAAAAGCTCCTTCCAAACATCCGTTGTATAATACACAATAGGAGAATTGCTCCACTCAAATAATGTGGCATTTGGACTTGTGAAAGTGCTTTAATGCCTTTTTTTAAATCCCATCCGTTGATATCAAGCACCTCATTTAATTCCCAATCAATAAAGTCCTTATTCTCTCTAAGGGATAAATAAAAGTTCTTATTGCGAACATAGATAAATCTTACATCATAATCGCTGTCAGGTGAGGCAAATCCCCAAGCTCTACTGCCCGATTCAATAGCGTGTAGCACTTTTTATATTCTCTTTTTCTTCTATTTCTCTGATTTTAGAAAGAATCAGTTCTTCTATATTCTCTTTATAATTGTCATATCTCATCACGAATCACCCTTTTCATTTATTGTCATAACCAATTCCTGAATACTTTTTAAAATCCGGTTCATCCGGTAGATCTGTGTATGCCTGGAAGCAAACTCCAGTTTCTTTTCATACTCTCTCATCATATCATAGAAGCTGTCCGAAAAAGTTCCCTCATCTGTTTGATATTTTTCCGAAAAGCGGATATCCATCAACAATTCATGTTCTTTTTCTCTGTATGTATTGATTTCTCCTTTTCCAGTATATCAATGGCCATCATAAATAATCTCATAAGATGCATGGCGTGCTTATTTCAAATGAAGATCGTCTTTCTTTTTTTATTTCTCTTGCCTATTTTATCATAGTCTTTTACAACATTTGACATTGTATTCCACATACTTACATAATCTCTTAGCGGATAGTGACTCAACTTGGCATTGACAAATATCTCAGTTTCAAGCTCCGGATTAACCGCCTTGTCTATAAAAATTTCCAGACTTCCGTTTTCAAAGTTCTTATAACTTGAGTTGAAACTGTACATTGCATTCTTTACAGAATTAAAAATATGCTGTTCCTTTTCACTTTGTGGAAATGTGTCTCTGGCAAGTGCATTCTGTAATCTTCTAAGTTGCGCATCCGCATACCCTCCAAATGACTGAATAGCTCTTTTTGATAAAAACAATCGTTTATTATCAAGAAGCATTTTCCCGATATCATTAAGATAGAGATAATTATCCGGTGCAAGTCCAAGCAACTCTATTGTATTCGGATTACAACTTAAAAGTAAATTCACCATTTTATTGAATGCATAGATAACAGTATCCGTATTATCGTCCACATACTGTTCAAACTGTGTAAGTCCTATAAGATCCGACTTTTTGATTGAGCGTGATTCCTCTTATATCTATATCGCTGCTTTCTATATTTTGTCCCATATGCATAGCTTCCCTGCAAAGTCCCAAGCAAAATTACATGCTTTCCAAGATGCTCATTTTTATTTATAAAATCATATTCCGGGTTTATTTAAAAATTGCTCTGTAGTCGGTCATAATACCTCCATTCCTTATCAAAAAGCCATCAGAATCATTTAATTATAAAATCAGATTTTACATTGAAAGCTTATCTACTTTAAAAATTATCTATTTGACTTTAAAATTCTTTTGTACATATTAACAGTTAAAAACCCCGACGCATCAGGTTCTTCTAGGTGTAATCCAAAGATGTCCACCGCAATTCTTCATCCCATTATACTAGCTTTTTATAACATATACAAAGGGATTCATGATTTACTAATAAATTTTTTTCAAAGCACTCATATTATTTCTGTGT
>BNJU01001017.1_pt1 | contig 68982 bp, 66 predicted proteins | sample 8539281 | NCBI WGS metagenome assembly BNJU01 (sample SAMD00202456, study PRJDB9452) | human saliva metagenome | isolation source: human saliva | place: Japan | reverse complement strand
CTAGTATTATATCGTTTTTAAGCTTGCGTCAACTGGAAATGATTCCCATTTAAGAACCCCATTCCCTATATCTCTGCTTACTTTTTTCAAATATATTTTTTCTTACTGCTATCACTCTTTTTATCCCAAGTTTTCGAATTACTAAAGACAGCTTCGAAAATATTTTACAAATATAAAGTACCCTATCACCAAAATGTATGGAATCAGTTGTTAGGTATTGTCGATCCAAGCCATCCTTTAAAAAGGAATAGCATAACTGTTTGCTGAACAGTCAAAAAGGTTGGCCAGAAAATTTTTTTGAAAAAAGTAGACATTTTCATTATTTGTTACCGCTTTCTATTATGATAAATTCAGTATGCTACTAGGTAATCAATTAAGCAAATAAAATAGAAAAGATACAGTTATATAGCAGTTTGAAACTAGAAGAGTACTCAATGAATGCTAAAACATTTCTAGAGATTAATTTGACTTTCCTAACCAATTTGTTCACATCTTATTTCAATCTACTATACAAATTGTCTTCTATTTAAAAAAACGAACCAGCTTGACTGATTCGTTTCATGATCTACTAATCTCCTACTTCCGATACATTTTAAACTGTAGGAAGAGGTCGCTATATTTTCCTGTCCATTTATGGTCAAATTTTTCATAAACTTCTAGGTGTTTCATGGTTTCAGCATCTGGATAGAAGGCCTTGTCTTCTTTTTTCTCCTCTGGGAGCAATTCCTTGGCTGGTAGATTTGGTGTTGAATAGCCGACATACTCTGCATTTTTGAGAGCATTTTCAGGTTTCAACATAAAATTGATAAAGGCATAGGCTGCATCTTGGTTTTTGACTGTTTTGGGAATGACCATATTGTCAAACCAAAGGTTGCTGGCCTCAGTCGGAACCACATAGCGTAGATTTTCATTTTTTTCTAGCATTTGGCTGGCTTCACCAGAGAAGGTCACGCCGATTGCAGCGTTATTCTGAATCATGTAGCCCTTCATCTCATCAGCGACGATGGCCTTGATATTTGGAGTCAGTTTGTAGAGTTTGTCTACTGTCTCTTCCAACTGCTGAGGATCCTTTGAGTTAAGGCTGTAGCCCAGCGAGTTAAGCCCCAGTCCCAGCACCTCACGCGCCCCATCAAAGAGCATGATGGAGTTCTTATACTCTGGCTTCCAAAGGTCATTCCAATGCTCAGGCGCTTCATCAACCATGGTTTCATTGTAGACAATTCCCAAAGTCCCCCAGAAATATGGGATAGAGAATTTATTGCCTGGGTCAAAGGACTGGTTGAGAAACTCTGGTCCGATATTTTCAAGACCTTCAAGTTTTGAATAGTCAAGCGATACCAAGAGGTCTTCGTCCTTCATCTTGTTGATCATATATTCACTAGGAATGGCAATATCATATGTCGTTCCACCCTGCTTGATTTTGGTATACATAGCTTCGTTGGAGTCAAAGGTCTCATACTGGACTTGTATTCCTGTTTCTTCTGTGAATTGCTCCAAGAGTTCTGGATCGATATAGTCTCCCCAGTTGTAGATAACCAATTTTTGACTATCTCGACTATTAATTTTACTGTCTAGATGAGTTGCAATTCCCCACAAGACGAGAATAATGGCTACAATTCCTGCTAGAAATGAATAGAGTTTTTTCATGCTTGCTCCTCCTTCTCACGTGAGATAAAGTAATAACCAACAACCAGGATAATACTGAAGAGAAAGACAAGGGCAGACAGAGCATTGATTTCTAGCGAAATCCCCTTACGAGCACGAGAGTAAATCTCGACTGACAGGGTTGAAAAGCCATTTCCTGTGACAAAGAAGGTCACGGCAAAGTCATCTAGCGAATAGGTGAAGGCCATGAAATAACCTGCAATGATAGACGGAGTCAGGTAAGGAAGCATGATTTCCTTGAACATTTGAAATTGACTGGCACCAAGGTCATAGGCCGCATGGATCATATCCCCATTCATCTCTTTCAATCGAGGCAAAACCATGAGCACTACGATAGGAATCGAGAAGGCTACGTGACTGGAAAGTACCGTCAGAAAACCAAGTGAAAACTTGAGTTGAGTAAAGAGAATCAAGAAGCTGGCACCAATCATAACGTCTGGCGCAACCATCAAAATGTTATTGAGCGATAAAAAGGCTTCTTGGTATTTTACGTGATTGGTAAATGTAAATGGCACCGAAAGTCCCAATAACAGTCGCAATCAAAGCTGACAGGAAGGCTAGTAAAAAGGTTTGAACCAAGATAAGCATGAGCCTTCCATCACCAAACATAGTCTCGAAGTGAGTCAAGCTAAAACCTGTAAAGCTATTCATATCATCCCCGGCATTGAAGGCATAGCCAATCAAATAAAAGATTGGCAAATAAAGGACGATAAAGACAAAGGCTAGGTAAAGATTCGATAATTTTTTCATCGTTCTCTCCTTTCCTTGGTCACCCACATGGTGATGAACATGGTCAGAATGAGAATCACACCGATGGTTGACCCCATACCGTAGTTGTCATTGGTCAGGAAGTTCTGCTCAATGGCTGTCCCCAGAGTGATAACGCGGTTCCCACCAATCAAACGTGTCAGCATGAAGAGGCTCAAACTAGGGATAAAGACAGACTGAACCCCACTTCGCACCCCATTCATCGATAGAGGGAAGATGACATGACGGAAGGTCTCCCACTTGGTCGCACCTAGGTCATAGCTGGCATTGATGAGATTGTTGTCCATATCGTCCAAGACATTGAAAATCGGCAAAATCATAAAAGGAAGCTCGATGTAGCTTGCGACAAAGATAAAGGAGAAATCAGTAAAGAGCAACTGTTGCGAACCAATTCCGATAAATTCCAAGAATTGGTTAATAGAGCCATTCTGACCAAAAATCCCAATAAAGGCATAGGCCTTAAGAAGAAGGTTGATCCAAGTCGGCAGAATAATCAGCATGAGCCAGAGTTGACGGTGCTTGAGACGGGTCAAAAAGAGGGCTGTTGGATAGCTGATAAGCAAGGTCACAAAGGTCACAATTCCTGCATAGAGTACAGAGTTGAAACTCATTTTTAGGTAGGTCAAGTTTTGTGACGCAAAGTAAGATCTATAGTTTTCTAAACTAAACTGGCCTTCAATGTTGAAAAAGGATTGACCGAAAATCAGGACCAAGGGTGCCAGGACAAAGAGGGCAATCCAAAGCATGTAGGGCACTACAAAGAGTTTAGAGCTTGTTTTCTTCATCTCTTTCCTCCTCGATCGCATTAATCAGACCTGCTTCTTGCTCTTCGATTTCCACGTACTCCTCGATACGAGCATCGAACTCTTCCTCGGTTTCGTTGAGACGCATGATATGGATGTCTTCTGGTTCAAAGTCCAGACCGATTTCCTCACCAACGATAGCCTTACGGGTTGAGTGGATCATCCATTCATTTCCAAGTTCGTCATAGGCGATAATTTCATAGTGAACCCCACGGAAGAGCTGGGTATCGACCTTAACTTGGAGCTTGCCTTCTTCAGGAAGGGTAATACGCAAGTCCTCTGGACGAATCACAACCTCGACAGGCTCATTTGGCTTCATCCCCCCATCGACCGCTTCGAAGCGTTTGCCGTTAAACTCAACCAAGTAGTCCCCAATCATGGTTCCTGGCAAGATATTTGACTCCCCGATAAAGGTGGCAACAAAGTGATTAATCGGCTCGTCGTAGATGTCTACAGGAGTTCCAGACTGGACAATCTCGCCATCATTCATAACGAAAATCCAGTCACTCATAGCCAGAGCTTCTTCCTGATCGTGAGTGACAAAGACAAAGGTAATGCCCAATCGTTGTTGCAGTTCACGCAGTTCGTACTGCATGTCTGTTCTTAATTTTAAGTCCAGCGCTGACAAAGGCTCGTCCAACAAAACCACACGAGGTTGGTTGATGATGGCACGGGCAATAGCCACACGCTGACGTTGTCCTCCAGAAAGTTTGCGGATGGAACGTTTTTCATACCCTTCCAACTGAACCATCTTGAGAACTTCCGCTACGCGTTGCTCAATTTCTTTCTTGTCAATTTTACGCAAGCGAAGTGGAAAAGCAACATTTTCAAACACATTCATATGTGGGAACAAGGCATAGGATTGAAAGACGGTATGGACGTCTCGCTTGTTGGTTGGGATATCATTAATTCGGACACCGTCTAGCATAATATCTCCTGTCGTCGCATCCAGTAAACCTGCAATGATGTTTAGGATGGTTGATTTGCCTGAACCAGATGCGCCTAGAAGGGTGTAGAATTTCCCTTCTTCCAACTCAAAGTTGATGTCTTTGAGAACCTTGGTGTTGCTGTCTTCAAAAACTTTAGAGACGTTTTTGAATTCAATAATTGGTTTTTTCAATTGTCATTTATTCCTTCTTTTTCATAGATTAACAGATTAGGGCTCTGTCAGGCCGCTACTACCTCGTGTAGGAGATTGAACTGCCTACATACTTCTGCACTAACGATAGGCTTTCACCCCCCTTTCCATGACATAGCAGCAGCTTTTCAACTACAGCTTCCTACTTGCTTTCACCTAAAATACGGACCTCTCTCTCAAGAGTAACGCCAGAGTGTTCCTTTACTTTTTCAATCACAGACTCAATCAAGTCTTCGTAGTCTTTAGCCGTTCCATCTGCGACATTGATCATAAAACCTGCGTGTTTTTCTGACACTTCTACGCCACCGATACGATAGCCTTTCAAGCCAGCTTCTGAAATTAACTGACCTGCAAAATGCCCGACTGGACGCTTAAAGACCGAGCCACAAGATGGGTATTCCAAAGGTTGCTTGAGTTCACGTAGGTGCGTCAAGCGGTCCATTTCTTGCTTGATAACCTGATGGCTTCCTGGAGCAAGGGCAAATTTAGCTGACAAGACAACTGCACCAGACTCCTGAATAGCTGAATGGCGATAACCAAAAGCTAAGTCTTTGGCAGACAAGGTTTCGATTTCTCCATCCTTGGTCAAGACCTTACAAGACTGCAAGATGTGGGCAATCTCACCACCATAGGCACCTGCATTCATAAAGACAGCACCACCGACACTCCCTGGAATGCCACAAGCAAACTCAAAGCCAGTCAAACTATGACGAAGGGCAATGCGAGTTGTCTCAATTAAGTTAGCACCAGCTTCAGCTTCGATGGTATAGCCATCAACTGAAACATTATTGAGCTTATCACACAAGATGACAAATCCACGAATCCCACCATCACGAACGATAATGTTGCTGGCATTTCCAAGAACCATCCAAGGGATATTTTCTTGATTAGCAAATTTAACAACGCGAGCCAACTCAAAACGATTTCGTGGAAAGACCAGATAATCGGCCTCTCCACCTACTTTTGTATAACTATAGCTATGCAAGGGTTCCTTGAAACGGATATCAATCCCTTCTAAGATTTCAAGCATGTTTTCTTTTACTGACATGACACTCTCCCTTTTACAAAATTCATTCCATTATACCATTTTTAAGACCATTTGACGACCCTAAAAAAATCTTGGACTTATTTTAAACAAAAAAGAGGTTGCCCCCTTTTTTTTATGATTTTTTGCAAAAGATAGCCTTTGTTCCATAGGCAACCAGAACAAGTTCAAGTGCTAGGACAACTTCAACCAAGACTGGACTTGTAATCCATCCTACTTGAGCTAGAGATGGTACCAGGTCAAAGAAGGCATGTAGGCCATAGGCTACTAGGAGATAAATCCATTTCTTCTGGCGAACAGCTTGGTAAACCCAAACAGTCAAGAGCAATTGGAAACCTAAGGCCAAGATTCTCTCAAAACCAAGCAAATAAATCTGCCAGACCGAAAGTGACTGGATGGTTTTCAACATATTTTCAGACAGCAATTGCATAACCTGTGGATTTTGCGTTTGAACTGCTGAAAGAACGATGTAGAGATTAATCAAACTAGTAAGACCTAGGAAAATCAACTCCAAGCCACCATGTCCCAATCCATAGGCCAAGGCATCTGCTTTTTCCAAACTTCTCTTTTTCTCCAACCATTTGAAGAAAACAAGGCGAGCCGTTTCCTCAAAAAATGCTGCCATGGCTAGGCCATAGATGATATAGACAAGCGGATGATCCTGCAAGAGGGCAATACTACCGTCTTTTTGAGGATGCAAAACCAAGATATGCACCAATTTTTCCAAAAGCTGTGAAGAGACAAAGAAAGCGACAGCCCCCAAACCCAAGACAGCTAGATTAATCTGGTATTTCTTTTTGGCATACCAAATGCTTCCTATCAAGAAAGCCAGCAACAGCACCATGGTAATAATAATATGAATGGTCATTTTCTTCTCCTATTCTGCCTTTTCAATATCTTTTCTCATCTCGTCAACATTGAACTTAGCAAACAAGTATTGACGGTCTTGGACAGGAAAACGTTGGTCCAATTGGTCAACAGCTCCCACCTCGATAATACCTTCCTTGATGACAAAGTCCATGACATGTCCACCGAAAGTCAAATCATCTGAAATGAAGTGCAGATGATAGCCTGCCACACTGACCCCATGAAAAATCTCTGGCGTCCAGAAACCAACGATGGTTCCCAACACATTGTCACGACTATATTCCGGTTGATGGGTTGCGACATCAGCAAACTTGGTATCTGGTGTCGACTTTGGAATCATGCGCACATGCATATGTGAAAATTCCCCCTGAATCTTGATAGAGCGGAAAAGATTTTCCCCGTCATAATAAGACTCGATTCGTTCTTCCAATTCCTTGTCTGTCATCTCAAAGCGCTGGCGGAAAATGACCTCTGCCTGATGCGGTACCACTGCTGCATAAGGAATAAGGGCATCTGGCGACACTTCAACAATTTCTGGTTGCTCTCCTGATCCTTTGGCCTGATAAGCCTTGCCATCCAAGACAATCAATTCTCCATCAATAGAATCCAAGGTTCCCAAACCAAGGTCTCCATGCTCTAGCAATTCTCCTACTGTCATGGTCCCACCATAAAGGCCAGCCATCAAGGCTCCAAGGGTATTGTATTGAAATAATTTCACTGGTTCCTGCACGTTCTTATCCATTCACTTTCTTGTCTGTTATACTCAATGAAAATCAAAGAGCAAACTAGGAAGCGAGCCGCAGGCTGCTCAAAGCACTGCTTTGAGGTTGTAGATAAGACTGACGAAGTCAGCTCAAAACACTGTTTTGAGGTTGTGGATAGAACTGACGAAGTCAATAACCATATCTACGGCAAGGCGAAGCTGACGTGGTTTGAAGAGATTTTCGAAGAGTATTATTCTATAAATGTTACTCCTAAGTATACCACATTTGCCCCTAGATGTGAACGAGAGAAACACTCTAAACATTGCCAAGAAGGAAAAAAAAGGGTACAATGTAACAAAATCAAGGGAGATCTGGAATGAAGAAACAAAGCAAGTACCAAGAGGTCGTTTCCTATCTAAAAAATGGTATCGAGTCTGGACGCTTTCCAACGGGAAGCCGCCTGCCTTCTATCCGTCAACTGAGCCTTGACTTTCACTGTAGCAAGGATACCATTCAACGAGCCCTACTGGAATTACGACACGAACAATACCTCTATGCCAAGCCCCAAAGTGGCTACTATGTCCTAGAACAAGGGCAACATCAGGATCTAGAAATAGAGGTTACCGACGAACATGCCAGTGCCTATGACGATTTCCGACTCTGTGTCAATGAAACCTTGATTGGCCGGGAAAACTACCTCTTCAACTACTATGACAACCAAGAAGGTTTAGAAGACTTAAGACAATCCATTCATAAACTCCTCTTTGACCAAGCCCTCTACTGCAAGGCTGACCAACTGGTACTGACTTCTGGAACCCAACAAGCCCTTTTTATCCTCTCTCAAATTTCCTTCCCTAGCCAAGCTAAGGAAATCTTGGTGGAACAGCCGACCTACCATCGGATGAATCGTCTCTTGATTGCACAGGGTCTGGACTATCAAACGATTGAACGAGGCATTGATGGGATTGACTTGGAGGAGCTGGAAGGCCACTTCAAAACAGGAAACATTAAGTTTTTCTACACTATTCCTCGTTTTCACTATCCTCTAGGCCATTCCTATTCTGAACAGGAAAAACGAACTATTCTTGACTTAGCTGCTAAATATGGAGTCTATATCGTAGAGGACGACTATCTGGGGGATTTGGACTCTAAAAAGGGCCAGACCTTCCACTATCTAGATACAGAGGAGCGCGTCATTTATATCAAGTCCTTCTCAACCAGCCTCTTTCCAGCCCTGCGGATAACAGCACTCATCCTTCCAAATGCTATCAAGGAAGCCTTTGTGGCCTACAAAAATATCCTAGACTACGACAGCAACCTCATCATGCAAAAGGCCCTGTCACTCTATATTGACAGTCAATTATTTGAGAAAAATCGGCTAGCTCGCTTATCCAATCAGGAAGCTTACCAAAAACAACTCGAGGAAAGACTAGCTAACACTCCTTGTACCCTCCCTCACTTTCCGCTTCATGATGGTTTATTGCTAGACCTGAGACAGTATCCTAAAATCGCCAGCCTCAAGCACAGTCAGCTGAAATTGGACTTCTTTGAAGAGGCTTACTTGGATGCCTGTCCTTATCAATTTGCCAAGGTGTCCTTAGAAAATCTGGAAAAGGTTTTAAACTATTTAAAAGCAGAATTGGAATGACTTCCAACTCTGCTTTTTTCTTATACTCTTCGAAAATCAAATTCAAACCACGTCAGCGTCGCCTTACCGTACTCAAGTACAGCTTGCGGCTAGCTTCCTAGTTTGCTCTTTGATTTTCATTGAGTATTATTCTTCAACTTCAGTTAGACTTGCTGCTTTTTCAAGATAGCTTTGGTAAGTTCCTTCATCCTTGAGTTTTTGGATGACTTTGTCCACCACTTCTTTCAAATCAGCACTATTTTTTCTAAGAGCAACTGCATTGGCTTCGCCGTCCTTCATCTTCAATCTGACAGTTGCGACAGCTAGGTCAGCATTTTTAGCAGCATAGCTAAGGGCAACTGGCTCATCCATGTGAACAGCATCAACTTTTCCAGCCTGCAATTCATTAACTGCTTCACCCATATTGGTTAGGGAAGTTAATTGAGCTTTTGGCAATTGTTCCTTGACCATAGATTCTGGAACAGTCCCTTTTTGGGCTGCAATATTAGCACTTTCAAGGCTAGTTAAATCCTTGTATTTTTCTACATCAGCCTTACGAACCAAGAAACTAATCTTGTTTTCATAGTAAGGGATTGAAAAATCAAAGACTTCTTTTCTCTCGTCAGTAGCGCTAATTCCCGCAACTGCTAGGTCAGCCTTACCAGTTTGTAGACTGGTCAAGACATTGTCAAAACTCATGCTTGAAATTTCCAACTTCACCCCAAGTTCATCAGCGATAGCTTGGGCCATATCAATATCCGCACCTACTACCTGGTTTTTTCCGTCAACTAAGGATTGGAATTCAAAAGGTGCATAGTCAGGACTAGTCGCCACAACTAATTTCCCCTTTTGCTTAATGGCCTCAACAGCTGACTGAGAACCATTAGAACCCGACTGGCAAGCTACTAAAAAAAGAAACTTGCAAGAAAAACTACATAAAACAAATATCCATTTTTTTTGATTTCATAAATAAACAACCTCTCTGTTAATTTTTGTATAATTATAACGCTATCCAAGACACTTGTCAAGTGTTTTTCTTGCATTTTCATAAAAATATATTTACAAAAAAATAGAAATTCAGTGGTTAGTTTATCTATCTATCTATCTATTGGGAACTTATTTTCAAAAAAATCATTTATCATATCTTGATGCTGCTGGTTTACAATTGCAATATTTTTGTATGTCCATATGATCAAAAAAATCCTAATTCTAAAGTTTCATCACTTGTAAAAAAATTTGTAGAGATAGAAGTTTCAGATGAAACTAAATACAAAATTGTAAGAACTTGAGCCTCATCACCATTCGGATAACTATCTGAATATTTTTGTATAAACATTTAAGAGTTTTTTTCCAATCTCACTTGACTCCCGTTTCTTCATAAAAACTCTCGCACTAAAAGCTTCTAAAAGCCGATTCACCTAATTCAATAGCACCACCTGGTAAGCCCCACGTTCCTTTATCTGCTCGTTTTTGTAATAAAATTTTTTTCCTGATTGACTTAATATTCCACAGGTAAAATTTAAAAATAATTTTATCTTTTCCTACTTTTTTTCTTATATTCTGTATGTAGTTCATTATTAACCTCTGACAAAGTAAACCATCAATACAACGAAAAGCTTACTATATTAAAAAGTAAGCTTTCACAGTAATTTTATCATTTAAATACTTTATAGTTCGACAATCTTACCTGTTTCAAAGTAAACAACCCATTCACAGATATTCTTGGCATAGTCTCCAATGCGTTCCAAGAAGGCAATTACTTGGAAGTAATCACGTCCTGTAACAATGGCATCTGGATTTTTCTTAATTTCTTCTGTAGTCAAGTCACGAATGCTATCAAAGTAATGGTTGATTTTTTCGTCCATGGCTGCTACTTCATAGGCCTGGTCTACTGAACCATTCAGATAGAGTTCAAGTGCTGCTTCTACGAAGTTCTTGACATCGCGACCCATTCTCTTGATTTCTTCTTCAACAGCTGGGATACGTTGCTCACCCTTCATACGAATGGCTGCTTTAGCAATGGAAACAGCATGGTCACCCATACGCTCCAAGTCAGATACGGCTTTTAAGACTGTTAGAACTGTACGCAAGTCTTGAGAAACTGGTTGTTGAAGGGCAATCATTTCAAATGATTTCTTCTCCAATTTCACTTCGTATTCGTTTACTTCTGCATCGTCTTCGATGACTTCTTTGGGCCAAATCCCGGTCATGCGTAACAAAGGCACGCACAGTACGATTGATTTGGGATAGCACTTCCTGTCCCATAGCATAGAACTGGTTGTGCAATTTCTCTAAATCTTCCTCAAATTGAGAACGTAACATCTTTTATCTCCTTATCCAAATTTTCCTGAAATATAATCTTCTGTTTCCTTGTGTTGTGGGTTGAGGAACATCTTCTTAGTATCGTTAAACTCAATCAAATCTCCATCTAGGAAAAATCCTGTCTTGTCAGAGATACGAGAGGCTTGTTGCATGGAACGCGTAACCAAGAGCATAGTGTATTTATCTTTTAGACCATACAAAGTTTCCTCAATCTTACCAGCCGAGATAGGGTCCAAGGCTGAAGTCGGTTCATCCAAAAGAATGATTTTAGGACTGGTTGCCAAGACACGAGCAACACAGACACGTTGCTGTTGTCCACCTGAAAGCCCGATAGCTGAATCGTGCAGGCGATCCTTGACCTCGTCCCAGATAGAGGCTCGTTGCAGGGCCTTTTCTACTGCTTCATCCAGAACCTGCTTGTCCTTAACTCCATTGATACGAAGCCCGTAAACAACGTTTTCATAGATAGACATAGGGAAGGGATTGGGTTGTTGAAAAACCATACCAATTTCCTTACGCAATTCAACTGTATCTGTACGTGGGCTGTAAATGTTGTGGTCGTTGTAAACCACCGAACCAGTTGTGGTCACCTCTGGATTGAGATCCCCCATGCGGTTGATAGCCTTGAGAAGAGTTGATTTTCCTGAACCAGATGGGCCAATCAAGGCTGTAATTTCCTTAGGTTGGAAAGATAGGGAAACACTATTCAAGGCCTTCTTTTGATTGTAGTAAACAGACAGGTCTGACACCTGTAAAATCGCTTCTGTCATACTGTTTCCTTTCTATCCAAAGTGTCCTGTTACATAGTCATTGGTTGACTGTAGTTTGGCATTTTGGAAAATATTAGAGGTCTTATCGTACTCGATCAAGTCACCCAAGTAGAAAAATCCTGTGTAGTCACTAGCACGCGCAGCCTGTTGCATACTGTGGGTCACGATGATGATAGTGAAGTCTTTCTTTAATTCCAACATGGTTTCTTCCAGCTGGGCTGTCGCAATTGGATCCAAGGCTGACGCTGGCTCATCCATCAAGAGAATGTCAGGTTTAACAGAGATAGCACGAGCGATACAGAGACGTTGTTGCTGACCACCTGATAGGGTCAAGGCTGACTTATGCAAATCGTCTGACCTGGTCCCAAAGGGCCGCCTGACGAAGCGATGTTTCCACAATTTCATCCAAGACTTGCTTATCTTTAACCCCTGCACGTTCATGAGCAAAAGTAATGTTGCGGTAGATAGACTTGGCAAAGGGATTTGGTCGTTGGAAGACCATTCCGATGTGCTTACGCATCTCATAAACGTTAATTTCTGGACGGTTGACGTCGATTCCTTGATAGAGGATTTGACCTGTGACCTTGGCAATATCAATGGTATCATTCATACGGTTGAGACTGCGGAGGTAGGTTGATTTCCCTGAACCAGAAGGGCCAATTAAGGCTGTAATTTTATTTTTTTCAAATTGCATATCGATGCCCTTGATGGATTCTTTTTTACCGTAGTAAACATGTAAATCCTTAGTAGAGAGGGCCACTTTCTCTTCAGGAAAGGTGATGATATGCTTTTCATCCCAATTATATTTTGACATGGCTTCTCCTTTAGGCAGCGGTTAATTTCTTATGTAGATAGCTTCCGAGTTTGCGAGCTCCAAAGTTAAAGATGAGGATAAAGATGAGGAGCACGGCCGCAGAACCTGCTGATACGATGGTACCATCAGGAATGGTTCCTTCACTATTGACTTTCCAGATGTGGACAGCCAAGGTTTCTGCTTGACGGAAGATAGAGATTGGGCTGGTCACACTGAGAATATTCCAGTTAGACCAGTCTAGAGCTGGAGCGGATTGTCCTGCTGTATAAATCAAAGCAGCCGCCTCACCAAAGATACGACCAGAGGCCAAGACAACCCCCGTTACGATACCTGGAAGAGCTTCTGGAATGACCACATGGACCACAGTCTCCCAACGAGAAATTCCAAGGGCTAAGCCGGCCTCACGTTGCGTATGGTGAACATGTTTCAAGCTATCTTCAACATTACGAGTCATCTGAGGCAGGTTAAAGACTGTTAAGGCCAAGGCACCTGAAATAATTGAAAATCCATACTCAAACTGAACTACAAAGATCAAGTAACCAAAGAGACCTACAACCACTGATGGCAGTGAAGACAAGATTTCAATACAGGTTCTGACAAAGTTGGTCACAGGACCTTTTTTTTAGCATATTCAGCTAGGAAAATCCCAGCTCCCATAGACAAGGGCACAGAGATAATCAAGGTAATAACCAGAAGGAAGAAGGAATTATAAAGCTGAATTCCAATCCCTCCGCCTGCTTGGTAGGAAGATGATTTGCCAGTCAAGAAAGACCAAGAGATGTGAGGCAAACCACGAACCAAGATATAAAGAATCAAGGATGCCAAGATGGCAACAATAATCCCTGCAATCGAGTAGAGGACAGCTGTTGCAATTTTATCTAATTTCTTAGCGTGCATAGTTTTTCTTTCCTCTTTCTTTCGTAATCAATTTAATGACACTGTTGAAGGCCAAACTCATCAAGAGCAAGACTAAGGCCAGTGACCAGAGAACGTTATTGTCAACGGTTCCCATGACGGTATTTCCGATACCCATGGTCAATACAGAGGTCAAGGTCGCAGCAGGTGTTGTCAATGAAGTTGGGACAACGGCTGAGTTACCGACCACCATCTGAATGGCCAAGGCCTCACCAAAGGCACGCGCCATCCCAAAGACCACTGCTGTGAAATCCCTGAACGCGCTGCCTTCAAGGTCACGCGCCAGATGGTTTGCCAACGAGTAGCCCCCATAGCCAAACTAGCTTCGCGGTAGTGACGAGGCACCGCACGCAAGCTGTCCGTTGTCATAAAGGTTACCGTCGGTAATATCATGACAAAGAGAACAAAAATCCCTGACAAAATCCCAAAACCAGTACCACCAAAGACACTGCGGACAAAAGGAACTACGACCTGCAAACCGATAAATCCATACACGACTGAAGGAATTCCGACTAAGAGTTCAATAGCTGGTTGCAAGATTCTAGCACCTTTTGGTGAAACCTCGGTCATAAAGACTGCCGCACCAATGGCAAAAGGAGTTGCGATAAGGGCTGATAGGATTGTGACAATAAAGGAACCCAAAATCATGGGAAGGGCACCAAATTGTTTACCTGAAGGATTCCAAGTTTGTCCAAAAAGGAAATCAAAGATATTAACCCCATTTACAAAGAAGGTCGACAAACCTTTTTGGGCTACGAAAATCAAAATCATGGCCACAATGATGACGATCAAAGACAGACAGGCAAAGGTCAAGCCTTTCCCTAATTTCTCTAGACGAGAGTTCTTTGAGGGAGAAAGTAATTTTTTAGCTAATTCTTCTTGATTCATTATTGACTCCCTTCTAGTGCTGTTACTGTTCCTACAGCGTCTTTTTCAACCTTCATTTCCTTGACAGAAATATAGCCCATTCCCTTAACGATTCCACTTTGCGCTTCATCTGAGAGGACAAAGTTGAGGAATTCTGCCACCAATTCATTTGGTTGGCCTAGAGTGTACATGTGTTCATAAGACCACAAAGGCCAGTTATTGGTTGTAACATTTTCTGCAATCGGCTCATAGCCGTTCAACTTCATGCGTTTAACTGAGTCATCCACATAGGCAAAGGCTAGGTAAGAAATGGCTCCTGGTGTCTGAGAAACAATGTTTTTGACCATTCCGTTTGAATCCTGTTCTTGACTCTGCACAGCAGACTGACCATCCATGACAACACTATCAAAGGTTGCACGCGAACCAGAACTGGCAGCACGGTTGATAATAGAAATAGCTAGGTCTTTCCCACCGACTTCTTTCCAGTTGGTCACTTGACCTGTGAAAATGCTACGGAGTTGTTCAGTTGTTAGATTTTCAACGTCAACTTCCTTATTTACAATCACTGCCAAGCCTGCTACGGCTACCTTATGGTCCACTAGTGCTGAGGCGTTGATACCGTCTTTTTCCTCGGCAAATACGTCTGAATTTCCTACATCAACAGCTCCAGACTGAACCTGAGACAGACCTGTACCAGATCCGCCACCTTGAACGTTGACTGTTTTTCCAACGTGCATAGAGCCAAATTCATCTGCTGCTGCCTCGACCAAGGGCTGAAGAGCCGTTGAGCCAACAGCTGTCATGGATTCTCCACGATCAATCCAGCTAGCACATCCCGCCAAAGAACCTGCTAGCAAAAGAGCTGCAAGGGATAGAGCGAGTTTTTTCCTTTTTTTCACTGTTTTTCTCCTTGAAAATAATGGTGAATGCTGTGAATTTTTTTCAACTATTTATTAATGTTTTTCCTTTTTTTAAAATTGGGAGGTGACTGAAGTTGTTAGCTTAGTTTTACTAGAAATTTGCTCAGTTGCCTTCTCCACAAATTTCTGACTTAAAAATGAAAGACAATTTGAAAAATCCATACTTCCACTATAACATAGACAAGCTACTTTGACTAGCATTTTCACTTGAATCTGAGGCCTTTTGGAAAATAATTTTTCAAAACATTTCCAGTCACCTTAGCAAAGCCCAAACCATTACCTTGGACCAAAACCTGGTACCAACCATTAGGCAGACTTTCCGCTAGCTGAACGGTTTCTCCAGCGACATACTTTACAAACTCCTCTTGGTCAATTTCAACCGACTGCTTGACTTGACTCGGTTTCAAGGCTAGACCAAGAGCGAAACTAGGCTCAAAGCGTTTCTTCTTAAAGGTACCCAGATGCAATCCATTGCGAGCAATCTTGAGCTTCCCTAAATCTGGCAAGAGTTCTGGCAAGAGATAGAGTTGGTCTCCAAAAGTCTGCAAGATACCCGGTAGATTGATTTTCAAGTGTTTTTGGGCAAATTCCTTCCACAAAGTAAGTTGTTCTCGGCTGAGATTGCTCTTACTTGCCTTACATTTAGGTGCTGGATTTTCACCTTTAAACTGTAGATGAGCTACAAACTGACCCTCTCCCTTAAAAATGATGAGGGTACATCCGAGCCGTTTTTGGCAGGTCAATACCAGCTACCATTCCATTGATATGCTCTACTGGCAGCAAATCAAAATCATACTCTTTCAGTAACCAATTGACAATCTCTTCGTTTTCCTCAGGTGCCCAGGTACAGGTTGAATAAACCAGACGACCACCCTCTGCAAGCATAGTCACTGCATCTGCTAGAATTTCTCTTTGAAGACTAGCGCATTGACTCGGATAATCAATGTTCCAATAATCCATAGCATCTGGCTGCTTACGAAACATTCCTTCACCAGAGCAAGGAGCATCAAGGACAATGAGGTCAAAGTAGCCTTTAAAGACCTTGGACAAACGGTCAGCCGATTCATTGGTCACCACGACATTTGTCGCTCCAAAGCGCTCCATGTTTTCTACTAAAATCTTAGCCCGTTTGCTTGAAATTTCATTGGAAACCAGGATACCTTCACCTGCTAGATAGGCTGCTAATTGAGTTGATTTGCCACCCGGTGCAGCTGCCAAGTCCAAGACCTTCATACCAGGACTGGGTTGAGCTACCTGAGCCACCATCTGAGCAGCAGGTTCTTGCGAATAAACCAAGCCTGTAGCATGCTCAGGCGATTTTCCTGAAACCTTCCCATAGTGACCCCAAGGAGTTTGAGGAATGGCATCAAGAAAGGAAACTGGCGCTTCTTTTAAAGGATTAATCCGAAAGGCCGAAACCGCTTCCTCCTCAAAAGAGGCAAGAAAATCTCTTGCCTCATCTCCTAGTATCTCTTCATATTTTTCAACAAATCCTTCTGGAAATTGCATTTAAGTTCTTTTCCTTTCGTAAATATAGGCCTGAATTTCCTCCTGCATCTCAAGAGGTAGCATCATGACCGGCTGTCTAGTTTGAAAATCAAGCGGTTGACCCGAAAGGGTCACCACCCGATAGCCCAGACTTTCCCCTAAAATACTAGCTGCGGCATAATCCCATGGTTGCAGATAAGTGACATAGGTCAACAAACGCCCTGACAAAATCTTGGCAAAACTAATGGCCGCACTCCCATAGACACGAACACCGAGGACCGCTCGACTCAAATCAGCCAAGCCCCATTCATTGGTTTCCAGCATACCACTATTCCCTGCAATGAGAAAATCTCCAAGTGGTTTTGGTTTAAAGGGAGCAAGGGACTGATCATTTCGGCAAACTGGAAAGGCTCCACCACCGTGATAACAATCCCCCTTGACCACATCATAAATCAGACCAAACTGTCCCTGACCATTTTCAAAATAAGCCATCATAACAGCAAAATCTTCCTGCTGGGCTACAAAGTTATTGGTACCATCAATGGGATCAATAACCCAAACCTTGCCCTCTTGAACAGAGGCTCGCAGACAACCTTCTTCAGCGCAAATCTTATCCTCAGGATAACGGGATAGAATTTCACCAACCAAGAGTTCCTGAACTTCCTTGTCCAGTCTGGTCACTAAGTCTGTTGGAGAGGACTTGGTTTCAACACGCAAGTCTTCTTGCATGTGGTCAAGGATGTACTGGCCCGCCTTCTTAACAAGCTCTTTGGCAAATTCAAATTTACTTTCCAAGAGAAATCTTTCCTTCCCCTTTTTCCTTGGCAGCCTGAACTGCTCGGTAAAGCGAATAGCCACTAACCGTTTCAAATTCTCGTCCCAAACGTTTTTCTTCGCTCTTACTTGGCACGACCGCTTTGAATCCCTTATAGGAGTCCAGTAACTTTTTAGCCTCTACCTTGCCTTCATAGGCAGCTTCAACATCATTAAAAAAATAAAGCACTGAAGCAAGTTCTTCAGTGCTCCACGACAAATCTAGTGGGTAACTATACTGTTTGTTCATTAACTAATACCAGCTCTCATTCTTGCTTCTTTTAGTTCTTGCTTACGGTAACTACGAGGGAGAAAAGCACGAATTTCATCTTCATTAAAACCAATCTGCATGCGTTTGGCATCGATAATAATTGGACGACGCAAAAGACTTGGATACTGCTCAATCAAATGAAGCAATTCCGATACCGAGATACTCTCTACATCAATATTCAATTTTTGAAAAATTTTTGAACGAGTTGAAATGATGTCATCAGTACCATTTTCGGTCAAGGAAAGGATGTGTTGCAATTCTTTTCTTGTTAAGGGACTGGTCATAATATTGTGTTCCTCAAAAGGAACCTTATGTTTTTCTAACCAGGCCTTTGCCTTACGACATGATGTACAGCTCGGTGATAGAAATAGTGTAATCATGCTTTTCTCTTCTTATCTATACTTTGCTACTTCTATTATACAAAAAAAAAAGCGCTTGACTAGCGATTTTTAGAAAAAGCCTATTTTTTTCAAGAAAAATAGGCTTTCATGAACGATTGACACAATTGGATTTGGTTATACTCAATGAAAATCAAAGAGCAAACTAGAAAGCTAGCCACAGGCTGCTCAAAACACTGTTTTGAGGTTGTGGATAGAACTGACGAAGTCAATAACATCTACCTACGGCAAGGCGAAGCTGACGTGGTTTGAAAAGATTTTCGAAGAGTATTAATTCACTCTTAACGATGGTTTCAAATAATATACAATTTTATATATATAAATTAAAAAAACATCTTTCGTTTCACTTCCTACGACTTTTCAGATACAGATAGCCAAAAAAAGCTTTCATAGAGGGCGAAAAATGAGGAGGAAGGCATGAAGGAAGAAGGTCTCTGGCAAAATCAGAATCACTGGATCCTTGGCTGGGTCAAAAAGCCAGGTATCATCCCCCACAAAGAGAATTTGATGGAAAAGAGTAAAGAATTGGTCAAAACCAATCAAAATTCCAACAAGGGTAATCAGTAAAGGTAAGGCTACTAAAACTAATAGACTTTTTACGATAAAGAGACAAGAATCCCTTTTTCATAATCCTTTTTAACAAAGAAATAGAAACTTGGCAATGTCACTAAGGCTACTAGCTGCACCAAGTGAAAGAGATTCTTGACCACTGCAAAGTGGTGCAGACCAGCTGCTGACGAACGAAAATCAGGCATCTGTAGGACCTGACTAAAAGGGTTGGTCAGGTAATTCATCAAGATATGAAAGTTGTATTGAATGGTTTCTGGTTTTAGATAGACTCGATTCGTTAAGCTCAGCCACTGAATCTCCAGCGGATAAAAGACCCAAGCCAGATAGATAGTCAGAAGGATTGAGAGGGAGAGGAGAAAGAACATAGAGCTCCAAAAGGTCAATTTAGTTTTCATCAAAGTTCCACTCCGCAAGGCTAGAAACTACATGAGTCGGTGCGATTGGCAGGTCTGCTACTTCTTCTGCCTTGGTAAAACCTGTCGTCACCAAGAGCGTTGGAATGTCATTATCAATCCCAGCCCGGATATCAGTCAGGTAATTATCTCCGACCATGACTAACTCTTCACGTTCCAAACCTAAGTGCTCAACCGCCTTATCCATAATGATGGCATTTGGTTTCCCGATATAAACAGGCTTCACTCGTGTTGCCACTTCAAGCAGAGTTATCAGTGAACCAGCACCAGGCAAAAGACCGCGTTCTGTCGGGATGTTGAGGTCAGGGTTGGTTCCGATAAAGTGAGCTCCCTTTTGAATCGCAAGAGTTGCTGTCGCAAATTTTTCATAGTCGACCTGCCAGTCCAGACCTACTACCACATAGGCAGGATTTTCCTTGTCTTCCACATATCCAGCCGCCTTGATGGCTTCCTTGAGCCCTGCTTCTCCGATGACATAGACAGTCTTTTCAAGCCCCAAGTCATTCATATAGTCGATAGTTGCCAAGGTCGCTGTGTAGACAGTCGATAGGGGCGTATCGATATTAAAATTCTGAGCCAACATCTCCTGTACACTCTCAGGAGTGCGAGTTGTATTGTTGGTCACAAAGAGATAGGGAATGTCCCGCTTTTGCAATTCATGGACAAAAGCCTCTCCTGCCGGGATTCGGTCTTTCCCCTTATAAATAGTTCCGTCTAAATCAATTAAATAGCCTTTATATTTCATATTTTTCCCTAATCCTTTTTTATTTCTTGCCAAGTAATGATTGCTTGGGCATTGGTAGCCCCGTCACTTGTAATCTCATGCTTACTTGCGAGTCCAGTTCGTTCCACAGCCGATGTAATCACCCCACCTGGTCGAACTTCCTTGACATACTTGAGGTTGATTTTCTTGGGAATATATTGGGTCAAAAAATCAGCCCCCATGACCTCAAAAATCCAGTCCAAGTATTTACTGTTATTGACATGACCATTCATATCCAAGTCGTAAAAACGGACATGGTAATCATTACTGATTGGCTCTTCTAGATTTGCATACTTTGGCCCGCGAATCAATTTTTTATCAAACTCAGACTGGTAAGGAGCCACAATATCAGGTTCTACTGCATGAACTTTTCGACTGTCTCGATCCATGAGAACAAAGGTTGCCATCATGTGGACGAGTTCCTGTCCTGCTTCATCATAAATGGTAAAGCGACGGTAGCAAAAGAGTCGATTGTAGCTCAAGGCTTCCGTTTCGATGGTGATTTCTTCAGCAAAACGAGGCAAACGAACCACCTCAATATCATAGTCTGTGATAATCCAGACAAGATTATAGTTTTCTAAAATGGCCTTATCGCTAACACCCAGTTCAATAGACTGCATCCCTGAAACTTGTAGGGATAGCAATATCACATCTGGAAGCTTGATATGACCGTTCATATCAGCCATATCAAAAGGAATTTTCATTTTCATTTGATAAGTTAAGCCCATCATCCTACTCCAAAATAAATCGTTCTGCTACGGTGTCTCCTAAAAAGAGACCTCTTTTTGTCATGCGAACTCGGTCACCCTCTATTTGCATGAGACCTTGTTGAACCAAGTCTCTGACAGTTTCTCCATAAAGTCCCTCAAAAGACCGTCCAAATTTTTCTTCAAATCGCGCCATAGAGACCCCTGATTTCTTGCGAAGCCCCAGGAACATTTCTTCTTCCATCTGCTCTTTTTGGCTCAGGTGCTCTTCTGTAATACGAGCATTGCCTTCCTCAACTGCACTGAGATAATGACGAATCGGACCATGATTTTTATAGCGCACTCCATTAACATAACCAGATGCCCCAGCACCGATGCCATAGTATTCAGCATTGTCCCAGTACATGAGATTGTGGCGACTTTCAAAACCAGGTTTGGAGAAATTGGAAATCTCATAATGTTCAAAACCAGCTCGCTCCAGCGCTGCGATGATGTACTCAAACATCTCAGCTTCCAGTTCTTCCTTAGGCAGAGGTAATTTCCCTCGTCGCATACGATTCATAAAGACCGTATGATTTTCTAAAATCAAACTATACAAACTCATATGGGGAATATCCAGCCCAATGGCCTTAGCCACATTGTCCTTAACTTGCTCCATAGTCTGACCAGGCAGTGCATAAATCAAGTCAATAGAGATATTGTCAAAACCAGCCAGCTTCAGGCGGTCGATATTTTCATAAATATCCTTCTCCAAATGACTGCGCCCAATCTTTTTCAGCATCTTATCATCAAAGGTTTGCACACCTAGCGAAACACGATTGACAGGCGAGTTTTTCAAAACAGCTATCTTATCTGCATCCAAGTCTCCTGGATTGGCCTCAATGGTCAACTCTTCCAAGGAAGACAAGTCCAAGTTTTTAGTTAAGCCCTTCAATAATATCTCCAGTTGCGGAGCTGACAGGGCTGTTGGTGTGCCACCACCGATGTAGAGGGTTCGCAACTTTTGAATATCATAAGATTGAAACTCTTCTAACAGATGTTCCAAATAACTATCTACCGGCTGATTCTTGATAAAAACTTTGAAAAGTCACAATAATAACAAATCTGGGTACAAAACGGGATATGCACATAGGCTGACGTTGGTTTCTTCTGCATAGTAATTATTATACCACAAAAAGCGAACAATACTTAGAATTCCGTTTAACAAAATCCTAGCATTGTTCGCTTTCTTTATCTAATCATTCTTTTTATTTTATGACTAACACGATTCCCAGAACCAATCTAGTTTGTCATAAAATACAACAGAATGAATGTTCATCTGACTAAATTATTAGTCTTCCTTTTTCTTGCGAGCTACAAGTCCAAATCCACTCAATAGTCCAAGAAGTCCTAGAGATGCAAGAGTCGCATTTGATTCTGTTCCTGTATTTGGCAATACATTTTGAGAATCATTTGATTTAACTCCATTATCCATAGTAGTCTTAGTATCTACCTGATCTGCATTCGGAGTAACTGCATTTGGAGTTGGAGTAGCTGGTGTTGGTGCAGGTGCATCTTGACCAGAACCTCCATTAGTATCAGGTTTGACTGGAGTAGCCGGTGTCACTGGCGCAACTGGATTTGTATCTGTTGGTGTTGCTGGTGTGACTTTACCTGGTGTTGTTACTGGAACTTCTACAGCTGGTTGACCTGGTTCTGTAATCTTAGCTGTTCCTGGAACTTTACCGTCTGGTAATTCGCTGTTTGGTACTTTACCTTTACCGTCTTCACCGATTGTTACTGTGATTGGGTTTCCATCTTTACCTGGGATTTCTACCTTAGTTCCTGGTTTGTATGGAGTTCCATCTGGTTTCTTAGGTGTTACCGTAACGTCACCTGTCTTAGGATCTTGTTCAACATCTAGTGTTGGTGTTGCTGGTGTTACTTTACCTGGTGTTGTTACTTTAGGAACTTCCACTGCTGGTTTATTTGGTTCAGTAATCTTACCTGGACCTGAAACCTTACCTTCTGGTAGGTCACTGTTTGGTACTTTACCTTTACCGTCTTCACCGATTGTGACTGGGATTGGTTTTCCATCTTTACCTGGGATTTCTACCTTAGTTCCTGGTTTGTATGTTAATCCATCTGGTGTCTTAGGTGTTACTGTAACGTCACCTGTCTTAGGATCTTGTTCAACATCTATTGTTGGAGTCTTACGAGCTGGTGTTGTTACATCCACTGGTTGTGATGGTTTCTTATTCGGTTCGGTTACTGTTCCTGTACCTGGGACAGCTTTCTTAGGAAGGTTGTCATTTGGTACTTCACCTGAACCATTGTCGCCAATTGTTACTGTGATTGGTGTTCCATTTTCTCCTGGAATTTCTACCTTGCTGCCTGATGGGTATGGTTTTCCATCTTGTTTCTTAGGCGTTACAATCGCATTTCCATTTGGTTGTTGAGTAATTTCAATCTCAACTGGTTTTTCAGTTACTGGTGTTTCTGGTGTTACCTTAGCTGGAGTTTCAACTTTAGGAACTTCCACTGCTGGTTTATTTGGTTCAGTAATCTTACCTGGACCTGAAACCTTACCTTCTGGTAGGTCACTGTTTGGTACTTTACCTTTACCGTCTTCACCGATTGTGACTGTGATTGGTTTTCCATCTTTACCTGGGATTTCTACCTTAGTTCCTGGTTTGTATGTTAATCCATCTGGTGTCTTAGGTGTTACTGTAACGTCACCTGTCTTAGGGATCTTGTTCAACATCTATTGTTGGAGTCTTACGAGCTGGTGTTGTTACATCCACTGGTTGTGATGGTTTCTTATTCGGTTCGGTTACTGTTCCTGTACCTGGGACAGCTTTCTTAGGAAGGTTGTCATTTGGTACTTCACCTGAACCATTGTCGCCAATTGTTACTGTGATTGGTGTTCCATTTTCTCCTGGAATTTCTACCTTGCTGCCTGATGGGTATGGTTTTTCCATCTTGTTTCTTAGGCGTTACAATCGCATTTCCATTTGGTTGTTGAGTAATTTCAATCTCAACTGGTTTTTTTCAGTTACTGGTGTTTCTGGTGTTACCTTAGCTGGAGTTTCAACTTTAGGAACTTCCACTGCTGGTTTATTTGGTTCAGTAATCTTACCTGGACCTGAAACCTTACCTTCTGGTAGGTCACTGTTTGGTACTTTACCTTTACCGTCTTCACCGATTGTGACTGGGATTGGTTTTCCATCTTTACCTGGGATTTCTACCTTAGTTCCTGGTTTGTATGTTGATCCATCTGGTGTCTTAGGTGTTACTGTAACGTCACCTGTCTTAGGATCTTGTTCAACATCTATTGTTGGAGTCTTACGAGCTGGTGTTGTTACATCCACTGGTTGTGATGGTTTCTTATTCGGTTCGGTTACTGTTCCTGTACCTGGGACAGCTTTCTTAGGAAGGTTGTCATTTGGTACTTCACCTGAACCATTGTCGCCAATTGTTACTGTGATTGGTGTTCCATTTTCTCCTGGAATTTCTACCTTGCTGCCTGATGGGTATGGTTTTCCATCTTGTTTCTTAGGCGTTACAATCGCATTTCCATTTGGTTGTTGAGTAATTTCAATCTCAACTGGTTTTTCAGTTACTGGTGTTTCTGGTGTTACCTTAGCTGGAGTTTCAACTTTAGGAACTTCCACTGCTGGTTTATTTGGTTCAGTAATCTTACCTGGACCTGAAACCTTACCTTCTGGTAGGTCACTGTTTGGTACTTTACCTTTACCGTCTTCACCAATTGTAACAGTGATTGGATTTCCATCTTTACCTGGGATTTCTACCTTAGTTCCTGGTTTGTATGTTGATCCATCTGGTGTCTTAGGTGTTACTGTAACGTCACCTGTCTTAGGATCTTGTTCAACATCTATTGTTGGAGTCTTACGAGCTGGTGTTGTTACATCCACTGGTTGTGATGGTTTCTTATTCGGTTCGGTTACTGTTCCTGTACCTGGGACAGCTTTCTTAGGAAGGTTGTCATTTGGTACTTCACCTGAACCATTGTCGCCAATTGTTACTGTGATTGGTGTTCCATTTTCTCCTGGAATTTCTACCTTGCTGCCTGATGGGTATGGTTTTCCATCTTGTTTCTTAGGCGTTACAATCGCATTTCCATTTGGTTGTTGAGTAATTTCAATCTCAACTGGTTTTTCAGTTACTGGTGTTTCTGGTGTTACCTTAGCTGGAGTTTCAACTTTAGGAACTTCCACTGCTGGTTTATTTGGTTCAGTAATCTTACCTGGACCTGAAACCTTACCTTCTGGTAGGTCACTGTTTGGTACTTTACCTTTACCGTCTTCACCGATTGTGACTGGGATTGGTTTTCCATCTTTACCTGGGATTTCTACCTTAGTTCCTGGTTTGTATGTTGATCCATCTGGTGTCTTAGGTGTTACTGTAACGTCACCTGTCTTAGGATCTTGTTCAACATCTATTGTTGGAGTCTTACGAGCTGGTGTTGTTACATCCACTGGTTGTGATGGTTTCTTATTCGGTTCGGTTACTGTTCCTGTACCTGGGACAGCTTTCTTAGGAAGGTTGTCATTTGGTACTTCACCTGAACCATTGTCGCCAATTGTTACTGTGATTGGTGTTCCATTTTCTCCTGGAATTTCTACCTTGCTGCCTGATGGGTATGGTTTTCCATCTTGTTTCTTAGGCGTTACAATCGCATTTCCATTTGGTTGTTGAGTAATTTCAATCTCAACTGGTTTTTCAGTTACTGGTGTTTCTGGTGTTACCTTAGCTGGAGTTTCAACTTTAGGAACTTCCACTGCTGGTTTATTTGGTTCAGTAATCTTACCTGGACCTGAAACCTTACCTTCTGGTAGGTCACTGTTTGGTACTTTACCTTTACCGTCTTCACCGATTGTGACTGGGATTGGTTTTCCATCTTTACCTGGGATTTCTACCTTAGTTCCTGGTTTGTATGTTGATCCATCTGGTGTCTTAGGTGTTACTGTAACGTCACCTGTCTTAGGATCTTGTTCAACATCTATTGTTGGAGTCTTACGAGCTGGTGTTGTTACATCCACTGGTTGTGATGGTTTCTTATTCGGTTCGGTTACTGTTCCTGTACCTGGGACAGCTTTCTTAGGAAGGTTGTCATTTGGTACTTCACCTGAACCATTGTCGCCAATTGTTACTGTGATTGGTGTTCCATTTTCTCCTGGAATTTCTACCTTGCTGCCTGATGGGTATGGTTTTCCATCTTGTTTCTTAGGCGTTACAATCGCATTTCCATTTGGTTGTTGAGTAATTTCAATCTCAACTGGTTTTTCAGTTACTGGTGTTTCTGGTGTTACCTTAACAGTTACTGGAACTTCATCCTTAGAGCCATCTGGGTAAGTGACAACTACTGTTGTTTCCTTGTCGCCTGGTGTTGTAGTGTCTACTGGAGTCTTGTATTCAACTTTAGTTCCGCTTGGAAGATCGCCTACATTACCGATTGATTTCTTAGGATCTGGAGTTTCACCTACATTAACAGTTTGGTCTTTAGGTGTTGGATTGTTCTTATCTGCATCTGTACGTGGATCTACTACCTTAACAGTTACTGGAACTTCATCTGTTGAACCATCTGGGTAAGTTACTATAACTGTACGTGTGACTTGACCATTGTTAACAGTTGGAGTTTCTCCAGCTTTCCATGCATATGTCGTTTTTGTACCTGGTGTTGTTCCTGTAGCTGGCAAGTCAGACTTGTTGGCAATATATGTCTCTGGTGATCCCAAATCTGGAACAGTTCCATTTGAAGTCAGATTCACTGTAGGAGTTGTAGTTGTTGGTGTATATTTATCAGCTTGCTTACGGAACTCAATCTGAATATTGGCGTTATTAGCACTGCCATTGTTTGTGTTGTTATTTGTCAGACCTTCCTGGTCATATCCACTAATATAACGATTCCAGATATTTCGACTGGCTGGAGTATTGACAACCTGATTTTTACCAACATGACCTGAAATATTAACTTTATATGGATTAGTATCTGTCGCATTTCCAGCTTGGCCTAAATTACTTGTCTTATCCGTAAAGTCAATTTTTGTACCATTAGCAGGAAGTTCAAGACGACCACCATTTGTAACTTCGAATTTACCTGATGGTGCTACTGCTTGAGCATTGTCGTGAACCTTAATCTTATCCAAGCGACCACTGTTATCAGTTAAGTTCACATCAACGCTAAACTCTTCTTCACGATAAACAATAATCTTACGTGGATTAGTGCGGTCGATTTCCGCATTCTTAATAGGTGTTAAACTAGTAATTGTTGGCGCTACTGTATCACGAACTGTGAAGGTTACAGATACTTCATCTGTTGAACCATCTGGATAAGTTACTACAACTGTACGTGTGACTTGACCATTGTTAACAGTTGGAGTTTCTCCAGCTTTCCATGCATATGTCGTTGTTGTACCTGGTGTTGTTCCTTTAAGTGGCAAGTCAGACTTGTTGGCAATATAAGTCTCTGGTGTGTTATAGCCACTGATTGTACCATCTGTCGCTACATCGATTTTAGAACCTGTTACTGCTGTTGGAGTGTACTTATCAGCTTGCTTACGGAACTCAATCTGAATATTGGCGTTATTAGCAGTACCATTGTTTCCATTGTTATTTGTCAGACCTTCTTGGTCATATCCACTAATATAACGATTCCAGATATTTCGACTGGCTGGAGTATTGACAACCTGATCTTTACCAACATGCCCTGAAATATTTAACTTTATACGGATTAGTATCTGTCGCATTACCAGCTTGACCTAAATTACTTGTCTTATCCGTAAAGTCGATATTTGTACCATTAGCAGGAAGTTCAAGACGACCACCATTTGTAACTTCGAAATTACCTGATGGTGCTACTGCTTGAGCATTGTCGTGAACCTTAATCTTATCCAAGCGACCACTGTTATCAGTTAAGTTCACATCAACGCTAAACTCTTCTTCACGATAAACGATAATCTTACGTGGGTTAGTGCTATCAATTTCTGCATTACGATTATCAGTTAATTTAGTAATTGTTGGTGGTATCTTGTCAGCTGGCGTTACTTCGAAAGTAAATGTTACATCATCAGCTTTATGACCTGCATTATCAGTAGCTTTAAAAGTAATTGTATTAGTCTTACCAACATCTTCTGCTGTTGTTGTAATCGTAATAGTTCTTACTTTTTCGGTATCAGTATCTTTCACGTTAGTTGCACTAGCTTGTGAATTAACCAATCTATTACCATATTTTGTTGTAAAATCATCAGCATTAAGATTAACATGTTTATCATCTCTTGCTGTTACTGTGAATGTTACAGTTTGTCCTTCAACTACTGTTTGCTTAGCTGGTGAAATTTCTAATGTTGGAGCTTGTGTGTCTGGTGCTTCTGTTGGAGTAACTGGGTCACTTTTATCAGAAGTTACTGTTCCACCATTATTCACAACTGTCTCAGCTGTAATAGGTTTTCCTGGTAGAGCTCCTGTAACTGTAACTGTTGCAGTTTCTCCATTAGTTGTTCCAGTTCCGATAACTGTATCACCATCGTAAAGGTTAACTGTTGAACCGTTTGGCACTCCGCTTCCAACATTAACCGTAATTTGTTGACCTGTTAAGCCTTTTTTGTTCTCTACACTTGTTGTAATAGTAGGTTTTTTTAGGTTTAACGATTAATGTAACTGTTCCATCTGAACCAGAATTGGCATCAGTTGATTTAGAACCGTCCTGATAAGTCGCAATAGAAGTATACTTAAATACTCCGGCTTTCGCTGTACTTGGTGATTCACCTGCCCAAGACCAGTTCATACCTCCAGGGAAAGTTCCACCTTTTTTATGTTTAACATAACCTGAAGATACCGGATTTTTTGGATCTCCCGCATTATCCCCTACTGTTTTTGTAACTGTTAAACCTTGAATTGGGTCCTTTGGTGCGTCTGGCTCTGCTTTTACACTTGTTCCTTGCGAACCTACAATATAAGACTGATTCGTAGTACGTCCAGTTGTATTAGAGGCTGCATATACATTACCATTAGCAGCTTCCGTTTCTGTCACGTTATCCTTCAATTTTACTCTAGCGGTCATATGGATCGCATAATCTAGGTTTTCCTTACCGACTTCCAATCCAAGAGTATAACTGACCCCGCCAGTGTAATTTCCATCTGTTTTTCTTACAATCTTATCTAAATAAGGATCGTTTTGGTTGTTTTTAAACACTTGCCATTTTTGATCAGCACGGCTTACTCCTTGTGGATCGTATGTAGCTCTTCTATCCCCTGGGAAAACTTTAGTTATTTGTGCCCATGGATATGAAATTACAGCTGTCTCCCCAACCTTTTGGAATCCGCTACCTCCATCAGAAAGCTTTCTATTAGGATTTCCATCAACATTTTTATAACGAGTAAACGTTAAATTCTCTACTGTATTAGAACCATCCATGATATTAAACGGAGGTTGGAAATAATAATGCTGACTAAAAGATTGTTCTGCCATGGATACTCCATTATTATTGAAGTAAACATCATAGACCATCCATTTACCTGAACTATTTTGTTCATATTTTGCTTTAATTACTGTCTTTTTTTCTGTAAATTCAGGATCATCATTCCTTGTTTTTGATCCACCGTTAGTTCTTTTATCGACCGATGCAAAGTATCTAACGTTCTTCAGTGCCCCAGAAGAGCTAGTTGCTGTATAAGCTCTAAACTGTGTTCCTTGAGCCATTCTCTGACCATTACGTGAGTCACGAGCACCTGAATTCAAACGTGTTGTAGCGTTTTTAACAGAGTTAAACATTCTCTTCACAAGTTTGTTCATATCTTCAACTTCGTTCAGAGAAACTGTTGTATTTTCAAGAACAACTTGAGCCAAGCCCAATACTTCATTGGCTTTTTCAAGAACTTCTTTGCTAGTCTCATGCTCAGGCAATTCCAAAACAGCTGCCTTCAATTGATCTACAGATACTTTCAAAGCATCTTTTTTAGCTGATACAGTTTGGCTCTCTTCACTTGCGCTTACTTCAGGAGAAGATTGGCTTACTAGGTTGTCAGCCGACTTCTCAGTTTTATCTACTTGAGCCTCAGTTGTTTCCTTAGCAGCTGATACGACTGTCACATCTTTAGACAAGAGTTCTACAAGTTCAGCAATATCCTTTTGAGCTAGCTCAGAACTTTCTAGGGCTTCTTTCCCTTTTTGAAGTCTGTCTTTGACAGGCGACACTACTGATTCGTCAAGGTTTAATTTAGTTGAAAGAAGAGCATTTAATTCTTCAACTACTTTTTTCAACTTAGTTTTATCAACTGTAGACGCGCTATTTACAGCTTCTGTAAGCGCTTGATTTTCTGAAGGTTTATTTCCTTCATCCACTTTGTTTGCATTAGATCCCGCAACACCCTCAGGCGAATCGACCTTATCTTTAGGGTTCACTACACCTGCATTAGGTTGTGAAGTCTTGTCAACTAGAGTATCCGCACTCGCAACGCGGGCACCCAAAAACATCAGCGCTGCAACAGCAACCGAAGCGGCACCGAAACTATATTTACGAATAGAAAAGCGCAAAACTTTTTCACGTTGCTGGCGCTTGATTCTATTGAGAGAATTTGATTTATTTTCCATTGTTCCTCCTTATGTTAAAACACAAAATCAAATAAAAAGCAACCTTCATGGCTACACACCTTATCGTAATGCACCCATGAAACCCACTGTGATAATCATTTCACAGCTACAGCTCACAGCTATCACAGCTATCACAGCTATCACAGCTATCACAGCTATCACAGCTCAATTATACCATTTTTTTAATACATTTAATCAAACATAACACCCTTTTATTACATAAAAATTAGGATGAAATATTTAATTATGTATATAATGTTATTATGTTATCTAGTTGAACACAACTAACTCTCTATCTTTGAAATAAATCTGTAGCCACTTATCATATCAGATAAATCATCATTTTGGGTATTAAAAAAATAATCATCTAAAAAAATTTAATGGTAACAGATGACTCACTTTATGTACCAATTGAGAGCTTCTTAGCACAAACATTAGTATCTACTTTTTCAAAAATACAACAACGGCCTTGAACCTCTTAAAAATGAAGAACAAAGCCGTTGTTCATTCTTTTATTCATTGTCCACTTAACAATGAACAATTCATATTTTAACTAAATTTTTACTTTAGTCTTCTTTTTTCTTACGAGCTACAAGTCCAAATCCACTCAATAGTCCAAGAAGTCCTAGAGATGCAAGAGTCGCATTTGATTCTGTTCCTGTATTTGGCAATACATTTTGAGAATCATTTGATTTAGCTCCATTATCCATAGTAGTCTTAGTATCTACCTGATCTGCATTCGGAGTAACTGCATTTGGAGTTGGAGTAGCTGGTGTTGGTGCAGGTGCATCTTGACCAGAACCTCCATTAGTATCAGGTTTGACTGGCGTATCAGGTGTCACTGGCGCAACTGGATTTGTATCTGTTGGTGTTGCTGGTGTGACCTTACCTGGTGTTGTTACTGGAACTTCCACAGCTGGTTTACCTGGTTCTGTAATCTTAGCTGTTCCTGGTACATCTTTCTTAGGAAGTTTGTCATTTGGTACTTTACCTTTACCATCTTGACCGATTTCAACTGTGATTGGACCATTTTCACCTGGGATTTCTACCTTAGTTCCTGGTGGGTATGTTGATCCATCTGGTTTCTTAGGTGTTACTGTAACATCACCTGTCTCAGGATCTTGTTCCAACTCTACTGTTGGTGTCTTTTGAGCTGGTGTCTCTGGTGTTACCTTAGCTGGTGTTTCTACTGGAACTTCCACAGCTGGTTTACCTGGTTCTGTAATCTTACCTGTACCTGGAACTTTTCCTTCTGGTAAGTCAGCGTTTGGTACTTTAGCTTTACCTGTTTTCATCAGTTGTAACAGTAATTAGTGATCTTTATCCTTACCTGGGATTTCTACCTTAGTTCCTGGTTTGTATGGAGTTCCATCTGGTTGCTTTAGGTGTTACTGTAACTTCACCTGTCTTAGGATCTTGTTCCAACTCACTGTTGGTGTCTTTTGAGCTGGTGTCTCTGGTGTTACCTTAGCTGGTGTTTCTACTGGAACTTCCACAGCTGGTTTACCTGGTTCAGTAATCTTACCTGTACCTGGAACTTTTCCTTCTGGTAAGTCAGCGTTTGGTACTTTAGCTTTACCGTTTTCATCAGTTGTAACAGTAATTGGGTGATCTTTATCCTTACCTGGGATTTCTACCTTAGTTCCTGGTTTGTATGGAGTTCCATCTGGTTGCTTAGGTGTTACTGTTACGTCACCTGTCTTAGGATCTTGTTCCAACTCTACTGTTGGTGTCTTTTGAGCTGGTGTTTCTGGTGTTACCTTAGCTGGTGTTTCTACTGGAACTTCCACAGCTGGTTTTACCTGGTTCAGTAATCTTACCTGTACCTGGAACTTTTCCTTCTGGTAAGTCAGCGTTTGGTACTTTAGCTTTTACCGTTTTCATCAGTTGTAACAGTAATTGGGTGATCTTTTATCCTTACCTGGGATTTCTACCTTAGTTCCTGGTGGGTATGTTGCCCTCATCTGGTTGCTTAGGTGTTACTGTTACGTCACCTGTCTTAGGATCTTGTTCCAACTCTACTGTTGGTGTCTTTTGAGCTGGTGTTTCTGGTGTTACCTTAGCTGGTGTTTCTACTGGAACTTCCACAGCTGGTTTACCTGGTTCAGTAATCTTACCTGTACCTGGAACTTTTCCTTCTGGTAAGTCAGCGTTTGGTACTTTTAGCTTTACCGTTTTCATCAGTTGTAACAGTAATTGGGTGATCTTTATCCTTACCTGGGATTTCTACCTTAGTTCCTGGTTTGTATGGAGTTCCATCTGGTTGCTTAGGTGTTACTGTTACGTCACCTGTCTTAGGATCTTGTTCCAACTCTACTGTTGGTGTCTTTTGAGCTGGTGTTTCTGGTGTTACCTTAGCTGGTGTTTCTACTGGAACTTCCACAGCTGGTTTACCTGGTTCAGTAATCTTACCTGTACCTGGAACTTTTCCTTCTGGTAAGTCAGCGTTTGGTACTTTAGCTTTACCGTTTTCATCAGTTGTAACAGTAATTGGGTGATCTTTATCCTTACCTGGGATTTCTACCTTAGTTCCTGGTTTGTATGGAGTTCCATCTGGTTGCTTAGGTGTTACTGTTACGTCACCTGTCTTAGGGATCTTGTTCCAACTCTACTGTTGGTGTCTTTTTGAGCTGGTGTTTCTGGTGTTACCTTAGCTGGTGTTTCTACTGGAACTTCCACAGCTGGTTTACCTGGTTCAGTAATCTTACCTGTACCTGGAACTTTTCCTTCTGGTAAGTCAGCGTTTGGTACTTTTAGCTTTACCGTTTTTCATCAGTTGTAACAGTAATTGGGTGATCTTTATCCTTACCTGGGATTTCTACCTTAGTTCCTGGTGGGTATGTTGCCCCATCTGGTTGCTTAGGTGTTACTGTTACGTCACCTGTCTTAGGATCTTGTTCCAACTCTACTGTTGGTGTCTTTTGAGCTGGTGTTTCTGGTGTTACCTTAGCTGGTGTTTCTACTGGAACTTCCACAGCTGGTTTACCTGGTTCAGTAATCTTACCTGTACCTGGAACTTTTCCTTCTGGTAAGTCAGCGTTTGGTACTTTAGCTTTACCGTTTTCATCAGTTGTAACAGTAATTGGGTGATCTTTATCCTTACCTGGGATTTCTACCTTAGTTCCTGGTTTGTATGGAGTTCCATCTGGTTGCTTAGGTGTTACTGTTACGTCACCTGTCTTAGGATCTTGTTCCAACTCTACTGTTGGTGTCTTTTGAGCTGGTGTCTCTGGTGTTACCTTAGCTGGTGTTTCTACTGGAACTTCCACAGCTGGTTTACCTGGTTCAGTAATCTTACCTGTACCTGGAACTTTTCCTTCTGGTAAGTCAGCGTTTGGTACTTTAGCTTTACCGTTTTCATCAGTTGTAACAGTAATTGGGTGATCTTTATCCTTACCTGGGATTTCTACCTTAGTTCCTGGTGGGTATGTTGACCCATCTGGTTGCTTAGGTGTTACTGTTACGTCACCTGTCTTAGGATCTTGTTCCAACTCTACTGTTGGTGTCTTTTGAGCTGGTGTCTCTGGTGTTACCTTAGCTGGTGTTTCTACTGGAACTTCCACAGCTGGTTTACCTGGTTCAGTAATCTTACCTGTACCTGGAACTTTTCCTTCTGGTAAGTCAGCGTTTGGTACTTTAGCTTTACCGTTTTCATCAGTTGTAACAGTAATTGGGTGATCTTTATCCTTACCTGGGATTTCTACCTTAGTTCCTGGTGGGTATGTTGACCCATCTGGTTGCTTAGGTGTTACTGTTACGTCACCTGTCTTAGGATCTTGTTCCAACTCTACTGTTGGTGTGTTCTTCTCTGCATCTGTACGTGGATCTACTACCTTAACAGTTGCTGGAACTTCATCCTTAGAACCATCTGGGTAAGTGACAACGACTGTTGTTTTCTTATCGCCTGGTGTTGTAGTGTCTACTGGAGTCTTGTATTCGAACGTAGTTCCTTTTGGAAGATCGTCTACATTACCGATTGATCCTTTAGGATCTGGAGTTTTACCTACATTAACAGTTTGGTCTTTAGGTGTTGGATTGTTCTTCTCTGCATCTGTACGTGGATCTACTACCTTAACAGTTGCTGGAACTTCATCCTTAGAACCATCTGGGTAAGTGACAACGACTGTTGTTTTCTTATCGCCTGGTGTTGTAGTGTCTACTGGAGTCTTGTATTCGAACGTAGTTCCTTTTGGAAGATCGTCTACATTACCGATTGATCCTTTAGGGTCTGGAGTTTTACCTACATTAACAGTTTGGTCTTTAGGTGTTGGATTGTTCTTCTCTGCATCTTTACGTGGATCTACTACCTTAACAGTTACTGGAACTTCATCCTTAGAGCCATCTGGGTAAGTAACAACTGCTGTTGTTTCCTTATCGCCTGGTGTTTTAGTGTCTACTGGAGTCTTGTATTCAACTGTAGTTCCTTTTGGAAGATCTCCTACGTTACCAATTGATTTCTTAGGATCTGAGTGTTTCTCCAACATTGACTGTTTGCTCTTGAGGTGTTGGATTGTTCTTCTCTGCATCTTTACGTGGATCTACTACCTTAACAGTTACTGGAACTTCATCCTTAGAGCCATCTGGGTAAGTGACAACCGCTGTTGTTTTCCTTATCGCCTGGTGTTTTAGTGTCTACTGGAGTCTTGTATTCAACTGTAGTTCCTTTTGGAAGATCTCCTACGTTACCAATTGATTTCTTAGGATCTGGTGTTTCTCAACATTGACTGTTTTGATCCTGAGGGTGTTGGATTGTTCTTCTCTGCATCTTTACGTGGATCTACTACCTTAACAGTTACTGGAACTTCATCCTTAGAGCCATCTGGGTAAGTAACAACTGCTGTTGTTTCCCTTATCGCCTGGTGTTTTAGTGTCTACTGAGTCTTGTATTCAACTGTAGTTCCTTTTGGAAGATCTCCTACGTTACCAATTGATTTCTTAGGATCTGGTGTTTCTCCAACATTGACTGTTTTGCTCTTGAGGTGTTGGATTGTTCTTCTCTGCATCTTTACGTGGATCTACTACCTTAACAGTTACTGGAACTTCATCCCTTAGAGCTATCTGGGTAGTAACAACTGCTGTTGTTTCCCTTATCGCCTGGTGTTTTAGTGTCTACTGGAGTCTTGTATTCAACTGTAGTTCCTTTTGGAAGATCTCCTACGTTACCAATTGATTTCTTAGGATCTGGTGTTTCTCCAACATTGACTGTTTGCTCTTGAGGTGTTGGATTGTTCTTCTCTGCATCTTTACGTGGATCTACTACCTTAACAGTTACTGGAACTTCATCCTTAGAGCCATCTGGGTAAGTAACAACTGCTGTTGTTTCCTTATCGCCTGGTGTTTTAGTGTCTACTGGAGTCTTGTATTCAACTGTAGTTCCTTTTGGAAGATCTCCTACATTACCGATTGATCCTTTAGGATCTGGAGTTTTACCTACATTAACAGTTTGGTCTTTAGGTGTTGGATTGTTCTTCTCTGCATCTGTACGTGGATCTACTACCTTAACAGTTGCTGGAACTTCATCCTTAGAACCATCTGGGTAAGTGACAACGACTGTTGTTTTCTTATCGCCTGGTGTTGTAGTGTCTACTGGCGTCTTGTATTCGAACGTAGTTCCTTTTGGAAGATCGTCTACATTACCGATTGATCCTTTAGGGTCTGGAGTTTTACCTACATTAACAGTTTGGTCTTTAGGTGTTGGATTGTTCTTCTCTGCATCTTTACGTGGATCTACTACCTTAACAGTTACTGGAACTTCATCCTTAGAGCCATCTGGGTAAGTAACAACTGCTGTTGTTTCCTTATCGCCTGGTGTTTTAGTGTCTACTGGAGTCTTGTATTCAACTGTAGTTCCTTTTGGAAGATCTCCTACGTTACCAATTGATTTCTTAGGATCTGGTGTTTCTCCAACATTGACTGTTTGCTCTTGAGGTGTTGGATTGTTCTTCTCTGCATCTTTACGTGGATCTACTACCCTAACAGTTACTGGAACTTCATCCTTAGAGCCATCTGGGTAAGTGACAACTGCTGTTGTTTCCTTTATCGCCTGGTGTTTTTAGTGTCTACTGGAGTCTTGTATTCAACTGTAGTTCCTTTTGGAAGATCTCCTACGTTACCAATTGATTTCTTAGGATCTGGTGTTTCTCCAACATTGACTGTTTGATCCTGAGGTGTTGGATTGTTCTTCTCTGCATCTTTACGTGGATCTACTACCTTAACAGTTACTGGAACTTCATCCTCAGAGCCATCTGGGTAAGTAACAACTGCTGTTGTTTCCTTATCGCCTGGTGTTTTTAGTGTCTACTGGAGTCTTGTATTCAACTGTAGTTCCTTTTTGGAAGATCTCCTACGTTACCAATTGATTTCTTAGGATCTGGTGTTTCTCCAACATTGACTGTTTTGCTCTTGAGGTGCTGGATTGTTCTTCTGCATCTTTACGTGGATCTACTACCTAACAGTTACTGAACTTCATCCTAGAGCCATCTGGGTAGTAACAACTGCTGTTGTTTCCTTTATCGCCTGGTGTTTTAGTGTCTCACTGGAGTCTTGTATTCAACTGTAGTTCCTTTTTGGAAGATCTCCCTACGTTACCAATTGATTTCTTAGGATCTGGTGTTTCTCCAACATTGACTGTTTGCTCTTGAGGTGTTGGATTGTTCTTCTCTGCATCTTTTACGTGGATCTACTACCTTAACAGTTACTGGAACTTCATCCTTAGAGCCATCTGGGTAAGTAACTAACTGCTGTTGTTTCCTTTATCGCCTGGTGTTTTTAGTGTCTACTGGAGTCTTGTATTCAACTGTAGTTCCTTTTGGAAGATCTCCTACGTTACCAATTGATTTCTTAGGATCTGGTGTTTCTCCAACATTGACTGTTTGCTCTTGAGGTGTTGGATTGTTCTTTCTCTGCATCTTTACGTGGATCTACTACCTTAACAGTTACTGGAACTTCATCCTTAGAGCCATCTGGGTAGTAACAACTGCTGTTGTTTCCTTATCGCCTGGTGTTTTAGTGTCTACTGGAGTCTTGTATTCAACTGTAGTTCCTTTTGGAAGATCTCCTACGTTACCAATTGATTTCTTAGGATCTGGTGTTTCTCCAACATTGACTGTTTGCTCTTGAGGTGTTGGATTGTTCTTCTCTGCATCTTTACGTGGATCTACTACCTTAGCAGTTACTGGAACTTCATCCCTTAGAGCCATCTGGGTAAGTAACAACTGCTGTTGTTTTCCTTTATCGCCTGGTGTTGTAGTGTCTACTGGCGTCTTGTATTCGAACGTAGTTCCTTTTGGAAGATCGTCTACATTACCGATTGATCCTTTAGGATCTGGAGTTTTACCTACATTAACAGTTTGGTCTTTAGGTGTTGGATTGTTCTTCTCTGCATCTTTACGTGGATCTACTACCTTAACAGTTACTGGAACTTCATCCTTAGAGCCATCTGGGTAAGTAACAACTGCTGTTGTTTCCTTATCGCCTGGTGTTTTAGTGTCTACTGGAGTCTTGTATTCAACTGTAGTTCCTTTTGGAAGATCTCCTACGTTACCAATTGATTTCTTAGGATCTGGTGTTTCTCCAACATTGACTGTTTGCTCTTGAGGTGTTGGATTGTTCTTCTCTGCATCTTTACGTGGATCTACTACCTTAACAGTTACTGGAACTTCATCCTTAGAGCCATCTGGGTAAGTGACAACTGCTGTTGTTTCCTTATCGCCTGGTGTTTTAGTGTCTACTGGAGTCTTGTATTCAACTGTAGTTCCTTTTGGAAGATCTCCTACGTTACCAATTGATTTCTTAGGATCTGGTGTTTCTCCAACATTGACTGTTTGATCCTGAGGTGTTGGATTGTTCTTCTCTGCATCTTTACGTGGATCTACTACCTTAACAGTTACTGGAACTTCATCCTTAGAGCCATCTGGGTAAGTAACAACTGCTGTTGTTTCCTTATCGCCTGGTGTTTTAGTGTCTACTGGAGTCTTGTATTCAACTGTAGTTCCTTTTGGAAGATCTCCTACGTTACCAATTGATTTCTTAGGATCTGGTGTTTCTCCAACATTGACTGTTTGCTCTTGAGGTGTTGGATTGTTCTTCTCTGCATCTTTACGTGGATCTACTACCTTAACAGTTACTGGAACTTCATCCTTAGAGCTATCTGGGTAAGTAACAACTGCTGTTGTTTCCTTATCGCCTGGTGTTTTAGTGTCTCACTGAGTCTTGTATTCAACTCGTAGTTCCTTTTGGAAGATCTCCTACGTTACCAATTGATTTCTTAGGATCTGGTGTTTCTCCAACATTGACTGTTTGCTCTTGAGGTGTTGGATTGTTCTTCTCTGCATCTTTACGTGGATCTACTACCTTAACAGTTACTGGAACTTCATCCTTAGAGCCATCTGGGTAAGTAACAACTGCTGTTGTTTCCTTATCGCCCTGGTGTTTTTAGTGTCTACTGGAGTCTTGTATTCAACTGTAGTTCCTTTTGGAAGATCTCCTACGTTACCAATTGATTTCTTAGGATCTGGTGTTTCTCCAACATTGACTGTTTGCTCTTGAGGTGTTGGATTGTTCTTCTCTGCATCTTTACGTGGATCTACTACCTTAACAGTTACTGGAACTTCATCCTTAGAGCCATCTGGGTAAGTAACAACTGCTGTTGTTTCCTTATCGCCTGGTGTTTTAGTGTTCTACTGGAGTCTTGTATTCAACTGTAGTTCCTTTTTGGAAGATCTCCTACGTTACCAATTGATTTCTTAGGATCTGGTGTTTCTCCAACATTGACTGTTTGCTCTTGAGGTGTTGGATTGTTCTTCTCTGCATCTTTACGTGGATCTACTACCTTAACAGTTACTGGAACTTCATCCTTAGAGCCATCTGGGTAAGTGACAACTGCTGTTGTTTCCTTATCGCCTGGTGTTTTAGTGTCTACTGGAGTCTTGTATTCAACTGTAGTTCCTTTTGGAAGATCTCCTACGTTACCAATTGATTTCTTAGGATCTGGTGTTTCTCCAACATTGACTGTTTGATCCTGAGGTGTTGGATTGTTCTTCTCTGCATCTTTACGTGGATCTACTACCTTAACAGTTACTGGAACTTCATCCTAGAGCCATCTGGGTAAGTGACAACTGCTGTTGTTTCCTTTATCGCCTGGTGTTTTAGTGTCTACTGGAGTCTTGTATTCAACTGTAGTTCCTTTTTGGAAGATCTCCTACGTTACCAATTGATTTCTTAGGATCTGGTGTTTCTCCAACATTGACTGTTTGCTCTTGAGGTGTTGGATTGTTCTTTCTGCATCTTTACGTGGATCTACTACCTTAACAGTTACTGGAACTTCATCCTTAGAGCCATCTGGGTAAGTAACAACTGCTGTTGTTTCCTTATCGCCTGGTGTTTTAGTGTCTACTGGAGTCTTGTATTCAACTGTAGTTCCTTTTTGGAAGATCTCCTACGTTACCAATTGATTTCTTAGGATCTGGTGTTTCTCCAACATTGACTGTTTGATCCTGAGGTGTTGGATTGTTCTTCTCTGCATCTTTACGTGGATCTACTACCTTAACAGTTACTGGAACTTCATCCTTAGAGCCATCTGGGTAAGTAACAACTGCTGTTGTTTCCTTATCGCCTGGTGTTTTAGTGTCTACTGGAGTCTTGTATTCAACTGTAGTTCCTTTTGGAAGATCTCCTACGTTACCAATTGATTTCTTAGGATCTGGTGTTTCTCCAACATTGACTGTTTGATCCTGAGGTGTTGGTGTGTACTTGTCCGCATCTATGCTCGGAGCTTTAACTTTAACAGTGGCTGTATGCACCGCACTTTGTCCAACGTTATTGACAGACTTGACTTTGACCTGATAACCTGTGTCGCTAGGTTCTGAGGCAACACGACCTGTGATAATAAGCTTGTGCTCATAGTCACTCACTTTTTGAAATTCAACTTTTTGATTTTCAAGCTTCAGCTTACTATCCTCTAAGGTGATAGAAGTAGCTGGATTATAACCTAGTTTTGGATCAGCATTCGAAAATCCTGCTAGATTATCTGTAGTTGTAAATTCAAGTCGGATTTCCTTACCTTTTTCGATGGTTTGATCAGCCCCCGTCACCTTAGGAGATGGCAAACCATACCATTGCATATCATTTCGGTGGGTGTTGAACTCATAGGAGCGCAACCCTGCTGCATAAAAGAGTGGAGTCCCCTCGGTAGCTTTGGTTTGGAAACGAATGATATAGTTTGGTGTACTTGCCTTGGTTTTACCACGATAATCAATTTCAAAATGATACACTTTTTGCGTATGTTGGATCAACCAATCCTTCAAATTGTCTGATAGCTGAACATCCTTCTCTGTTGCCGTACGCGCACCCTCTGTACGATGCCAGTACGATGAATCAGGTTTAGTAATAATATCGTCTAGTGTCTTAATTACTCCGTCAGCACCTTTCCAGAAAGCATCCCTAGGGGCTTTACTTGACGCCCACTCGATAGCTCCACCAGGGGTACCATAGTTAGCAAGCGTCGAAGCGCCAATGGGACCCTGAATGAGACCGTTCAAGTCGAATGCTCGTTTTCCTCGAGTTTCAACACGTACACCTCCACCAGAACCACCCCAATAACTACTTAATGATGCAGAACCACCTACCAAGTCATGACCAGTTGGAATGGTAAACCAAGCATGAGCATTTTTGTGGTTTTCAGGATCGCTATCAAATTCAATGACCCAATCGTAAGTATCTCCGTTTTTAGTGACATCAACCTTAACATCACCCTTAACATCCTTTACTCTTTGATTATCCGCAGTATTTTGGTCACGGTCTCTAAAGAGCATGGTACCAGGTGGGTAACCTGAGCCATCTCCTTCCTTTGTGAAGTAGAGACCGACAGCATCGTTATAACTTACTCCCTCATCAGCACGAAATCTTGTACCGACTGGGATAGCTGCGCGATTACGGACGTCATTATGCCCAGAAGTCAAACGATTACGCGCGATCATAACAGAGCTTTCGTTACGTTTGATGACACGATTCATATCCTCAACATCACGAAGGCTAACTTCTACACCACCAAATGCAGACTTGGCTACGGCAACTTGAGCGATAGCTTTCTCCAAGATTTCACGTGTCAAGTCATTCTTAGGTGTTTGGGCGATAGTCTGCTCCAAACGTTCAATAGATAATTTGAGACTAGCTTTAGCTTTTTCCAGTTGCTCAGCATTGGTATTTTCAGAAGTTTCCTCAGACTTAGCTGAAATTTCTGAAGTTGGCTTCGCTACTTCTGGCTTGATTTCCGAAGTTACTTCCTGTGTGCTTTCGTCATTTTTATCTGCTTTGACTTGAGGAGTTTCCACTGCTCGTAGCTGGTCCAAAACATTGGTCAAGCGAGCTACCAAAGCGTCCACTTCTTCTTGACTCACTTTTGAATTAGCGAGAGTCTGTTCAGCCTTGACAAGTTCTTCCTTGGCACGGACTAAAAGATCTGTATTCGCAGTTTCCTTGACGTGAAGCTGATCTTTGAGCTGTGTCACAAGCTGACTTGCAACAGCCGTATCCACTTTTACAGAACTAGTAGGCTTTTCCTTATCCTGCGATGCTAGCGGACTAGTATCTTGAGTTAAAGCCTCTACATGAGGTTGTTCAACAGGTGTTACGCTATCCGCACTAACGACGCGCGCACCTAAAAACATCAGTGCTGCAACAGCAACTGAAGCCGCACCAAAGCTATACTTACGAATAGAAAAGCGTAAAACTTTTTCTCGTTTCTGGCGTTCGATACGACTCATGGATGATTTTTTATCCATTCTATTGTCTCCTTTTTATAAAATTAGCTTACCTAAAATACATATGATTTATATTCATAGGCAAGGCTATCCAACTATGATTGTATACTTTTTTGTGGGAATATGCAAATCATTTCTCGCTTAAATCACACTTTTTAGTTTTTATGCTTTCTACAATATTTATATTTGATACAACCTCTAATTTTCTTTGATAGCATTGGAGTATCATGATATTTGTTCTTCAACCCATTAAAAATGACTTATTTTTAAAATATCACACAAACGATTGAAACTCATCAATATCTGAGCTTCATTTTATCCTATTAAATAAAAACTGAGTTTTTCCTTTCTGTAGAATAAATCTATTGTACCTTATCGTATTAGTCGTCTCATAATACAATACATTTCTCTAGGATAACGAATAGTAATACTCTTCGAAAATCTCTTCAAACCACGTCAACGTCGCCTTGCCGTATATATGTGACTGACTTCGTCAGTCTTATCTACAACCTCAAAACAGTGTTTTGAGCTGACTTCGTCAGTTCTATCCACAACCTCAAAACGGTGTTTTGAGCAACCTGCGGCTAGTTCCCTAGTTTGCCCTTTGATTTTCATTGAGTATAAGTTCTCAATATCAGATGACACACTCGTTAGTAAGTGTACTAATAGTGCACTTTTTGAGACATTTCAAAACTGAGCACTAGGATTGAAGAAATACAATATTTTGAGAGGGTCTTGGTACGAATATTGACGTCTACTTTTTTCAAGAATACAACAACGACCTTGCATTTCTTCAAATGAAGAGCAAGGTCGTTTCTTAATCTTTTATCATTTCATCGGCCACTTAACAGTAAGTAGTTCAAACCTTAATAAAAGGTTTATTTTAGTCTTCTTTTTTCTTTCCAAGAGCAAGTCCGAGACCGCCTAACATACCAAGAAGCCCTAGAGATGCAAAAGTCACATTTGACTCTGTTCCAAGTCTTGGCAATACATTTTGAGAATCATTTGATTCTGTTCCTGTATTTGGCAATACATTTTGAGAATCATTTGACTTAGCTCCATTATCAACAGTAGTCTTAGTATCTACCTGATCTGCATTTGGAGTAACTGCATTTGAAGTTGGAGTAGTTGGTGCAGGTGTATCTTGACCAGAATTCTCATTAGTATCAGGTGTGACTGGAGTTGCTGGAGTTGGATTTGTACTTTCACTTACTTTTCTGAAAATGTGAGTCATTACTGGTTCATTTTCATCAATCACAGTTCGTACAAATTCATATCCTGGAATTGATCCATGTTCAGCATCCTTTTCACTACCTGTCTTAAGGGATGGTTTCAATACAGCTCCATCTTCATCAATCCAGTGAACCTCAATCATTAGCTCTGGCAATGCAATTGAACCCCCTAATACATCGTTTTCAAAAGTTGTTACCTTAGGAACTTCCACAGATGATTTACCTGGTTCAGTAATCTTACCTGTACCTGTTTTTTCTACGTTTGGTAGATCACTGTTTGGTACTTTACCTTTACCATCTTCATCGATTGTAACAACGATTGGATTACCATCTTTACCTGGGATTTCTACCTTAGTTCCTGGTGGATATGTTGACCCATCTGGTTTCTTCGGTGTCACTGTAACATCACCTGTCTTAGAATCTTGTTCTAACTCTACTGTTGATGCTTTCGTTTTCCCATAAGTTCGAACCGTTGTCGGAGTTACCTTACCTGTTTTTGGATCAACTTCATAGGTAATAGTATCAATCACATCGCGACCTTCAGAATCTTTAGAGTTCTCAACCTTAGTTTTAGCACCAACTTTAACGATTGTCTTACCTGCTGGGGTCACGACTGGATTACCAACGTGCTCTGTAATATGACCGTCCTTTAGATCTACATCGTAAGTGGTTGTTGTAACTGTTTTACCTTTAGCTCCTTCAACGCGTTCATTAGGTGTGTCAACTTCTCGTTCACCATCCCTAACATACTCAACTTCTGGTTCAATCGGTGTTTCTACGACTTTGTCCTTGGCTGCGACTTTGACGACTGTATTCGTTGGTTCTTTCGTACGAACTGGTTTACCTTCGTTTACTATAATCTTTCCTGTATTAGGATCAACAGTATAAGTTGTTGTGATAGTGTCTTCACCATCTTCACCTTTAACAGTAGTTGGAGCTGTACCTTTTTCTTTCGTGCTATCTTTTTCATAGACAACAGGTGATGGTACTACTCTCTTCGCAACTGTTTGTTCTTTCGTTTTCCCATAAGTTCGAACGGTTGTCGAAGTTACCTTACCTGTTTTTGGATCAACTTCATAGGTAGTGGTATCAATCACATCGCGACCTTCAGAATCTTTAGATTGTTCAACCTTAGTTTTCGCACCAACTTTAACGATTGTCTTACCTGCTGGGCTGACTACTGGGTTGCCAGCGTGTTCTGTAATATGACCGTCCTTTGAATCTACATCGTAAGTGGTTGTTGTAACTGTTTTACCTTTAGCTCCTTCAACGCGTTCATTAGGTGTGTCAACTTCTCGTTCACCATCTCTAACATACTCAACTTCTGGTTCAATCGGGGTTTCTACTATTTTATCCTTCGCTGCGACTTTAACAATTGTTTCTGTTGGATTTACTACTACTGGTTCTACTACTCTTTCTGTAATTGTTCCATCTGATGGATTTACTTCGTAAGTAGTTGTTACTGTGCGTGAACCCACTTGACCTGCTTCTTCCACATTTGGTTGATCTTTGTCGCGTGTATCATCTTTCACATATTTCTTAGGTGATGGGATTTCGGTTGTCTCCACTTTGTCCTTCGCTGCGACTTTGACAATTGTTGCTGTTGGTTCTTTCGTACGAACTGGTTTACCTTCACTTACTATAATCTTTCCTGTATTAGGATCCACAGTATAAGTTGTTGTGATAGTGTCTTCACCATCTTCACCTTTAACAGTAGTTGGAGCTGTACCTTTTTCTTTCGTGCTATCTTTTTCATAGACAACAGGTGATGGTACTACTCTCTTCGCAACTGTTTGTTCTTTCGTTTTCCCATAAGTTCGAACGGTTGTCGAAGTTACCTTACCTGTTTTTGGATCAACTTCATAGGTAGTGGTATCAATCACATCGCGACCTTCAGAATCTTTAGATTGTTCAACCTTAGTTTTCGCACCAACTTTAACGATTGTCTTACCTGCTGGGCTGACTACTGGGTTGCCAGCGTGTTCTGTAATATGACCGTCCTTTGAATCTACATCGTAAGTGGTTGTTGTAACTGTTTTACCTTTAGCTCCTTCAACGCGTTCATTAGGTGTGTCAACTTCTCGTTCACCATCTCTAACATACTCAACTTCTGGTTCAATCGGGGTTTCTACTATTTTATCCTTCGCTGCGACTTTAACAATTGTTTCTGTTGGATTTACTACTACTGGTTTTCCTACTGTTTCTGTGATAGCGCCTGTAGTAGGATCAACACTATATGTTGTTGTGATAGTGCGTGAACCTGCTTGTCCTGCTTCTTCCACATTTGGTTGACCTTTGTCGCGTGTATCATCTTTTACATATTTCTTAGGTGATGGGATGTCGGTTGTCTCCACTTTGTCCTTGGCTGCGACTTTGACAATTGTTGCTGTTGGATTTACTACTACTGGTTTTCCTACTGTTTCTGTAATAGCGCCTGTAGTAGGATCAACACTATATGTTGTTGTGGTAGTGCTTGAACCTGCTTGTCCTGCTTCTTCCACATTTGGTTGATCTTTGTCGCGTGTATCATCTTTCACATATTTCTTAGGTGATGGGATTTCGGTTGTCTCCACTTTGTCCTTCGCTGCGACTTTGACGACTGTATTCGTTGGTTCTTTCGTACGAACTGGTTTACCTTCACTTACTATAATCTTTCCTGTATTAGGATCCACAGTATAAGTTGTTGTGATAGTGTCTTCACCATCTTCACCTTTAACAGTAGTTGGAGCTGTACCTTTTTCTTTCGTATCATCTTTTTCATAGATAACAGGTGACGGTACTACTCTCTTCTCGACTGTTGGTGCTTTCGTTTTCCCATAAGTTCGAACGGTTGTTGGAGTTACCTTACCTGTTTTTGAATCAACTTCATAGGTAGTAGTATCAATCACATCGCGACCTTCAGAATCTTTAGATTGTTCAACCTTAGTTTTCGCACCAACTTTAATAATTGTCTTACCTGCTGGGGTGACGACTGGGTTGCCAACGTGCTCTGTAATATGACCGTCGTTTGAATCTACATCGTACGTGGTTGTAGTAACTGTTTTACTTTTTTCACCCTCAGTACGCTCATCTGGTGTACCGAAGTCTTTTTCACCATCTCTAACATACTCAACTTCTGGTTCAATCGGTATTTCTACTACTTTGTCCTTGGCTGCGACTTTAACAATTGTTGCTGTTGGATTTACTACTACTGGTTTTCCTACTGTTTCTGTGATAGCGCCTGTAGTAGGATCAACACTATATGTTGTTGTGATAGTGCGTGAACCTGCTTGTCCTGCTTCTTCCACATTTGGTTGACCTTTGTCGCGTGTATCATCTTTTACATATTTCTTAGGTGATGGGATGTCGGTTGTCTCCACTTTGTCCTTGGCTGCGACTTTGACAATTGTTGCTGTTGGATTTACTACTACTGGTTCTCCTACTCTTTCTGTAATTGTTCCATCTGCTGGATTTACTTCATAAGTAGTTGTTACTGTGCGTGAACCTGCTTGACCTGCTTCTTCCACATTTGGTTGACCTTTGTCGCGTGTAGCATCTTTTACATATTTCTTAGGTGATAGGATTTCTGTTGTTTCTACTTTATCCTTCGCTGCGACTTTGACAATAGTATTCGTTGGTTCTTTCGTACGAACTGGTTTACCTTTACTTGCTGTAATCTTTCCAGTATTAGTGTCCACAGTGTAAGTTGTTGTGATAGTGTCTTCACCATCTTCACCTTTAACAGTAGTTGGAGCTGTATCTTTTTCTTTCGTACCATCTTTTTCATAAACTACTGGAGACGGTACTACTCTCTTCTCAACTGTTGGTGCTTTCGTTGTTCCATAAGTTCGAACAGTTGTTGGAGTTACCTTACCTGTTTTTGGATTAACTTCATAGGTAGTGGTATCAATCACATCGCGACCTTCAGAATCTTTAGTTTGTTCAACCTTAGTTTTCGCACCAACTTTAACGATTGTCTTACCTGCTGGAGTGACGACTGGGTTGCCAACGTGTTCTGTGATATGACCATCGTTTGGATCTACATCGTAAGTGGTTGTAGTAACTGTTTTACCTTTTTCACCCTCAATACGCTCATCTGGTGTACCGAAGTCTTTTTCAACATCTTTAACGTATTCCACTTCTGGTTCAATCGGGGTTTCTACTACTTTATCCTTAGCTCCCACTTTTATAACTCTAGCTATTGGTACATTTACGACTACTGGGTTGCCTTTTGATGGAGTCAGGGTTCCATTTACTGGATTTACGCTATATGTTGTGGTGACTTTAGTTTTTCCTGGTCTCCCTGGAAATTGAACGGTTTCAGTACCTTTTGGTCTGTTCTCATCTTTTAAATAAACTGGTTTTGGGTTCAACTGAAGTATACTCAACTAAATCCTTCGCGCCACCTTTATTGACTACTTCTTCCTTCTCTGTCGAAGTAAGACTACCAGTTTTTGAGTTTACTGCGTAACTTGTTGTCTTCTTAACAACGTCGTCTCCTTTTTTAATGTATTCTACTTCATCCTTGGCTGCGACTTTGACAACTGTTTCTATTGCCGGTCGCTTAACTACTGGTTCTCCTACATGTTCAATAAGATCTCCAGTGTTAGGATTGACACTATAAATTGTTGTTATCGTCTGTTCCCCGGTTTTTCCAGGTACTTCAACATTAACTTGTCCTTTTTCGCGGCTTTCATCTTTTACGTATTTCTTAGGTGATGGGATTTCTGTTGTTTCTACTTTGTCCTTCGCTCCATCTTTCTTGAAGATTTCATCAGTTGTATTCGTAGTAATCTGTCCTGTATCAGGATCTTTCATACTAACAGTTGTTGACTTAATGATGTCATCTCCGTGTTTACTGTATACAGCAGTTTCTCCAACTTTTTCTAGAGACTTAGCTGTAGCAATCTTAGGATTTTGAAACCCTATCCCATCTAAGGAAATTCGTTTCCCAGAAATAAACTCTGGTCGTCTATTAATCATATCATTTTCAAAATAAGAACGTGAACTATGACCCCCTTTTGTATTCCCAACATTTATGACAACATCACTATCATTACTGACACTTTTTCCTATAGTAGAATCATTATTAACTATGTAATGTGTCATTTTCCCAGACTGAGCTATTTTTACTATCTAAACCTTTTGCCAAAACGCAGATGATGAAAGAAGACCAGTCCTCACTTTTGGAGCATTAAATGTCGTCCCTTTTTAATATATTTTCATAAAAGTTTTTATAATTTAATTTTTCTTCAGGAGATATACCTCTGTTATTAGAATATGCTAATTCTGTAGGCCTCAACCATGGCACGCTGAACCAAATATCCTCCCAGAGAATGTCCAGTTAGATAAAGATTGGTGATACTCTTATCCTTAGCTAATTCACGCATAATTCCTTCTGCTTCTTTCGCCTGTTTAGGGTCACTCCCTGTTCCAAGTATTCCATCAGCTATAATATCTTTCCATCACTTGTTCCTCGAAACGCTAATACTTGAGCAGTCCCATTTGGTAAAAATGGAAAAATCACTCTTTGTTTCAAATAACACTGCATCTAGTCCGCTGGAGGTATGATAACTTTTCTTTCTTTTTCCAATAAGGAGCTAATTCCTATTCATCATCATATATTCATAGCGTGGTTTACTTTCGCCTTTCTTTTTGTATAACTCTGCTTCTCTTAAAGGGTTCTTATGATTCAGTACTCTGTCAATATACTTATCGTCACGGTAGGACAATTCCATGAACATAATCATATCACGTTCACTTACATTTCCATTTTAATTTTTCATCTGACTTTTCGTCACTATCAATAATACCATCACCATCAGTATCTTCTAGTAACGGATGACTGTTATAGCCTACATACTTTTTTTCCCATCCTTTTTCATAAATATAGATTTCATCTTTATTACTTAGATAATCTTCATCTGTATAATCATTTGGCTTTAACTGAGGTCCATCTAGTAATAGGCTATCATACTTATCACCTTCTGAACCGATTATTCCTGCTTTGATTTTTTTAGCATCTTCCTCAGTCAATTCATATTTTTTAACCTCGGAAGGATTGGATGCTGCTCTCACCGCTGGAGTGCTTGATCTGTCTTCACCACTACGGAAGTCCTTGTGCCAAGCTATTATTTTCTTTATCCCCAGATGTCTCGAGTTCTGTAGTCCTTGTAGATCCTATTGGAGTATCTTTTGAGGGCTGGACTAGAATATCACCTTGATTCTCTGGTGAATTTTGATTCTCTTCTTTGTTCTCCACAGTAGGGGTAGAATTCTCCCTTTCAGAATTAGCCCCTATCTCTGTTGCCAAATTATTTTCCGTAGCAGCCAGTACTCCCTGGGATGGTGTAAACAGGGCAACTCCTATTAATACAGAAGCCACTCCAACAGAAAACTTTCGAATCGAAAAACGTTGACGTTTATTAAAAATATCTTTCATTTTACAAACTTTCTTTCTAACTATTTTTATACACAATATAGAAAACGCTAACATTTTCTGTTAACAAAATCATAATTTTTGTTTTTTCCTAAAATTTAGGAACTTTACTCTACTTTTAATACATTGCATTTGAAAATCCTTTCAATTTTTAAATAACTATTTCTTGTAATACCTAAACCCAGTCCCCTTATTAATCAGGCGGGTTATTTAGGTTACGGACAGAACCACTTATTTTAGACCACCAAACAACTTTGTAAAAAGAACCAAGGTTACCTTTTTCTCTTTTTATCATCTAGGTCCATTTCCCCATCCGTATGACAATTAATAACCTGCTGTTAAAATTTTACTACATTATGGAAGAAATCAAAATATTGCACGCTCTATACTGCCATTATATCACAAAGAGTTTATTATAGGAAAAAAATAACCGTTTCTTGATTTTATAAAAACCAAGAAACGGTAGGCTGATTTTAATCTTCTTGAATCTCGATGACGATTTCTTGACCTTCTTGTTCTTCCACAACCACTTTTTCTTCCAGTTGTTCTTTGAAACTGTTCAAGGTCTCTTTAGATGCTTCTGTAGCTTGACGGGCACATGATTTGGCTTGAGCAAGTACACTGTCCACAGTGATTTCACCTGACTCAACCTGTTCTTTGGTTTTCAGAACAAAATCTGTAGCTTGCTCCTTAACTTCTGTCAGTTTTTCACAGACTTGCTCCTTGGCATACTCCGGATCTTCTCTCAAATCATCTAGAAAAATCTTGAACCTGACTGCAAACTTGTTTTGCCCTTATCGTTGTTAAAAAAACAAAGGCAAGAGCTGCACCTGAAAACGGTTCCTAAAAAGGATTGAGGATAGTTTACCATAAGGATTCTCCTTTTTAATTTTTTGAAAAATTTACTTGCAAGACGAAGAGCTGACAAACTTGCTCCAGTCTTGAGTGTTTTTGAACCAGCTGAGGAAGCTTTCTTGCTCAAGACACGCGCATGATCATTGAGGTCTGAAACAGATAGAGATAAATCTGCAACTGCACTAAAGAGTGGATCAATTGTTGCCACCTTGACATTGATATCATCTGCCAAGACATTGACCTTAGCCAGCAATTCATTGGTATGATGTAAGGTCACATCCACATCTGAAGTTAAGGTTTTAATCGTCTTTTCTGTTTCATCGATAACACGGCCAAGCTTTTGTACAGTAATGATTAGATACACTAAAAATACAATCAAAGCAAGGGCTACAAGAATATATGCAACTTCTAACATTTAGTTTTCCTCCTCTGTAACATAGTAAGGGGCCTTCTTTCGATTTTGATATAGAATGATAAAAATACCGAGACCGATAAGGACAAATGATAGCCATTGAGACACTCGAAGTCCAAAGAACATGAGGCTATCTGTCCGCATGCCTTCGATGACCATGCGACCGAAACCATACCAAATCAAGTAGAAAGCAGTGATATGACCTCGTCTGAGACTCTTCCATTTTCGTCTGAATATCAAAATCAATGCAAAGCCAAGCAGATTCCATAGAGACTCATAAAGGAAGGTTGGCTGACGATAGCTCCCCTCAATATACATCTGATCACGGATAAAGGCAGGTAGATAATCCAGATTCTCCACTGCTGCACCATAAGCTTCTTGGTTAAAGAAATTCCCCCAGCGTCCCAGACTTTGGGCAATCATGACACTAGGCGCTGCAATATCTAGAAAATCCCAAGTATTGATGAGTTTACGATCAGCAAAGATATAGAGTACAAGGGCACCAGTTATCAAACCACCGTAAATGGCCAAACCTCCATTCCAAATGGCAAAAATTTCTCCCAAGTTCTGACTATAGTAATCAAAACGGAAAATAACATAGTAGAGACGAGCTCCTAAAATAGCCAGAGGAAAGGCTACCAAGATAAAATCTAAAATATCGTCTGGTATGATCTTCTTTCTTGGCGCTTCTTTCATGGTCAAATAAACCGCCAGAATCAAACCTGTCACAATACACAAGGCATACCAACGAATGGCTAGAGGTCCTAGATGAATAGCAATTGGATCAAGCATTAGGCACCTCGTTTTGAGCAATGAGATTTGTCAAGCGTTCTTCGAACAAACGCGTCGCATCAAAGCCCATTTCCTTGGCACGATAATTCATGGCAGCTGCCTCAATGACAACAGAGATATTACGCCCTGTTTTCACTGGGATGCGGATACGAGGAATGGCTACACCAGAAATTTCTATTTCCTCAGCATTGTTTCCTAGACGATCAAAGGTCTTATGCGTATCATAGTTTTCCAAGTAGACAGCCAACTGGACTTGTGAAGAATCCTTAACCGCACTCGCACCGTAGAGGCTCATAACATCGATAATCCCAACACCACGAATTTCAATCAAGTGTTTCAAAATTTCAGCTGGTTCACCCCAAAGAGTAATCTCATCCTTGGCAAAAATATCGACACGGTCATCAGCCACCAAGCGGTGACCACGTTTGACAAGCTCCAGACCTGTCTCACTCTTACCGATGCCACTATCGCCTTGAATCAAGACACCCATACCATAGATATCCATCAAAACACCGTGCACACTGGTCCGTTCTGCCAAACGTGAATCTAGATAACTAGATAATTCTCCAGACAAACGACTGGTCGCTGTACGGCTGGTTAAAATGGCAATCTTACATTCTCTAGCAGCCTTTAACATCTCCCCTGGAACCACCAAACCACGGGAAACAATAACCGCAGGTGTCTCAGGTAGAAACATTTTTTTCAAAACTTCATAACGACTGTTAGAAGGCATGCTTACCAGATAGGACCACTCCTTCATCCCCAAGAGTTGGATTCGCTCTGGCGTGTAGTAGTCAAAATAGCCCGTCATTTCAAGACCAGGTCGCGTAATGTCCGCTGTATTAATTTCCTTTTCAAGTAATTCTGGTTCGCCATAGACAATGTCTAGTCTAAGCTTTTCAATCACTTCTTTTACTAAAACCGACATCATTTCCTCCTTCAAATGAGTTCTTCTCTCTATTATACCAAATTGTAGGAGGATATTTCAGATTTTTGCAGGCTTTGGAGTATTTATTTAAAAGAAAAAGGACTAGATTTCTCTAGCCTTTCATTTCTAATTAGAATTTTTTACGTTTACGAGCTGCTTCTGATTTACGTTTACGTTTTACAGAAGGTTTTTCATAGAATTCACGTTTGCGTGTTTCTTGAAGAGTACCAGCTTTAGTAACCGCACGTTTGAAACGACGAAGTGCGTCGTCAAGAGATTCATTCTTACGTACTACTGTTTTAGACATTTTTCTCACTCCCTTCAAGTTCAAGATCTATTCTATTTTACACGTAAAAGGAATAATTGTCAAGAAAAAATCCGGTTTAATTTTGATTTTTTCTGCCATTTATACAAGTCTTGAAAGCGTTCAATAGACGATACTGAACGGTTTCACTTTTTTATTTTTCAAGTAAGCTAAGCGCTTCAGCATCTGCGATGATGGTCACATCAGGGTGGTTTTGTAGGCTACTTGCTGGTAGATTCTCAGTCACTGGGCCAGACACTGTTCCAGCAATGGCTTCTGCTTTTGATTCACCGTAAGCAAAGAGAAGGATTGACTTGGCATCCAAAATGTTTTTAATCCCCATTGAAATGGCTTGGGTTGGAACGTCTTCAATCTTGTCAAAGAAGCGCGCATTGGCTTCGATAGTAGACTGGTCAAGCTCTACTAGATGCGTTTGACTGTCAAATGGAGTACCAGGTTCATTAAATCCGATATGTCCATTGCGACCGATTCCCAAGATTTGGAGGTCAACTGGATGGTCAGCCAAAATTTGATTGTAGCGTTCTACTTCTGCTTCAGCATTGTCCTTAACCCCACGAGGCAAGAAACTTTCTTTAAATGGTTTTTGGTTAAACAAGTTTTCTTGCATGAAGTAACGATAAGACTGTGGATTATCTCCATCAAGCCCTACATACTCATCAAGGTTCACACTGGTTAAATTTGAAAAAAATCAAGGTCACTATCAACAATTTCCTTGTAAAATTCCAGTGGGCTACTTCTGTCGCAAGTCCTAGGGTTTGAGCTCCATTGGCCAATTTTTCATTCAAAATCTCAAAAGCAACTTTTCCACCTTCGACTTGGTTTTCAACTTTAATGACTTTCATCTTTTCATCCTCCATTTCAATCTATATTTATTATATGGTATAGACCAATTTTTGTCAAGTGAAAACGATTTAATTTCTAAAAAAAGAGCGTCCAAACTTGAAACATGTTATAATGGATAGGATTAGAACTTAGAAAGAATGAACAGATATATGAATACAGCTGATTTTGATTTCCACTTGCCAGAGGAATTGATTGCCCAAACGCCCCTTGAAAAACGGGATGCTTCTAAACTCCTCATTGTCAACCGTGAGACGGGAGAAATGCAGGATAAACACTTCCACTCTATTATTGATATGCTGGAACCTGGTGATGCCCTTGTTATGAACGATACCAGCGTTCTCCCTGCCCGCCTCTATGGTCAAAAAGAGGAGACAGGAGGTCACGTGGAACTTCTCCTACTTAAAAATACTAGTGGAGATGAGTGGGAAGTTCTGGCTAAACCTGCCAAACGCCTCAAGGTCGGTACTCGTGTCAGCTTTGGTGATGGTCGTCTCAGCGCTGTCATTACAGAAGAATTGACCCACGGGGGTCGCATTGTCCGCTTTGAATACCAAGGAATTTTCCTAGAAGTTTTGGAAAGTCTGGGTGAAATGCCTCTGCCACCTTATATCCACGAGAAACTGGATGACCGTGAACGTTATCAAACTGTTTACGCTAAGGAAAGCGGCTCTGCTGCAGCACCAACTGCTGGACTTCACTTCACTAAAGAACTACTAGCAGAAATCCAAGCTAAGGGTGTTCATCTAGTCTATCTAACTCTCCATGTCGGACTCGGAACCTTTAGACCCGTTTCAGTTGACAATCTGGACGAACATGAAATGCACTCAGAATTCTACCAACTTTCTGAGGGAAGCCGCTGCCACCCTTCGCTCTGTCAAGAAAAATGGTGGTCGCGTCATCGCTGTAGGAACCACTTCTATCCGCACCTTGGAGACTATTGGTTCCAAGTTTGATGGACAAATCCAAGCAGATTCTGGCTGGACCAATATCTTTATCAAACCTGGCTATGAATGGAAGGTCGTGGATGCCTTCTCAACCAACTTCCACCTGCCAAAATCAACTCTGGTCATGTTGGTTTCTGCCTTGCAGGTCGTGAATTAGTCTTAGATGCCTACCACCATGCCATTCAAGAACACTACCGCTTCTTTAGTTTTGGCGATGCCATGTTTATCTATTAATTTTCATAATCAAAAAAGCGCATATTATCAGGGCATTATAAAAATCTTGATAGTATGCGTTTTGTAATAGATAAAGAATTAATTTATTCTAAAGTTCGGATCTTTCAAACTCTGAACACTGGCATTGAGAACCGCGCCGACAATTAAAATCTTAGCGATGAGAATAAACCAGAACATCATGACCACCACGACAATGGAACTAAAAAAACGGACATCCACTAGGTGATTGACATAATTGTTGACATAGACTGAAAAAATATTGAGCAGTAAGGCCAGAGTCAACAAGACAAAAGCACTACCTGGTAATACATAGCGAATCCGTCGGACCTTAACATTGGGCAGAAAATAGTAGATCATGACCAAGATAGCAAAAATCAAGGCATAGACCAAGGGGCCTGTTAGGTCTTGCAGATAATCAAAGAGAGGACTATCCGATTTCCAGTAGCTTTTGATAAGGTTGAGAAGCATGCGACCAAAGACACTAAGAAAGAGAGCTAAAGCAAAGAGAATCTGCAAGCCAAAACTGACAAACAAACTCATGAGTTGATGGGAAATCATCCCACGATTTTTTGCAACTCCGTAAGCTTTATTAAAGGCTTTCTGTAGGAAATTCATGGATTTTGAAAAGGTCCAGAGGGCTGACAAAACCGCAAAACTCAATAAGCCCGTTGAAGGTTGAGTCAGCACTTCTGTAATAATCTTTGCAACCACATCATACATAGTATCCGGCAAGAATTCATTGACAACCTTTAAAAAATTAGAAACTGGAATCTGAAAATAAGGGAGAATATTGACCACCACCAAAAGCAGGGGAAAAATCGAAATCAACCAATAGTAGGCTACTGCGACACTGGTCAACTCACTATCTGAGGCTTGATAATAATGTAAAAAAGCTTTTAATAAAGGCTTGTCTATCAGCTCTTTCCACCGTTTCTTCATGTCACACTCCTTCACTTACAATCTTGATTAATTTCTTCTTACCAATTCCATCATATCATAAGGCAGGGTATTGGCTGCTTCCTTCAAGGAATAGTTCTCTAAGTTATTCACATTTTGTCGTAACTTCTTGGCATACTTGGTCGAAATCAATCGTTTTTCTTCATATTCGAAAATCAACTTGCGCTCCAGATAATAGCCTCTCAGCATTTCATCGATATTGTTGGGCTTGACACGATTGATAACCCGTTCGACAAAGGCACCACTGGTAATAATAGCTGTTTCTCGAAGTCGAGAATCCTGCATAAAGCTGATTAAAGAACTCTTATAAACCCCTTTAAGGTTCTCCAAACTTTCGACAATCATCTCTGTATTTTCTAGATAGAGCTCTGCAATTTGGTCATAGTCAAGGGCTCTGAGTTTCTGCGATTCTTCATTTTTCCAACTACGGAAGGTCTTGCCAAAGGTAAAGACTTCGTGAAGGAGGAAACGTAAAATTCGCAAGGAAACAAGGAAATAATAGGTTAATCGTGAAGCAAACTTGCGATTGATACTTTGTTCCATGTTTTTCAAATAACGTTGGTAGACTCGATAGGCACGCTCACTCATCTTGTCCTCTTCGTAAGCCTGTTCTAAACCATCACTTTCAATACTGAGGATGAGAAGTTTCAAGGCCTCCCAATCCTCTTGAGCTCCCTTATTTTCTTGACTCAGGATGAGATTTTCAATACGTCCATGGTAATTGTCAATAGCCGCATAGAGGGGAAGTTTATTTCTGGTACCTTCCAACTCTTTTTCCAACTCTAGCGTTACTTCATTTAAAATGGCGATATGCATGAGATAGTCCTTGCTTTCTTCCTGTTCATCCGAAAGATGAGGCAGGACCAAGAGACCTGTTAAAAAGCTTACAAGCGTCACACCTGCGACAAGGAAAAGCAAGAGAGGATACTCCTGCTCTAGATCACTTGGTATCAAAAGAATCGTAGCAATCGACACCGTTCCCTTGACACCTGAGAAAGTCAAGAGAAGCATGTCCTTCATATACTTATTTAGCTTTTTCTTAAGGCGTCTGGTTCTATAGGCATAATAGCCATAAATCATGACAAAACGAATAGCAAAGAGGACAAAGGTCAGGGCTATAAGAGATAGCAATAAAAGTAGGGGATTATAGATTGGATTGGTCAAGATAGGCTCTGCTATCATTTCCAGCTCCATTCCCAAGATTACAAAGACAGAACCGTTGAGCATAAAGTTCACTGTATGCCAGACCGTCTCGGTCACCGTATCCACTTGGGCTTCGAGGAGCGTAATTTTCTTAAAGCGGCTTGCCTGTAAAATCCCAGCAACCACAACGGCAATGATCCCTGAAACATGGACTTCTTCTGCCAGGAAGAAGGTCACCAGGGGCAAACTCAATTCTAATAAAAGTTCGCTGGCAATATCCGTTGCGCGCACACTTAGCAAGAAGGTATGGAGGAAACGGTTGGTCATGGCTGTTAAAAAGCCAATTAAAAAAACCGCCTAGGATTGAAAAGATGAGCGAACTACTAGCTTGCCCAAGGGAAAAGGCTCCAGTTGTCCAAGCTGTCAAAGCTACCTGAAAGGCAACCAAGCCAGAAGCATCATTCAAGAGTCCTTCACCCTTAAGAATATTGGACACGCGCTTAGGAAAGCTAAAACGCTCCGAAAGTGAGGCAAAAGCCACCAAGTCCGTAGGGCCAAGGGCCGCCCCAACAGCCAAGCAAGCCGCCAATGGAAGACTGAGCCAAAGAAGATGGGCCAAGCCACCCAAACTCAGGGTCGAGATAAAAATCACTGGAAATATGAGATAAACAATGATTCGCCAGTGTTTTAAAATAGCCGTAATATCCGCTTCTTCTGACTCTCGGAAAAGCAAGGGCCCGATAACCAATGCCAAAAACAACTCTGTATTGAGGTGAAAGTCGGTATTGGGTAAAAAGAGACCAATCACAATTCCCAAAAGAATTTGCACCAAAGGGAGAGGCAAAAAGGGCAGGAGCTTATTGGTTGTACTTGAGACAATCAAGACCAGTAAAAATAGGATAAGGTAAATCAGTAATTCCACGCACGTCCTCCTTACTCTTTTTTACAACAGGATTCAAAAATCTCCTTCTGCTCTTTGATTTTTTGATCAATCTTGGAACAATCCTTGTGCTCAATTTTTCTCTGGCACCGTTCCATTTCAAGAGCAACTAATTTTTCTTGATTTTAAGCATTTTTTTGCTCATATGCGCTTGGTCTAACACGCCCACCGCTCGTTCGTGGTGGGTTGACTCCTCAAATTTCTGGCGCATGGCATCCAGCTTTTCACGTAGGTATTGTTTATCCATGTCTATATCTCTCTAATTTTTCAATCATCACTAAAAACGGTGGTTTGTTAACTTGGTTTAAAGTTCGGTAAATGGCAGCTGTGTACTCTTGTTGGTTCAACTGGCTCACAAAATCCAAGACAGCATCCCTCTCGAGGTCGCCTCCTTCATGACCATAGTAGATCATGATGGCAATCCGTCCCCCTTTGACAAGCAAATGACACAGCTTTTCTAATGCTTCAATAGTCGTCTGAGGTTGGGTAATGACTGACTTATCAGCTGATGGCAGATAGCCCAGATTGAAAATTCCTGCCTTTGCTTCTGTCACAAACTGGTCCAGTGTCTCATGACCTTTCAAGATTAACTGGGCATTTGTCAGGCCAGCCTGATGCAAACGCTCCTTGGTCTTTTCCAAGGCTTGTTCCTGAATATCAAAGGCATAGACTTGCTTGGCTAGCTTGGCTAGAAAAAGCGTGTCATGGCCATTTCCCATAGTCGCATCCACTACGATATCGTCCTGAGTTACTACCTCAGCCAAAAAATCATGTGCCATCTCAAGTGGTCTTTTCATTTTCAAACTCCTGTTTTACAGCCTTGCATCCTTGAACACTTCCACGACGTCGCATCTCCATCTCAATGCTGTTGAGAACTTCCCATTTATTGAGGCTCCACATAGGCCCAATCAGCATATCTCTAGGTGCATCTCCTGTGATTCGATGGATGACGATATGCTTGGGAATGATTTCCAGTTGGTCACAGATGACCTTGACATATTCGTCCTGACTCATCAGTTGCAAACGTCCCTCGTGGTAATCTCGTTGCATGCGCGTATTGGTCATCAGGTGAAGCAAGTGCAGTTTAATTCCTTGAATATCGTTATCAGTGACACAGCGGCGGACATTTTCAATCATCATCTCATGGGTTTCACCAGGAAGTCCATTGATCAGATGGGAAACAATCTCAATCTTGGGATACTTTCTCAAACGCTTGACCGTCTCCACGTACAACTCATAAGAGTGGGCACGGTTAATCAGGTCAGAGGTTGTTTCATAAGTGGTCTGCAAGCCCAATTCTACCGTCACATGCATGCGCTCCGATAACTCAGCCAAATATTCAATGGTTTCGTCTGGTAAACAGTCTGGTCGCGTTCCAATATTGATTCCTACCACACCTGGCTCGTTAATAGCCTGCTCATAGCGCTCTCGAATGACTTCCACCTTTTCATGGGTGTTAGTAAAATTTTGAAAATAAACCAGATACTTCTGAACATCCGGCCACTTACGGTGCATAAAGTCAATTTCCTTATAAAATTGCTCACGGATAGGCGCATCCGGTGCTACGATAGCATCTCCAGAACCTGAAACCGTACAAAAAGTACAGCCTCCATGAGGCTACAGTTCCATCACGATTGGGACAGTCAAATCCCGCATCAATAGGGACTTTAAAAGTCTTTTTCTCCAAATAGTTTTCGATAATAATCATTCAAGGTATTATAAGATTTCATAATCTTCATTATAACAAAAAACACTCACAATCTCAAAAGCCTGACTTTCCTATAAATTCCTCTGTTTCTCGTTTCCATTAGCCTTTTTTTATGATACAATATGGGTATGATTTTAATGAAATTAGCATCTATTTTATTATTGATACTGACCTTAGTCGTCTGCATTATCATAACCAAACTTTTTAGATTAAAAAAACTAGGACGAAACTTTGCGGATTTGGCTTTTCCAGTTTTAATATTTGAGTATTACTTGATTACAGCTAAAACCTTTACCCATAATTTCCTCCCTAGACTGGGGCTAGCCCTCTCACTCCTAGCCATTGTTCTCATTTTTTTCTTCCTTTTGAAAAAACGTAGCTTTTACTATCCTAAATTCATCAAATTCTTCTGGCGTGCAGGATTCTTATTAACTCTTGTCATGTATATCGAGATGATTGTTGAATTGTTCTTAATGAAGTGATCAAATCCCTAGAAAGTTAAGGCCTAGGGATTTTTATACTCAATGAAAAGTAATACTCTTCGAAAATCTCTTCAAACCACGTCAACGTCGCCTTGCCGTAGGTATGGTTACTGACTTCGTCAGTTCTATCCACAACCTCAAAACCGTGTTTTGAGCTGACTTCGTCAGTTCTATCCACAACCTCACAACACTGTTTTGAGCAGCCTGCGGCTAGTTTCCTAATTTGCTCTTTGATTTTCATTGAGTATAAGTAACTGTTTTCACAATAAAACGCATAATATCAAAGTTTCTCAACACCTGATACTATGCGTTTTGTAATTTTAAAGACTTTTCCCAGCCTCAATACATTGTTTCAACTTTCATCAAAACAAATCAGTTTTTAAAGATCTCTAGTCTTCTTTTTTACCTTTAGTGGCTACAAAACCTGCACTCAAACCTAGAAGAGCTAAACCTACCACTACTGCTGCTTGTTCTGCCTCTGTTCCGGTATTTGGCAAGTGATTCTTTTCATCTTGATGGGCTTCAACTGAACGTGAGTTCACTTGTTTTACATCCGTTTTCTCAGTTGCTACTGGTTGTTTTGTAGTTTCTTGAGATTCTGGTTTTTGAACTTCTTGATCTTTTTGCACAGACTTGCTAGCTTCTTTAGGAGCTGGTTTAAGCTGGTCTTGAGGGGCTAATCTTGTATCCTTTATAGCTGTACCAACCTCTACGATACGGTCTTCAGCCATAACTTTATCATAGCTTTCTTTCTCAGTCCGCTCGCCATTTTCCACTTCAATCAAGCGAACACGGACACCTTGTTTTCCTTCTTGGAGGATACGGGTTTCACCTAGATACAACTTATCAGACTTACGCTCCTGAACCTTGAAGTCGATGGTTTCTTCTTCAACTACAAGCTCTGGTCTATTGAGCACAAGATTTTTCACTTTATCTTCTGGTAGAGAGGTTCCTAGTTTGGTTCCAACCAAGACAATGCGGTCTGTTGGTGCCTCTACCACTTCATGGAGTTTTTCTTCCTTACTTCCATCAGGATTGATAGATATAAGGATTCGTTCCTTACCAACTTTTCCTTCTTGTTCTGCACGACGTTCTCCTACATATAGACTTGAGTCTTCTTTTTCAACAGTCTGGAAGGCAAGTTCTTTTTCAACAACCTCAAGACTTGGATTTTCTTCTTGAATAGCAGCAACTGTCTTCTCAGAAACTGGTTTCTCCTTAGTCAACTGGATACGGTATTCCTTGACTTGTTTTCCACTCTCTGAAACGAGGCGAACAAGTACTGGAAGACTATCATCGCCACTATCTACCACAGTTGAAGCTACTTGATTGTTTTCTTCAACTGAGACTTTTGGACGTTGACCTTTATAGGTAATTTGATAATCTTGGCGGTTTTCAGCGAAATCAGCAAGTTCTTTTCCATCTACAAGAATCTTCGATTGAGTTCTTTCTTGAGGCAATTCGCTTGGTGCAAGGAAGGTCATCTCAATCATTGCAACACCGCTCTTATCTGCTTTGCGCTCCATACGCCATCTCATGGCTTTGGCTTTGACAGCTTTAAATGTTACATTGATTTCATCACCAGCTTCAATATCTTTATCCGCACGATAAGGAACAGCTTCCCAATTTTCTGGATTGTTGAATGGATGTCCAGATTCGTAGGCTTGGTAGTTTGAATAGTAGGTAGGGACTTCAAAGTCTGGACCAACATAACGTTCCAAAACAAGTTTAGATGGTGCATCTGTACCACCATCTGCAAAGAACTGAACTTTTCCTTGCGCAACAGTCCGTTCTACAATCTTACCATTTTCACGGAAGATTACGCCTGCTGATACTCCTGGATTAGTAGACGGTCTTGCAGACCAGTTTGTCCAACGACGATTTTCTGAATGATCACCGTCATTGAGATAGTCTACACGGTCATGAGAACTGTCGTCAATATCATTAGTTGCTGAGGCAAAGGCCTGGTTACTGTTTTCATCATAGTCAGGATTGTCTGAAAGAGCCTCACCTAGTTTGTCTGTCACTCGTACAGAGAATTCCGCAACGAGGTCGCTACCAAGGACACGGCCTCGAACAGTAAATTGACCTGCTTTTTGTTAGATTTTCTGCAGGAACTTCTTCCCATTCCACTGCCAAATCTTTGGTTTCGTAGCCGTCTTTACCTGTAAAGTAAACCGGAACCTTAGTTGGCAATTCAAGTGGTTGACCTACTTGTACCAAACGAGCTTGTTTAACCGTAGCGACTGGTTTACGAGAGAGTAGGTCTTTATCATTTGTGAAGTGCAGACGGTATTCACCTAAGATGTCACCATTTTCAGCTTTCGCAATGACACGAACTGGCTCACCTTCACGAACGCTTGGAACAACTGTCGCAAGACCATTGTTGCTAACACTTGCTGTTACTGCAGGAACTTTTCCATCTCCAGACTCAAGGTAGTAGTCTGTCAAATCAGGATTGAAGTTTGCCAAGTCTTTACCGTCAACTTGAATTCTTGTCTGTCCTTGTTTAGCTGCCGCAACTTGTTTGGCAAAGATTTGTACTTCTGTGATAGAAGTTCCACGCTTATTATCTGCTTTAACCATGCGAATGCGAACAGCATAGGTTTCAACTTTATCAAAGCTAAAGTGATTCATTGCTCCAGCCTTGAGTTGAGCTGGGGCTTTTAGATTAGTCACTTGTTTCCAATTGGCAGGATCATTAAAGACATGGTTTTCATTACCAACAAAGCTAGGGTTTTTAGGAGCAGTTGGAACAGTCTTACCGACATAATACTCAATCACATAAGACTTCGGTGCACCAACTCCATGGTCTTCGTGGAATCCGACACTTAGATTATCAACGGAACGTTTGCTCAAGATACCTGAATCTCCGAATAGGACACCGACTGAAGCTTCTGGATTACTACGATTCCAGTTTGTCCAGCGGTTGGCTGGTCGATCATCAAAGGAAATCAATTTATCGTTGACATTTGAAACAGGGTCGGTTGGATTGGAGTCTGAAGCAAAGGCAAGTGGCAATTCTGAACCTGTCCATTGGTCAGAAATATTTGCTCCTTGCTCCGTGTGAGCAGACACACGAACATGAAGTTTGGTAGGTAATTGCGCACCTTCTAGGTGACCATTAACTGTAAAGATACCCTCCTTAGCGTATTGATCTGGTTGAATCACGTCCCATGTAACCTTAGCTGATGAAACGTGACCATTTGAATCATAAGTTCGAACACTCTCTGGTAATTGTGGCGCTTCTGCGATCGGTGTTGTCACACTGACTTCTTCAACCGAAACGATGCCTTCTACAGAGACTTTGGCACGCGCCTCAAGATCAATCCCTTCAACTTCACCTAACACCTCAAAGGTTTGATAGTGGTCTAGTTTTTCTTTTGGAATAGCTTGCCATGTAACTTTATGAGTTTTAGGGAAACCTTTGTCATACTCAACAGTTACTGTTGTTGGAAGAGTAGGTTCTTGATGTAAATCTGTCACTACATTTACAGGACGGATGGATTGCGCAATCTTCTTCTCAGTATTGGCTTGAATAGTAAGATTGATTTGACCTGTAGCACCCTCATATTCAGCTTTCAAAGTGACTTCTCCTGGTTTATGCAACTCCAGCATTCCTTGACGGGCTGCGACTTCGCCTTCACCGCTTGTAGAGAAGGTTACTTTATCAGCTGGTAAAACTGCTTGTGTTCCGTCCTGATAGTGACCTAGTACAGACAATTTCACTGTTTGGTCTTCTTTAAGGCCGTCAGCTTGCTCAACTGTAGCTCAAATGGTTAATTTTTGGTGCTTCTTCTAGAAATTGGATTGCATAGGTTTGAAGAGGGCCACCATCTTTTGGTTGAACATAGATGCTTGCACGCATGCCGTTTGCTGCACTTGCTTGAGAGGACTGTAACATCAGCATTTTCAGCACTTGCTACGACTTCTGGCAAGGATGCACCGTAAGCAAGAGTTCGGTATTGCATTGGATTTTTGGCTAGTAAGACCAGTGGCAGCTTCGCCACCTAACAGTAACAGTTGGGACCACAGGAGCAGCTACATCGCCATCTTCTACTACAAGGGTAGCGTGAATAGTCTCACCACCCAGTTGGCTCAGTCGATTGGAATACGTGATCCAGCTACTGAAAGTTTGGCTTTATCTGCTTCCGCAATCTCCCAGTTATCTACCTCGTATTCTTGTAGGCTTCCATCCGTAACGGCAATAGAAACGTATTTGTCAATAGCACTCAAGTCTGCTCCAGGTGCAACACGTTTTACAGTAGAAAGTTCTTTTGCAATTGCTAGAACTTCAACTCGAGCCTCGACTTCACGTCCATTTGCTGTGCCTTTAGCAGTCACAACTCCTGCTTGACTAACATCAACTTGAGACCAGGTTGCTGGATGTTTCTCACGACTACCATCACTGTATACAAATGCTACCGTCTTCGGCATTTTTGGATCTTTACCTAGCAATGTACGAACTTTTGCTACTTCTGTACCCAAAACAGTCTTTTCTTGTCCTTCTTTTTTACCAGTAAAGACAGTCACTTGATCTGATTTCAAGAGATCAGAATGGGCAGTAAGAGTAAATTTTCCTGCTTGCTCAGTCGATTTGACAATGGCAACACCTTTACCGTTAAAGACTCTGCGAATCCAAGAACCATCTGCTTGTGCTTTATAGCGTTCACGGCTGGCTTGTTCACCATTATCGACACCGACAAGTTGACCTTGTCCATGCAATTGGAAACGAACCAGATTATTGGCAGTTGGGACTATATTCCCTTGACTGTCAACGATTTCGTAGTAGATGTAAGTCAAATCTTTACCATCTGCCGCAATTGCCTGCTCTTCTTTGATGAGACGAACAGCTGCTGGTTTGCCAGCAGTTGTGATCTTTGTCTCGAGCAATTTCCTTGCCAGATTCATCACGAGCTATTGCTTCCAAGGTACCTGGTTGATAGGCAACTTTCCATTCAAGATACAATTCATTAGTATTAGCACCTTCTTGGTAAGTTCGCCCATCACTGGTTTGTTTTTTAGTGAAGGTCTTCTGTCCCAGTGATTCACCGTTCAACAATAACTCCACACTTGCAGCGTTAGAGTAGGCACGAACTGGAATTTTACCATCTGCATCAGCTACATTATCTTTTAGAGCTGAGTCCTCCCAGTTCCAGTGGGGAAGTAGGTGAACCATCGGTTTTTTCTGAGCAGATACCCATTGGCTCTGGTAAAGATAGAAATCATTTTTTGGAATACCAGCTGTATCTACAATACCAAAATAAGAACTTTTGACTGGTGTTTGATTTTGGTTGTGCCATGGCGTAGGTTCACCAATGTAGTCAGTACCGGTCCAGATAAACTGTCCAGCATAGCCAGCATTGTCACGGTCAAAAGTCCATGAAGCTGTTGCCGTTTTACCCCAACCAACACGATCATTTCCATAGTCAGACTGCTCATAGTTCCTATAGTCTTGATTACTGTGTACCAATTCACGCTCTGGACGATAATAACTTCCACGAGTGCGAGTAGCTGAAGAAGTCTCTGAACCATAAATCAACCAATTTGGATGTTTAGCACGAAGTTTCTTGTAATTATCTTCAGAGTAGTTGAATCCAACCGCATCCAGTTCATCAGCAATTTTCTCATGCCCACCGCTACCATTACCAAAACGGAACTTATCAGCTCCCATAGTCACATAACGAGTATTATCAACATCCTTGATTACTTTAACCAAACGTTTAACAGTAGCTAGAGAATGGGGATCGCCATTAGCTTCTCCAATCTCATTTCCTATAGACCACATAAAGACAGCTGGGTTATTTTTGTCTCTTTCTACCATGGTACGTAGATCATAATCTGACCATTTTTCCCCTTTTTTAGCTTCAGGGTGGGTTGCATCTTTTTCAAAGAAACGACCATAATCGTATGGTTTCTTACCTCCATACCAAGTGTCAAAAGCTTCTTCCTGAACCAATAAACCAAGTTCAGCTGCAATCTGTAATGTTTGAGGACTTGCTGGATTGTGGGTTGTACGAATCGAATTCACTCCCATATCCTTCATCTGTTTCAGACGGCGATATTCAGCCTTGTAGTTTTCCTCCGCACCCAATGCTCCATGATCGTGGTGCAAGGAAACACCGTGGAACTTGATGTGTTCACCGTTCAAAGAGAATCCTTGGTCTGGAGTCCAGTTATAGTAACGATAACCAAATAAATCTTTCTTAGCATCTACAAGCTGACCATCTTTGTAAACACGAGTCACCATCTCATATAAAGCAGGTTTATCGGACGACACTGTCCACAATTTAGGTTTTTCAACCTCTAATGCTGATTCCAAATGAATTGTTTCTCTAGCTTTTAGAATCTTACTCTCAGTTCGAACAAGTTCTGTAACTGCCTGACCACCTCGTTCAAAAATTTGATACTCCACTACAATTTCATGGTCTTTATTGTCTGTATTAACAATTTTACTGCTTACTCGGGTTTCAACTTTTCCTCCTTGTTGACTTTCTAGTTTTGGAGTTAAAATAGTTGTTCCATTTTTTTCAACATGAATCTTGTCTGTTACCTGCAATGATACGTCTCGATAGATACCACTTCCTGAATACCATCTACTACTTGGTTGCTTATTAACTGCATGAACAGAAATGACATTTTCTCGTCCATCTTTATGGAGATAGTTACTAATATCATATGAAAATTGATTGTATCCATTTGGATAGTGACCAACTAGTTGGCCATTGACGAATACTAGTGAATCCATGTAAACTCCATCAAAGGTTACACGAACATCTTTATTCAAGTCCTTTTCGTCTAACTTAAAGGTTTTCCGATACCAGCCATCTCCACCATTCAGTTGACCGCCTTCGTTTTGAGCTGGTGAATCATGGTCAAAATCAAAATGAATACTCCAGTCATGAGGAAGATCCATTTTTTTCCATGAAGAAATATCTGCGTCTGGTTTTACAGCTTCCTTAGCATTGGCATTTAGTTTAAAGTGCCAATTCTGGTTGAAGGAAATGTTTCTATCTTCAATTAACTTATCAACTACTTCATTCGTAGCAGATTTGAATTCCTGCTTATCTTTTGAAACAGAACGATCTTGTGATTCTGCTTTATTTGTTTCTTCAGATTTGTGTTTGTCCTCAGATTTATTTCTTTCCTCAGATACCTTCGTTTCTTCTATCGTACTTTTCACTTCAGTCTTACCTTCTTCTAAAGGAAACTCTGTATTATCAGCAACTGTAGCTGGGGACTGATCTTCATGAGCTGGGTCAGAAACACCTACAATATCTGCAGTATCCTTAAGAGATATATTATCCATTTGTTCACGTGCTTTTTCTGAAGCTATTACTTCAGATGTATGTTCACTCTCTCCTTGATTTTCAGAATCATCATTCTGCTTACTTATTGAAATCAGTTCATTAGTATTTTTCATTCGCATAAGCAGAAGAAGCTAGACTAAGGCTTGATCCTAACAACAGCACACAACTTCCTATGAGCACTGAGCAAGCACCAACTGAAAATTTTCGAATACTATAAACTCTCTTTTTGTTCCAATTACCTTTTTGCATGTACCCTACTTTTTGGTAACCCTTTCATTTTTCTAAAAGCAAGCTCTTATTATAATCATCTTATAATACAATTTTATAAACAATAAAAATTTTTGTCAACCTTATACAAATAAAAAAACAATATTTTTGATTGTTTTTATAAAAATTGAGAGTTTTCACAAAAATAAAAATCAAGTTGGACAAACTAAACAGCTATATCTTGATTCTTACAAAGAGGACACCCATCATTACTTTTATCCATATATAGTGAATTGAAGGCTAGAACGAGATTTTTTGAAACATTGTTATAAATTCATCTTAATCTCCAAATCGATTTGTTCACATTTTATTTCAAGCTACTATAATTATCAAACCGATGCATAAAATACCTATCAATCACTAAAACTATCAAAAAGAAAAGGCATTGAGACTATGTTGATAGTTCTAACACCTAATACTCTTCGAAAATCTCTTCAAAGCACGTCAGCTTAACCTTGCCGTATATATGTGACTGACTTCGTCAGTCTTATCTACAACCTCAAAACAGTGTTTTGAGTAGCCTGTGGCTAGCTTCCTAGTTCGCTCTTTGATTTTTATTGAGTATTACAGTATCTCATTTACTCTCTTTATCCGGAAAGAGATAAGCAATACCTACACAAGCCAGCACACCTGCTCCAATTACCAAGCCACTTGAAATTGGCAAAAGATCCAAAATTGCATTTGCGATGATAAAGGCAATAATCAAACACATCAGACTAGCCTTGTAGTCTTTTTTCAAAAGATTTTCTAGAGTGAAAAAGAGGAACAAGCCTACCGGAATCAATGACCAGAGGTTGACATTCAAACTTGGCCATCCTACAGAACCAAAATACAATACTATCACTGCTGCTACTAAACATACAATCCCCAATAATTTTTTCATTTGTTTATCTCCAATTTCTTTTTCAAGAACTTGAGTTATCTGATATTGATTCCTCCCGTCCCTTACAAAAATCATTATAGCAGAGGTCAGTTTTAAGAACAAGCTCTATTGCCTATCTGGTCTCTATATCGGTCTAAGTGGTTCAATAATAGCGATAAAATAAAGAAACAGGGGAAAACTACCTTCCAAATAAAAAGGAATTAAGCAACCAAACGCTACTTAATTCCTTGAAATTGTCTCATCACCTCTATTAGACTTTAAATTTTTGATATACTCTACTTTCTAATCAATATGACCAATATTGTCAATG
>BNJU01000842.1_pt1 | contig 69010 bp, 66 predicted proteins | sample 8539281 | NCBI WGS metagenome assembly BNJU01 (sample SAMD00202456, study PRJDB9452) | human saliva metagenome | isolation source: human saliva | place: Japan | reverse complement strand
GGTCGCGCTCCACCGCCGTGGCCCACCGTCGTACTGCACCAACGCGTCTCCTCACCCTCCCGGCCGGGACATGTCCCCAACGGCGTCTCATGTCCTCGCCGGTCCTGAGGTCCCCATGGGCAGGACGAGCCCGTCACCCGGAGACTTGACTCCCTGGCACATCCGACGTCGTCGGAGCGGAGCGCGAATCCAGGACCGCCCCGCTGTCATGTTTCAAGGAAGGTGACCCATGGCGCTCTACGCCCGACCACGCCCGACCACCGGCATCAAGGCGCTCGGATGCCTGTGCGCTCTGGCCGCCGTCGGCCTTTCCGCGCTCTACCCACTCGTCCTGTTCGGTGCCTCCTGGACCCTGGGGAAAGTCGACGAAGCCATGATGGTCGACCTGGGCGAACCAAGTCGGGCGGTCACCCCTGCGTCGTACTTGATCGCCTGGACGACCATCTACAGCTTCATACTGACCGCCCTCTGCTTCGGCGCGGCCTTCTGTTTCGTGGGCATCGACCGGTGGCTGACCAAGGACGCCACGATGTCCCACCGCGACGTCGTGGCAGCGCGATTCCTCCACGTCGCGCAGGATCCCAGCAGGCGCACAGCGGGCCTGCTGTGGGCGATGCTTGCAGGCGTGCTGTTGGTGGCATGCCCGATCGCCCTGATGACGGTCCCGAACATCCTGATCTACATCGGGATCTATACCGAGATCTATATCGAGTCCGCCCAGGAGCTGGTCGATGGGGCCACCTTGGACCTGCTCCCGCTCCATATCGCGCTCTTCGTCGCCCTGATGCGAGCCGCTGTGCGCCGCCGGTCGAGCGCAGTGCGCCTGAGGCCGCACGGCATGGCGGTTGCGGACCTGAAGTCCTTCACCCTCCCCCTGCCCTCCGGCCGCGACGACCTCAGGGTCCAGGAGGTTCCGACGCGCCGCGGCCGCGTTGAGGTACAAGCCGTTTACACCCCACCCGCCAAAGGCGCCGAGCCGGGGAGACCAGTCCTCATCCCTCGACTCAGCCTGACGGTGAAACCCTCACGGCTCGACGACGCCCGCTCCCTCGTCGAGGCCCGGCTCGACGAGGTCTGGCGCGCCGTCGAGCTGGTACGAACCTCAGCCGAGCGGGATCAGCCCACCCCCGAGGTGACGTCGGAGCCCGCGCAGCCGGGGACATCCCACGCCTAGGGGTGCGGAACTCCTGCCCCGTTCGCGAGGAGAGGGGCAGCACCAGCCACGACGGAAAACACCCCGACCGCAAAGGACTGGAAGGATTAGCATCGAGTCGCACCCGCACGGAAGGAACCGGTTCAATGACGACCGCCCTTGCCGCCGTCGCTCTCGTCCTGGGAGTCGCGCGGCTGGCCATGTTCATCGCCCTTCACCTCGTCCCCAGCGACTACAACATCGTGCAGCATGCCGTGAGCGACTACGCCGTCGGACCGACCCGCCGGCTCGCGACCGCCATCACCTGGACCTCGGCGGTGTTCTGGGCCGTACTCGCAGGCGCCATCGCCCTCGGGCCACCGACGCCGGAGAAGGGCGTGGCACTCTGGTTGACGATTCTGGCCGTCATCTTCGCGGCGCTGCCGTTCCTGCCGACCGACGTCGAGGGGCAGCCGACCACCCTCATCGGCCGCCTTCACCTGGTGGCCGCCATCGCGTGGTTCGCAATCGCCTACTCGTGCATGGGCAACATCGTCCGGCTGCTGGCCCCACTCGCACCGCAGGGTCTGGTGTCCTTCCTCGGGGCGACCCGCTGGGTGACCGCCGCCGCGCTCATCGCCCTGGTGACCGCACTGGTCATCCGTCGTCTGAGGCCCTACGCCTTCGGGATCTCGGAGCGGATCTTCCTCCTGGCCGTCTACGTCTTCTACCTCGGCACCGCGGCCGGGATCCTGCTGGTCTAGCACCCCCTCATCTCATGTCCTCCGATGAGGACGGGGACAATCCACGCGTCGGGGTGCGCTTCCTTCTAGCCGACGACATCCTGCGCGTACGGGTACAGAGTTCTGTCCCCGACGGGGTTAAAAGTCCCCGTGGCAAGACGAATCCGGCGCCCTAGTACATGACTCGCTGACGCGTCCGACGGCGTCATAACCTTTCGCGAACGCGGGTGACGGCCTCCGACCTGGCGACTCCGATAAATTGGACGCCGTGGAGCCATCTGAGGACAATCCTTTCCTGGACAGGCTCGCGTCCGCCCGTCTCACCGCACGCGAGCTCGACGTCGCCCGTTTCTATGAGGACAACCTGCCCGGCGCCGCCCTGCTCAACCTCGAGGAAATCTGCCGCGCCGTAGGGGTCTCCTCGGCGACGGTGGGCCGGTTCGCGCGCAAGCTCGGATACTCCGACTTCCGCACCCTGAGCCGCAGCCTGCGCGCCGGCGTGCGCGAGGAGCTGTCTTTACCGGTTGAGCGCCTTAGGCGGATGCACGATGACGCTGCGCCGTCGCCCCAGTGCGTCCTTGAGCAACGCGTCGGCTCGGCTCAGGAGGTGCTCTCCGGATGCTCCTCTGCGATCGATACGGAGGCCTTCACCCGCGCCTGCGAGCTGGTCGGCGACGCCGATCGCCCCCTCTACCTGGGCGCCGTCGCCACGGGACGACCCCTCATGCAGTACTTCGGTCTCCTGCTCTCCTACCTCAGAGGCGGTGTCACCATCCTGGACGGCACCGACCACTGGGCGCACGCCCTGGCCGGACTGGAGGTCGACGCCGTCGTCCTCGCTGCGACTTTCGACCGCCACCCGGCTCCAGTCGAAGCCCTGCTGCGCCTGGCAGGCCGACGCGGCGCAACCTCGATCCTCCTGACCAATCGGCGCACCGGGCCGCTCGTGCCCCTGGCGGACATCCTTCTGACGACGCCGCTAGTCACCCAGGAGGCGATGTTCCGGACACGGGTGGCCACACTCGTCGTTCTCGAGGCGATTCTGGACGCGGTGGCGGCCGAGCGCCCCGAGCACCTCCGTGCCGAGATGGTCGAGGAGACCTTCACCCTCATGCGCGGTTACCTGTAGCGGCTCCACCAGCCGGCGAGCTCCGCCTCAGCCGATGCGCCATCGCACCAGTACCGGTGGACGTCTCAGAAGAACGAGCGTTAGTTTACTTCCACAATCCAATAGCATCGTCACTAAACTGACGATCGGCTCCACTCGCTCTTGAGGAGACCACATGCCGACCAAGCCAACCATCGTCACCGACCCCCTGACCAACCGCGGCACCGCTTTCACCGAGGAGGAACGGCGTCGGCTCGGACTCATCGGCCGCTTCCCCTCCGCCGTCGAGACCCTTGACCAGCAGGCGGCTCGGTCCTACGCACAGCTGACCGCCCAGCCCACGAACCTGGACAAGTACGTCTTCCTCGACCAGCTCCACAACCGTAACGAGGTCCTCTACTACCGGGTGCTCACCGACCATCTCTCCGAGCTGCTGCCGATCGTCTACGATCCCACGGTCGGTGAGGCCATCAAGAAGTGGAGCCGTGACTACCGGCGGTCGCGTGCCATCTACCTGTCCGTAGACCGTATTGAGGACGTGCGCCCCTCCCTGGAGGGCCTGGGTCTGGGACCCGACGACGTCGACCTGCTCGTGGTCTCCGACGCCGAGGAGATTCTCGGGATCGGAGACTGGGGCGTCAACGGCACCGATATCTCCGTGGGCAAGCTCGCCGTCTACACGGCAGCCGCCGGCATCCACCCCGAGCGGGCGATCGCCGTCAACCTGGACTGCGGCACGGACAACGAGGCCCTCCTCAATGACCCAGCCTACCTGGGCAACCGTCACGCGCGCGTGCGCGGTCGGCGCTACGACGAGCTCATCGACGAGTACCTGTCCGTCGCGGCCGAGCTCTTCCCCCACGCACTGCTTCACTTCGAGGACTTCGGCCCGTCCAACGCGCGCCGCATCCTGCTGGCCAACCGCGAGAAGTACCGCATCTTCAACGACGACATGCAGGGCACCGGTGCGATCGTCATCGCCGCGGTGGTCTCCGGCATGAAGGTCACCGGCCAGAGCTTTGCCGATCAGCGGCTGCTCGTCTACGGCGCCGGTACCGCCGGCACCGGTATGGCCGACCAGATCCACGCCGGCATGGTCCGCGACGGGCTCAGCCCCGACGAGGCGCGCTCCCGCATCTGGCTCATCGACCGGGCGGGCCTCATCACCGACGACATGGAGGACCTGCCCGACTACCAGCAGGCCTACGCGCGACCGGCCTCCGAGGTGGCGGACTGGACCCGCGAGCACGGCAAAGTCGGCCTGCTCGAGACGGTGCGCCGGGTTCATCCCACGATCCTCATCGGCACCTCCACGGACCACGGGGCCTTCACCCGCGAGGTTATCGAGGAGATGAGCAACGGCGTCGAGCGCCCCATCGTCCTGCCGCTGTCCAACCCCACCGAGCGGATCGAGGCCATGCCCGCCGACGTCGTCGCCTGGTCCGGCGGCAAGGCGCTGGTCGCCACCGGCATTCCGGTGGAGCCCTTCGAGTACGAGGGGACCACGTTCACGATCGGCCAGGGCAACAACGCCCTGCTCTACCCGGGCCTGGGACTGGGGGTCATCGTCTCCGGCGCGAGCCGGGTGACCGACGGCATGCTGCTCGCCTCCGCGCAGGCCGTGGCGAGCCAGGTCGACCCCACCAATCCGGGCGCATCCCTCCTGCCTCCGGTGGAGAACCTGCGTGCCTCCTCGGCGACGGTCGCCGTCGCGGTCGCCCATCAGGCCGAGGCCGACGGGGTCGCCACAGTGCGCCACGACAACCTTATCCAGGCGGTCCAGGACGCCATGTGGCAGCCGGTCTATCCCGAGGTCGAGGCCTGAGCCGCCGGCTGACGGGAGCAGAAGGACGGCGTGCGGCCGGGCTCACCGCCCGGACCGCCGCTCTGCTCCTGGACTCGGGCCAGTCCACTCACGCCGCGGTGGCCACCGTTGAACGGCTCAACGAGCTGCTGGGCACCCGGTTGACGCTGCTGCCCACCTGGTCGCAGGTCACGCTCACCGACGCCGACGGGGCCGTAGCCGCGGTCCAAGCCATCCGCCCTGTGGCGGTGCACATGGGACGCGCGACCCTCATCCAGCGCCGTCTGAGTGCCACCGGAGCCCTGAGCCTCGACGAGCTGGAGGACTTACTGGAGGAGGTACGGACCCAGCCCTCCAGCCCTACCTGGATGTTCGCCCTGGCGGCGGGCCTCGGCGCGAGCCTGCTGGCCCCTTATCTTCGGGGCCCACCACCTGCCGTCAGTCACCCTCGCCTTCGCCGCGGCGGGAGCAGGCGGCCTCGCGCGGCGCGCGCTGGCGGAGCGGACGACAGCAGTCACCCAGACCTTTGCCGCCGCTCTTATCGGCGGCCTGGTCGGCGCACTCGCCGTCCACCTCGGCTGGACCGGCACGGCTCGGCTCGTGGCCGTGCGTCCGGGGATGGTGCTCGTGCCCGGCCCCCAGGTCCTCAACGGCGCCATCGAGATCGCCGAGCGCCGCCACGACATGGGCCTGGCACGGCTGGCGGACGCGGCACTGACGATCCTGGCCATCAGTGCGGGCGTCGTCGGAGGCCTGCTCATCGGTGGCACCGGCCTGCCGCTGACCGCGACGACCGACGCGATCCCACTGTGGCTCGACGTCCTGGCCGCCGCAGTCCTCGCCATGTGCTACCCGGTGTACTTTTCCATGCCGATCAGGACCTTCGGCTGGGCGTTCCTGGCCGGCGGGCTCGCGCACGCGGCGCACTGGGTCGCGCTGACGTGGTGGCACTGGAACGCGCCTGCCTCCTCTCTGCTGGCCTGCCTGGTGGCGGGCGGCCTGCTCACACCGGTGTGCCACTCACGGCACATTCCTTTCGCGGGGGCGGGTTTCGCCGCGGTCGTGGCCCTTGTACCCGGCGTGTACCTGTTCCGCGCTGCCGCAGGGACACTGAGCCTGGTGGGAAAGGCACGCGGAGGCGGTACTGGAGGCGACGGCGAGCGACCTGGCCACTGCCATCGCCATTGTGCTGGCGATGGCAGTCGGGTTGGTGGTGCCCCACCGGATACGTATCCGCCTCGCTCGATAGGGACATGCCGCCCGTAGGGATTAGCGCGACCTCCCGGCGGGGACATCCTGCGCGTACCGGTGCAGAAAACCTCCCCGTACGCGCGGACTGCACCAGTCGGCGAGAAAGTGCCCCGCCGGTGAGGGCGACACGGTTCTACCCCAAGCGCCGTCTACCATCGGAGCATGCCGACCGAAGACAGCACGGGCACTCGGCTGCGGGCGTGGGAGCGAGCCACGGAAGTGGCCGCTGACCGGCGCCGCCGTCGTCTTCCTGGGCGCCTACGCCTGGGAGGTGCTCACCAACGCACAGGGCGGGGCCAAGAACGCGGCCGAGCTGGTGATCGACGCCGTGTGGGCTCTGTTCGGCGTCGACTATCTTGTCCGCCTGGCACTGGCGCCGAACCGGGGGCACTGGTTCCTCCACCACCTACCCGACCTGGCGGTCATTGCCCTGCCGGTCCTGCGGCCGCTGCGGCTCCTGCGCCTGGTGACACTCGTGAGCATCATGCAGCGCAGCGCCGGCACCGCGCTGCGCGGGCGCATCACCCTGTACACGGCCGGCAGCGCCTCGCTGCTGATCTTCACCTCGGCGCTGGCCACACTGGATGCGGAGCGTCATGAGCCGGGCTCCTCGATCCGGACCTTCGGCCAGGCCCTGTGGTGGGCGCTGACGACGATCACCACCATCGGCTACGGCGACACCGTCCCGGTCTCCACGGAGGGGCGTTTCATCGCGGCGCTGCTCATGATCGGCGGGGTGGCACTCATCGGCGTGGTCACAGCGACCCTGGCCTCGTGGATCGTCTCGCTGGTCGAGGAGGAGAACGCCGAGCAGGAGGCCGCCACGCAGGCGCAGGTGGCCGCCCTGCAGCAACAGGTCGGCGAGCTCAGCGAGCGCATCGATCGGCTTCTGGCGGAACGCGACTCGGACCGATGAGGGAGCGCTTCGTCGCCCGAGTCGTCGTCGCCCGCCACGTAGACGCCGAGCCGGGCATTTCTCGCGCAGCCCGACCGAAAACGGTCGCCTCACGCGAGAAGTGCCCGGCTCGGCGGAAAAAGGCTGTTCAGCCCCGCAGCTCGGCGGCCACCAGCTCGGCGAGCTCGACGGCGTTGAGGGCCGCGCCCTTGCGCAGGTTGTCCCCGACGGCGAAGAACTGCAGGCCATGGCCCGGCGCGAAGGCCTGGTCGGCGCGCAGGCGCCCCACGAAGGTGCCATCGCGGCCGGCGCCCTTGAGGGGGCTGGGCACGTCCTGATAGGTCACGCCGGGCGCCGCCTCCAGCAGCTCGCGGGCTCGCTCGACGCTGATCTCACGCTCGAACTCGGCGTTGACGCTGAGCCCGTGGCCGGAGAACACCGGGATGCGCACGCAGGTCCCGGAGACCAGCAGGTCCGGGATCCCCAGGATCTTGCGGGACTCGTTGCGCAGCTTCTGCTCCTCATCGGTCTCGCCGGAGCCGTCGCCGGCGTCGCCACCGGCCCAGGCCACGGCGTTGAAGGCGATGGTGTCGACGTAGACCTCCGGCGCGGGGAACTCGACGGCTCGCCCGTCCAGGGCCAGGCCCTCCATGTCCTCGTTCACGACGGCGCGCACCTGCCCGGCCAGCTCGGCCACCCCGGCCCGCCCGGAGCCGGAGACGGCCTGGTAGGTCGAGACGATGAGGCGGACGAGCCCGGCCTCCTCGTGCAGCACCTTGAGGGCGGGCATGGCCGCCATGGTGGTGCAGTTGGGGTTGGCGATGATGCCCTTGGGGCGCTCGCGCAGGGCGTGCGGGTTGACCTCGCTGACCACGAGGGGCACCTCAGGGTCCTTCCTCCAGGCCGAGGAGTTGTCGACGACGACGGCCCCGGCCGCGGCGAAGCGGGGGGCGTGCTCGCGCGAGGCGGCGCCGCCGGCGGAGAAGATGGCGACGTCGATACCCGCCAGGTCCGCGGTGGCGACGTCCTCGACCTCGACCTGGGCGCCGCGGAAGTCCACGACGGTCCCGGCGCTGCGGGCCGAGGAGAAGAAGCGCACCGAGCGGGTGGGGAAGTCGCGCTCGGCCAGCATGGCGCGCATGACGCGGCCGACCTGGCCGGTGGCCCCCACGACGGCGACGGAGACGCCGTCGGCCACTCCGGTGTAGGTGTTCACGGGATTGCTCATCGTCCGGTCCCTCCGTAGACGACCGCTTCGGCGGCCTGGGCGTCGAGGCCGAAGGCGGAGTGGACGGCGCGCACGGCCTCGTCGAGTGCGGCGTCGTCGACCACCACCGAGATGCGGATCTCGGAGGTGGAGATCATGTGGATGTTGACCCCGGCCTCGCTCAGGGCGCCGAACAGGCGCGCCGAGACCCCCGGGTTGGAGCGCATCCCGGCCCCCACCAGGGACAGGATGCCGATGTCGGGGTTGAAGTGCAGGCTGCGGAAGCCCAGCTCCTCGCGGGCGCCCTCCAGGGCGGCGCGGGCGGTGGCGGAGTCGCCGTCAGGGGCAGGTGAAGGAGATGTTGGTCAGGCCCGTGCCCTCGGCGGAGACGTCCTGGACGATCATGTCGATGTTGGCATCGGTGCCGGCCACGATCGCGAAGATGCGGGCAGCGGCGCCGGGGACATCGGGCACGCCCACGAGCGTGATCTTGTCCTGGCTGCGGTCGTGGGCGATTCCGGAGATGACGGGGGCTTCCACGTGGTCCTCCTTGGCGGACGGGCGGGGGCGGGCCTGGGCCCGCGCGGCGATAGCGTTGCGGTGCGCGGTGTCGACGACGGAGGCCGAGGCCCGTCGTCGAGTCCGGCGGGGTCTGAGGGCGAGGCCGGGGCGACGGGGCGGCTCCCTGGCTCGCCGAGTCGGCGGGAGTGGCGGCGCTGGCCGGGGAGGCAGGCGTCGCAGGGCTGCCCGGCGTCGCGATGTCGGCGGCGACGACGTCGTCGAGCTGGGCAGCCACGACCGAGGGCACGAAGGCGCCCTCGCGGCGACCGTCGTAGATCCAGGTCCCGGTCTTGTCGGAGAAGGAGGAGCGCACGTGCAGCGGTACCCCGAAGCGGCGGGCGTACTCCACGGCGCGCAGGTGGAGGATCTTGGCGCCGTGGGCGGCCAGCTCAGGGTCTCCTCGCTGGAGAGGGACTCGATGCGCTTGGCGGTGGGGACGATGCGGGGGTCGGCGGTGAACAGGCCGTCGACGTCGGTGTAGATCTCGCAGACGTCGGCGTTGAGGGCGGCGGCCAGGGCGACGGCGGTGGTGTCGGAGCCGCCGCGTCCCAGGGTGGTGGTGTCCTCGACCTCGTTGATGCCCTGGAAGCCGGCGACGATGGCGACCGCGCCGGTCTGGATGGAGCGGGCCACGCGCTCGGGCAGCACCCCGACGATGGAGGCCTTGCCGTACTTGGAGTCGGTGAGGACGCCGGCCTGGGCACCGGTGTAGGCCTGTGCCGGCACGCCGAGCTCGGTGACGGCCATGGCGAGCAGGGCCATGGAGATGCGCTCACCGGCGGACAGCAGGATGTCCATCTCGCGCGCGGGGGCGTGGGTGGTCAGGGCTGCGGCCTGGTCGAGGAGCTCGTCGGTCGTGTCCCCCATCGCGGAGACAACGACGACGACCGTGTTGCCGGCCTGGCGGGTGGCGACGATGCGCCGGGCGACGCGTCGCATCGCGTCGACGTCGCTGACGGACGAGCCGCCGTACTTCTGGACGACCAGTGCCATGTGGCGCTCCTCGGGTCCTGGAATCAGTGCGTGTCTAGCATCAGGTGCTCCGCGCCGGTGCGGGCGTCCTGGCAGGGGCTTCCGGGGTCTGGAGCCGTCGCCGCGCGGCGCCCACGACGACGTGGCTGGGGCAAGCATACGGTGCGCCGTGTTGCCGACACATCACGAGGCTGTGGGCTCACGGCCCACACTTCAACAAATTCTTCAAAAACGACCCGGAGCCGCGTCATTTTTGAAGCTTTTGTTGATGTTTGGGGCAGACTCGGGCGCCCCCCATCTCCGCTGCCCATGTCGTCCCCGAGTTCCGCCCACCGGCCCCGGCCGACGACGTAACCTGCTCGCATGAGCATTGAAGTCTCTCAGCTCACCCGTTTCTTCGGTCGAGCGCCGGCAGTGCGCCAGCTGGACATGTCGGTGCCCGGCGGCTCCGTCACCGGCCTGGTCGGCCCCAACGGCGCCGGCAAGACCACCCTGCTTCTCATGCTGGCGGCCCTGCTGGCGCCGGACTCCGGGACGATCCGTGTGGCCGGCCTGGACCCGGTCACCCAGTCGCGCGAGGTCCACCGCACCGTGGGCTGGATGCCCGATGCCTTCGGCACCTGGGACTCCCTGACCTGCACCGAGATCCTCCTGACCTTCGCCGCCGCCCAGGGGATGGACGCCGACACCGCCCGCACCCGCGCCGTCGAGATGCTCACCCTGGTCCATCTCGACGAGCTGGCGCGCACGCCGGCCCGGGTCCTCTCCCGCGGCCAGAAGCAGCGCCTGGGCCTGGCCCGCGCCCTCATCCACGACCCCAAGGTCCTGCTCCTGGACGAGCCGGCCGCCGGCATGGACCCGCGCTCGCGCGCCGACCTACGCGTCCTGCTGCGCGACCTGGCCGCGAGCGGCACCACGGTCCTGCTCTCCAGCCACATCCTGTCCGAGATGGAGGAGATGGTCGACGGCGTGGTCTTCATGTCGCGCGGAACCGCCGTCGCCTCACCGTCGGACCAGGTCCCGGCCGAGACGGAGGGACCCGACGGCGCCGTCCGCCCGGCCCCGGTGCGCCGGACCTGGCGGATGCGGGCCCTTGACGCCGGACGCCTGGGCGAGTGGGCGCACTCCGCGCAGCTGACCGTCACGCCGGAGGGGGACGGACAGCTGCGCATCCCGGTCGCCGACGACACCGCTGCGGCCCACCTGCTGCGCGAGGCCGTCGAGGCCGGGGTGGAGGTCGTCTCCTTCGCCCCGCTGTCCGGAACCCTGGAGGAGACCTACCTGGCCCTGGAAGGAGAACGCCGATGACCTGGACCGGTATCCGCACCATCATGGTGCTCGAGCTGCGCCAGCGGGTGCGGGCCACACGCTGGCGCGTCATGCTGGGAATCTGGCTGGCCGTCCTCATCCTGCTGTGCGGCGGGCTGGCGATCGCCGTGGAGACCGCGAGCCCCGGAGACACATCCAACGAGTACCTTCTGGCCCTCTACGACGTCGTCGTCTGCTTCGTCCTGGGGATCGGGCTCATCGTCGCCCCCACGCTGTCAGCGACGTCGATCAACGGAGACCGGGCGGACGCGACCCTCGCGCTGCTGCAGGCCACGGCGCTGCGCAGCCAGGAGATCGTCGTCGGCAAGCTGCTGGCCGCCTGGATCGCGGCAATCGCCTTCCTGGGCGTGGCGGTGCCCTTCCTCGTCATCCTGACGGTCGCGGGCGGCTCGCACTGGCAGGCGCTCGTCGCCCACCTGGTCATTCTCGTCTTCACGTTGGGCGCGGTGTGCGCCATCGGCCTGGGTTTCTCGAGCCTGACGGCGCGACCCTCGGCCTCGGCGGTCCTGACCTACATCGTGGTGGCCGCCCTGACCGTCGGGACGCCCCTGGCCACGGCGATCGCCTCCTCCGTGGTCACCGGTACGCAGACCGAGGTGACCTACCACGTGGACTACGACAAATCGACCGACGACAAGATCGTCTGCCAGTCAGAACCCGAGATTGAGACCCATGAGGTCACCCGCACCGACCGGATCTGGTGGATCCTGACCCCCAACCCCTTCGTGGCCCTGGGTGACGCCACCGCCCACGCGCCGCTGCAACCGGCCTCGGCCGTCTTCGGCGCCCCGGACTCCTTCCTGTCCCTCACCGGACAGGGCGTTGACGTGATGCGCAACCCCCAGCCCAGTCGGGTCGTCAACAACCGTTGCGAGGACCGGGACGACTCCTACGACGGCCCGTCCAGCTCATCCTCCTCGGATGACCACGGCCCCGTGGCAAGGCACCTGGCCTTCTGGCCCGCGAGCCTGGTGGCGCTCACGGCTCTGGGGGCCGGCGGCGTCATCACGGCCAGCAGGCGCCTGCGCGTGCCGGCCGGCAGGCTGCCGCGCGGCGTGCGTCTGGCCTAACCACCTCATCGAGCCGGGCACGTTTCGCATAGCCTTACCGTTTTCCCGTTTGGCTATGCGAAACGTGCCCGGTTCGGCGTGCCGTGGGCGGCATCAGGCCGTCTTCCACCGGAACAGCCTCGCCCCCAGCAGGCCGCAGATCACCGTCATGCCGACGAGCACCGCGAGCGCCGTTCCGTAGTCTGTCCAGGACCGGCCGGCCCACATCCCCTGGAGGAGGTCGACCAGGTAGTGGAAGGGGCGAGTACCGGGCCACGCGCTGGACGCCCTGCAGGGATCTGGCTCTGGGGACGAAGGCCCCGGAGGTCATCATGATGACGATGAACAGTCCCGTTGCCGATGCCTGTGGCCGCGCGCGAGGAGGGGTAGACGGCAGCCAACATGTAGCCCAGCGCCAGGAAGGCCACCAGCCCCAGGGCCGCAACGGCCAGGACCGCCAACGGACTGCCTTGGAGCCGCACCCCGAAGCCGAGGGCTCCCACCAGCAGCGCCAGAACGATTCCCACCATGCTGATGAGGAAGTTGACGGTCAGGTCGGCCGCCACGAAGACCCGCGGGCTCAGCGGTGTGGCCCGCAGACGAGTCAGGGCCCCGCTCTCGCGCAGCTGGAGCTGGTTGGTGGGCAGGATGATGATGCCGGTCATCCCCACCACGAGGCAGGCGCAGGCGGGCAGCGTGGCGTCCATGAAGCCGCGGCCCCCGAACTGGGGACTGGGGTCATTGCCGAAGAGCACCCCGAGGACGGCCACCAGCAGCGGGGCGAGGATAAGGGTGAAGAACAGGCCGACGGGCTCGCGCAGGGTCGAGCGGGTCAGCATGACGAGCAGGGTCGCAAAGGTTCGGCGGGTGCGCGCGGTCGGCGCGGTCTGCATGGTCGGCGTAGTCGGCGTGGTCGGCATGGTCGTGTCTCTTCTCGGCGCTCGGTTTGTCGGTAGCGGTTACTCAGCCGGATCTGGGCCGGTCAGGCTTCTCTGAGGGCGCGTCCGGTGAGGTTGAGGAAGACCTCCTCCAGGCCCGGCGAGTGGGTCTCCATGTCCTGCACGACGACGTCGGCCTGGGCCAGGTGGGACAGGACCGCCTGGGCGAAGGCGCCCGTACCGCCGACGACGGTCACGGCGCCGTCGGTCCGCACGGAGGTGACTCCCTTGACGTCGGCCAGCGTCCTAGGCGCCGGCGCGCTGAGGGTGAGGCGGAGCGTGGCCTGGCCTCCGTGGGCCGCGATGAGGGCCGGGATCGTATCGAGGGCGATGAGGCGCCCGTGGTCGATGACGGCGACCCGGTCGCACAGGACCTCGGCCTCCTCCATGTAGTGGGTGGTGAGGACCACCGTCTTACCGCGCTCGCGGATGTCACGCACGACGTCCCACATGGCCAGGCGCGCCTGCGGGTCGAGGGCGGTGGTCAGCTCATCGAGGAAGAGCAGCTCGGGATCATGAACCAGGGCCAGGGCGATGAAGACACGCTGGCGCTCCCCACCGGAGAGCCGGGCGACGTCGGTCTTCTCCTTGGAGGCGATGCCGAGGCGCTCCAGCAGCGGGCGCCAGGGCACGGGGTGGTCGTAGAAGGAGGAGAAGAGCTCCAGGGCCTCGCCGACCCGTAGCCGAGGCAGGAGTGCGGCCTGCTGGAGCTGGATGCCGGTGCGGCGGGCGAGCTCGGCGGCGTCCTTGACGGGGTGGAGGCCCAGAACGGTGACCTCTCCGGAGGTGGGCTCGTCGAGGCCCTCGATGCTGGACAGTAGCGTGGTCTTGCCGGCGCCGTTGGGGCCGATGATGCCGAAGATCTCACCATCGGAGACCTGGAGGCTGATGTCGTCGACGGCGGTCAGGCTGCCGAAGCGACGGGTGACGTGGGTGCAGGTGACGGCGTTCATCGGGACTCCTGGTTGATGGTGTCCGTCGAGGTGGATCGCCTCAGCGGGAGGGAGGGCTCTGCGCGTCCTCGCATCTCCTATGATCACACCGTATAACTTGTTTTACAAGTTCTACCCGCCGTCTTGGTTGATTTCTCTCGTCCAACCCCTGGCCCTCTCAGCCGCCCGGCTCGGTGAAGAAGATCAGTCCTCGACGCGGCGGCGACCCTCGAAGGCCCGCCCGGAGTGACCTCGTCGGCGTACTCAGGTCCGCCCCCACCGGCAGGCCGGAGGCGAGCCGGGAGACGGGCACAGCCATGGTGCGCAGCATGCGGGTGAGGTAGGCGGCGGTCGCCTCACCGACGACGTCGGGGTCGGTGGCCAGGATGACCTCCTCGACCTCGCCCATCCCCAGGCGGCTGAAGAGCTCGCGCACACGCAGGTCGTCGGGGCCGACGCCGTTGATGGGGTCGATGGCGCCGCCGAGCACGTGGTAGAGCCCCCGGTACTCGCGGGTGCGCTCGATGGCGACGACGTCCTGGGCTCCTCGACGACGCAGATGACGCGCTGGTCGCGGCGGGGGTCGCGGCAGATGGCGCACTGCGGGGCCTCGGCGATGTTGCCGCAGGTCTCGCAGAAGCGGACCTTGGCCTTGACGGCGCGCAGGGCCTCGATGAGACGCTCGACGGCGGCCGAGTCGGCGGCGAGCACGTGGAAGGCCATGCGCTGGGCGGACTTGGGGCCGATGCCGGGCAGCTCGCCGAACTCGTCGATGAGGTCCTGGACGGCGCCTTCGTAGACGGCGGGCATGTCAGCGTCCTTCCTGAGTCACGGTGACCTCTTCGATGACCTGGGCGCCGAGGATCCGTTTGACGACTTCCAGCCCGACGACGCCGGCGTCCTCGGCGTCGGGGTCGTCCTCGCTGGGGGTGTCGTCAGCCAGGGAGTCGGTGTCGGTGTCCTGGGCCGCGGCGCGGGCGGCGGCCATGGCGGCGGCCAGGCGCGAGCCCGCGATGCCCGACGGCGCCCAGGTGGCGTCGTCCTCGGGCGGGGCGCTCGAGGCGCTGGGCTCCTCGGGCGCCGGCCCCGGACCGAAGGGGCTCGACGACGTCCCTTCCCAGGTGACGGGGGCCAGGCCGGGTGATCCGGCGGCAGTCTCGGGGGCGCCAGGCGCGCCCGCGGCCGGCGCCTGTGGCGACTGAGGGGACTGCGGCGGCTGGAACGACTGGGGAGCGACCGGGGACGATGCGGCCCCGCCGGGAATCTCCGGCAGGGCGCGCAGACGGTGGACGGTGGCCAGGGGCGCCTCATCGGGCGCCTGCGCGGCGGGAGCGGAACGTGACTGCGCGGGAGAGGACGAGGCCGCCGGAGCCGATGTCGGGGCCGGCACGGACTGAGGACTGGTGGGACTGGGATAAGAGCCGGAGGCGGTTTGCGCAGCGTAGGGGGAGGATGCCTCGGGCGCGGGGACCGCGGGTGCTGGCGAGGAAGGGGAACCGCCGATCGCAGGGGCCGACGGCGTAGAGGCCGGCTCGGCCTGGGTGGGCACGGTTCCTCCGCCGGGGACGGCCACCGGCCCCCAGCCGTCGTCGGCGTCGGTGCTGCCGGAGGCGGGAACGGGCGCCGAGGCGGGCGCCGGGGCCGAGCCTCCGCCGGGGATCGCGACCGGCCCCCAGCCGTCGTCGGGATCGGCGGGATTCGTGGGGGCCGCCGACGCCGTCAGGGGCGGCCTGGGCTACAGGGTGCCGGGGGCGCAGAGGAAGCAAGGACCGCCGGAGGTTCAGGGGAAACCGCCTGGAACTCGGAAGCCCCAGGACCCGCAGGCGCCGTGTGCGGACCGGGAGACGTCATGGAGTCCCGCCCGCCGGGCTCCGGTGCGCCGTGGTGTCCGGCGGGATCGGTGTGCTGAGCGGAACCAGTGGGCTCATCGGCACCGACGTACCCGGAGTCCTCGGCGTAGGGATCTCCACCCCAGTCGTCCTCGGGAGGCGGCTCGGCAATCGGGGAGCCGTCGTCCCAGGTGGTGGAGGCGGGCCGATGCTCCTGGACGCGGTCAGCGGGCTCTTCATCGGCGGGCCGAGCCGGTGCGGCTGCCGCACCCTGCGCGGCCGGTGCCTGCGCGGCCGAGTCGAAGGCTCCCCCTTGCGGGGCAGGACCGCTCGACCCCGCTCCGGGCGCTGCGCCGCCGTAGGAGCCCTGCGATCCGGTGTCACCGACGTCGTGGCCGGGAGCACTCGGACCGGGAGAGCCAAGGTGGCCGGCAGGTCCCTGGGGGCCACCGCCAGGTCCGCCCGGTCCCCCAGGACCACCTCCGGGACCACCTGGCCCGTCGTCGCCGGCGACGATGGCACGTACCTCGAGGCGCAGGCCGAGGGCCTGGTGAAGGGCCGCGGAGAAGATGGGGCCGTGGCCGCCGTTGTCGAAGGCGCCCACGAGGCCGGGCGCGGTGAACAGCAGGGTGAGGACGCCCCCGGAGACGGTGCCCGGCCGGGAGTTGGGGCCGACCAGCGCCCAGGTCGCGCGCCGCGAGCGCTTGGCCGCCTCGAGAACCTCCTCCCAGCGGGTGCGGATCATCTCCGCATCGGCCGCCTCGGCCCCGCCCGGGCCGCCGGCGGCGCCGACGCCCCCCTGGGCCGCAGGTGCCGCCGGCGCGCTCGGGACCGCCGGAGCGCTGGTCGGACCGGTTCCGCGCGAGGACTGCTCGGCAGGTCGCGAGGAGCGTGGGGCAGCAGCGGCCGACGGCGCGGAGACACCGGGCGCGGCGGAGGCGGCGGAGCCTGCCGGCCCCTGGGAAGCGACACCGTCATTCGGACCGTCCCAGCTGACGGCGGGGCCGGTCCGTGGGGCCTGCGCAGCCGACGTCAGCCCCGCGGTGGGTGCCGAGACCGCGGCCGGGCTGATGCTGACACTGGCGACGCCGCCCTCCCGGGGCGCCACCGGGCCCACTCCAGCCTCCCGAGTTCGAGCTCGCCCCCCCAACCGGCATCGGGCGGGGGATCCTGAGGGGCCGAGGCGGGTGCTGCGGCCCCTGCTCCCCCAGCGCCTCCGGCACTCTCGGGCTGCTGGCCCCCGCGCCGCCCGGCGGCGTCTGCGGAGGCCTGTCGAGCGATCTGGGCGGCCATCTCACGTCCGGAGCCGGCTGGCATGCCGCTGGGCGCACTGCCAGGCGCACCGGCGCCCGCACCACCGGGGGCGGGCGATGACGTCGGCCCGGCGCTCCCAGCCGGTCCGGCCGGGCCTCCCGCGGCCGCGACGCCGCCTGCCCTGGCAGCACCGCCGGCCGGGATGAGCAGGCGGGCCACGAGCAGCTCGAGCTGAAGGCGCGGGGAGGTGGCGCCGACCATGGCGGTCAGCGCCTGGGCGGTGGTGTCCGCGGCACGCGAGAGGGCCGCGGCCCCCATGGTGCGGGCCTGAAGGTCCATGCGCTCGAGCTCATCGAGAGGCATGGAGCCGAGCGCTGCGCCGGCCTCGGAGCCGGCCAGGGCGATGACGAGGAGGTCGCGCAGCCGGGCCAGCAGGTCCTCGACGAAGCGACGGGGATCGTGCCCGGAGGAGACGACCCGGTCGACCACCCGGAAGACACCGGCGCCGTCGGCCGCCGCGATGGCGTCGACGCACTGGTCGAGCATGGTGGTATCGGTGTAGCCCAGTAGGGCGACGGCCCGCTGGTAGTCGACGCCACCGTCGTGCGCCCCACCGATGAGCTGGTCCATGACGGAGAGGGTGTCGCGCACGGAGCCGCCGCCGGCACGCACCACGAGGGGGAAGACGCCGGGGCCGATCTCGACGCCCTCGGCCCGGCACAGGTGGCCCAGGTACCCCTCGAGGGACGTCGGGCGGGACGAGGCGGAAGGGGTAGTGGTGGGTGCGCGAGCGGATGGTGCCGATGACCTTCTCCGGCTCGGTGGTGGCGAAGATGAACTTCACGTGCGCGGGCGGCTCCTCGACGAGCTGAGCAGCGCGTTGAAGCCCTGCGCGGTGACCATGTGGGCCTCGTCAGGATGAAGATCTTGTAGCGGTCGCGGGCCGGGGCGAAGGCGGCGCGCTCGCGCAGGTCGCAGGGCGTCGTCGACGCCGTTGTGGCTGGCGGCGTCGATCTCGACGACGTCGAGGCTGCCGGGGCCGCCGGTGGCCAGGTCCCGGCAGGATGGACAGGTGCCGCAGGGCGTGTCGGTGGGGGCCTGGGCGCAGTTGAGGCAGCGGGCCAGGATGCGCGCCGACGTCGTCTTGCCGCAGCCGCGGGGGCCGGAGAAGAGGTAGGCGTGGGTGACGCGGTCGGCCCGCAGCGCCGCCATGAGCGGAGCGGTGACGTGGTCCTGCCCGATGACCTCCTGGAAGGCGTCGGGGCGGTAGCGGCGGTACAGAGCGGTGGTCACGGGCCGAGCCTAATCGGCCGGGCCGACCCCGTGCGAGGCACCGAGCGAGTCGGGTGCCATCTGGCACGATGGGGAGAGCTGGCGCATCGTCAGTTGCAGAAACGGAGGAACCATGTCCGTCACCGAGTCACTCCTGGCCCGGCACCGCGCCTACTCGGCCGAGGTCCGCGCCTTGGGCGGCCTGGCAGCCAAGGGCACTCAGAAGGTCGCCGTCGTCGCCTGCATGGACTCGCGCCTGGACGTCTTCGCGGTCCTGGGACTCACCCCGGGGAATGCCCATGTCATCCGCAACGCCGGCGGCATCGTCACCGAGGACACGATCCGCTCCCTGGCGATCAGCCAGCACCTCCTGGGCACCGAGGAGATCATCCTCATCCACCACACCGACTGCGGCATGCTCTCCTTCACCGACGATGAGCTCTGCCGCGCCCTGGAGGAGGAGACGGGTGTGCGGCCGGCCTGGGCGCCGGGCTCCTTCACCGACCTGGCCGGCAGCGTGCGCCAGTCGATCTCCCGCATCAAGGCCTCACCGTTCGTTCCTCGCACCGACGCCGTGCGCGGCTTCGTCCTGGACCTGGCCACCGGCCGCCTGGCGGAGGTCGACGACACCAGGGCCTGATCCGCGAGGGCACTGCACGAGGGTCGGGTGCTACTGGGTGAAGGTCGGGTGTGCTCCCCGAGGTGCGGGATCTCGTGCAGTACGCACAACCCCTGGCCAGTGCACCCCCACCCTCATGCAGTACAGGGCGGGTACAAGCCGGTGAGCGCAGCAGGCCGCCCTCTCCTCCGTCGGGCACGTCAGGACCCCTCGCGCACCCACCAGAGCCTGCTTACCCTTGCTACCTTCCGGTCCTGGGGGATTCGCTGGATGACGCCGCACGAGGGGCCGAGCGAGAGACTACCCGATCCGGTCTCCGGTTGCGAACCGACCTCCAACCGGTTCCACCCGCCCCTGCCTGAGTTCGAGGACGCACCGTGGGGCTCGAGGACTGTCCTGGGAGGTACGTCCTCGAGCCCCACGGTGCGTCCATACAGGGACCGATGCAGCGAAACCGGCCTTGCGTGACAGATCCCACCGCCCCGGGCTGGCCCCAGAGATGGGCGGTCCGATATATTCCTTTCTCGTTGCACGTGGTTGTCGCCGCGTGGGGCGCCTGGAGGATTCGCCTAGTGGCCTATGGCGCACGCTTGGAAAGCGTGTTGGGTGCAAGCCCTCGGGGGTTCGAATCCCCCATCCTCCGCCACCACCCCGGAATCCACGCGATTCCGGGGTTTTGTGCTTCTCCCCCACCGATACGACACTGGAACGTGCAGTGGGACGCGCCGCGGACCGCTACCTGCCCACCCAGCAGGTGCTGGTACCGCACCTGGTGGAGCGAGCCTCGACCAGCCCCGTCTCCTCCTGAGTCACCCCCGGCAAGCGGCCAAGTGGTACCTCTCCCCATGGACGCCACTGCGCGCCACCTGCCACGGTTACCGCATGCGCACAAGAACCCCCGCCCTTATCGCCCTGCCCACCGCACTCCTGCTCGCCCTGAGCCTCAGCGCCTGTGACGAGGACGCGGTGAACACCACCCCCACCGGCTCCTCAACGTCGAGCAGCGACAACTCAACGGACTCCTCGAAGGACAATGAGGATTCCAAGGACTCCAAGGGCAAGGACTCCAAGGATAAGGACTCCGACGACGCCTCGGACGCCCCCTCATCCAAGGCCGGCTCCAGCGCCAGCGCCGACGGCAAGACCGTCGCCATCGGCGACCTCAAAACCGGCGACTGCGTCGCCGAGATGGTCGACGAGACCAGGGGCGGCGAGACAGGCACCAGCGAGGCGAAAGTCGTCGACTGCTCCGCCCCACATCAGTACGAGATGATTGGAACGGCTCAGTCCAAGGCCTCCAGCTACGCCGACTCGAACACCGCAGAGGAGATCGCCACGGTCTGCGAGCCGCTGCTCCAGTCCTATGTGGGGTCGTCCTCCAAGGCCGAGGACTATGCGGTGGCCGCTCTCACTCCCAAGCAGCCTGCGTGGGACCAGGGCGATCACGAGTTCACCTGCTTCGCCCAGAACTCGGATGATTCCCCATTGAACAATTCCATCAAGAACTCCTAGTCTGTCCCCGTCGAGCAGGACACCGGAGGTCAACCGGCAGACAAGCTGCCGCGCGACAGCAGCGGCTCACCCCTTGAGCCCCTTGGCACGATCCGGCCTGCCTCCCACTTCCGGCCGGGTGGCGACCATCCGTCTCTCCGTCTCACGTCGCCACCCGGTCCTTATCCCAGATTTTTTAGCCACCTCCCCGTCCGCAATCAGAATCTCGCGGAAAACCGGCATAATCTCGCCAGAGCGAATGTTACGGTTCGGTACATGCGCAGCCTGACCACCTTCCTCGCTCTCCCCGTCGCCGCCACCCTCGTCATGGGGCTGTCCTCCTGCAGCCTGTTCTCCTCGGGCACCTCCACCGCCACCAAGGATCTTGAGGTCGGGAACTGCTACAACACCGTGAGCAAGGAGTCCGGCGGAGACAAGCCGGTCGGTGAGGTCACAGTCGTCGACTGCGCCAAGACCCACACGTACGAGGTCGTTGCCCAGACCACGTTCGGCGAGGACGTCAAAGGACTCCCCAATGAGGACTCGATCAAGTCCCTGGGCGAGGGCTTCTGCCAGGGCGAGGACTTCACCGCGTACGTCGGAGTCGAAGCCGGCAAGTCCAGCTATCAGATCGAGTACCTCTCCCCCAGCGCCGACACCTGGGCCAAGGGCGACCGCAAGATCAGCTGCGTGGTCAGCCAGGGAAACAAGTCGGAGGTCAAGGGATCAGCGAAGGGCTCCAAGAAGTAGTCCTTCACCGAGGCCGGCGCTCTCAGCGGCTGCGGACCCGGCTCCGTGAGCGATGCCGCTCCACCCCGGCGACATCCGGGGATGACGGCGTCCCATCGGGCACCGGCCCGAGTCCCGCCAGCAGCTCCTCACCCGCCATGCTGCCGGGCACGTCCTCCGGTTGCCGGTCTGCCCGCTCGGACGCCCCCGGCTCGGTGCCGTCCTGCGCCATGAGCGCGGTGGAGATCATGAGCTTGATGCGGTTGAGCTGATTGACCTCGCTGGCGCCGGGATCGTAGTCGATGGCGACGATGTTGGCCTGGGGGTAGCGGCGTCGGACCTCGCGGAACATGCCCTTGCCCACCACGTGGTTGGGCAGCAGGCGAAGGGCTGGCAGCACACGATGTTGGGCACACCGTGCTCAATGAGCTCGATCATCTCTCCGGTGAGCAGCCAGCCCTCCCCGGCCTGGTTGCCCAGGGAGAGCACCTTCGAGGCCTTGCGGGCCAGCTCGACCGTGGAGGGCTCGATATCGAAGGTGCCGCCGGCTGCGCGCAGGGCGGCACGGGCCGGGAGCCTGGAGCTGCTCGATGAACCAGACGGCCGCCTTCTTCTTGGCCACGGACTCCTTGCCGATGCCATAGGCCTCCGCCTCCCACTGGGCGGTCACCAGCCCGGACAGGAAGAAGGGCAGGAGCCCGGGGACGGCGGCCTCGCAACCCTCGGCCTCAATGACGTCGATGACGTGGTTGTTGGCGTCGGGCTGGAACTTCACCAGGATCTCGCCGACGACGCCGACGCGTGGGCGCCGGGGCTCGTCGCGCCGGGGCAGGTCGTTGAACTCGCGGACCATCTCGCGCAGAAGGCGGCGGTAGCCGATGCGCCCGCCCCAGGTGGCCGAGCGGCCCTGTGCTCGAAGTACTCGGCGATGATGCGGTTCCAGCGATCGACAAGCTCCTGGGTGGCGCCTTCGACCACCTCGTAGGGGCGAACCCGCAGCAGGCAGGTGTTGAGGGTGTCGCCGATGATGATGCCCTGGAGCATCTTGAGGCCCATGGTGGCGGTCAGCTCGAATCCGGGGTTGGACTCGATGCCCTGCAGGGAGATCGCCACGACCGGCACCTGCGGGTAGCCGGCCTCGCGCAGGCCCTTGCGCAGCATGGCGGCGTAGTTGGTGGCGCGGCAGATGCCGCCGGTCTGGGAGATGGCCACGACGCAGGGAGTCGGGGTCGTGGCTGCCGTCGGTGAAGGCGCCGATGAGCTGGCCGATAACCATGATGGCGGGGAAGCAGGCGTCGTTGTTGACGTAGCGCAGTCCCACCTCGAGGTCGTCACGGGTGGCGGACTCCAGGAGCTCGACCTGGTAGCCCAGGCGCCGCATGAGTGGCTCGAGGGGGCGGAAGTGCACGGGGCTCATCTGCGGCATGAGGATGGTGTGGGTGGCACGCATGGCCTCAGTGAAGACGGGGCTGGTGGCCCCCGGCAGCTCCCGTCCTCCGACGGCGCCGCCCGCCTCGCCCCGGTCGGATGCCTCCTCAGCAGCCCGGGCCTCGCCCCTCTCAGTGGTCCTCGCAGCAGATCTTTCGGCGGGGGCGGTCGTGTCGATCTCGACGGCGTCGTCGACAGCGCCGTCGGCCTCCTCGGCTTGAGCCGCTCTCTCCGCGGCGCGGGCCTCGGAGGCGGCGGCCAGGGAGCGCAGGCGGATGGTGGCAGCGCCGAGGTTGGAGACCTCGTCGATCTTGAGGCTCGTGTAGACCCCTCCGGCGGACTCCAGGATCTCCTGGACCTGGTCGGTGGTCAGGGCGTCGACGCCGCAGCCAAACGAGTTGAGCTGGACGAGCTCGAGGTCGTCGCGGGTGGTGACGAGCTCGGCGGCCTGGTAGAGGCGCGAGTGGTAGGCCCACTGGTCACGCACCCGCAGGCGCCCGGTGACGCCCTGGGTGGCCACGGGCTTGGGAGTGGGCAGGCCGACGCCGGTGACGTCGGACCAGTCGGCGGGTGCCTGCGGGTCGGGGCGGAGCTCGTCCACCCGACGGCGCAGCGCGGCCACGGCCCGGCTGAGCGCCCCGGTGGCAACGGCGTGCTCGGCGCCGTCGCCGGGGTCGGGGGTCTGGTCCGTGCCGGGGGACGAGCCGGCCTGGCGGGCGATGGCGGCCCAGTCGGTCTTCTTGGGCTTCTTGGGTCTGGCCAGCCTGGCGGGGCGCCCTTCCGGCTCAGCCTTCCCGGGCCTGCTGGCCTTGCCGACGTCCCCGGTCTCCTCGGATTTCCCGGCCTGCCCAGTGGTCTCGGCGGTGTCGGCGGCCTCGGCGGCTGCGGCGTCGGGCTCGGGCAGGAGGGAGTCCTCGGACAGGACGGCCAGACCCAGGGTGTTGATGACGTCGGGGACGCCGTGGTTGATCTCGGGGTCGATGTGGTAGGGCCGTCCGGCCAGGACGATTCCCTTGCGGCCGTTGTCCTCCATCCACCTCAGGGCGCGGCGGCCCTCGGCGCGCACGTCGGCCTTGAAGGCGGCGTCCTCGGCGAAGCCGGCGGCCACGGCCCGGCGGGCCTCGGGCAGGGTGACGCCCCAGTCGGCGAAGACCTCGACGAGCCGCTCGGCGAGCGTCGCAGGGTCGGCCAGGTTGAGGAAGGGGGAGAGCATCCGCACCCTCGACCCTCCGGAACCCGTGCTCCCCTCGGCACCGTCGGGTCCTTCCTGCTGCCCGTCACGCACGGCCTCGACGTTGTTGCGGATGACCTCGGGGTAGGTGGCCACGATCGGGCAGTTGAAGTGGTCGGCGGCGCCCTGGACCAGCTCACGCTCGTAGAAAACGCAGGGGAACCAGATCGTCCTGATGCCCTTGGCGATGAGGGCCTCGATGTGCCCGTGGGCGAGCTTGGCCGGGTAGCAGACGTTCTCCGAGGGAATCGTGTCCATGCCGGACTCGAAGAGCTCGTGGTTGGAGCGCCCCGAGATCATGACGCGGAAGCCCAGTGAGGTGAGCACCGTGAACCACAGGGGGTAGTTCTCGTACATGCCCAGCACCCTGGGGATGCCGATGTCCCCGCGCGTGGCCGCGCCCTCGAGCAGGCGCCGGTAGGAGAAGGCCCGCTTGTACTTGTAGTCGTAGAGGTTGGGCAGGTCGGACTTGGTGGCGCGCCGCTCCTGGGTGGCGCCCCGCTCACAGCGGTTGCCGGAGACGTGGCGCTGTCCGTCGTTGAAGGTCGTGATGGTCAGCTGGCAGTGGTTCTGGCACAGCTTGCAGGTGGCGGTCTCGGTGGTCAGGCTGAAGCGGGAGAGCTCGCCCAGGCTCATGAGACCGGAGGGCACGCCGTCGTAGGTGGCCCGGGCGCTCAGGGCCGCGCCGAAGCAACCCATAAGACCGGCGACGTCGGGACGCACCACCTCGCGGCCGGTGAGCAGCTCGAAGGCCCGCAGCACCGCGTCATTGAGGAAGGTGCCGCCCTGGACCGAGACCCGCTCGCCGAGCTGGTCGGCGTCCTTGAGCTTGATGACCTTGTACAGGGCGTTGCGCACCACCGAGTAGGACAGGCCCGCACTGATCTCCCCCACCGTGGCCGACTCACGCTGGGCCTGCTTGACCGAGGAGTTCATGAACACGGTGCAGCGGCTGCCCAGGTCCACCGGCCGCTCGGCGTGCAGGGCGGCCTCGGCGAACTCACCGATCTCCAGCCCCATGGACCGGGCGAAGGTCTGCAGGAAGGAGCCGCAGCCGGCCGAGCAGGCCTCATTGACGCTGATGGAGTCGATGGCGTCGCCCTTGATGCGCAGGTACTTCATGTCCTGGCCGCCGATGTCGATGACCGAGGTGACCCCGGGATTGAGGTAGGCCGCCGCCCGGTAGTGCGCCATCGTCTCGACGACGCCCTCATCGATGCGCAGCGCCGCCTTGACCAGGGACTCCCCGTAGCCGGTGACGCAGGAGCGCACGATCCGCACGCCATCGGGCATCTCGCGGTGGATGCGGCGCAGGATCTCCACGGCGGCCGTCACCGGGTCGCCCTCGTTTCCGGCGTAGTGCTCCCACACGATCCGCCCGCGCCCGTCCAGGACCACGGCCTTGATCGTCGTCGAGCCGGCGTCGATCCCCAGGAAGCAGTCACCGTCCCGGAGCTCCCCGCCCGTCCCCGACGCCGACGCCGCGTGAGGCCCCTCTTCGTCGATACCGTCGGGCTCGTCGTCCGGGCCGTCCGGCTCAGGTCCGCTCTCCTCGGGGGACTCCTCGGTGACCGGCCAGTGGACCCGCTCAATGTGCGCGCGGGCGTGCCGCTCGCGGAAGGCCTCCAGCTCGGCGGTGTCCTTGAACAGCGGGCGCATCCGGGAGGTGCCCAGGGACAGGGCCTTGCGGGTGGCCAGACGGGTGGACAGCTCCGAGATCGGCGTCGGCTCGCCCGAGGAGAGCAGGGCGGCACCGATGGCGACGTAGAGCTGGGCGTTGTCGGGGCAGGTGAAGGAGTCGACCTGGTCCGCCAGGGTCCGCTCGAAGGCGGCGCGCAGCTGGGGCAGGAAGTGCAGCGGCCCGCCCAGGAACATGACGTGACCGCGGATGGGGCGCCCGCAGGCCAGGCCCGCAATGGTCTGGGTGACGACGGCCTGGAGGACGGAGGCGGCCAGGTCCTCCCCTGCGGCACCCTGGTTGATGAGCGGCTGGAGGTCGGACTTGGCGAAGACGCCGCAGCGCGAGGCGATGGGGTAGAGCGTCGTGTAGCGCGAGGCCATATCGTCCAGGCCAGCGGCGTCGGTGTGGAGGAGCTGGGCCATCTGATCGATGAAGGCTCCGGTGCCGCCCGCGCAGGTGCCGTTCATGCGCTGCTCGGGGGTGGGGTGGAGGTAGGTGATCTTGGCGTCCTCACCACCGAGCTCGATGACGACGTCGGCCTGCGGATCGCACACGCGCACCGTCTCGGTCTCGGCAATGACCTCCTGGACGAAGGGCAGGCCCATGAGGGTGGCCAGGGACAGCCCGGCACTGCCGGTGACCGCCCCGCGCACGACGGCGCCCGGATAGGCCCGAGCGACCTCGCCCAGTAGCCGGCTCAGCTCACCGCGCACATCCGCGTTGTGGCGCCGGTACTCAGCAAACACGGGGGACACAGGCGACACCGACGCCGGGTCAGGCCGAGCGCCGGCAGGGGCCGCAGGCGAGTGCTCGGGAAGGAGAACGAGCTTGATGGTGGTCGAGCCGATGTCCAACCCCATCCGCAGGACTGTCGGCGTGCCGTCGACCCCGGACGCCACCGGCTGCGCAGCCGACCTCGCGGCCGCGACGGATTCGGGCCTCCGTACTCTGGAGACCGGATCGGGAACGGACATGCTTCACCTCGGCGAGTGCCTGTGCCGGCCCTCTGCGAGCCGACGACGATGTGGGCTGATCCCTCACCGTATCGAGCAGACACGCATGCCTCAACGGTGTTGAAATACCCGCCCTCCCCCACTGTCCCTCATCACACCTCTTAGCGTCATAACGCCAAAAGAGCGCCACGAGCACCCAGGACTCACACCGACACTCTGAACGCTGTTGAATATCGTGTCGATAGACTTATCTAAAAATACGGTGCTCGTCACATATCCTCGATGCCGCCGACCCCGACCAAGCGCTGCATTTCCCGGACCTTCTCCATTTTCTGTCGGGTCGGCAGCCGGAGGAGACAGGGAGCACTCGTAATCTCCAGGAGTGACCAGCGATGCCCCCAGCGCTCCGCCGTTGACGGCGATACCCGAGGAGGAGTCCGAACCCGCCCTCCTCAGTCGCGCACGCCGTCGTGGGCCCCGACGCCGGCCGGACTCCGCCGGCACCCAGCCGCCCTCCACACGCGAGGCCATCCTGACCGCCGCCCGCGAGTCGTTCCTCGCCCAGGGCTACGAGGGCACGACGATCCGGGCAGTTGCTCGCACGGCCGGAGTCGACCCGGCGCTCGTGTCGTACTACTTCGGCTCGAAGGGGGACCTGTTCGGGGCGGCCGTCAACCTGCGGGTGCGGGCGAGCGAGGAGATCGCCGCCGCAGTCAGCGGAGACCTGCGCTCAGCCGGCCCCCGGCTGGTGCGGCTGTCGCTGACCGCCTGGGACGACGCCGCGGACGGCGCCACCTTCCGCACCCTGCTGCGGTGGATGGCCACGGATGTCAGCGCACCGGAGGCGATCCAGAACTACGCCACCGAGCAGATCGCGGTCCCCCATGGCCGAGGCTCTCAAGCAGTCGGGCCTATCGGGCGTCTCGGCGCGAGAGGGCCACCCTGGCCGGGTCCCAGCTGGTGGGGCTGGCCATGATCCGCTACGTGCTGCGACTCGACCCGATCGCGAGCGCGAGCGTCGAGCATCTGGTGGAGGTCGTTGGGCCGACGATCCAGCACTACCTCACCGGCCCGCTGCACCCCAGGTGATCCACTCGGCCCGGACCGCCCGTCAGCGCGACCAGCGCAGTCAGCGCACCACGTCGCCACCGGACATGCGCATGTATACGTAGACCGTCAGAAGGAAGATCATCGGGATGACCACGAGCAGTCCGATGACGGTCAACAACCCGGCGAAGTAGAGGGGGATGATGACGAGCGCCAGCAGCGGCGCGTTTCCCCCTTGCTGCATGAGGCGGCATGAGCGGCCGATCGCCTTGAAGCAGGAGCAGCCCTCGTTCATGACCACGACCACTGCCACCCAGAAGAAGTAGCCGACCACCAAGCCGCCGAGGGGGACGAGGGAGGCGATGGTGCTCATAAGACCAACGAGCACAAGCGCGGCAGCCGCGTCGAAGCCATGGGACGGCGCAACGAGGGACCGGACCGTCACCTTCTCCCCACGGGCGATCCGAAGCGCAGCAGTGTAGAGACCCAGCGTCGTCATCAGCACCCAGAACAGGGCCGTCGGGATCCCGATCGCGGCAATGAGTGCACCGTTCTCCTCACCGACCATGCTGACGACTCCGGCCATCAGCGCTCCCATCACCAGGCAGCTCAGCGGTATCCAGGCGATGACGAGGGGGTTGGCGAGGGTCTTGGACCAGGCCCATTTCACCGCGTCGCCCACCTCGATCTGCGGCACCGGAGGCCGCGCGGGGACCATGGAGACGGGTGGCTGCTGGTAGCCGTAGACCCCTTCGACACCCAGTGCCGGGGGCACGTTGCCGCCGTAGTAGTCACTGTAGTGACTGCCACCGCTCAAAGCGCCAGGAGAGACTGAAGGGACTTGAGAATCGGACACGAGATCTTCCTTCGCGACGGACGAGGATGCGCAGGCCGGGGTCTAACGCGGCTGCAGGGCGAGGCGGCCCAGCGGGCGCCGAAAGCCCGCCTCCCCGTCGCCGTCCGAATCCGCCCGAGAGACTGCGTCCTCGACCTCGTCGGACTGGAGCCGCGCCATCCAACCGGGGAGCCGACCCGAGTCACGGGGGAAGAGCCTCTGCTCGGCCGCGCAGTCATCCCGGGTGCACGGCGGAACGAGGTCGGGGCGGCGCTCATAGTCGAAGTCGGTGGTGAGCTCCCCGTCTCGCGTACTGATTGACAGGAACGCCCAGGTCCAGGCGGCGCCGTCGGCACGGGTCGTGGCGCCGCGCAGGGCGACGGCATCGTGAACGAGCGCATCGGGCACACCGTCCTCCACCCACGTGAGTCGGCGCAGAAGACCGGTCTTGCGCAGCACCCGGTTGGCGCAGGTGACGCGTTCCCCAGAGCCTCGATCTCGACGACCATCTCAAGCGAGTCGGTCCGGCGCAGCCAGGCGTTCCAGCGGCTCGCGAGCCCGTCGAGGGCATGTCGCGGACTCCTCGAGGCCTCATCTGCTCACTCACGCGCATACCTTCCTGTTCTCCGGCGAATTCGACTCGACGGACTCAGGGGCGCACGCTTTCGCCCCGGCTCCGTGCCAGGGGCAGCGCATGGTTGGAACCGGTCGGTGCCGGCTCAGAAGGTCTCGTACCGAGCGGAGCTGAGGGAAGACGCCGTGGCCGGTCTCGGTGTTGCGGCAGGTCATGCCCGTCTCCTCAGAGCTGCACACCCAGGAGCCGTAGGTGACGGACTGGCCGTACTCAACCACCTGGGGCGCGGAGCTGTCGCCACGGAATGCGGCGTCCAGAGAGAGGCGCCCTCGCTGCGGCCGCTGATCTGAGGCGTGTTACCGCTACTGAGATCGAACCACCAGTTGGGCGAGCCCATCGCGCTCTGGCCGTAGGGTGCCGTCGGAGCGGTAGGACAGGGACACCACAGCCCGCGAAGTGGGCGGACAGAGTCACAGCCGATGTTGCCCGACGGAGAGACGATCATGGCGGTCTTCTCCGTGACGAGGTTGTCCGAAACGAAGGACGTGGCCTGCGGGCGACGGGTGCTGCAGGGCTCGCTGGGGAGCCGGCTCGGGGCTGGACTGATTCGCCTTGTCGCCGGAGTTGTCGGCGGGTGCCTGAGTCGGCTGCGCAGGGCTCCGGCGAGGGCTGAGACTGGGGAGCCGCCGGCTGCTGCGGCTGCGCCTGCTGCGTGGTCTGGGTCTGCGGCCGGCTGGAGCCGGTCGCGTTGCTGCTCGCTTCAGGAGCCTTCGAGGCGTCGCCGCCGTGCTGGCCGGCAGCATTCGTTGTGGCCGCCTTACCGGGAGTGGCGGCCTTGCCGGCACCAGTCCCGCTGGCGGCGGGCCGGGGCTCACTGGCACGCGGGCTCGACGGACGGGACTTGGATCCGGAGGAGGCCTGCGGCGCGGACGACTCGCCTGCGCCCTTGCCCGTGGGACTCGGGATACGAGGGGAGGCATGTCCGGACTTCTGTCCGGAGGTCTCCTTGGAGCCGGCCGCCGACTGGGACTTGGCGGAGGACGAGCCCGCAGTGCCCTGCTGATTGGCGTTCGAAGCACCACCGGACTGACAACCGGCCAGGAGCATAGCGGTCGAGGTGAGGACAACGAGGGACAGGGGGATGGCGAAGCCGCTTCGGCGGACCGTGGCGGTCATGACTGCGGCATCCTTTCGGTCGAGGTCGGTGCAGCCAACACCGTACTAGAGCCCCGAAACGAAGGGGAACCGTCTGAAAGTCAGACATGGCGCCAGTTTCTGCATCAGACGCCCCTCCTTCCCAGTGAACCACTAGATTTCGTAGAGATAACGCCAATCACAACAAGATGACAAGACGATCGTTCTGCGGACCACATTCCAACTAGTGAGACATATAACGTGTCGGCACGCCGGTCAGGAGGAGGCCGGATCGGCCTCCGCACCGCGGACGAACCGGATGTTGGGCCGCCCACGGTGCTCCCGTGCGCCTCAGGCCGCTTCATTCACTAGGATGTTCACGTGATCTTCAAGGCAGTGCGAGAGGGGCCCCCCTACCCCGACCACGGGGTCACCACTCAGCGCGAGTGGGCCGTCATCGCTCCCCGACAGATCCGCCTCGCCGATCTCACCACGACCCGCGCGACTCTCGACCTGCGCAGCCTCCTGGATGACGATTCCACCTTCTACGGCGACCTGTTCGCCCACGTCGTCTCCTTCAAGGGAGACCTGTACCTGGAGACCGGACTGCACCGGGCGCTACGCGCCGCGCTCCAGGGACGCACGGCGATCCACGCCCGCATCCTGGAAGTCACCGAGGACGGGGTCCCCAGGCTCGCACCTGCACCGCCGAGCGCCTGATACTCAACGGCGACATCCACCCAGGACCTCGAGAAACCGCGACCTCGGCGCGGTCCCATGTCACATCGAGCCCACCACCGCCCGGTGAGCGCCATCGTCCATTACCCTGGTTCGCGTGAGTAGTCCCGCAGATCCGCGCACCGAGTACCGGCGGCACATGCAGCACCGTCAGGCCACCGTCATCGGCTCCATCCTGGCGGTCATGGTCCTCGCGGTCACCGTGAGCCTCCTGGTGTCGTTGGGCATCCTGCCCTCCTACAACCCGGGCTTCTCGCAGCCCAAGAGCACCGCCACCTACGTACCGCAGCCATGCCCGCCGAGCGGAGCCAAGACCGTCGACGTCACGACTCTCACGATCAACGTCTACAACGGCTCGGAGACGGTGGGCCTGGCGACGGAGGTTCAGCAGGGCCTGGAGGAAGCAGGCCTGAAGGTGGCCTCGGCCAGCGACTGGCCCGGGGGCATCTACAACGGCGAGGTCCAGATCCTCTCATCCAAGAGCAGTCTCACCAACGCCTATTCCCTGGCACAGGTCTTCCCCAACTCGACGGTGCAGATCGACTCGAGCCTCGCCGACGACGACTCCACGGTCTCAGTGGTCCTGGGCAAGGAGTACCTGCAGAACGCGCTGAAGTCCGACGAGATCAAGCTGCTCGGCGCCGATAAGCCCATCACCGCCCCCAGCGACTGCGTCCCGGCCGACAAGGCCGCCACGAAGAAGTCCAGCTGAGCCGGGACGCCGCCGGGGGCTGGTGACCGTCAGTCTGTGACCTCGCCCTTCGTCTCACGGTCGCCGTCGGGGCCCGACGGCGTCGAGGCTGCCCACCCGGGGAGGCGGCCGACAGGGGAGTGAGCGGCGCGGCTGGAGTAGGCCGGGCCCTCCAGCTCGGTGCCGGCGGGGGCTGAGGCCGGGGAGGCCTGCTCCAGGTTGGTGCCGCGCAGCCTCGAGATCCCAGCGCATGACGTGGTAGATGCCGATGGCAGCCACCGAACCGAGCGCAATGCCTTCGAAGGTCATGCCGTTCCAGGCCAGGGTGTAGTTGGCGATGGCCACCACCATGGACACAGCCGCCGTGTTGAGGTTGACGGGGTCGGAGAAGTCAACCCGGTTCTGCACCCAGATGCGCACGCCCAGCATGCCGATCATTCCGTAGAGGACCGTCGCGGCACCGCCCAGGACGCCTGCCGGGATGGTGGCGATGACCTCCCGAACTTCGGCAGCAGGGACAGGGCCCAGGGCGGTCAGCGCCGCCACCACGTAGGCGGCGGTGGAGTGAGACACGAGTGGCCGCCATGACGCCGATGTTCTCCGCATAGGGTGGTGGTGCCCGAGCCACCACCGGCACCGGCGAGCATGGTGGACAGCCCATCGGCGAACAGGGCGCGCCCGGTGACGTCGTCGAGGTCCTCGCCGGTCATCGCCGAGACCGACTTGACGTGCCCGATGTTCTCCGCGACCAGGACGAGCACCACGGGGATGAACAGGCCCAGGTAGCTCACGTCGAAGGCCGGAGGGTGGAAGTGCGGCAGGCCCAGGACCGGGGCGTCGATGACCTTGGAGAACTCAACCTCACCGCGCACCACGGCGGTGACGTAGCCGATGAGCACGCCGATGAGAATCGCCAGGGCGCCCGATGATGCCCTTGAACATGACGGTGATGAGCAGGATCGAGACGATCGTGACGACCGCCGTCACAGGAGCCTGCTGACGTTGTTCCAGGCCGAGGGCGCCAGGGTTGAAAGCCGATGAGGAGACGATCGCTCCGGTGACGATCGGGGGCATGAGGGCGATCGATCCAGCCGGCCCCGGCCAGATGGACGACGACGCCCACGAGCAGTAGGGACAGGCCCGCCGCGATAATCCCGCCCTGGGCCAGGGACGCCTTGTGGGCGTCGATGGGGCCCTCCGCCGTCGGCCATGTAGCCGGTCACCGCTCCGATGGGGGCGATGAGCGCGAAGGAGGAGCCCAGGTAGCTGGGCAGGCGCCCGGAGGTGATGCCCAGGAACAGCAGGGTTCCCACTCCGGTGAAGAACAGCGTGGTCGCCGGGTCGAAGCCCGTCAGCAACGGCACCAGGAAGGTGGCGCCGAACATGGCGACGACGTGCTGGACACCGATGCCGATCGTGCGCGGCCAGGTGAGTCGCTCACCGGGGGCGACGACCTCGCCCGGGGCGATGGACCGGCCGTCGCCGTGAAGGCGCCAGCCGCGAGAAGGAGAAGAGGACACGAGTGGTCTCCTGCCTGAGCAATGGGGAAATGACTGTGTCCCGTGAGAAGCTCCACTCGCGGGAGACCCGCGGGACGCTCGGCAGGTTCCGGCAGAGCCTGCCGGGACTTCAGCATAGCCCCCGGCGGGGACCGTGCCGATCGGGCGCTCCGAGGCGAGGCACAGCCTGCAGCCCCATCCGCCTCCTTCGCCGGGACGATGCCGCATCCGGCGTCGGCGGGCATGATGGAGTCATGAGCACCGCCCGGCCCGCACCTCCAGCACAGAGCGCACCGACCTTCTCCCCGGGCTCGGATCAGTACGTCAACGGCCTCCCGTCAGGATTCGTCTTCCCGGGCACCGAGCATCTCAACCCTGCGGAGATCTTCTCCGGCCCCGGATACACGGCGCCCCGTCCCCGTGCGGACTCAGGGGGCCACAGCCGCCCTGACTTGCGGGCTGCTGGGCTTCATCCCCCTCGTCGGCGTCGCCGGGATCATCCTGGGCACCGTTGCGCTACGGCGCCTGCGCCACAGCTACGACTCCGGCGAGGGCATGGCCTGGCTGGGGCTCATCCTCGAGGACCGGCTTCACCCTCTTCTGGCTCTTCATCGTGCTCGTGCTGTTCGTGATCTAGGGTCCCCGCTCCTCCGGCCGGTCCCCCTACAGTGGTCCCGTGAAGCCTTTCATCATGGTGACGACGCGCCCCGAGCACGAGGCGGCGCAGGACGAGTACGAGTCCTTCCTGACCCAGAGCGAGCTGTCGCGCGGCAACCTGCAGCACATCGCCCTGGAGGAGGTCGACTTCTCGCCTCCTTCACCGCGGCCGATGTCTCCGGTGTGCTGATCGGAGCCAGCCCCTACAACGCGGACACGCCGACGGCGGAGAAGACCCGTAGCCAGCAGCATGTCGAGGAGCAGATCCGTGAGCTGCTCGCGGTGGTCCTCAGGAGGGATCCCGCTCCTGGCCACCGGCGTCGCGCTACAGGTCCTGGCCGCCTACCTCGGGACCGGAACCCACGAGGAGTTCGGCGAGGAGCTGGGCGCCGTCGACCTGTTCCTGACGGCGGAGGGCCGCGAGGACCCGGTGCTTGCGGGACTCCCGCAGGCCGTCACCGTGTTCGCCGGTCACTACGAGGGCGTCGGAGAGGTGCCCGCACACGCGACTCTGCTGGCCAGCTCCCCCGACTGCCCCGTCCAGATGCTGCGCGTGGGCAGGAACGTCTACGCCTGCCAGTTCAACCCCGAGCTCGACGCCGTCCGTTTCGAGCAGCGCGTCAGCATCTACGACGAGGCCGGATACGGTGACCCGGACATGAGCGAGGACATCCTCACGCAGGCCCGGTCCTCCGAGGCGCACGACGCCGGACAGATCATCCGTAACTTCGTCTCACACTTTGCACGCAACTGAGGTGACCAGGGCTCAGAAGCTGAACCTTGAGACTCGGGCCGAGATCAGGCTCAGGGGTCCTCAACCACGACCATCAGGACCACGCATGACATACCCATCGCCCCATCCCGGGCCGCCACAGGGTCAAGGCGGCTCACCGAACTCGCCGTACGCCCCGTACGCCCCGTATTCGCGCATGCCACGTATGCCGCGTACGGTCAGCAGCCGACGAACGCGCCGTATGCCGGAGCGGCCTACGGGCAGATGCCGACGCCAGCCGGTCAGGCCTCCTACCGCACCCCGGGAACAGCTCGCGATCCCGACCCAGTCGGTGCATCAACCACCCGAGCCGCGGGCATCCCAGGCCAGCCGTACCCACCAGCACAGGCCCCCGCACCACAGTATCCGGCCGGCCGGCATCACCGCAGTATCAGCCGTACCAGCCCGTACCAGCAGGAGTATGAGAGCTCCGGATCCACGTACCTGAGTGGAGCGGTGACGGCGCAGGCTACTCCGCAGGGGCCAGAGCCCACTACGGGGTCGCCCAGGCACGCGGGCGACCTCGCCACAGAGCATCGGTATGAGGAAATTACGTACCATGGCGCGGCGGAAGGCCGCGGCATCATCATGATGCTCGCTGCCTGCGCCCTCAGGTTCAGTCATTTTACATAACCTTCGTCCTCACCCTCAAAACGAATAGCGGATGGTGGACGTCTTGTTTATCACCGCGATGTTCCTCGCGGTCACGCCGGCAATATGGGACCACTGCTGGATTGCGCCACCTGGTCCGCAATCAGCCGGTCTCGAGATGGTCGGACTGTCATTGTGGTTCGGCGTAGGAACGCTCACGCAACAAGCGGAACAGAACAGTTCTTTCGCGGCACCCAGGCATCTGCATCACCCTATTATTCATCGTTAGCACTGTCTGCAGCATTCTCAACGCCCGGATCAGCAGCGCCTGAAAACCCCACAGCTGGACCACCACCTGCCTCTGGGCGCCTGTCAGTTTATACTCCTCAACAATGTGTTTCGCCTGGCAGAACTCACACTAGTAGCAGGAACGTCAATAGCTGGCAAAAGCATCAGCCAGTACATCAATGCGTGGCTCATGGTTCTGACTCCAGAAGGGGCCGGCATCTCTCTGGCGCCAGGACTACTTGTTACCGTCGCGATCACTCCCTAGCAGCCGCCAGCTCTTCCTGGGGAATGCGATCACCTCGCAGCAGCATTTTTACCACATCGATGAGCGCCGGCTGCCTCCAACCCTCCACAACCTCCTCGTTGTTGCGGTCTCATGGGCTTCCCAAGAGCGAGCCACCTGCCACACGCCCTCCGACGCTCCCGTGGGAGTGCTGACCGTCATCATCGTCGGAGCCGCCTCATCGGGGCACCTCTGTTGCGCATGTCGCTGCGTGCCACGGCGCGCTCCACCAGCGCCCCGCACGGCTCTTATGTTTCGAGCAGCCTTGCGCGCCGGGCACGCAGAGCCGCTTCCGTCGGTATCGTCGTCCCAGCGGCCACCTATGGCCGATGGCGCCAGGCCCCCACCCGCCCTCAGTACCACTGGGATGCGCACAGGTGCGGTCCGACAATGAGACAGGTGTAAGTATATCAGCACAATGCCACCATGCGGCAGACATTCGATCCCCCACGAGGGCAATGCCCCTCTACCGACCCCGCCACTCGCAATTCCTACCCAGTCAATGCAGGTCGCCCGGGGCTCCGCCGCTCGTCGGAGCGGCACCTTTCACCTCCACCGCACAGGTTTCGCGCATCGCAGCACCTCGCCAACGGCCGAAGCACCACAATATCCGACATACCAGCCTTGCACTCAGTTTTCCACCGTGTAGCCCTGACCGAAGCGGCTATCACGCCAAACCATGCGGTGCCTTCCACTCCCGCTTCTTCATCCTGCTGCCGGAACGATGGTCGGCACCCCCCGCAGGCGCTGGAGTATCGATCCCATGGCGCGGAGAAGCTGGCAACTTGGTAGCTGATTCTGACTACATGCGTTTTGCAGACCATACCTTCTTTTTCTTCCTGGCAGATCGTCAGAACCAACCCAGCTGGTTGGTGATTCTGCCGATGATACTGAACTACGTGTCGACCTTTCCTCCAGTCTGGTGGCTCCTCCTAGCCATACGCAATCTCTTCAGGAATCAAGCAGACTCGAGTATGGCGCACATGTCGATATGGTTTACCCTAGAGACGATAACACTGACATCAGGCACCCAGAAGATGTGTACAGCCACGAGGTATTCGCCGTCCTGACAGTATTCATGCTGTTGACAAGCACGGTAGGGGCAGTTCTTGCGACACTCCTCAATAAGCGCCTCTCTCCTTCCCGGACAGCACCAGTCACACTCAGCTTCGCATCCTGCCAGTTCGTTCTTGTCATCGGCGTGCTTCACATCATTGAGCTGGCTTGGTACGGTTTCGTGGCGCGAGCCAGTGGTATCAGCATCTCTGAGTACTCGACAGGGATCTGGCTCATCTGGTTGAATTCCGGAGGCCTAGGACTGTCCCTGACTCCAGGCCTGGTCGTCACGTTCATCTTCATCTCCCTGTCACTGGGGTGCCTGTTCATAGGGGCTAAGACACCACACCGGTATGCGTTCATGATCATCGCCGTTGCGACTACATCACTCCTGACCGCCTACAACCTTGCGATAATTGCTGTCTACGGTGTCAGCACTCAAAAGCTACATACGCTCACTGGCATTTTCACGGGGCCGGGTTCTGGCGATCCTCGTCGTCGGGCGATCCTCATCGGATCTGCAGCCGCAGTGGGGCATCGCAGCACCATCGCGTGGTTCAGCCGCCCTATATCGAGCCCGTGTCCACATCAGGATGATAGGTGTCCCCATACCTCGGTGGCGGACACGGGGATCGAGGGGATGCCCGGCTGGGGCGTTGGGGTCACCAACGGAGATTCGTCCTCCTCGATGACGTGATCATGGTGCTCACCTCAGGGTCGTCAGGCTGATCGGTCGGGACGAACCCCTCATCCCGGTCCCGAGTCCTCCGGCTGTGAAGCACGATCGTCCACCGCCCGTCACGAGCGTCCCAGCACGAACTGAGAGGCCTCGGCCTCATACATCATGTTGGCCTCAGCGGCGGACATCCGCAGACGCACCGCAGCAGCCAGAGTGTCGCAGATGTCATCAGGACCGTCATCAACCGTGGACGGGGATAGAGATGGTCGTTGGCCAGGCGATATGCGGCACCTCGACGTCATCACAGCCGTAGACGTGGACTACCATCAGTGTCGAGGCCCATAGATCGATAACGCCGATCTCTCCAGACCCACCAGGACCCTCTCGGCGTAGTCGCACGCTGGGACAACAGGACCGGTCACCATCCTCTGAAGGACGTCCCTGCTCCGGCTCCAGGACCATCACACCACGCTCAGCGTCAAAAGAGTTTCATGCCACAACCTCAAAGACCGGCTCATCTCATACATGTGACCGAGTGGGCGCGAACTCGCGTGGCACAGGTAAAGGTCGCCGTCCACAAGCAGGCCCCCTCACCAGGGTCTCCCGGATCCAGGCCAGGCGCATAAACGTCAGAGCCGTCTCATCAGGATATAGACGCCGCTGCGCAGCCGACCGCCTTCACGCAGGTGCTCAGCCGGCGCACTCATCAATCATCCGCACACCAGCAATCGCATCCACAATCGCCCGACCCGAGCCTCGCACCACCCCAGAATCCTCATCCACCCAGCGGCGTGCGCACCTACAGATTCGGCGCAGCACAGAGTCTGCGGCACAGAGTGTTGTCTCCATGACTTCAGAGAGTTTCGGACGTCATGACATCCGGAGACTGCTGGCTGAGTGGGCTTCCGTCGGATCGTGCAGTACGCACTAACGAGCCAGTTCAGCCCCACCCTCGTGCACATTGGTCGACTCAGGCGGCGTGAGGGGGCCGGAGCCGGCGTTGAACCATGACCTCGGCCCCCGCACGCGAGCCGGAAAGGCGCCCGTGCAGACGAGCGACCGGGTGCGAGTCTGGCTCCGCCATCACGACCCCGCAGAGTCGGTCGGTCCTACGGCTCGGTGTCCACAGCGCGACATCAACGACCGCAGCCGTCACGCACGCAGCGAGGATCGTTGGAATGCTGCGTTTCTCCCCGGCGCGCATCGCCGATGCAAGAGTTGATGTCAGCACCATGTGACACCGAACGCGTCACGCCTCGTCCCTTCTGGCTACCACCTCGCCTCCAGAGACCGCAGCGCCCGAGTTCCCGCCCAAGCGAGTGCAGAAGCCATGACACTCAAACGTCCTCAGAAGTGAGGAGACAACGCAGGGTCCAGGCACAGCCGCCGCAACATAACGCACACCGTGTCCTCAGCACCCCGCAACAACCCGCAGGCAGCTCGTCAACCGCCACCGACCGCCACCCCGGCGCCGCCTGAACACGCACCGACTCACTCATGCGTCCCGACTCCCTCCTGTGCCGTCGCGGTGCGGGCTCACCACCCCGCACCATTCCTGCCATGCCTGGCACATACGTCCAAGTGAGCCTTCTGTAAAAATCCATGGGACTGAGGCGCACCCTCGAAACAGTGCGCTTCAGACCCGGCTGACAAGGAGACCTCACCCCAGAGCCTCACTGCTCAACCACTCCAGCAGCCCGTGCAGCCTCCTCCGCCCGACGACGCCCTCGCCAGCTGCCCTACCCGATCATCCACCCCGGCATCCGAAATGAGCAGACCCAGCACGACGAAAACCATACTCAATATAAATATCACACCCGAGGCAGGTTAGCAACCAAGCGCCTTTCAACTCCTCAACTTCGGCCGGGGAAACAAAAGCAACTGCCGGACGGCATCATTATTCCACTGGCAGGAGTTATTAGCGACTCTGTGTTACGTCCGAGGTTGAAACCAAACTTTCGAGAGAGATCCCGCTGGAAGTGGCCGTTCCAACTATCAGAGAACATGACAAACCACCAGTTCACCAGCGTCACACCACCGGCAGCCGCAGCCGTAGCGCCTGCCACCAACTCAGGAAGTGAGTCAATTCTAAAGCCTGCGCGATCGTCATTTACAACTGTATTGCTGAGATGCGTGGCAATCGGTGTCCTTTCCGGCCCAGGAACCCGCTATCCCTCCGGCGTATACCTCCGACGACTCCTCCAACAACGACTCCAATGGGGCCGCCAGCCACACCAATCGTCGCTCCGATGATGCTCGGCCTTCGCAGCGCTCCACCCACTGCCGCAGCGCGGCTCCAGTCGCTGCTGCACGCTGCGCAACCTTCTTGCTGCTCGAGGAGGAGGATGTGGAGATCCTTCCACTCCGCTGCTCGCCGCTGACAGCAAAGTCGACCGCCGACGAACCCTTGCTGACCTTGTCCAGGCACGGCGCTGCCTTCTTCACAGCAGCGACAGTCTTGCCTCCCATGCCGCCTGCCTACCCTTAGGGACCTCCGTTACTGAGATGGCGGATCATTTTCGCACCATGTAGGGCTTCACGCCTTGGGCGTGCTCCCTCCTGGGGGTCATGCGGACGTCACCCACTTGTTGGGCTTGCTCGCATGATGCTTGACCACACGCATCCAGTCGCCTTGAGGCCCGCACCCTCCAGCCAGAGTCGCGTGCTCTGTGCCACGGAATCACCCAGATCGCCGCCTCGCTGCCGCGACACCACCGCCCGCCGACAAATCCGTCGGAAGAGAGCACCCCGAAACCACTTCCACCGGGATTGCCACGACCGCGTGGAGCACGCGTCCTGCAAAGACCTGACGCGTCACGGTCTCTCTGGTGACGGATCGCACGGCCTCACTGGCCAGCGAGGTTATAAGCAGCGCCTTCTGAGCATTGAGGAGTTGTCAACCAGGGCCTGATGAGTCCGGCCGATCCTTGTCCCACTCGACGTAAGAAACCCTCCGGAAGCGGCGGCGGCGCCTCGAGGCCCAGAACCTTTCTCCCCTCGACACTCAACCAGTTGGGTTGTTTTCGCTTCGAACCCTGCTGGCTGGCTGAGCGGGCGTGCGCCCACCATCCCACGGCGCCCGCGCCCTGCTACTGCGCGCCCGCGCCCGCGAATATTCCGGATCAGGGAACGATCGGTCTCAGCGAGAACCGGCGACGGCGTCGGCACCGGGTGGGCGCCGCGGGTTCTCCAGTCCCACCGCCGTCGTCATTAATCACCGAAGTTCAAAAGCCGCATAAGGCGCTATCAGTCCCCAACCGGTGGCTGGGTTGAACTCCGCCGGCTCCGTCGGATCGCCGTCACCGTCAACCGGTACTTCGTCACGCAGGCGTCACCCTGCGTACGCGCGCCACTGCGAGCGCGCCACACCTGCCGCGTACCCAGCCGCCACGAGTAGCGAGGCGGCGTTCTGGGGAGACGACAGTCCCCTCATATCGAAAGAACGTGGTGGGGCGGCCTCAGCCGGAACCGCCACATCAACGTGAGACTGCCAGCACCTCCCTTCGAGACGCGCCGCCGCTGGCATCCAGGCCCGTCACCCGAGGAGACATTCGAGTAGGCGGCTGGGTAACGCAGGCTCGGCCCCGTTCGCGTCGGTCGCGGGAGGCGCGGTGGACGCCGCGCACCGCTGCTCGGGCGACTCGTGTTCTCCTTGGCCCCAGCCCCGCCACCACCATGGCTCCCGGCCGCGGTCGCAAACGTGCATGGTTCACTGCGGCCTGGACCTCGGGCATCATCCTGCGAGCATGTGGCTTGACGACGATCACCTTAGCGCCGTTGTCTGCCGCCCACTGAATGCCCTGGGCGGTACGCGCGCGCGTCAGACCGACGCCCCTCTTCACCTGGTCCTCGGAGACCCCCTGGTAGACACGAACCGCATGATGGTGGCACTCTTGGCGATCCCTCACGACCCGGGCCCTCCACCGCGGGCAGCGATCATCCCGGGCTACGGCCGTTCCGTGTGCCGTCCTCGTCACTCTGCCCGTCTCGGCCAAGGAGATCGACCTCGACCATCGCTCCCTGAAGGTGGGGGTTGGTCGCATCCACGCCGTGAGTCGACAGCTGCCACCCACAACGCTCCCTGCCCCTCTGTCACGCCGCCTCGGCGTGCTCCACACCGATCTGCTTGAACGCCGGTGCGGGCGCTCTTCAGCAGTGACCCCTGACCATGCTGGCGGTCAGCGACTATCAGCATTGATCGGTGGAGGACCGTCAGTGGACGGGCTGCGTGGCAACCGTCGGCTCCGCCTCGCTCCGGTGTTGGCGCGACGATGTCGGCGATGGCGTCGGCGATGAGTCTCCGGCGCCGCGGTTTCGGGAAGGCAGCGAGGCGCAGTGGCTCGGCGTCGGTGACGGTGACGATGGGTAACCGCATCGGATCGAGGCGGGATGGTTCCGCCGGCTGCGGCACCGACTCCTGGCCGCACCAGAACCTTCGCGAACGATGCCATCCCCATGATGGGGGAACGTGACCAGCGCGACCATTGTGAGAGCACAGACCGCGAGGAGACGAGGAGCGCTCAGCTTGTCCGGACACGTCCTTCCAGACGGCGAAACTTTTCGACAGGCTCCGGCCCGACGGGAACAAGGAGAGATCCACGGGAGGAATGTCGGAGACATTGCTCATGGAGTAGCAAGCTGCTTGACCGTGTCTGCGCTGAGAGCCTCCCAGAGCCCAGACGCGGCCTGCATCCGTGAGGTAAGGAAGATCTGGCCGGCGGAACCTCCCGAGGTTGCCCGCACCAGGGCTCTACTCACTGACCGTCCTCCTCCCTTCTCCAATCCCAGTTGCTCGCGCTGATCGTTGAGGTCGCCTCGCGAGGCATTGACACTGGAGGACAGCACAGGCGCTCTGATTCTCCGAGACGCCCTTTGCCCAGCGTGTCGGGCCAGTCCGAGGGTGCCGACGACGACGTCGTGCTGGTCTGGCTGGCCAGGTCCGAGGCGTTGACCTGCTGCTCACGGACGCCGAACCGGGCGTACATCGCGAGCCTCGACCTCGTTGGGATGAGCCACTCGGCCGTCAGCCCGTACCGGGTGGTGGCGCTGAGCCCCCGATCGTCAGAGACCACCGGCAGAGCCGCCGGCGGTGGGATTGGTGATCGAGGAGGACAGAGGTGCTCACTGCGCAACGCGTCCGACAATGAGAGGCGCCTGATCGTACTGCCCTGGGAGAAGAGGTTGATCCAGGTGGCATCCACCTTTCGGGACGGGGCGGAGTCCAGTCCCAGGGCGAGAAGAACGGCGTCACGATTCTCAGAGGGAATCGGATGGCGACTGCCATTAGCATGGTGGTAGCTCCCATCCACCGGAGACCAGCGCATGTCCTACTGCGCCCACATGCCTGAGGGCGAGGAACCGACGAAGGTCGACGTCGCCCCTGAGGCGGAGGAGCACGCGCTATCCCCGAGAGACCAGTGACTGCGCGGCGGGAAGCGACCCAGGAGCGTCGGCGAGCCCCACCTGCGAGCCCCTCTCGAGTCCTGTCAAGAGCAGTCCGCACCGGTCGTGGTCTGCTTTGAAGCTGATCCGGGGTCTGACAGGAGCCGGGCACTGGCGATATTCGTGATCGGACGCAGACGTCCGCCGGATGGCGACATAAGCGCATCCCTCGTCCCTTGACCACCACAAGCGTAAGTTGTTCTGCCAGCCATTAAGGCAGGGAGACGTGAACCGGCCCATGGCCAGTGAGCCAGCAGGATGACGAGTGCCACCGCGAGTCCCGCCCAGCACCGGCCGGAGCACATTGCGCGGCTCCAAGTCTCTCTCAGAGCGTTCCCGCACCGAAAGGCCATGACGAGGCGCTGCCGCTGGAATCGCTGCGCATTGAGATGTCCTTATTGGTCAGCCATCAGTACCCTCAGCCAGCAAGGGCGGCCAGCGCACTGTGAAGAGAAGAACCAGGATCTCTCGATGACGTCGGTGACGCGCGCGCCAGTCTCGGGCGGTAGGCTCGCCCAGAGGACGTTCAGAATGAGGACTGCGCCTACCGACCCCGACCCAGCACCGCCATCCGGCATGGTGAAGCTGGTCTCGATCGAGAACGATCACGAGCACAAAGCGTCGCCAGAAATGAGCATGCCGCCCACGACTCCGGCATGTCACATCCGCGCGCGACCGGACCGCTCGCGTGCTCGGCATCGCAGCGGCGCGATTGCGGCGACCAGAGCGACACCGTCGTAAACCGACCGAGTGCCATGAGAGGGACCGAGGCCAGCATGATCACCGAGCAGGCGATGCGCACGGATAGAGCACCAGACCGTGCGTGTTCAGGATGCGAGATGTCAGCGCCGCCTTGATCGGGCTCGTCCTCGGCACGGTGATACCCTCGGGCTGACCGGGTAGGCTGATGGTCACGGGAACTGAGGCGAGCGCGAGCCACGGGGTCATCAGCGAGACGCCTGCGGCGGTCGCGCTCACCGCAGCGGGACCGGCGCGCGCGATAGCCGAGCGCCTGAGTTCCCCAGTCCGTCACCATCATGGCGACGCCCACGAGCACCGGGCCCAGCAACCAGTGGACGATCGCGGTCCAGCATCGGGATGCAAGCGCTCAGCACTGTGACGCCAGCAGCACCTGCCGCGCCATCCTCATTCCAGTGAGCGGCCCCGGCATCCCGGTATGAAGCGCCACGCCGGCCAATGCCGCCGCCGTCATGACCAGCGCCCAGGCACCTCCCGCTTCATCTCGCTTGATGGCCAGTGATGCCAGCAGGATCAGCAGCACAGGCAACCGCTCTGCACGGGCCGGTGTTGCCACCCTCCGGCCCCCGGCGCAGGAAGAAGTGCGCCTCCAGCAGCAAAGCGCAGCATGTCGCGACCGACAAGGCGACATCGTCGTCGCGGGTTCCCGCACCTGCTGCTCGTTCGACGGCGGCCGCAACCGCTTCAGTGAGATCGTCATAGCGGTGCTCCGCCTCCGTGCTGCGCAGGTCGAGCTGTCAGAACATCACCCGCGTCAACTCGCTGATCCCGCCAGCGACAGGAGTCATCCAGCAGCACCGACTGCGTGGTCGGGCACAGGCCGTAGGTCGAGGCGATCTCCCCAGCTCAAGCCTCTCTGCCAGCGCCGGAACCACCTCAACCAGCGGCAGGTCGACCGGGCAACGAGGAACATCTGTCGGGATAGCCTCGTAGACGACGGTAACGGGCATGAGGGAGGAGCCGCGCCGGACACGCGAGGCGGGAGGAGGGCAAAGCGATTCTCTGGAGAGACGCAGGACTGAGGACGGTCAACACACTCAACTGCGGATCGCAGCCGAGAACACTCCATCCGTGAGATCACGAGGTCGTGTAACAGCCTGAGGGAACAGGGCGAGACTCCTGCGGCGAGACTGCCCACACCGACCCCGATCACATTACGTGAGTGTAACGCCGCGATCGGTTGCCATACGCGTCTGGGCGAGCCAGGCATCTGAACACGAGGCCCTTGGTCACAGGGCCGTTCCCCGCTCAACGCTGCTCACCCGCAGCGGCTGTCTACAAGCAGTCCTGAGAGAGGCCCGCGGCCGAGAATCTAAAGTCAGAGAGCGGCGTACTTGCCAGGCGCAGCCAGACCGTGGACACGCACCGCGCCGAGACAGAACGCGAGTCAGTCAGCGGGTTCACAGGCCGCAGCCGCCGAGAGTCCCAGTCCGGCTGGCAGGGCCAAAGGCGCGGCCGCCGTCGCTCAGGTCGTTCATGCAGTACGCAGAGGGACGGCCGCCGGATCGACCAGGCGCTGGCCGATTTCTCCGACGCTCTGAAGTCAGCTTCGACCAGGCGTGCACGGTGAGCACTGAAGCGGAGTCCGCAGCCGAGTGCCCAGCGCGTTGGCGCCAACGCCGGCGGCTACCACAACCTCCCGACCCTGGCCCTGCGCACCCACACCTAATCTACCCTTACTGTCCAGGAGATAATTATGTCGGACATGCTGTTAACCACGGATCACTGGACACGCTTGCTGCTGCGATGGCTCAGGGTCTCCGCAGTCCCAGGCCGACCTGGATGCTATGGATGCCGAGGTGCGTCCCACCAGAGCGGCGCTGGTCCGGTGAGGCGCAGTGCACTACACCGCGACCATGAGCGAGATGCAACGCAGCGATGTGGTGACCGGCAGCGCTGATCCAGCGGGCCTCGGCACTACGTGAACACCTCGTCCGAGGACTACCAACACGACCGATCACCAGGCAGCAGGTACCTTCGCCCGATCTCCCCCACGGACAGACTATCGGTGCGCCTGGGCGCCTTCGAGGCTCGGCGCTGCGTGATGTATGAAAAGGAACTCGGCTCAGAGTTCTGCACACGCCCCTCGACGCCGCGATCTTTGCCATCAAGGACACCTTGGGACGACGTCGTTGAGCATCGGATCTCCCCGGTCGGCGAGCAACGGCTGCACCGAGATCGACCAGAGGGATAGAGAGAATCCAGTCTTCCAGGGCGAGGCGTCACCGGTGAAAGCAGCGCCAGCGGCACCACCGGAGACTGGTCCTGGCCTGAACCGGCCACCCCTCCCGGGAGACGGGCGAGGCGCCGCTCGAGGCTCCTCGGCTGGTGGAATGAGCCTCCACTGGCTGAAGGTGATGCCGGCGCATCCAGAGAGAGACGGGCACCACTTGCCGTCGCCCCGGATGGATCCGGGTGGTGGAGTGACGGCGGCAGAGGGCGCCTCGCCTCAACCGGAGCCGACGGAGGGATCGGAGCGTTGGACGAGACCGACCGGAGTGGCGGGAAACATGCTGGGTGAGGCATCGACGACGCGGAGGCCCAGGAGGCGCTGCGAACGCTGCGGAGTAGCCGGAGGTGGACCGGACCTCCGCGGGGACAGAGGATGGGACGGCGAGGTCCGGTGGCGGATCGGCACCGCCAGAGAGAGCGCTGCAGGCGGCGCAGGAGAAGAGACAGGCGCCGCAGGAGAGGAGACATGGCAGCAAACCGCGACCGGCCAGCACCTGAGTCGGAGACGACGCAGCCGGGCGGCCAGATCGGACGTTCCGCACGCTGGAGCCTGAGCGCTGAAGCATGGGGGCCTGCGGCCTCTGCTGATCCACGCGGAGGTCGTCGCCTCCGCCTCGGCGCGCCGTCTGGTCGCGGCCTCAGGAACCACGGGCGACGGCACGCGCCGTCGCTCGAGTACTGTCTCGACGCGACGCGCGCCTGGGCGAGTCTGGCACGCGCTGAGCGTCGGCGCTCCCTAGCTACGGCGTGGGCCGACGCGTCACAGTCATGGTCCCCGTCAGACGATCCAGGAGCGTGCCCGGATCCTCGTCCTGCTGACCCGCCGGACGTTCGGCGACCAATCTGAAACGGGAGAAGGATCGAGAAGAACTTCGCGCCAGTGCTCGTCCGATCGGAGCGACGCTGCGGGACCACCACCGTGGCCAACACCGTTGCCAGTCGCCGTTCTCGAAACGCGCAGGATCCAGGCTCTGCACCGCGATCACCTGAGTGGGCAGGATCGGGCAGCGCCCTGACGTTGAGACGCCAGCAGAGGCACGAGCGACGACGACAAGCAGGAGGAAATCGACGACGGCGGCGACCACCGCCTCCCGGTGGTGAGAGGGCGCCAGTCGCGGCATGAGCCAGCACGCGCTTGGGCGCGGACGCGACGGGTGTTGGCGTGATTCTCAGAAGGCTGCCTCGGCAACGCCGATCAGTCCTGCTGCGATCACGCCCGCTGGGGAGAGTCCCCAGGGCGGCGAGGGCCTGGAAAGGTGTCACCAGCCGACCCCACCATGCCAGCTCGGGCGGTGCGAGGAACATCCCACGCGAAAGTGCCCGCTGTTGTGAGGAAAACTGGCGAAAGCGACTACCTCGCCCACGTTCGCGTCGCATGACTCGCTTGCCGCCGTCGACCCAGAACAGGACCACAGCACCAGGACCACTGCCATGACAACCAGCCGCGGCATCGGGCGCAGCACCCGGGAGTGCGCAGTGCGAGGACGTAGAAGGAGAAGCACCACGACGCACACGAGGCTCAACCCGAGGCGTCCCGTCACGCCGCCGGCCATCGCCGCCTGGATCGTCGCTCGACGGGCCGAGCAGCACCAGGCTCCCGAAGGCGATCTCCAGAGCAACTGAGAGACACCGCCGTCTGATCCACGGACCGCGACACCAAGCGAGACCATCCGAGAGACAGGCGCCTCCAGGCTGACGTGCAGAACGTCCGCGACTCACCGCAACTGCGTCATATCCAGCAGCCTGCTGGTTGGGGACCACGCAACAGCCACAGGACAACAGCCGCCGATGGCACGCCACGAGCACTTTCACCAGCACAGAACGCGCGAGGATCCCCGCAGCCCGGAACCATCGTTCCGACAGAGGCCAAGAAGGTAGTAAGCCAGGCACCCGCAGAAACCGCTTCACCGACGCCTTTGCGAACGATCCACAGCACCAGAGCAGCAACTCCCGTTCCCCACATCGTGAGCAACGCGACCAGCAACCGAGTCCGGACTGGAGACGGGCGCAAGCGAAGCGCACCGCGGCCCTGCCAGAGGGACAGTCCAGCGCCTAACGCACTCGCGCACGGTCTCCGCCCGGAGAGGTCTGAGAGCCTGCAGCGACCAGAAGAACCATCAAAAGGCGGGCTCCCGCAGTCTGCAACGCGGTCGAGCAGCCGGCCGTGCCTGATCAATGGCGGCAGCCCTCCAGGACAGGGGAGCCGCTACCAGGATGACCGCCGTCTCCCCGACCGACGAGGCGCAGAACGCGTTCTCGGGGTCGAGTCCCGTCGCCATGGCTCCGCAGACCGGCTCCGAGCCGGCGTCGTGACTAGCTACAGCACCCTCGGGCACGTCGAGTTCCCACGGCCGCCTCGGCGTCCACCGCGGCTCCATCGGCCGTTGTGACAGAGGAACCCACTGGCTGAGTGAGCCTTCGGCGGAGGTATGGGGCGACTCGCAACCGACACACCTGCGCGATGCCGCCACATCGAGACCGTTCGCCCTCATGGACGAGAGTGACACGGATGCTGGTCGCATTCATCCGGAGGATCAGAACTCCGGGGGTTGGGGAGAGGGTCCGCCGAGGTGCGAGACAATCGTGACTCTATCGATACTATGACGTCCAGTACCCAGTTGCGGGCTTTCGCTTCGGTCGGCGGCCGCGACGCCTGCCCTTCCAGCCCATAGGGACAGCACTACCTCCCGCGCAGACACCGAGGAGCAGGGCGTGACAATCGGCACTTTCCGAGGCGTCGACCGAGACGATCGAGCTCAAGGTTCCCACCGGGCTCAATGCACACCGCAGGATGCCAGCAGGTGCATGACGATGGTGCTGCCGCTGACGGGCTCTCGATGGGCGTCAGCGGTGTTCACATGGCCCATCTCAATAACAACTTAACACGCGCATGCTGTTCGCGAGCGGCGGGATGGTTGTGGCTATGCTCTCGATGGTCGTGCTCAACGTGTACCGCCAGATCCATCAGCACCGTAACAACGTCACGAAACCAGCGCCGCTGAAGTACCTCGTTACATCTCGAGGTGCGTTCCGAGGTCCGGAGGCAGCAAGGTCCACGTCGCACCGCTGTCAGTCATCTGCCGAGGCCCGAGGCGCGCCGCTGTACCTGGTTCAGCACGGGGCGGGAGTGTGAACGGCGCCAGGGCAGGACCATCTGCCTCGTCCGCGCGCGCTGCCCTCGCAGCCGCTGGCGGCAACCATTGAGGCCGAGGAGGTCGGCCCCTCAACACTCCTGACCCGGTGTGCCTGTCAGCAATGCACCGTTTCGTGTCCACCCACACCGAGGTTGATGCCCTTCCTTCGGCATCGACTCCTGAGCGCCTTTCTCTCACATTGAGGTGGCTGGGCCCGCTGGGCGAGGCTCGCGCAGGTCCGGCGATGCGCGCACATCCTGGCGCTGACCTCCCGAGTCTGGTGCAGTTGGTCGTTCTCACCTCTCAGGAGGCGGGGCCCGAGTGACTGGGTGAAAGTGGGCGCACGCCTGGTCCGGCACTCGTGACAGACGCCGTCGCCGTCACGGCCCGCCTGGCGCACTCGCTTCTGGACGAGCTCGCGAGACACAGTTCTCCCGGGACATCAGTGCGCGGGGCGCCTTCCTCCGCTGCAGGAGAGTCACCTCTGCTCATGGCGTCATCGTCCCGGTCGACGGCGGCACGCTCCTCCCAGGCTCCCCGATGACGGCCGACCGTGGAGAAGCCTCAGGCGCGACCGTCAGTAGCATCTCTCCGAGCGCGCCGAACAGCCCCTGAGTGCCGCTGGAACCGCCTGCGCCTGGTCCTGCGCGTCCCTCCGGCGGTCAACCGGGTTCCGCCGTTGAGTATGGCTCTTCTCGACGAGACAGCGGTCCCATGAACATCGAGCCTGCAGGACGGGGATCCCAGTCCGGCGCTGGCAGCATGCCCTCGGTATCAATGGCGCCGAGGCCGCCGCCCGTCGCCTGGTGGCTGCGTTACCAGGCGGCAGGGAGGACGTCGCCTCCTCGGCGCCGTAGTGGAACGATCCGGTCGCGAGCGCGCCGAGGACCCGCTACCGGCTCCTGCAAGTGCCTGGGAGACGTGAGGACTTCAGCAGACACCCAGTGGGTCAAGCGCACCGGCGCCGAGCGTCTCAGCGTTGCCCTTCGCCGTGACTCCCGAGGGCGAGCCAGTGGTCCTCGACATCAAGGAGTCGGCAGGAGAGCGGCATGGGACCTCACGGTCTGCTCGTGGGGCCACCGGTTCGGGTAGTCGGAGGTGCTGCGCATGCTCGTGCTGGCCTCGCGCTCGCTCACGGGCGATCGGGCAACTTCGTCCTGGTCGACTTCAGCGGCGGTGCGACCTTCGCCGGAATGTCCGACCTCCCGCACGTCTCGCGATGATCTCCAACCTTGAGAGCGAGGCTGGGGCCTCGTCGACCGTATGGCCGAGGCGCTGCGCGGTGAGATGAACCGTCGTCAGCCAGATGCTCCAGCGACGCCGGAGACTACGCCAACGTCATGGACTACGGAGCAGGATCGGGCTCAGGGCAAGCACAACGGTGACCCGCGCCCGGCGCTGTTCATCATCCCGGATGAGTTCTCCGAGCTCCTGTCCGCCAGCCGGACTTCATAGACACCTTCATTGGCCATCGGACGACTGGGACTGATCGCCGCAAGATGCATCTGCTCCCTGTCCTCTCACAGCGACTGAGGAGGGCACGCTCGCGCGGCCTCGACTCGCACCTGTCCTACCGAATCGGTCTGCGCACCTTCTCCGCCAGCGAGTCCTGCACGGTTCTGGGCTCGACGCTCACTACCTGCCTCTGCCGGGGCAGCGGCTACCCTCAGAGCGACACCGAGACGATGCCTGTTTCCGCGCCTCCCTACGTCGCCGGCAAGCCCTCAGCGCCTGACGCGCCTCGCGGGCGTTGCAGCTACCGGGAGCCGCCAAGACGGCCGGCGTGACTCGAGGCGCCGTCGAGTTCTTCCAGTCACCGCCCAGGACGTCGAGGTGGAGATCGCTCCTGAGAGATGGTCATTGAGGCGAGGAGCCTGCTGCGCGAGCCTGAGCCTTCACGGCAGGACGCGGGCCTTATAGCGACAGCACCACATGGACATCGCAGTGGACCGGATGACCGGGCCACGGAGTCCCAGTCATCAGTCGCTGCCGCCGCTGGAGATCAGCGAGACCTTCGACCTCGCTTGCATCCCCGATCTGGTGGTCGACCGCAACTGGGCCTGACCTCGCGCCGTCGTGGCGGCGCGAGACGATCTCGTGGTGCCGCTGGGCGTCACTGACGCGTGCCTCTGGAGCAGCGCGCCGAGAGCGCTCACCGTGGACCTTGTCGGTTGCACGCCGGCGAGTCGCACGTCGCCGTCGTCGGCGGCCCCTGTCCGGAAAGTCGACGGCGTTGCGCTCACTGGGTCACGGCGCTGGCCCTGACTCAGCCGCCCGCCGAGGTGCGGTTCTACGTCATCGACCTCGCGGCGGGACCTTCTCGAGCAATGCTGGACCTGCTCCCACCTCTCCGGGATGGTTACGCGCGACGAGCCCGACATCGTGGCTCGGACCGCGGCGAGAGTCGCTTCGCTGCTCGACGATCGCGAACGGTACTTCAGGGCGGGCGGAACCGACTCGATTCGAGACCTATCGGCGCGAGCGGGCTGCGGGGCGCGTCGACGACGGGTACGAGGACGTCTTCCTCATCATCGACGGCTGGGCCACCCTCAGACCGATTTCGAGGACATCTCCATGCAGGTGCAGAACCTCTGGCACCAGCGCACCTGGCGCGGTGGTGCCACTTCTGTTCCTGTCCGCAGCCGATGGACGGACCTGCGGGCGGCGAGATCCGCGACGCCATCGGAACCTCGGATCGAGCAGCGCCTCGCGTGACCCGGCCGATCGGAGAGATCAGCGGAAGATCGCCCGTCAGGTGCCCGAGGGCAGGCCAGGGCGCGGACCGATCGACAGGCTCGCCACATGCTTTTGGCGCAGCCACGCATCGACGGAGACCACGCGACTCCACCCCGGCACAGGATCCACCGTATGCCTGCCAGCAGCTCGCCAACGCCCGGCAGGGGCGCGCCTGGTCCTAGCGCCTGCGGCTGCTGCCGACAGATCGACCTGACCGAGGCACTTCGCGCCACGGTTCCCGCCGACGCCGGACCTGTCATCGGTATCGACGAGGCGCGTCTGGAACCGGTCACGCTGGCCATGCAGCGGGACCCCAGCCTCATCGTGCTGGGCGATGCCAAGAAGGGAAGACCACCTTTCCTGCGGGGCGCTGGCCCGCGAGCTGGTTCCGCGGCAAGACGCCGGACCAGGTGCCCGTATTCGCGCATCGACCTGCGCGCCGTAACCCGCCGGGAGAGATTCCCGAGGAGTTTCTGCTCGCGTGCCTGTCGGTCCGCGATACGGCCGTCTCCGAGATCAACGACCTCACGGGTTGCCTTCAAGGGCGTCTGCCCGGCCCCGATGTCCACGGCTGAGCAGGCGCGCAACCGCTCCTGGTGGAGGGGCCGGAGATCTATCTCTCTCGTGACGACTACGACCTGGTGGCGACGAGACCGTCCAACCCGGCTCGCACCTCCGCAGCCTGCTGGCGCAGGCCCAGGGCATCGGATCTCCACCTGGTGCTCACGCGCCGCATCGGCGGAACGATGCGCGCCATGCTGCGAAGCCGACCGCGCAGACACTCGGCGATCTGGTCCACGCCAGGCATCATGCCGGCAACCCTGATGAGGGGCCGCTGCTGGGGCGGCAGAAGCCGCAGCCCGGTCCGGCCGGGCGGGCACGGCTCATCAGCCGCGACGGTGTGCGTACTCTCCGTACCGCCTGGACGCCACCGGACCGTAGTGAGGAAGCTATGCTCGCCGGCCCTTACCAGATGCGGATCCAAGATGTCGATTGACGGTGGGGCGTTCCCCCTGGTAATATCCTGACAGGTTGGAAGTCCCTGCATCGGGGTTCTGGTTAGGGGTGGGGTTTCATGTCCGATCGGTTGGTTGAGGAGCATCTGTCCCAGATTGCTGAGCAGGTGGCCCAGGCGCAGCGAAATAACGAGGGGCACGAGCGCGTACGCGAGCAGAGCCGACCACTGGAGGTTGAGGGGCACGTCCGAGGGCGGCGAGGTCACAGTGGTGGCCGACGCCGCTGGGCGTGCTGCGGATGTGCGCTTTCACGGCGGCGAGCCAGGTGCTGAACCCTGGCCAGCTCTCCGAGGCGGTCGCGGAGGCCATTGACACCGGCCGGCGTGAGCCGCCAGCAGGATCCGGGCGATCGTGACCGGCACATTGGAGTGGACACCGGACTTGGCCGGACGATGCTGAGGCCTATGAGCAGATGGCCGGCCCGAGGTGGGAGTGACCCGACGAGCCGAGCGGGCCGAGCGGAACAAGAGGGCGTGAGACGCCTCCTGGTCTGGTGTTCCCAGGCAGGTAGCCCAGGTGACCGATACCGCCTGCCCAGGAGGATCTGGGCGGCTGGTGCGGTGCTGACTGTTGTCAATGAACCGACGTCAAAAAGTAGGGAGATCTGTCATGACTGATATTCGCTGATGGTGGACGTTGCGTTCGGGTGCTGGGGATACGGATGCGGTGGCTGCTGGTGTGGCTCCAGGCCCGACGCCCGGGTGCGGCGCTGGGGGACAACGCCTTGGTCTCGTAGTGTGCTCGCCGTTGTTCCTCGCCGGCCTACACGCTGGTGGAAGACCGCGGGCCGACGCAATGATGGTCTCGGCTGAGGAAAGGGCCGCGTAACAGCGCCACTGGTCTGCGGGCACGGCCACCGCCCTGGAGGGCGCCGACGCTGACGCTGCTTCCCGGTGCGTACCGGGTGGGGCGCGATCGGTGATGGGTAACGATCTTGTCACCGAGGTCAGTGACTCGGAGAACATCTGGACCGGCTCGCGTCTGCTGGAGGATGGCTTCGATCTTAAAGGGAAGCGTTTGAGTCCAAGCAGGCGGGTCGCCGGTGGTCTGGCGGTGGCGGCCACACCACCGCTGACGCCGTGTCGGCTGCGATGGATCACTGGGTGAGGCGATGTCCGCCGTAGCGTGGGTCATTGAGCACCTGGGGAGCCTGGAACAAGTGGCTCAACGAGTTCACCGGTGACAGTGACGCGGTGGCTGCGGCCGCCCTCGACGATGGACAAACATCGCCACACAAAGCGAGACTCCTGCGCCGATGACCTGGAGGCGGTGTGCACGCGTCTGGTCGGGCAGGAGTCCCTGGCCGTGGCGAGCGTCTGAAAGTCCCTCCAGGCGGGGTCGGCCCGAGCACCCGCGTATGACTGGCGCGTGTGGCTGGTGCGGTCTCAGGTGGGTTGACGGTGGCCTCGGTGATCGTGCGGATGCGCACGACCTGGTGCGTGACGCGATCTCGGACGTGATCGGCAGAAGCCTGCATGCGAAGGCGACCATCACGGGCGATCACTCGCGGGTCTGGCGGCCCCCTGCGGTCCAGTCGGTCATCTCCGGCAGCTGGGCCTACCATGGGGTGACCCGCCCGTCAGCTGACATCGCCAGCACCGTCCTGTCAGCCAAGAACCTCAAGAACCTGCTGGACAAAGGCCACCACCCTGCTCGACGACGCCGCCGCCTATCGCCCGCATCCCAGCCAGGCCAGCGAGGCCGTCACAGGCGAGGATGGAGGCCCTCGAGGACCTCGCATCCTCCCTGGCAGCTGCGAGCACGCGCTGGCCGGGCGCACCGGGCAAGCATGACCATGGCCCAGGCCCGCCAGGTCGCGCAAGGCCAGCCACCGTCCACACCCCCAAGACAAGAGCGCTAAACCCACGCCCCAGCAACGAAGGCCGCGTCGAGCTCCGACGAAACCACCGACACCACCAGAAAAGCACACCGACGAGGCCGCCGAAGCCGCCACCACCGCCGCCACCGCAAAGACCCAGAGGCGAGCCGTGCAAACGAGTACGCCGACCGTGCATATGCTGCCATGACGGTCGCGACATCAAACCGTCATACGCCAGAAGACAATGGCGAGACGCACATGACGACGACAGCGAAGCGAAGGACTGGAAGAAATACCTTGACGACCTTCGACGCTGATGGAGTCTCGCGAGCGTAAGTCATCGAGTACAAGCGGCTTGCGCGTATTGGAAGCTCCGCAGGACGCCACGGTGACCGGGACTTGTTCGCGAGAGGATGGTACCTGGGCTGGGTCTGGAGTGTAAAGAGCGGAGCTCCTAGCGCACCCAACGAGAAGCGGATAACATGGTGTCGCCAGAGTTAACGCACGTCGTCACGCTGGACGGACGGACGAACTACTAAAGTCACCGTTCAAGTAAAGAGAGTTGAGGACAACAATGAGACGCTTCGCCTACGAAACAAAATGGCAAGAACGGACGAGTTGAGACTTTCTTCTCCCGCAAACTCCATGAGAATTCGCCAGCCGAGCAACTCTGACGTGTATCTAGGCTCAAAGGTCCATGGACAGGGTGAAGCACTTTTCCACAGCATGGTCTGGGCGTTACCTGAGGGAGTTACGCACATTGATGATGTTCGTCGTCTCCGCTCGCGCGCGCGACGTACATCCAGTGCGGTGGATCCACGGAGGCAGCCGCCGGCCATCGAGATCCGCGTGACTCACGACGACGGCTCCATGGGCGGTACACAGTGGCTCTCGTGAGCCTCGTCACCGACGAGGCGTGGACCACAGTGTCCTGGGACAACGGAGGCCCGAGCCCCACAATCATCCAGGTCCACCCCCAGGAGGTTCACCGGCCGAGCAGGCAGTCCCGTCTTCCGGGCCTACATCCGAGCAACGCCTTACCACCAGCCGACCTGCCACGCAGAATCGACGTCTAACCACCCATGACCGTGGCGCACCCACCCGGCGCGCGGGCCACAACGCTTCCTGCGTCGTCGAACACCCGGCTCCGCCACGCTGGCAAAACACCACGCACCCCCAGGCCTTGATCTTAAGGAGGCGTTTTGAGTCCAAGAGCTGGGTCGCCGGTGGCCTGGCGGTGGCAGGCCACCACATCGCTGACGCCGGTAGCCGGCTGCGATGGATCCTCCTGGGTGAGGCGATGTCCGCCGGGGGTAGCATGGTCGTCATTGAGCACCTGGGGAGCCTGAACCGGTGGCTCAGCGAGCCTCACCGGTGACAGTGACGCGCGGTGCTGCGCAGCCCTCGACGTGGACGAAACATCGCCACCGATGTGCGGGCTCCTGCGCCGGATGACCTCGAGGCGGTGTGCACGCGTCTGGCCGGGCAGGAGTCCCTGGCCGTGGCGACGTTCAAGTCCCGAGGCTGGCTCCGCATCGCACCTGCGGACGACTGGTGGTGTGGCCGGTGCGATCTCGGGCGGGCTGACGGTGGCCTCGGTGACTCGCGCGGCATGGTGCACGACCTGGTCCGCGACGCGATCTCCGGACGTGATCGGCATGGCTCGCCGTCAGCAGCGCACTCATCACGGTGATCACCGCGGGCCCGGCTGCCTCGATCGGTCCAGTCGGTCATCTCCGGCGGCGTGGCCTCGCGGTGACCCGCCTGTCCGAGGACATCGCCAGCACCGTCCTGTCAGCCAAGAACCTCACGAACCTGCTGGGACAAGGCCGCCACCCTGCTCGACGACGTCGCCGCGGCCTTTCGCCCGCATCCCCGCCAAAGACGAGCGAGCCGTCACAACAGGAGGATGGAGGCCCTCGAGGACCTCGCATCCTCCCTGAGCCCAGCACGCGCTGGCCGGCGCACCGGGCATGACCACGCCCAGGCCCGCCGAGGCCGGGCAAGGCCAGCCTCGCGTCCACACACAGGGCAAGAGCACCAGCCACACGCCCCAGCAACGAAGGCCGCTGCAGGGTCGAGAAGCTCGACAGCACCACTGAACACGCTCAAGCACACCGATCGGCGGCGACAGCACCCTCAGTCAAGGGCGAAGGCGACGCAGCGACCCAATGAGCGGGCCGGTCAGTCTTTCAATCCCCCAAGAACCCAACGGAGGCTGAGATTGCTGAGACTGGGAGCACGTCGCTGGCTGCAGCGGCGTACTTGACGCCGCACTGTCACAGACCGGGAGAGTACTTTCACTGGCTACCACCACCCTCGGCACTGAAGCCAAGTATGCTGCTAAACGAGGAGAGAATAGCGCATCCCGAATTGTATTCGGATGGCAAAGCGACTGACCCGCTGTTCCTGACAGCACGTGGATGGGCAAGCCGGATCCGCACACGAATGGCAACCCTTTGCCATCCAGGTAAACCCAGCCCGGCAGGACAGAATAATCGCTACCCTATAGGGTTATAAGCCGACGGAGTCTCATCCTCGAGGAAGGAGACTCAAGGCTATGAATGAGCACCGTGCTGCTGGCGCACCCGGCGAGCAAAACTGACCGAGCCAGGCGTCGAGTTTACCTGGCCGGCACATCGGCTGTGGATGATCGTCCGGGCGCGGATGGAGGCCGACTGGAAAGGGATATGGAACTGCTGCCCCACCGCACGTGCACGCCTTCGCTGGAGGAGACCGTGACCCGCACGCGAGGCTCAACTAGGTCCGCCCGCCGAGTCCTACTCGCGGCTTCTCCTCGGGCTTCCAGCGGCTGGCCCTACGCCTTCCAGGACATGACGGCGCTACCACCCAGCGACCTGCTGGGCGGTGGCACAATGGCCAGACCCAGGCCATTTGAGTTGCCCGAATGCGTCGAGGGCCATGGCCGCCAGGAGGCGTCATCGCCGCCGACCCACTTCCCCGTGGCCGCCTCACGAGTCGATTGATGTTGCTCTCATGGGCGGCCCGTGCACCCTGGCGGAGGGCACCAAAGTCTCCTGGGTACGCGGCGAGGGTTGTTGGAGCGCTATGACTGACTTCCTGGACGACTACTACAGCCCATGATGGTCTCAGCAAAGTTTCAGTATATCGCCCGCCTACGAAGAGACGATGAGTCCCAAGCCCGACGGTGTCACGCCGTCATCGACCGCGGCAGCCCACCCGTCTTCGAGGCACGCCCGCCGCGACGACCTCAGCCAATGACGGTATGGGCGACTCATCCCATTCAGCGTCCAGCCTGAGGCGCACTGCCCGCTCCTTACCGCACTGAACGCGCAGAAGCATGGAGCCCAGCCAAGAACAATCTCCGCCGATCTCTGTGGAGCTGCCAAGTCCAGAACAGCCGTCTTGGTTCCAGCACCACAAGTGCTTTCCTGTTCCTGCCTCCCAGCCAGAGGACCGTCTTGTCGCAACATTAAATCAACCTGTCCTGCGCGACCTTAAACAAGGTTGCCACCACGCTCATTCGCCTCAGCAGGAACTGAACACACGCGGCGACATTCTTGCAAACCACCACACCTGATGGTAGCAACGCCGTCGGTCAAACAACCGCTCACCAGGAAGGCTACCCGGCGCCTGCGCATCACCGGCGATGTGGCCGGCGCGATCTCGGGCGGACTGACGCCGCCCACTGGCCGTGCGCATGGTGCACGACCTGGTCCGTGACGCGATTCCGACATCGGCAAGATCGCCTCAAGGTCACCATCGGAGTACTCACCGCGGGCCTGGCCGCCCCTGGCAGTGTCCTCGGTCGCCGCCGACGTCACCTCCTGACCACCCGCCTGGCTGGGGAAGTCACCGACGTGGTGACCTCGGCCAGAACCTGAAGAACCTGCTGGACAAGCCAGCACCCTGCTCGACGACGTCGGCAAGAAGCTCTCCGGCATGGCAGCCATGGCTCTGGGTATGGCTCCAGAACGTCGACAACGCCGCCAAGGGCGCCAAAGCACGCCGACGCCGCAGCCGACGCCGCCGGTGCGCGGAGGCGCCGTCCCACCAACAAAGGGCGGCGGCGACGGAGGAGGAACCACCAGGTGGGCAACAAAGATGGTGGCGGAGGAGGTGACGATCCGCCAAGAAGTCCCAGGAGCCACGAACGCGCTCGAACAGCAAAAAATGAGTTACCTGCTGGTAATGAACAAACCACCTCTTCCGACCACGTCAAGGCCCTCAGTGGTTGAGCAAGGATCGCCCGACGGCTTTCAGAAACCTAACGTGGATGATGTTTTGCCAAGCAGGAGAGATTTGGCACCCCGTTGTTTCAGGCTGCAGAGATCATGGGGTCGACGGCCAGCAACTGGCTTCGCACGCAGAAAGACAGTTATCGTTGACCGCAAAGAGCCATACTGGGGTCTCAAGAAAGTCTGCTCCGACTGTCCGGTACGAGAAGCGGATTGGTATGTGACCGACCTGACGGGACGTGGATCTTCCGCGCAGACGGAAGTGTGGACTCCCCAACTAAAGCTCGCAACCAATGACCCAGCCAATAGAAGGGCACCACCGGTTGACATTGATTCCATGATCGCGAGATTCGGTCGGCTCGACTAGAGTTAAATGATTCGACCAACGTTAAAGGTCTTCACCTTTGAGGGTTAGGAAACGAATTTGGAAAGCAATGCTAGACCCGAGGACATTGAAGGCACATACCGCCGAAGGATCACTGAGGATACTGTGCGTCGAGCACGTAAAACCCTACTGGTACCGCGCTTTTCCGCACGACGGGCGTGTTGACGAAATGATATCCCTGCCCAAGATGTCATCGAGCAAAGAGAGGCAGACGTTGCTCAACAGCGCCGGAAAACTTCCTGGTGGACGTACTGATGAGATTGATGACTTCAATTCTGTGACGGAGCTGCATCGTTTGTCGCAGACGCTGCGTCAAGTACAGTGATTTCAGCCTGTCATCGTTATCTTGACTATGATATTGCTAATTCGGCGAAGGGACGATGAGACTTCCGGACGCGCTTGATAGCGGAAGACTGCTGCCAGCGCCGCAGCCGGTGTTGAACTGATGCCGGCGGAGGAGACTAACGTGGCTGCGCGTCGGGCGTTCTGGTTGTGGTACCTGGATGAGGCGATCCTGGCAGTCCTGCCAGGCGGATCGCACCCGGAAAGTTTGCACCACCCAGCCTGCGGACGAGCACCACCGACCACCACCAGGGCTGCCCTTCTGACTCGGCCCCTGCGGCTTCGCGCTCACTGGAATAACACCTCCCCGCCCCTGATCCTGCATGCGCCTGGATCAGGCAGCGGGGACACTGCGTGCACGGGGCGTCTGGCCGGGCGGAGTCCGTGGCGGTGGCGACGTTCAAGTCCCAGGCCGGCTCCGCATCGCACCTGCGTATGACTGGTGGTGGCTGGTGCGATCTCGTGGCTGACGGCCTTCGGTGATCGTGCGCGTGGTGCACGACCTGGTGCGTGACGCGATCTCCGACGTGATCGGCGATGCTGTCGAAGGCGACCATCACGGTGATCACCGCGGTCTGGCTGCCCCTGCGGTCCAGTCATCTCCGACGTGGCCTCATGGGTGACCTGCCTGTCCGGGGACATCGCCAGCACCGTCCTGTCAGCCAAGAACCTCAAGAACCTGCTGGACAAGGCCACCACCCTGCTCGACGACGTCGCCGCGGCCTTCGCCCGCATCCCGGCCAAGGCCAGCGAGGCCGTCACCAGGAGGATGGAGGCCTCGAGGACCTCGCGTCCTCCTGAGCCCCCAGCACGCGCTGCCGGCGCACCGGCATGACCATGGCCCAGCCTGCCAGGCCGGCAAGGCCAGCCCACCGTCCACACCCCCAAGACCCCCAAGAGCACCAAACCACGCCCCAACCCCAACGAGGGCCGCTGGGGTCAGAGCTTCGACGAACCACCGACACCACCGTTCACCGACGAGGCCGCCGAAGCGCCACCACCGCCACCGAAAGACGAAGAGCGAGCCGGTAACGAGTACGCCGACCGTGGCGACGGTCGCGACATCAAAGGCCGCTACGCCAAAGGCAATGGCGGAGCGCATGGTACGACGACAGCGAAGCGCAGGCCTGAGCGATACACCAACGACCTGAGCCGTGAAGGCGTGGCCGTTAAAGAGTCATCGAGTACGCGGCTTGCGTATTAAACATATAAAAGGGTCCGCAGGACGCTACTATGACCGACTTGTTCAACGTGAGGATGGTACCTGGTGGCCTGGAGGTAAAGAGCGGGGCCTCATATGGCACCCAACGAGAAGCGGATAACATGGTGTCGCCAGACAACCCGCCGTCGTCACGCTGGACGACGGACGAACCATAAAGTCACCGAGATCCACGTAGAGAGTTCCAAAACAAGAGATATTTCGCTCGCGAAACGAACGAGGAGCGGCCCAGAGAAAGTTTCTTCATACCGCAGACCCGCAGGAGTTTGCGAAGGGTGGCAGAGCCTCACTTCCCTAAGTTTCTGGACGGAAGTACGTTCTCTATTATGGTGTGGGCTCTCCTGGGGAGCAATGCACATTGATGACGTTCCTCGTTTGTCTCCGGCGCGCGGACGTACATCAGTGCGGTGGGATCCACGGAGGCGATGACCATCGAGATCCGCGTGACTACACGACGGCCCTACGAGCAGTACATGTGGCTCTTAGCCTGTCACCGACGAGGCGTGGACCACAGTGTCCTGGGACAGCGGAGGCCCCGAGCCCTACCATCAGGTCCACCCAGGAGGTCTTCACCGGCGAGCAGGCCGCCCCGTCTTCGGGCTCACACGAGGACAACGCTTCAACACCAGCCGACTCTGCCGCAGAATCGACGTCTAACCACCACATCACCGTGGCCCCGCCCACCAGCGCGGAGCCGCATAGTCTTACTACGTCGTCAGGCCTTCCCCGACCCCGGATGCCACCCCGACTGATGCAATCAATTAGCCACCAGGCGTTTGGCTGCGCACCTCGATTGAGACCATCCAGCAGTCCTGACCGGCTGAGCACAGAGGCGACTCTACAAGAGCCGACCAGCAAGCACCTCACAGACCAACTCTGATCGGTGGGGGCCGCGCCCGCGACTCGACACCGCTCAGCACCCAGACTCGGTGGCTGCGGCCGCACCTCGACAAGGAGGAACATCAGCACCACGCTGAGCTCGTGCGATTGCTGCACGACCGAGTAGCTCGACGCGATCGCTGACGCGGATCGGCAGCCTGCCGTCGAACGCCGGCCATCACGGTGATCACCGTGGGCGGCCATCCGATCAGCATCCTCGTCACGCCGCCGACAACAATGTGTCACTGCAGCAACCCCGCCATCATCATGGTGGACGACGGACGAACCATCAAAGGGTACACCGAGATCCACGAGAGAGATCCAAAACAATGAGACGCTTCGCTCAAGAAAACTATAGTAGTATAAGGCGGCCAGTTGAAATCTTTGAGATTCCCAGACTCGGAGGAGTTTGCTGACGACATGTGCGCGAAGCCTGACCTCCCCTGTACCTAAATGGGAGAATGTTTTCGCTATTGTGGTGTGGGCTCTTCACGAGAGGGGTGCGGCACATTGACGACGTTCCTCGTTCCTCTCCGGCGCGCGCGACGGCACATCCAGTGCGGTGGATCCACGGAGGCAATGACCATCGAGATCCGCGTGACTCCGACGACTCCTACTCCCACTACGTGGTGGCTCGCGAGCCTGTCACCGACCCCAAGGCATGGACCAGTGTCCTGGGACAACGGGAACCCCGAGCCCTACACCATCCAGGTCCACCCCAGGAGGTTCACCGCGAGCAGGCCGCCCCGTCTTCCGGGCCTACATCGAGACAACGCCCTACCACCAGCCGACCTGCTACGCAGAATCGACGTCTAACCACCACATCACCGTGGCCCCGCAACCACCCAACGCGGGGCCACAACACCCTTCCCACCTCGTCGACACCACAGCCTCCCGCCACGCTGACAAACAACCCCACACAGTCCATCTTGGGGTGCGTGGTGTTTCTCGGACTGAGAGTTCTGAGTCGATAGAATAGATCCCATGCCAGACCAGCACAGAGTCCTCGGGACCGACGTCGAGCGCCGGCTAACGACCGACAACGGTGTTGAAGTTCGGACTTGAGTTACTACCTACGGACGGCACACCAAGGCTTGGGACGCTACACACAGGAGGAGGAGACAAGGCCCTACCAAGGCAAGGGCCCTGAGTTCCTCATGAAGAAGTTCGACGATGAGATGAGGTGTACGGCGAGGCGATAAGGTCGTCGGGCACCCTGTCTCTAGTCTGACCCTGGTTACCAACACGCCGGAGTCTGTAGAGTTTCCTGGTCAGCGCGCCGAGAGATTCTCGGCCCCGACGTCGAGCGCACATCCAACTGAAACCATGAAACCCAGAAGAAGGATACCAGAATGGGCGTCAGGTACCTCTATACCACTCTCAACTCAGGGCGCGTTATCGCCGACACTGAGACGTTCCTCCACGAGGGAAAGGCACTGGCCAGACTAAAAGCAAGGCTACCAGTGTCCGACTGACGCGAGACCGACGCCGACATTCTGCTCACCCAGATGGGGCGTCCACGATTATCAGCCACTTCAGCGACGGTCGCTCTATATCTGTCGGTGACGGGCAGATTCGGAGGAGGCCCGCGTCGACGACTGCCGTTTGGGTGCGATCTCTTCAACCCGGACGAGCCTGCTGGTGCTAAGTGAAACTCACTACGAACGTCTTCGACGGGGCACACCGTCCTGACCCAGGCATCACGATCAGCAGGTCATTGATCAGTGGGCTGGATCATCGCGAGCACGACCCCATGCGGAGTACCCCGAGCACCTCTCCTGACAACTCCGCGCACCGATAAGTTCACATGTGCAACTGCCCAGTCCGGGCAGACAGCAGAACGAACGACCCACCACTACCGATCGACTACAACAACCAGACGTCTCCCTACTGGAGAGACCGCCCACCGCAGTCGCGCACCAGCGTCCTCGTTCTCCAGCAGTCAACGACGCCAAGGAGCCAAGCACGCCGACGACGCGGCTGACGCTATAACTGACGGCGCCGTCCCACCCAGCAAAGGCGGCGGCGACGGAGGAGAACCACCAGGCAAGGGCGACAAAGATAGTGGCGGAGGAGGTGACGATCCCGCCAAGAAGTCCCAGGAAGCCTTCGACACGGGGCGAAGGGAGGCAAAGGAGTGGCTCACCCGATGGCGCGAAAGTTTGACAACAAGGCTGTCGTCTGTACCACATGCATACAGACTCTCAGTGGATGGAGGACGCCGACCGTCCACCTGGATTTCAGGAGCCCAATGTTGAGGATGTAATACGCCCAAGCAAAAGAGATCGGCTACCGACGTGAAGAAATCGGAGCAAACGACCACGGCGTTGACGGCAACACTACGCGCATCACACGCAGAGAGGCAGTCGTGTACGGACGCTAAAGAGCCGCAAATCGAGGTCTCAGAAAGCGATGTGTCCTGACCGTCAGGGTATTTTGCTAAGTTAGCGCAACGCGAAGGTCGAGACTGGCGGACCTGCACCGACCCTGACGGAAAATGGATCTTCCGTGCCGACGGCACTGTGGGTTAGCTGCGACTAGCCCGAGCAAGGATGAACTTTTAAGAGGAAACTAAGATGATTAATATGGATACAGCGAATCAGGAGATCGTGGCGGCTCATGCTGAACTGGAGGTCGAAAGAGTCATGTTAGCGAATTCTCTCTCTGTCTCGCTGCTCTCGCATCACAGAAGAGCAATGCTGGTTGACGCAGAGAGCGCAGGTCATACCGAAAGCATCGAGATCGAATTGAAAATTCTGTGCACACGAGCAAGTTCAGCACTACTGGACTCAGGCCTTTCCTGACGACGGAGAGTTGAAGAAATGCGCTTTGGCTCAAAAGATCGTCGAGCGTCAACTCGACGTGGGAAAGAAGCCGAGCGTCGTAGCGATCTTTTTCTCATGGATGTGCACGATAGGTTGAGGACCACAACTCCATAGCGCAGCCAGCAGTATTTGTCGCCATGACGCCGTCCATGCGGTCAGTTCCCAACGCACGCAACCCTGAATATGACGTATCTGATGATACTTTAGACGACGATGAGCCTCGCCAGACTCACTTGAGACAAGTTATACGTCGCTAGTGCAGCTGCTGGGGCTTTTGAACTGGCAGCCCATCGAGGACACCGACGTGTCCGCACGCCAGTGCGTTCTGGCTGTGGTATCTCGATAAGGCGATCCCGCTGTCCTTGCCGGCGTGACCCCGCGGAGACACTCGCACACCCGACCGGCAAGCGAGCACCTCACTGACAGACCCACCGATTGGTGGGAGCCGAGCCTTCCGACTCGACCCCACCGTTTTGCACTCACCAGAACAGAACCTCCTGTTGCCTCATACCAACTCTTCACGGTGGGTAAATGTCTCGCTGTTCCTCACGTCGCGAACGACGTCGTTCTTGGTGAACTTCGCTCCTGGGGAACAGGATGACCGTTGTCCAGTAGGATCCAAAACCGACGGCGCCTCATCGGAAAAGGGAGACTGAAGACCATGACGACACCGCTGGCGCGCCCAGTGAGGAAAGCCGACCGAGTCAGGGTGTTCCGGGTGGACGTGGCCGACTACATCGGCTGGGGCGCATGATTAACCAAGCGCGGATGGAGGCCGACTGGAAGGGCCTGTGGGACTACGCCATACCGCACCCTGCACGCCACGGAGGAGACGGTGGCCGCGCCGAGGCTCAGCCTGGGCTTCTGCCCGGGAGTCCTACGGGCTTCCTCCTGGCTTCCAACGGCTGGCCCTACTTCCAGGACATGACGATCTCTCCACCTCCGACCTGCTGGGCGGCGACCTGCAAGGCCGGCGAGACCCAGCTCGAGCTGGAGGTAGTGTCGAGGCCATGGCCGCCGGAGGCGTTATCGCCGCCGACCACTTCACCGTTGTCGCCTCCGAGAATCATTGAGATCGCTCTCCTGGGAGCGCCCCGGCACTCCAGCGGAGGGACCGTCTCCTGGGTACGCGGCGAGGTCATGCAGCGCTATGACGACTTCCTGGACTACTACCTGTCCACTGATGGGGCTCTCAAGCTCGACACCGCCGACCTCAGACGAGATTATGGCCCTAAGCCTGAAGGAGTCCCCACGCCGTCATCGACCGTCCCGGCAGCCCACCTGTCCTCGAAGAGAGCCCGCCGCTACGACCTGTAGAACCGACATAAGCGGCTCACTGCACTCGGCGCCAGCCTGAGGGTGCACCCGCCTTCGCTGCCGCCGCACATCACCCCACAGGATAGGTGCCCGCTGAAGTCAGAGAGCCAGCCCCTCCATCCTCGTGGTACTGGGACCAAATCGGTTCTGCTGACCCGGCCCTTCAGCACCACGAATCTTCCACCCTGCTCCCAGCCAGCAGACTGCTTGTCGCAGCCTTTCAGTCCCGACTTGTCTTGCACACGGCTCAGAGACGGTCGCTGCGACCACGTGTGAGCCTCAACAGGAACCGAGGCGTGCCCACCACCCGCCACAACAATCGCCTACCGCCAAGCCTGGCGAAGTAGCCTACTACGTCGTCGGCGGAAAACCGCCCTGCAGGAAGGGCACACCCAGCACCTGCGGATGACTGGTGGTGTGCTGGTACGATCTCAGGTGGGTTGACGGTGGCCTCGGTGATCGTGCGGATGGTGCACGACCTGGTCCGTGACGCGATCAACGACGTCTCCTCCTGGGTCACCACCTGGCCAAGGACATCACGCACCGTCCTGACAGCCAAGAACCTCAAGAACCTGCTGGACGAGCCAGCACCCGCTCGACGACGTCGCGGCGACTTTCGCCCGCATCCCCGCCAAGCCAGCAAGCCCAACCCACCGCCCACAAGGTGACGCAGCCTGCGGAGAAACCGATCAAGTGGGGGCAGAAACAAGCCTGCCCCAGGCCTGTTCCTGACGATGCAGAGCATGCGAGGGCGTCCAGTCGACGACATTCTTGATATCATTCCCCTGACGACCGGATTGTTGGCATCCCAGAGAGAGCATGATGGAATTAGGCTCAAGCCCCATCGTAACGGCGAGCAAGTCATTTTTGAACCAGGCAAGCCTCGGACCAGATCCACTACACTCGGGGCCCATGGTCCGAGTGCCAGAGGACCGAAAAGTCTACCGAGTTCCACTGAGTGACACCCTGAATTATGATTGAGTCGGTCGTTGCTGGAAGTGCTGTCTCATGGGAACTGAGGCGGAGACGAGTGGCCTAGCAAACATTCAATGCCGTGAAGGACAGAGAAGGGTTGAACGACGATGACGCCGCCGTTGCTAGGAACAACCAGGGATTCTTATTCAATTAATTAACGACGAGATGATCGAGGTGTGGCTAGGGGACCCTAATTCACGTGAACCTGTGTGCCACCCAGGCGACCCCTGCAAGTTCTCAGACGATCACCCCAGAAAGGCTTCTGACGATGGATGAGCCGGACGGCAGAATGTCTTGTTTATGCAACAACGAGAAGAGAAAGCGCCCTCAGAGGCACCTGAGTGCGGGGCTGGTTCTTTGATGGCTCAGCATGAAGGGCGCGACTGGTATGTCACAGACCCGAAAGGGACATTGCTCGGCGCTGATGGTTCGTAACTAGGAGAAGTGACGCTGTTCAACTCAGAGTTGATAGTGGATTGAGAGGCCGTCGTCGCATGATCGACATGGATGCTGAGCGCTCCTACCGCCGCAGCACGAGCTGGAAAGATGCTGTGCCTGCGTCATCCTGTCCCAACCCAGGGGAGCGAGCCTTCCTCGACGACAGTGCCCAGGAGATGCTGCGCCCAAATTTCAGGGCCTAGTCGACGGCAGCGAGGACACTGACGTCCGCACGCCGTGCGTTCTGGTTGTGGTACTTCGATGAGGCCGTCCCAGCAGTCCTTGCCAGCTGACCCTGCCCGGAGACACTCGCGCAAGCCGACCGGCAAGCACGCACCTCACTGACAGCCCCACTGACGGTGCGAGCCCTCCCGACTCGACCCCACCGTTTGGCACTCCAATGGACTCCAACACCACGAGTCTTTCTGCACCCGCCCCAGGCGCGTGGGGACCCACGACCCGCCGAGGTGCTTACCGGCCACACGGGAGGTGCAAACCAACGGCGGCCCTCACTGAGGAAAGGAGACTGAGAGCCATGGCTGACACAGCCGCTGACGCTCCCGGTAAGACGAGTCAAGGGGTGCGGGAGTTTACGTGGCAGGACTACATCGGCTGGGGGTGGATGATCATCCAGACGAGGATGGAGGCCGACTGGAAAGGCATATGGAACTACGCCATACCGCACCTGCACGCCTCAGACGAGACCATGGCCCGCACCGAGGCTCAGCTGGGCTTCCGCCTACCGGAGTCCTACCGAGACTTCCTCCTGGCCTCCAACGGCTGGCCCTGTTTCTACCAGAACATGACGACCCTCTCCACCTCCGACCTGCTGGGCGGCGACCTGCAAGGCCGGCCAGACCCGCCGAGCTGGACGAGTGCGTCGAGGCCATGACCTCGAAAAGCGTCATCGCAGCAGACCACTTCCCCGTGGCCGCCTCACTGGAGTCAATTGACGTCGCCCTCATGGGCCGCGCCGGCAGCCCCCCATCCTCGAAGAGGCCCGCCGCGACGACCTGTAGAACCGAAATAAGCAGCTCACTGCACTCGGCGCCAGCCTGAGGTGCACCGCCTTCCCCTGCTGCCGGGCCGCACATCACCCCACTGGAGTACGGTGCCCGCTGAAGCCAGAAAGCCAGCCCACCCGCCTCCCAGCCATGGGGCTCACACGGCCTGACTGGACTGCCGCGGCCAGCACCTCCGGACAGACGAACGGCGACAACGGCCCCAGGAGTTTTCGTGCCGCAGACTTCCGCAGAGCTATGGAAGCGGGTAGCGGAGCCTCTCTCCCCAAAGTTCCTGGACGGGAAGTACGTGTTTCTCTATTGGTGGTGTGGGGTCTCCCTAAGGGTGTGCGCGCATTGATGATGTTCCTCGTCCCTCTCGGCGCGGGCTACGTATATCCAGTGCGGTGGGTCGATCGGAGGCGATGACCACTCGAGATCCGCGCGACTACGAGGGACGACGCCCTACCACCAGCTGTTTACGCGCGCTGGATCAACGTCTAACCACTGACGCACCAACAGACGCCGTCGACATCACGCTCCCGTCACACTGACAAACAACCCTCACCGCCGTCGGAACGGAAGGAAGACCACCAAGACCGAAGCAGGCCTGCTGTGCGACCGCACAGAAAATCTTAATGGAGGTCGACATGCGACAGACGCCTACCCCTGCGCTTCTCGCTCTGGCCCTGAGCGCGAGGGATTCTACACCGACTCACCCTGAGCGCCACCACAGCCAACGCCGCAGAGCCAGTAGCAGTCAGCACATCCGCACCGGGAAGGCCAATGCACCGGCGATGCTGTCCTGACCGGATGGTTCGATCGTCTCAAGCAGCAGTTCCGCGGAGGCGAACCGTCAATACACGGAAAGCAGACCGGAGAGCTCGCCAGAAGGTTCTAGCACGCAGCATAACATCACGCCGAAATAGGTCGTCAAACCCTCTCGCGTTCCAAGCGCTGCTGACATTGACACAATGTGACGAGGGTCGCTTTATTGACCCCATCCAATTTTCCGTCAG
>BNJU01000934.1_pt1 | contig 69012 bp, 149 predicted proteins | sample 8539281 | NCBI WGS metagenome assembly BNJU01 (sample SAMD00202456, study PRJDB9452) | human saliva metagenome | isolation source: human saliva | place: Japan | reverse complement strand
TCTCTGACGCAACCAGCATATTCTCGGTGCCTCGTGGCGGGGAGGCGTGGAGTCAGCGCAACCTGGCCGACGATGTGTATGATGCCGTATTCCGCAAGTTTCGGTGACGGCCGGCGCAGATGATGCCGTACCGCAGCGCGTTTTCTCTGTGATGAGTATACGGGCGCAGGAGGGCAGTGCCGCGCAGAGGAGAATGTGGCTGAAGCTGGTCGAATGGTTTATCAAGCTATAGGATGGGAGGAGAAACGATGCATATGCTGTGACGGTCTCTTCCTTCTCGCCACTACTCATCAACAACTGTGCGGGGCAAACCGCTGCGCAACGAAGAGCATCCGCCGGTTCGGCTGACGGTCTGGCAGACCCTGCTGGGATAGGAGGATGAATTGCGGCCAGTATACCAACGCTGCGGCGTCAGGTGGAGCTGTCTCCTGTTTGCTGTGTGCTTACGATGAAAACGATGCGCTTCTTGTCCCCGACGAGGTGCGCACGATGTACAACACAGAAAGACAAGCGAAACCTATCTCAGCTTTGCGAACGATGTCCTCGAGAAAAAAAACGTGTGGAAAGAAGGATCACGAACTCCTGCGGCGCATTCTTTTGATAATTTCTCGATTGGCCACAACGTTGATGCCGTTGTCCGTCCCGAAACCCACGAGCTGGGCGCGGCGGACGGCGTGGGCTGGACTATGAGAACTTTGCCGAGGAGAAGAAGCCGCTGCTCGTCACTACATGATCTTTACCTATCGTCTGATCGTTGCGTGCGTACAGCGCATCTAAAGCGAGATCGTCCTCGAGCCGTCATATGCCGTTGTTTCGGATTCGCACCGAGAACGGTATCGTCATGCTCTAATCTCTGACTACAGCGGTCCGGGAGGCGAAGGCTGAACGGGCGTTTTATCGAGAAGACCATCAGCGGATGCGTTGCCGCCAGGCAACCGTCGTCGCGTTCGCAACGGGCGTTGCCTGTAACGGGATCACATGATCTTGGGGGGCGGCGCGCTATCACCGCGCGCAAGGGCAGAGGAGCTATGCGCGCGCCCATGCCAGTGCGACGAGGAGGCGCGGCGCTCACTTCACCGCTGACATCGACGGGCATAAGACAGAGGTGTGAGGTATGCGGGCGGTGAGACACTGAATGCGTGGATTACCTGTGCGGCAAATCAACTGGCATCGAAACGGGTCGGTATCCTGGCATGGAGGAAATCATGGGGAATTGGCAGTGCATAACCATTGAACTGCGAAGGAGGAAACAATGCACAACATAGAAGGCAGGCTGGAATTCTGCTTTTTCTCTGCCTCGTTCTACAGTCAGGGGGAGGAACGCATCCGGCAGATCGTGCCGCCGCTCACGCCTGGGCTGGCAGCCCGCACGTCGAGCGTCGGTTTATCGACAACAAAACCGGCGGTGATCTTTACCTTTGACGGACTGTCAAGGTGCGAAACTGGACAGAATCACGGAGATAGCGGCTGGGAATGCGCGGAACGTTCTTCGTATTGGAGCGCGAACTTCGCGCAACGGCGAGAACATCCACCGCATTATTGGCATGGGACGAGATCTCGGGATCGGACTGCGCACAGAGCGAGTACGGATACTGCCGCCTGGGGGCTGGAATTCAGCGGATTCAGACGGCACTCCGCGCAGTGGCATGGCGACAAATATCGTACGTCAGATGTCAGGCGGATAGGTGGCCGGCCATTCGGATAGAAATATCTACTGGGCTGCGTCGCGTAGAACCAGGCGTGAATGTCGTTCAGTCGAAGCACAAAGATGCAGTCCTCGAGAGATCATGCCGCAGATTTTGCGAGGCGGTGGACGACCTCACTGAACCGTCGGCGGTCGTCTATCGCGGCGCTGATTTCCTACGCGTCCAGGACTTGCCGCGGATATGCTCCCGTGCCATCGAAAGGCGTACAGAGGGTGATAATATCGCGTACGCGCCGTCGCGCGCTTCCGATGCACAGGCGAGAGAGCGACCGTGCTGGCGAAATCTCAGTTATCAGGTCTGCTCGGTGCAGGATGCGCTGAGCGACCGTGCGCACTCACCCTCATCCGGGTGAAACATTGCGGCACTGCCGCAGGAGATGCAGCCTATGCGTCCGTGACCCCAAAACTGACGGGCAGAAACATTTTCAACGAGTTCTTGAAACGATCACATCGGTGCGCTGAGGTGGTGAGACGGATCGTATGCTCGGCTCGCGCGCGGAGATGCGTCGGGCAGATCATATACGGGCGTCGTCAAGACGGTGGCGGACAACACGTCTTTTCGCTTCGACGACTGCGGACGACTCCATCAATCATCTGCTTTCCGTGCTGGACAAACGCACGCCGCAGTCCACGGAACGTTTTCAGCCATCACTACGGAATATCACAACAATCCGAACCTCCTGCGTGCCATTGCTGCGCAGGGAATAGAATCGGCAGCCATGCCTGAATCGACATAAACCGCTTTCAGACGATTCAGGATGAAAAAAGACGGCAAGTTCCTGTCCAAGTCCCGCAGGAATACGATGAGGATGTGCGTTCCTCTACGGCTCCTCGCGACCGTCGGCGATAGGCTCCCGTCGGGCGTCCAGCGCGACGCGCCTGCTGCGATCCGCCGACGCGCCGTCAGCCATGTATGGGCGCAAGTGATTTTAGACGCAACGGGTTCACCTACATCGTCAACAGCAACGGCAACACGAGAAAGTTACTCTGCCGTCTCGATGGAATCGCTGGTCGGCATCTACCGTCTCACTCGCGAGGACGACAGTACAGTAAACGCAGCGCGATCCTCGTTATGCATAGGCGCAACGGCAGCACTTTGTGCGGCGGGTACTCGATATGCTGCTGACGTGAAACGACCTTCTTCTGAGGAGATCCAGCGGCAAGTTCAAGAGTTGGACTGCTTGGCGACTACTGTCGATGGCTACAACCGGACGATGAAACGGGTAGAACGTGTGAAATAGAGGCAGAGTTTTGGTCCATACCCATGCGCTCACGCAAAAGGACTGTTGTGCGAAGCCATAAACGTTACGCGGTCCCTGAAATATATCGGTCAGTGGCGATTTCTGCGTGCGAGGATGCGAATGACCTTTGCACCCGTGTCTCTGATCTTTGCGGATGGGGCGACGCGCGTCGTCGTCTTGGGAGCGGATCTCCGTCGGTGCACGGAAATCACCAGCGCCGCAGATGCGTGCTCTTGACTCTCGTCCGGCTGGAAAAATTTTGCGGCAGACGTGGGCGATGGGGTCGAGTGCCACGTTTTCCCGACAGAGGCAGACGTCGAGGAGATGGCGCATGGCGGGCAGCATGGAGGGCAGACATGTCCACCCGGCACGAGTGCCGCGCAGCGAGAGCACGCCGCCTCCTGTCCGCTACTGATGATCTCGATGGGCGACAGCCCCTACTGTGCAGTAGTGCATCGGAGACTTGATCGCGCGGGCTTCTTCCGTGCTGCACCGATCGCCTTTACAATCATAAAATCTACGGTCAGCAGCCTTGATTGAATCTCCATCTGCTTCAGTCTCCTTCATACTATAATCCTATACTATTATAGAGGAAGAATGGTGCCTCGCTCAAGGCGTATATCGCGAGAGGCTCGAATGCGTATGGATAGCAAAGAGATTGGACGCGATTTTGGTTCTATAAAAATAAAATCTTGATAAAATCTCGTGTCACATGGATCACTTCTGTTATACTGATTCTGCACGTCCATTGACAGATGGTGAGGAAGTATCCTTTAATTTACGAATTTGGCAGCGCGAATGCACATCATGCCACACATATTGCGGAAGGAGACCCATTAACAATCGTTTGGTCTTTTGGTGACACGATATGGGATTGATCTCGGTACGGCAACACGCCTCGTTCACGTCAGCGATCGGGAATTGCTGCCGTGAGCCGTCCAGGTTGCGATAAAAAGTGATACAGGGGACGTTCTCGCGGTGGGCGAGGAAGCAAAGCAGATGATCGGCCGCACCGGGCAACATTGTAGGCCATTCGCCCGATGAAGGATGGCGTCATGCGACTTCGCACGGACGCAGGCGATGCTGAAGTATTTCATCCGCAAAGGCGATGCGTTCCAAGTCGTTTCGTCTCGTCCGCGCGTGGTGGTCGGTGCCCTCGGGGGTCACCGAGGTGGAGAAGCGTGCCGTCATTGATGCTGCACAGCAGGCGGGCGCGCGCAGGCAGTATCTCATCGAGGAGCCGATGGCAGCAGCAATCGGTGCGGGACTTCCCGTCGAAGAAGCGACGGGGAGCATGGTCGTCGATATCGGCGGCGGTACGACGGAGATCGCCGTGATCTCGCTCGGCGGCATCGTTACGAGCCGCTCCATCCGCATCGGCGGCGATGATGGACTCCTCCATCGTTCAGTATATCACAGCGCATGTATAACCGATGATCGGTGAGCGTACGGCGAGGAGATCAAGATCTCCGTCGGTACGGCGATTGTGACGCCCGATACGGATCGTACGATGGACATCCGCGGACGCGACCTCGTGAGCGGTCTGCCGAAGACGCTGACGATCCATGCCAAGGAGATCCGCGAAGCACTCAACGAGCCAATCTACAAGATCATCGATGCAGTGAAGAACACACTTGAGAAGACACCGCCGGAACTCGCGGCGGACGTCATGATCACGGTATCATGATGACGGGCGGCGGCGACTTTCGCATGAACTCGACAAGCTGCTCGCATGAGACGGGATGCCCGTGCTTGTCTCGGAGGATGCGCTCTCCTGCGTCGGTGAGGGACGGGGACGCACGCTGAGAACATCGGCTGCTCAAGAATGTCGTCATGTCCTCGAAGAAATTGAAACAATGATTGACCGACTCGAACGGGCACGGCAGTCCGGACGCAGAGATCTGGGCGCTGCTCTTTTGTTCTGCTCGCCCTCTTCTGCATCATTTTCTTTGCGGCACGCGGTCGATTTCAGGTTACGGCATCGACGGGGACGGTGGGCACGGTGCTCGCCCCATTTGAGATGGCGGCGTCCTTCATCGGACAGCAGATCCAGACCGTTACGGCGAACGTATGGGAGATTGCAACGGTACATGAGCAGAACAAGATGCTCAAAAATGAAGTGGAACAGCTGCGGCAGGAGAACACGACAGCGGCGGAGTACGCTGCAGAGAATGAACGCCTGCGCGCTCTCTTGGCCTATAAGCAGGGAGCACATCAGTTCGATCTCCTCGCCGCACGCGTCATCGGCAGAGATGCGGAGCTGTGGACGAGTACGATCGTCGTCGACCGTGGCTCCAAGGACGGTGTGTCGGGAGAATATGCCTGTGATCACGGGCAAGGGGCTCGTCGGTCACGTGACCGAGGTCGGCCCAGTCTCCTCCAAGGTGCAGCTCATCCTCGATGCGCGCTCCTCGGTCGGTACGATCGTTCAGCGGCCTGAGTCGCGCGTGACGGGCATCCTGACGGGAACGATGGACAATCCCTATATGCCGCAGATGGTCGATATTCCGCGCAATGCAGACGTAGAGGATGGCGATGCGGTCGTCACATCGGGCTTTCGGCGGCATCTATCCCTAGGGCGATTGCTGTAGGTCATGTCGCTGCACAGCACAGCGACGACAGCGGCCTCTTTTGAAGGTCGCTGTCATCGAGACGCGGTGGATTTCAGCGCTGAGGACGTCGCGATCATTACGGCGTCGCGCGAAGCGCCTCCGGCGTCGATCCAGCTGAGCGCCACTCAGCCCTGGGCTGAGGCAGCGGCACAGATCTCAGCAGCACAGACAAAGGCGGCGGCACAGTGAAGAAATATCGGCTTTTTTGTCCTGTTTTTCCTCGTTCTCTTTGTCCTGCAGTTTTCCTTTCCTCCGCTTATTTCCATCTACGGTGTGGTTCCCGATCTCCTCGTTTTGGCAACCGTCTCCTTCTCCCTTTTGCGCGGCAGCGCATGGGAGCGCTGATCGGCTTTTTCGCTTGGTCTCATGCAGGATCTCAGTGCGGGCGCATTCTTCGACTGAATGCATTTTCTGCTGACGCTGATCGGACTCTTCTTTGGTCGCTTTTCGGATCGCGTACTGCAGGAACAGTTCTTCCTGCCGCTCACGGCGTCGGTTGCAGCGACACTGGCAAAGTATCTGTGTTCCCGGCACTGATTGTGTATTTGCTCGGCTATCGCTTCAATCTCTTTCTGCACATGGAGCGCGTGCTCTTTATCCTGCTCTTGTTCCAGGTGGTCTTTGCCTATCCGATTCACTGGGCAACCTTTTACATCAGCCGGCGCATACATGAACCACATAAGGAGTGTATCATTGATCCCTCAGACAGTTTTCTCGAGGTGTAATTTTGAACGAACATGAAGATTTCAGCGGACGTCTGCAGAGTCCTCGGCGGTGTGATCGTTCTCATCATCGCTCGTTCTCATCGGGCGCGCGGCGTATCTCCAGATCTACGATGGGGAACTCTATGCACGTCTGGCGGAAGGCAACCGCATCCGCATCATCCCGGCGGAGGCGGCGCGCGGAACATTCTTCGACCGCAACGGAGAACTGCTTGTCACGAATCGCCCTGGCTTTACGGTATCACTCCTGCCGCTGACCGAGCCGATTTCCCCAGGTGATCGCGCGCGTCTCAAAAAGCTCATCAATGTTCCCGTCGCCGAGAGTTCAGAAGAGATTGATGCTCACGTTGGCTTTGATCCCATCCGCATCAAGAATGATGTTCTGCCCGATATCGTTACCATTATCGAGGAGCAGAAGGACGACTATCCCGGTGTCGTCATCGAGGTTCTTCCCGTGCGCGACTACATATCGGCGAGTATGCGGCACACGTCTTTGGCTACGTGAGCGAAATCAACGAGATGGAGCTTGAAAAGCGCAAGGACGAGAAATTATAAATCCGGCGACATCATCAGCGAAGTTCGGACTGGAACGCGTTCACGACAAGGAGATCACGCGCGTCAAGGGCGGCGAGTCAGGTGGAGGTCGATGTCGGGACGCCCGCGCAGATCCTCGGACGTCAGTCCCTGTGCCGGCAAATGACCTCGTCCTCACCATCGACAAGCACATCCAGGAGGCAGCGGCGCGCGCCGTCGATGAGCAGCTATGCCATCGTCCATGCAGATGCGGCAGCTGCTGTCGTCATGGACCGCAGACGGGCGAGGTGCTCGCGCATGGTCAGCCGCCCGCATTCAACGCGAATCTCTTTCGCGGGCGGCATCTCCACGCAGAACTGGAATGTCCTGAACAACAACCCGTTTCATCCCCATGGACAACAAGGCGATTGCGGGAGAGCATCCCCGGGCTCGACCTTTAAGATTGTCACGGGCACGGCGCTTGCAGAGCACGAGGTGACGCCGCAGGAAAAGATCTTTTCGACTCCGGCCGCCACTGGATCATCCCCAAGACGAACGCGCGCGGCGAGGGCGCTCGGCTGGATCAACTTCCAGCAGGCGATGGCGCACTCGGACAACGTCTACTTCTGCGAGATGGGCAACCGTCTCAGTGTCAGATACACTCCGAACGCTAGTGCGCGGATGTTCGGTCTCGGACAGCGCACGGGCATTGATCTCCCCTTTGAGGCGGAGGGATCTGGTGCCGAACCGTCAGTATAAAAAGGACAACTACGAGGACGGTGACTGGTATCTCTCGAGACCTTCGATGCGGCGCGATCGGACGGGGTTTAACCTCGTAACCCGCTTCAAGCAGCGATGGTCGGTGGAGATTGCGAGAACGGCAGACGCTATCAGCCGCATCTCGTTCAGCGTAGTCGATGTCAACGGCAATACAGTGCGTGACTTTTCAGCCCGTCCTGCTCTCCGAACTGATGTCAATCCAGGGGTTATTCGTCAGTGCAGAGGACTGCACCGAGGACGAAGTTCGGTATGGCAGCCGGCGCGTTCGCGGATTTTCCGATGATATTGCCGGTAAAACAGGGACAGCGGAGAACCGCAGGCGCGACCACGGCTGGTTCGTGACGGGCCGTTTCGCGAGCGAATATTGTGGTTGCCGTGATTGGGAGCAGGGTGGTTTTGGCTCTATGTCATTGTGCCGATCGGGCGCAGGATTATGGAGCCGCCTTTGGTCTGGATCAGTGAGCAGCCGCAGGGAGCAAGTGAGGATGGAAATGAGTGAGGAATCAGATCAGACGGGGAGAACGGCGGCGTCGCTAAACGCCCTTCCCGCCGCCATGCCCTTTTCGGAGATCATGGAGGAAACTGGGGAAGAAACCGACCTCGGGTCGGTTCTTTCGCGGCACGCTCGTTCGTGTTCCGCGTGATCGCTTCTCGCGAGGAACCGCCGATGTGCAGGAGCTCTTTCGGATGCACCGGGCTGATCTGCCGGCTGGCAAGCCTGCGGCGGAGCCCGCGCCGGCGCATCACGCAGACATCTGCCCCGCAGCCGTCCCTGTCAGCGGGAAGGGCGAGCCAGGGCTGCAGCAGATGGTCGTTGTCGATACAGAGCTGCGCGGCGGTCAGGCGATTGAGACCGAGGGCTCAGTCATCGTTTTCGCAACGTCAACCCGGGGCGCAGATCACGGCGGGGGAGACTTGATGCGGGCACATGCCGCGGCGTATCATGCCGGAGCAGCAGGACTCGACGGCATTCATCATCGCGATCGGCTGATGCCGACCCAGACTGCACCGCAACCATGTGGCGCGCTCGGATGAGCCCGAAGACAGCGGCAAGGCAGAGCGCGCCTGTAAAAAGACGGTCAAATCGTCAGTTGAACCAATAGAGAGGTAGGTTCTGTAAGAGCGAAAATCTGTGGTGACGTCGGGTAAGGCGTCGGAAAAACGACGACGACAGCGAACATCGGCGTCGGATTTGCCATACGCGGCAAGAGTGTCGTGCCTATTGATACCGACACGGGGCTGCGCAATCTGGATCTCCTCGCTCGGACTCGAGAATCGTATCATACAGATCTCGTCTGATGTGGACATCGGGGCATGTGCCGTACAAAAGGCTGCGTCCGCCACAAAATACGATTCACTCTATCTGCCGACCGAGCGTCAGGTCAGGGACAAAGTGCGGAATCCCGAGGAGCTCGCGGCGCTCTGTGAGGATTTGCGTCGTTCCTACGATGTCATCATCATCGACTCCGCAGGGATCGAGCAGGATTCAAGACGCGATGCCGCCGCCGATACGGCGGATCGTCGTTACCATGCCGGAGATCTCGGCGGTGCGTGATGCGGCGACAAGATCATCGGCGAGCTCGGAGCGCGGACAAGGAGGATATCCGCTCGTCGTCAACCGCATCCGTCCGAAGATGATCGAAAAGGGCGATATGCTCGATATGGGATGATATCGACGGATCCTCGGTCACGTGCATCGGGCAGATTCGATGATGAGATGGTCGTACGAGCACGAACCGTGGCGAGCCATGCGTTGCATGAAGGACCTCGGCGGGGCGAGGCGTACTCGATGTCGTTGCACGGCTCGCGGGCGAGATGTTCCTTCCGGGAGTTGGCGAAAGAAAGCCTTGAAACGATCGGGGAAAAACCCTTTGGGAAGAAGTAAGGAGAGGCGTTGGCGGATTGAAGCACTGAAACCCCTTGGAAAGAAAGAGAGCTCAGGCGATGTGGCACGCCGTCGTCTGCGTAGCTGGTGATCATCAGCTGACCGCGCAAATGTCCGCCCAGAGATCATGGACGGCATGAGGGCAGAGATCGTGCAGGTCATTTCAAAAGTATCATGAGCATCGATACGCGCGAGATGGAGTTCGCGCTTGAGAACGAGAATGATGCCATGGCACTCGCTGTCAACATCCCTGCTGTCAGCGTACAGCGGGCGCGCATAGGCATCGGAGATGATCCTCAAAACGGCTTCGCGCCGTACGGATGTCACGCTGATTCTCTCGTGCTGCGGCGAGTTGTCGTCATGAGTTCGTCATCATCGGCAGTGCGAACGCATGTCAACACGCCGAGTGAGGAACGCTATTGTTCGTTCAGCGGCAGGGCATCTCGATCATCGCTCGATATTGCCTCGCAGCGTTCTCGATGAACTTTGACTATAAGATTTTGCAGCGCCATGGGAATCACTTACTGTACTACCAGTCTCGTGCTGCTCGTCTGTCATGCTCGTGGACAGACGGCACTCGGTGCGCAGCGATGGATTGCGCTCGGCCCGATCAGCATACAGCCGTCGGAGTTCTCCAAACTCATCATGATCATCGCGTCGCCGCCGCGATCGAAAAACGCGCGCGATAGACTGACTCATCGTGGACCCTCGTCCCGCTGGCGGCGTATGTCGGCGTTCCGTCTCCTTCGTTCTGAAGCAGCCGGATCTCGGTACGTCGCTCGTCTTTTCTGGCGATCTTTTCGGCATGGTCTTTGCGGCGGGGGATACGACTGCGCCTTTTTGGCATCTTGCGTGGACCTGCGGCGATGCTGTGCTGGCATTTTCTCGGGCGACTACCAGAAATGCGCATCATGGTAAGTTCGCATGGACCGAACGTCGATCCGCTCGGCGCGGGCTATCACATCATCCAATCGAAGATTGCGATTGGCTCATGCCTCTTTGAGCAGGGCTTTTCAGGCGCACAGAGTCAGTGAACTTCCTGCCCGAGAACCATACGGACTTTATCTTTCCGTGGGAGGAACCCGGCTTCGTTGGCTGCACGGTTCTGCTCCTCCTCTGCTCTCATCGTCCTCTGGCGCGGATGCGGATCGCGGCAGAATGCGGCGAAACCACCTTCGAACGGCACGCTCGCGGTCGGCATCACCTCGATGACTGCATCCGTCCTCGTCAAACGTGGGCAGCGAGACGATGGGCATTATGCCCGTCACGGGCATGCGCCGCTCGCGCATGGCTACGGTGCAGCTCCTGACGACCGCTGATCGGCTGCGATGCCATGCCGGCGAGCATCCAGCACCAAGCGACAAAACTGCTCTTTTAAAGAGCTCCTTTAGATATCAGTGCTTCCCCTAAATAGCCAGGCTATCTTGCCTGCGTACAGCGCAGCCACTGCTAGTGAACGCAACACAATGTGGGGATAGGAAATGGTACGATCTCGATCGCAGCGTGCAGTCGGTGCCAAGCGAAGCCTCGCGCGCCATACTGCGAATGGAACGCCGTCACGGGACTCGGGACAGCGTTCGCTGCAAATTTGCCTTTGCCTCTGCCCACACGTCTACTGAGTCGGCTTGCCATGAGCAACCTCGAGCTCGCCATCCTCTACGAGGATCCTAAATCGCCGTGCGGATTCTGCGCAGAACGTGTCTACGTCCCGTGGATCGATATGGACGAGGAGATGCGCGCGGATACCTCTTTTCACTGGAATCTCGCCACTGCGGTTCGTGCCTGACTCAGTCGGCTTTCTCAACACGAGATGATCTATACCGAATGTGCTGGAATATGCTCGATCTGGCGGGCATTCCACCTGTATGCGAGAGGAGCGCGGTGAGAGGACTGTCACGTCGGCGGCGGTCCATGCGACAACGTCGACCGATTGCCGACTTCTTCGACTTCTTCGTCGAGTGGGGAGAGAGTGTCGCCCGAGATCTGCGAACCTTTATCCGTGGAGTAACGCGAGGCGAGACCGAGCGGACGGCGGGTTCTCTGACCCAGCTGCTCAGTGTGGACGGCATCTATGTGCCGTCGTTCTATGCACTCCGTTCACGATGCACGAGGGATTTTCGCGCATGGATGCAGTTTACCCCGATGCGCGCCCCCGTAATCTAAAGCGCGTGCGTGAAGGACATGAACGTATGCTGTCTCGGCAGATATCCCATCGTCCCCTCACGCGGACATCGTACACAACCGCGCCATGCTTGAGCTCTTTTCGTGTGTTCACGCGGCTGTCGCTTCTGTCAGGCAGGCATCGCCTATCGCCCCGCGCGCGTGAGAGCGCACGGGAGGCGCGCAAGATGGCGATGGGATGATTTCCTCCCAGTGGCTGCGATGAGATGAGCCCTAACCTCACTCTCCTCGGCGGACTATTCGCTTGGCTGTCTCGATGGATGATCTCATCGGGGACCATCGGGGATGAGAGGTCAGCGTCTCCCTTCCGTCTCTGCGCATTGACAGCTCCGCGGAGCTCGCCCAGAGCGGTACAGCGCGTGCGCAAGTCCGGATCGACCTTCGCGCCTGAGGCGAGGGACGCAGCGTCTGCGCGACGTCATCAATAAAGGGTGACGGAGGAGGATCTGCTCACGGCGTGCGGGCAGCATTCCGCCACGGGTGGAAGCAGGCAGTCTCTACTTTTATGATGGGACTGCCGACGGAGGCGGATGAGGACATCATCGGAATCGCCCGCCTCGCGAAGAAGGTCGTCGATCTCTATACGGAGATTCGCGGACGGCGTGGGTGCAAGGTCACCGTCTCCGTCTCCCTGTTTTCGTAGCCGAAACCGTACACACCACTTCTCGCGGTTCGCAGTTTCGATGGAGGAGTCAGCGCCGTCATGCAACTCCGAAGGAGATCGCGGATCGTGCCATTACGTTCACTATCATCACGATCGCACGGCCTCCGTGATCGAGGGATTTTTGCGCGCGGCGACCGACGCCTTGCGCCAGCGCGCTGTACGCGCATGAAACGTGGGGCAAGCTCGACGGCCGGTCGGATCTTTTCGACGATGCACATGTCGCCGCATTTGCGGACCGTGGCATCGACTCGACGTATTACAGCCAGCCGCACGCACGATCGCGAACCGTCGCCGTGGCGCACACCTGCCCGGCGTGCTCGAACGCTATCGAAAACGGGAGCGGCAGAAGGCACTCACAGCGTCTCTTACGGGATTGCCGCCGCACGCACTGTGGCCGGGCTGGTGATTGTCTCGATGCTCGGCGTCGATGCTGATCGACTATGCCAGCGAGGAAGAGCAGAACGGCAGGAAAACATGGGGCGAAACGCGTCGTGACTGCCGATCCTGCAGTGAGGACGCCGCAGGAAACGCATGGCCGTACGCTATCGCGGGACTCATCACGAAGGGGAGGAGCTGCGCGCCGTCTCCATCTCGACCATGCAAACTCTTTGTCCGCGCGTAAGCGCGCAGGGCTTCCTTCATGGCATACCCAGGCGACCCAATACGAAGGTCAGCTTTTGCCTCGGCGGCGCTCTCCGTTGGGTGCAGCGAGCGATGCGGAATATGGGACTTTGGAGATGACCGAGAACTGCTCGCCCAGTGAGGTCGCAGCGCGCTGGGTGTGCGTTCAGCTCTCCATGCGCGGAGATCATCCGCCTGCGCCTTTCAGGAGGGGAACACTGCGCCCTGATGGCGGACGTGGATGAGGCCCAGCTATCGCTCAAGATCCCTACGAAGGGAGAGAGCTCGCACCCGTACGAGAGCGCTACGCCGCTGACAACAGATGCCGCGCACGCCGTAGGGAGCGTGAGACTGAAGAAAGCGCCGCAGCATATGGAGACGAAGGAAATACATAAAGGCACCCATTTCGTTTCAGTGTACGAAATGGATGCCCTATTCTCTCGGATGAATCTTTCGTCACTCCTGCAGGGCAGTGTAAAGCCCATCGAGGTGCTCAGCGATGGCGCGACTTTTGCTCTGCTCCATCGATCCCGCCAAGCGCATACGTGACGCGCACGGGACCTTGCGGAGGGAGCAGCGCTCATCGACCGCCAAGACGGCAGTGCGATTATCCGCACTTCCCACTTCCCTTATACCTCCAATGGCGCGGGCGCAGGATAAGAGCCGCAGCTTCGCATCCTCCGCCGTCCGCAGTGTGTCAATCATTCCCCGTGCCTGCATTGTATCCAGCACGATCGCCTGCGTCGCTTCTTCGCTGCGATGAAGTTCACGAACGGCGAGACCGGACGGTCATTCGGAACGCCTGCGAGCATGATGCCCTGGCAGACTCGAGTGCCGAGACTTTTCAGTACCCGTCAGATGCCGCGTACGCGTAAAATCCGTCGCCGTAGTAGACGACATTCAGATACATCTCGAGATCCTCCTTTGAGCAGGCGATCCTGATGTCCGAGAGCAAAGCAGAAGCTCTCAGCTTTTACGTGCAGTCTGCGCTCGCTGCCGCAGAAAAGGTTCTTCACCAGCTGCTGCGTGATCGTGCCGCCCTCTTCGAGCTGCGCCCGTGCTGATGTTGACGAGGTCGCGCGTGCCACCCCGTCGCGTCGAATCCATGATGCTCATAGAAACGGGCGATCCTCACGGCGATGATGGCGTTGCAGATCGCATGCGTCCGATGGGGACGTAGTCCGCACGGTCAAGACAGGGCACGATGGCGCATAGCGCACAAAGAGCACGCGCAGAATCCGATCGGCTGCATCCGGCTCGCGGATCTCATGCAGTTGATCTCGCAGGCTTTTTGATGCTCTGCTCGGGCAGCAGGGGAGCCGAGCTCCTGCCATGTATGTGGAGCGAAGAAGAACGTCCCGGCGCAGACGAGAAGCAGTATAGAATCAGTATCACGAAAAACGCCTCGACGGAAGGCGTCTGCGCGATGGCTTCTTCGCAGCGCGCTTCTGCGCCGCGTTTTCGCGGCGCGGCATTTCACATCGTGCCGTTCCTGTCCCGCATTTGGTATGGTCGCTTTGAAATATATATGTTCGATCTCATCCCGCATCTCCTCGAGATTCGATGAGCAGACGATATCGCAGCGATAAAGACGGGGAGGTGGCAAAGCGGCAGAATCTTGATAAAGACATCCGCACCGTCGTGATAGAAAGAAGATATTATAGCGTCGCTGTGTCGTCGGACAAAAATCCACGGCAATCTGGATGTAGTCGGCGATCACATTGGTCGCAAGGGCGTATCCGCGCGGATAATATTGAGCTCGCGAAAGCCGACGCGCGATGCGTGGATAGCGTGAATGTCACGCCGTCTGTTTCGTCAATCGTCAGTCCTCAACCCTCGCGGAGAAGGCGAGCCCGGGCGAAAAATGAGGAAACCGACGAGCTGCATGCGGATGGCGGATGGTACCGCCCGAATATGGCCCGTGTTCTCAAAAGAGCACTGATATCGTATGTGCCGCTTTATGCATGCGCCACTGCCGCATGCCGAAATCGATGAGGCGCATTTGGATATGTTCCTTTGAATAATCGGGAATATCGGCATGGCAGTCTGCCCCTCGATGAGGACAAATTGGTCGGCTTCCTCGATGACGTTGTATTTATTAGCAGGATGATGTCGCCGTCCTCTCTCGATGATCCCGTCAACTTTTGACGTCGCAGAACGGGCAGGGGACATCACTGTGGAGAATATTCTCGGCTTTTGCCGTCCGATGCTGGACATTGAAATGTGCAAGATTGATTTCATGGTATTGCTCGAATCACTGCCATTAGTCACCCCTATATTATATATCAGTGCGGAGGTTTTTCGAATATATTTATCAAATATTTTGCAGACGGCACACGTGCCTACGTTTTCATGCGGTTATAATGGAGAAGATATGCACGAAAGTAGGATGAAGCAGCTATGAGAATTGACCTTGTGACGCTTCTTTCCGCGATGTTTGCGGGCGTGTTCGCAGCAGCATCATCGGCCGCGCAGTGCACAGCGGGCTCATCGACATCCACTATACAAATTTTCGCGGCTACGCGACGGATAGCATCATCATGTGGACGATACACGTGCGGCGGCGGGCAGGGCATGGTGCTGAAGCCCGAGCCCCTGTACGCCGCCGTGCGCGACCGTATGGAAGACCGCTGCCTGCGGAGCACTCGCCGCACGATCATCTTTCGACCCTGCAGGCGAGGTGTTCACCCAGCGGACGACAGCGAACTCGCATCCTATGAGCAGCTGGGCCATCTGCGCACTACGAGGGGCTTTGATGCGCGGATCATGACCTCGCAGATCGTCTCGATCCTCCGTTGGCGATTTTTGTCCCTGACGGGCGGGAGATTCTCGCCACTGCGACCGTAGACGCCACAGCGCGGATGCTGCCGGGCGCGTTCGAGATGCCGCATCCGCCGCAACAGACTCCTTCTTTGATGGGCTGCTCGGCTATCCGCAGTACACACGCCCACGTGACTTCGAGGGCAAGGCTGTACCCGACGTCCTTCTCTCGGGCAATCATGCAGAGATCGCCCGCTGGCGGCGCGAACAGGCACTTCACGACACTGCGGCTATCGCCCCGAGCTCCTCGCACGCGTCACGCTGTCACAGGCAGATCGTGATTTTTAGAGCAGCAGAAGAAAACAAGAAGACAGTAGAATCTTTTGCGTGAATCTCCAGAAAATGCTATAATGGATCTCAATTTGATCTGTCTTGTTTTCTATGCCCGATAGGGGAACGCGTTGTGACACAGTTTGATAAACGAAATCTATCCATGATGATGGATTTCACGAAATGACCATGTCCTATGGATATTTTCATCAGCCGAACTCGCGATGTTCGCGTGGCGTCTGGATCTCTTTTTCCGCTCCGTCCCCGACAAGGGGCTACGCCATCTTTGCGGGGCTTCAGCACGTCATCGAGTTCGTGGAGAATCTCTTCTCCGATGCGGACATTGCCTATTTCCGCAAACAGAACCTCTTCTCCGAGGAATTCCTGGACTTCTTGCGCGGTTTCCGTTTTCGCGGCGACATCTACGCCATGCCTGAGGGAACGATCATCTATCCGAATGAGCCGCTCCTGACGATTGTTGCACCGATCATCGACGCACAGCTGTGGAGACGGCGATCCTCGCGCAGATCAACCATCAGTCCTCGTCGCGACAAAGGCGTCGCGCATCGTGCGTGCTGCCGAGGGGCGCAAAGTTGCGGACTTCTGGCAGCGGCGCGCGCACAATATGGACGCGGCAACCTATGGGCGCGCGTGGCGCACATCGGCGGCATCGACACGACGGCGACGGTCTCGGCAGGGCAGCAGTTTAATATTCCATCTCGGGCACTATGGCGCACAGCTGGGTCATGTTCTTCAAGCGATGAGTTACGGCGTTCAAACAATATGCAGAGATCTGCCCACAGCGCCACCGTCCTCCTCGTCGATACACTCACGATGTGCTTTACTCGGGTATCCCAACGCCATCCGTATCGCCCGTGAGGTTCTCGCGCCGCAGGGACATCGTCTCGCAGGCGTGCGTGTGGACTCGGGCGACCTCGCTATTCTCGAAGCGCATTCGACAAATGCTCGATAAGGCGGGGCTGAGGACTGCAAGATTATCCTCTCGAACAGCCTCGATGAGTTCACCATCTCATCCCTCCTCCTGCGGGGCGCACGCGTGGACAGTTTCGGTGTCGGCTGAACGGCTCATCACGGCAAAAGTCCGATCCTGTCTTCGGCGCCGTGTATAAGCTCGTCGCTGTGGAGGAGAACGGCATCTTTCAGCCGCGCATCAAGATGTCGGAGAATGTCGAGAAACTGACGAATCCGGGCCTGAAGGATCTCTACCGCATCTATGACCGTCACGGCAAGGCGGTCGCGGACATGATTGCAGTGCAGGGCGAACAGGGTCGACCTCACGCAGCCGTTCCGCTATGTTGATCCGCGTAAGCCATGGAAAAACCGCTTCTTCGAGGGTGGTTCGGCGGTGAACCTGCGCCGTCTCTATGTCAGGGATGGGGAGCGGGTCGAGGAGCTGCCGTCCTTGGAGGAGATTCGCGCATATGTGCGCCGTCAGCTGGCGGAGGAGATCTGGCCGGAGGAACAGCGGTTTGAGAATCCGCATCGGCACTATCTCGATACGACGCCGAATTACTACGAGCTGGAAGATGGGACTGCTCGAAGAGGTGCGCGGAAGCACAGCTGACGGGAAAGATAAGAGGGATGCACGTGATTACGGGGAAAACAAAAATACTGGGTGTGATCGGTGCGCCGATTGCACACAGTTTGTCGCCGATCATACAGAATGCGGCACTGCATGAGGCAGGATTGGACTATGTTTATACGGCGTTTCCCGTGCACCGCGAGGCACTCGCCTCGGCGGTATGCGGACTGCGCGACGCGGGTGTGGCAGGGTTCAACGTTACGATTCCGTTCAAGACAGAGATTATGCCGCTCCTCGATGTTGTGAGCGAGGATGCACAGCGGATTCGGGCGGTCAATACCGTCGTGATTGCATCAGACGGGACAATGACAGGGCACAATACGGATGTAACTAGGGCTTTTATGGCAGGCTTTTGCCGCGTGTGGGATTGGGCTATGGGAAAAACGCACGTCCTCATCGGCGCGGGGCGGCAGCACGCCGCCCTCGGGGACTCCCGCGCAGCGGCGTATCCTCTGTGTGCATCGGTGTGCGGAATCTCGCAAAAGGCAAGGCGCTCTGCACCGACTTTGCGGCAGACGGCACACTTGCCGTGTACTGCTTTGACGATCCGCACTTTCGGGATGTGCTTTGTATGGCAGACATTGTCGTGCAGACCACGCCGATCGGCATGAGCCCGCAGACGGATGCAATGCCGCTCGTGGATCCTGCGGCAATCAGCCCGTCTGCCGCCGTCTACGATCTCATCCATACCCCCGCCGAGACTGCATTTTCCGTGCGGCGGTGGCGCATGCTGCACGACGATCAACGGTGAGACCATGCGCCGTCATGCAGGGCGCGGAGGCATTCTATTCTGGACGGGCGTCCGCCCGAACACCGATCTCATGCAGCACGTCCTGCGGAGGAACTTACACGGCGAGGATAGGTGTACCATGACATTCTGATGAGAGAAGACGAGGTCATCTCACATTGTGACACACACTGCCATCTGCCAATTTTATCATTGTCTCCATCGTGATTCTTATGCCATACTAAGCGAGTAATTTACGGAATCGCTGATACGATGAGGTGCGCAGATCGATGGTTGTGCTGAATGGATCAGTGCTTCCTTACGCGCTATGCGCTGGAACCGCCGTACCTGTGGCATACGCTATGGTATCGTCGGTCTGACTGCGGCATGCAGTCACGGGGAGCAGGCGGAAACGCCGCCCTGCCCGCAGAGCTACTCTGCACTGCAAAGGAAAACCGGCGGATGGCTGTTTTTTAGTGCAAATCCCCGGATTTCCGGGGATTTTTATTGCCTTTTTGGGGATTTTTGAAGAATAGGGAAGGGACTTTGCGGGGCAGTATGCGCGTATGATGGCGGCAGGACTTGTGCTCGCCATAGTATTTTTTATCGTGTCACTGTCCGTGGGGCGGTTCTACGTCCCGTTCGATCAGGTGATATTAATTCTTGCATCGCATTTCATCAATCTACCAATTACATGGGATGCGTCCATGTACAACGTCATCATGGAGATTCGTCTGCCGCGCGTGTTCGGCGGGATTCTTGTCGGCATTGCGCTTGCCGTGTCGGGCGCAGCGTATCAGGGTGTCTTTCGCAACGATCTCGTCTCTCCCGATCTGCTCGGGGTATCGCAGGGCGCGAGCGTGGGTGCGTTTCCTGCCATTCTCGCCCATCTCGACGCTCGGCACGACGGCAGTCACGGCATTTCTCGGCGGCGTTGCAGCGGCCTCTATGACGCTCATGCTGCCGAAGCTCATGCAAAATCGCTCACGCATTGTGCTAGTGCTCTGCGGCATCATCGTCTCCGGATTTATGGCGGCGGTGATCGGGCTCCTCAAGTATCTCGCCAATCCCGATACGGAACTCGCAGACATTGTCTATTGGCAGCTCGGAAGTCTCGCGAAGGTCTCATGGGACAGTTTCTCCTACGTAACGCCGATCATTCTGCTCACGCTGCGGGCTGATCGCGATGCGCTGGCGCATGAATGTGCTGTCGCTCTCCCGATCAGGAGGCGTCGAGCCTCGGCGTGAATGTGCAGCGTGAGCGCCTCATCGTCATTGCCCTTGCGACGCCCTCACTGCCTCCGCGGTCTGATTGAGCGGGACAATCGGCTGGATCGGTCTTATCCTGCCGCATCTCGCGCGGATGCTTGTCGGCGGAAATCATGCACATCTGCTGCCCGGCAACGGCGGTGCTCGCCGCCTCCTTTCTGATGCTCGCCGATCTCCTTGCTCGGACACTGACCTCGGCGGAGGTGTGCTCGGTATCCTCTGCGGTTTCGTCGGCACGCCGTTCTTTGCGTGGATTCTCTACCGGCAGCGGAGGTATTTCTGATGGAACACGTTATGCTGTGGCTCGAGGACGGATCATTCTGCCATCGCGCGGATGCACTGTTCATTTCGAGCTATATCGTTTTCGATCAAAGGCGGCGAGGTGCTTGCTCTGCTTGGGCGCAACGGTGTCGGAAAGTCGACACTGCTCGGCTGCCTCATGGGTTTTTGGAGCTGACGGCGGGACATATCTATACGAACGGACACAACATCTATGCGATGTCGCCGCGCGAGCGTGCACGAGATCGCATTCGTGCCCCAGATCATCAGTGCGGAGAGTTCGTTCACGGTGCGTGACTATGTGCCTTTGGTGCGACGGTGCGCACGGGGATGTTCTTCGCTCTGAGCAAGGCGGACTATGAGCAGACGGATGAGATTCTCGCGAGCTTGGCATCGCGCAGATCCGCAGCCGTCAATGCCGAGAGCTCAGCGGCGGACAGCGTCAGATGGTCGCTATTGGCGTGCGCTTCTGCAGCATACGCAGCTGATCCTGATGGATGAGCCGACGGCGGCGCTCGATGTGCGCAATCAGGTGCTCGTGCTGCAGACGATTGACCGCCTGCGCGAGAAGGGCCATGGTGTTGTCTTTACGACGCATCTGCCCGAACAGGCACTCTTCTCAACAGCCGCGTGGGACTTTGCTTCGGCGATCACATGGATTTTACGACCCGTCGCAGAGGTGCAGGCGTTCTCATCTCGAGCAGCTCTATGGGACGGAGCTGGCACTTTTTTACAGCAAGACCATTGGACGTCTGGTCTGCGTGATTCCACTGGCTGTAGGAAATTCGCAGGGGTATGTTCCACGCACTTTCCGTGGGAGCTGCTCTGCTTTTAGAATAAACAACATTTCCATGAAAGGGTGGATGGTACGAGGAAAAATCTCATTGCGCTGCTGGCCCTCGTTATGATGGTCATGGCACTGGCGGGCTGCGGGACAGAGAACGCCGCGCAGGGCAAACAAGATGCCGCAACGCGCACGGTCACGGACATCGACGGCACAGAGGTCACAATCCCTGCGAAGGACGACCGCATCGTTGATCTCTGGCACGCGAACAATCAAGTCGTGCTGCTCCTCGGCGGTGCGGACACGCTCGTGACGACGACGAAGAACGTTCAGGGGCTCCCGTGGTTTGCCAAGGTATATCCGCGCATCAAGGATATCTCCGCACCAGTCAAGGGGTACGGATGTGAACTGGGAAGAAGTCGAGAAGGAGAAGCACAGGTCGTCCTCGCGAGCAACAAGGAGCAGATCGAGATGGCGCGCAAGAACGGCTATACGGCGGTGTGTGTCAATTTCGCCACCTATGACGGGCTGCTGCAAGACCGTGAAGATCACGGCTGACGTGCTCGGCAGCGATGCCGTGAAGAATGCGGGAGACCTATCTCCTACCTCGACGAGAAGACGAAGTTTACGAACGATCGCACGAAGGATCTCAGCGATGCTGACCGCCCCGTCGTGCTTCACATTGTCGGCGGAGATGACCTCTTTGAAAGTGGACGGCGTCGATACGATCATTGACGAGTGGATCCGCTACGGCGGCGGCAAAAATGCCATCACGGCAAAGGGCCCGCAGATCAAGACGACGATCGAGGAGATCGTCAAGGCGGATCCCGACATCATTATTATCGGCGGTACGCAGTCGAAGAAGGGCATCGAGGCGATCAAGAACGATCCGCAGTGGTCGAGCCTCAAGGCGGTAAAGAACGGCCGCATCTACGCAAACCCCGTCGGCACGTTCAACTGGGATCGCTACAGTGCTGAGTCCGCTCTGCAGCTGCTCTGGGCGGCACAGACGATCCAGCCGCAGCTCTTTGCCGATGTCGATCTCGTGAAGGAGACGGTGAACTTCTACAAGCAGTTCCTCAACTATGACCTGAGCGAGGCAGATGCACAGCGCATCATCAAGGGCGAGGCTCCTGCCAAGAAGTGATATTCTTACCTTCTGCAGGAGGTAAGGCGTGTCAATGGCTGTACCTATAATTTTCAGCAAGGGATACGAATGAAGAGGCATGGCATTTTTCCACGTGCATTGACGGCACTTTTCGCTGCCCTTATGACGGTGGTGCTGCTCGTCGGCTGCGGGCAGTAGGCAAAGCAAGCGAAGCGCAGAATCCGCACCTTTGAATGTGTACAAAGGTGTATACGGACGTGCCGTGCATCCTGTACGCGCTGACGCTGGGCGCATACCATATCCTCCGTCAGCCATGTCTATGCCGATTCTCTGTGCGGATATTACGGGCATCGTCAGTATCCCGATCTTTATTTACTTTATCCTGCGAAAGAAGGTGCGCTGGTGAGACTGGATGTGGAGCAGTTGGGCTTCTCCTATGATGCGCAGCGCACGATTTAGAGCATGACATTCTCTCTCGCAGGCACAGGAATCTACTGTATTCTTGGGAAGAGCGGCACGGGCAAGAGCACCCTGCTGAAATGTATTGTGGGGAGCACGGCGGGACGGGCGCGTTCTCCTCGACGGGAAGGACCGCGCTGCGTATGGGCAGCGGGAGCTGGCGCGGAAGATCGCCTACATCCCGCAAAATCATACGCCGACCTTTCCATTCCGCGTACTCGATGTTGTTATGATGGGGCGAACAGCACACATGCGCTACTTTGGCTCGCCCTGGGGCACGTGAGGAGGAGCTGGCACACGAGCACCTGCGCTTCCTCGGCATCGATCATCTCTGTGAGCAGCCCCTACACGAATATCTCGGCGGAGAGCGACAGCTTGTTCTGCTTGCGGCGGCACTGACATCAAAGCCCCGCGTTCCTCATTCTCGATGAGCCGACGGCGCATCTTGACTTCGACAATGCGCACCGCTTTCTCGATCTTGTGCTGCGCCTTCATGGGCAGGGCATCGGCATTCTCATGACGACGCATTTCCCGGATCATGCGCTCTACCTCCGGGCACAGACGCTGGTGCTGAAGGATAAGACACTCTGGAAGCATGGCGCGGCGGAGGATGTCATTGATGAGGCGGGCATGACAGAACTCTGTGAGCTGCCTGTTCACATCGGCAGCATCGGTACGCGGACAGTCTGCGTCGGCGGGGATATTGTCTGAAGCAATGATTAGAAACGAAAAAGCTGCGGTACGGGGATGTACCTCGTGCCGCAGCCCTTTGCATTTTTGCTGATCTATACCATCTTTTTCCCAGTCGCGGATGATGTCAAAGTCGAGCTTGTCCGCCGTGCTCTCGAGGAGGGTGATCTCCTCAGCGGTGAGTGATCTCTGTCGCGCGCAGTGCATCGGAGACGTGATGTTCCTGGTCACGCCGATGATGGGAACCGTGCCCTTGCCGATCGCCCATGCGATGGAGATCTGGGCGATGTTCGCCTTGTACTTGTCTGCGAGCAGTTTGAGCAGAGATTCAGCGTGTCGATCTTGTCCATGATCGGGTTGTAGACTGTCGCGCGTGCCGCGTTTGCCGGCATCGGATACAGCGTGCTGTAGTGACCTGTGAGCGCGCCCTGTTCGAGCACCATGTAGGAGAAAAATGGGATATCCTTCTTGCGGCAGTAGTCAAGGATACCGGCTTCCTCGGAAGAGCGGTTGATTAGGCTGAAGTGGTTCTGTACCGCGCCGAGTTTCAGTCCATGATGTTGGAGGATGGTTTCTGCCTCCTCAATCTGTCCGATGTTGTGGTTTGAGACACCGATGATGGGCGCGTGCTCCGCTTTCCCGAAGAATGCCGCAAGGCGCTCGATCCACTGCGGTGCCTCAGTTGCGTTGTGCACCCAGTAGATGTCAATATCGTCGATGCCGAGCAGCTTCTGCTGCATCGTCCACATATCTTTGACGGGGCTGGCAGATGACTCGTCCATGCACTGCGGCGTGAGCTTGTCTGCGAGGAGAAAGCTGTCGCGTGCGCGTCCCTTGAGAAATGCAGCGAGCGTCTTCTCCGCTGTGCCGATCCCGTATGCATAAGCCGTGTCCCAGAGGGTCAGTCTGTGCGCATGGCTGCGTCAAAGATGGGGCGCAGCTGATCCTCTGTGTACGCTGCGCCGAATGTGCCGTCGTTGCCCCCATGCCCATGTGCCGAGTGCGATCTTTTGGCAGTTTTGTCATCGTGTGTCCTCCCATTCCCATTGTACTGGATTCTTTCTCTGTGTTGTTCTATCGGTAGTATATCATAAATTGCCGGTGTACGGCAAAAGGGATGCACTCGTGTGAACCATCAAATGGTGCAAAATGCACAGAAGTTTTCACATCTTTTATGATATTATATAGGGACTGATGAGCTTGAAACATCAAGGAGATATGCATTTTTCGCAGTGTGCGCTGTCTGTCCGTGGATAGGGACACTGATGATACCACGCTAGTCAGGAGAGCGTTATGACGGAATCCATTGTGACACCAAAGAAGAATGCGCTTGCTGTCGCACCCGTGGGCGGGCTGATTCGGAGGTTTGCCCTGCCCGCCATCGTCAGTATGCTCGTCAATACGATTTACAACATCACGGATCAAATCTTCATCGGGCATACGGTCGGTATCCTAGGAAACGCCGCGACGAATACCGCCTTTCCCATCGTGATTCTCTCTACGGGACTGGCACAGCTCGTGGGCATCGGGACGGCGGCAAACTTCAACCTCTCTATGGGAGCAAAGGCATGGGACGCTGCACGCAGCTACGTCGGCACGGGACTCATCATGTCCGCCGCGCTCGGCATCCTGCTCGGCTGTCTTATTTTCATGTTCCAGACGCCTGTGCTTCTCCTCTGCGGGGCGACGGAGAACGTTCTGCCGTATGCACAGCGTTACCTCGGAATAACGGCATGCGGACTGCCGTTTCTCCTCTTTTTCACGGCGAACAGCATGCTCATCCGCGCGGATGGCGCGCCGTCCTATGCGATGCGGTGTATGGTCAGTGGAGCCGTTCTGAACATTTTGCTGGATGCGCTCTTCATGCTCGGATTCGGCTGGGGAATGGAGGGGCGGCGTCGCTACCGTCATGGCACAGATCGTCTCATTCCTCGTATGTATTCGTTATTTCTTCCGCTTTCAGGCGTTTCCGATCGTGCGCACCATGCTGCGTGTGCGGGGGCGTGAGACGATCCATATCGCCAAACTGGGCCTGTCGAATTTTGAATCAGATCATCGCGATGATCGTCGGCATTACGCTCAACAATATCCTCACGCACTACGGTGCAGCGAGTGTCTACGGCGCGGATATTCCGCTCGCTGTTGCGGGGATTGTCACGAAGCTCAACAGTGTGCTGATCGCCTTTACCGTCGGCCTTGCGCAGGGGTGTCAGCCGATCTTCAGCTTTAATATGGGGGCAGGGAACTACGGGCGCATCAAGGGAGACCTATCGCAAGGGGCTTGTTTTTGCGCTGATTTTAAGCATGGCAATCTTTCTGGTCTTTCAGCTCTTTCCACGCCAAATCACCGCCATCTTCGGCGGCGGGTCGGAGCTCTATTTTGACTTTGCCGAAAAAAATATCGCGCATCTATCTGATGATGGTCTGCATCAGCGGCGTCCAGCCGCTCACCGTCAACTACTTCACGGCGATCGGCAGCGTGCGAACGGGGCTCATGCTCTCCCTCTCGCGGCAGGGACTCTTCCTCCTGCCACTGCTCATCCTCCTGCCGCACATCTTTGGGCTGGACGGCGCGCTGTACGCGGGACCCATCGCCGAGATTCTCGCCTTCATCCTCGCTATGTCAACGATGTACCGACATTGGCAGCAGCTGACACGCATGGAGCGGGGAGAAGTGATGGGATAGAGATGAAAGTATCGTATGCGATTACTGTGTTTTCTTTGTCACTTTCATCTTTCGGACTTCGGGCTTCGCCCATGCAAAGAAACAGCTCATATTATCGTAGAAGAATCTGTATGTACCGATGGTGGTCAGAAGCTCGTCGATGGTATGTGGGCGATAACCATGGGGACTGAGCTGGTCAACGTATATGTTCAGTTTTTCTGTTCCGATGGCGGCAAAAAACTTTTTGCTGTCTTTTGTTTACACTGAGCAGATGAACAAGGTATCCTCGTGCCTCGTCTTCCTTGTTCAAACTGTACATCAGTGCAGACATTGCCAAGAGAAACTGCGAACTTTCCTCATTCTCGAATCGCTCAAGTAGTCTGTACGCCGACTCTTCCTCCTGTAAATATGCGTAACTATGAATGAGAATGTAACTGCACCGAGGTTGTCACTCGTGCATAGCCGTATGAGTTCCTCACACCCTGTGCTGCACATCGTATTTATAATTCATCAGAAGGGCATGGATGTATGCCATACGTACATACGCACATAGGGGCGCGTCTCAATGAGCGCCCAGAAGTCCCCAAACATTGTCTTCGGAAAAAGAAGCCCACGGTACGCATCTGTACCTCGCCTCGTGTAAGGAGCTCGTACACGCTGTTCAACATCCAATGGAGTCTTCTGTGAGTTGGATCTCCGCCAATGCGGCATCCAGATTGTCCCGGTGCAGCTTCGCGTGCTTACGAATCCATTGCAGAGCCTCCTTCGTTGTCCGTGCCTGCCTGGCATTTTCAAGAAGATCATAAATGTTCTCGCGATCTGACATATCCTGCATTATTCTTCCACCTTGCGCAATGAGTTATTATTCAGTACATACCTTAACATATCGCTGCAGCTTCTGTTAAGGACGCCTTGATAAATTCGGCACGACCATCTTGACGTATCTTTTTCACTTACGGTTGTTCGCAAATCGGAAAAAATCTACACCAATCCGAGAGATTATTCCTATCAGCGTGAGTCCTAAGATAATCCGTTACAATACAATCGAGCTGCATCTTAATCTTTGGAAAAAAATCTTGATCAAGGTCAAGTGTCCGTACAGCGATTTTGTTGCCGCTCATGCGATATTCTCTGTCTGGTATTATCTCTTCATCCGTCTTGGCATGAGAAGCATCCCAGAGACGTCATGTGGCTTTCCGGAGAGCTCGACTTCTTTATTTTTGACGTAGGTGAAGATTTGATATAAATTTCCCGAGTGGAGCGTATGTACACCGTATTGTTGCTGTGTCGCGAGAGTAATATTTTGCATCTATAATAAGTGTTTTTCACCATGTTCGAGCATGATGTCTGTCTGCATGGTAGGAAGCATATCTCGTACTTCGTTATCGATCTGCCATGCAATCTGTGAGGGATTGGCGTTGATTTGAGGAATTCCCGCCGATAGTAAGCGAGGATGAATTTTTCGTAGAGCCGATGCATGCGCTGTTCATCAAGGAAGTCCATCAGCTTCGTTTTTGCCGTTTGTCTGCGTTTGCAGTAATCCTTTGGCGATAAGGTAACAGATGGAGATGAGCATCCGATAGGGATTGGTTGTTCCGGTCATAGCGCAGATTCCACTGCACAGTGAGGAGGTCGATCAATTCTACATCGTTAAAGAACACCAGTAGTTTTCGCAGAGCCTTCTTTCGTTCTTTTGACAAGTTAGACGATAGCAGTGTCAGCATGGTGGATTTGATGATGCGGTTCATGTAGGGTTTACGGAAAAATCATCATAGTGGCAGACCATCTGTCGTCTAGAAGCGTCTGCCTTTTACGGATGCAGCAATGTCAATCTTTCCTCGAAGAGATGATGTTTCCTCTCTTTGGGGATGTACTCTTTGCCCAGACCTCGTTTAATCAGATTTTCGCTTCCCTTTATGAGGATGGCTGCCATCAGCTCGCCTGTGTTGTCGAACTTCTCCGTGGCGATATTTTTATATCCTTGACTATTTAGGATTTGGAATGCATAGGCAAGCATATAGTAGACATTTTTGCACACGGATCACTGAATCGTACTCCTCAGTTTGTTGCTCCACTCATTCGCTTTCGCAGGTTCATCAAACCAGTATTCCTTTAGCAGGGGATGATTTCATACTCCACCAGCATGGTGAGTTTTTGGTCAGTCAGTTCCTCGGATCGATGTTACAGAAATAGCTGTGCCCGATGCAGAAGCCTTCGCCCAAAGATTCATCGTCTTTGATGCTTTGGTTCAGATCCTCCACACAGGAAATCAGGTGATCGAACTTCGTGCTATTCAGGGCTTTTTGATACAATTTGAAACGTTCCGAGGAGAATGCGGGGACAGCGCAGAAAGCCGAACCTCCGTCGCAAGGCATAGTCCAGCATAGCCAGACTGCGGTCGGCAGTATTCATCATGCCAATGATATAAACGTTGGTGGGGATGTAAAACAGTTCATCTGCATAGAGCGGCTGTATTTTATTGCGGTCGCCGCGCTTGTCATTTTCGATCAGCATAAAAGAGTTCGCCAAAGATTTTGCTGACATTTCCGCGATTGATTTCATCGATGATGAAGAAGTAGTCGTTGTCACTGTCGTCTGCGGCTCTTTTGCAAAAATTTGTAGAAAAACGCTTCTTTGGTGGAAAAAGCCGGTATCGGAAGGACGGATGCCCATAATGAAATCCTCGTAGGAGTAACTCTGGTGGAACTGTACCATCATCACGCGTTCGATGTCCTTCATGCCCATCATAGAATAGGCGAGGCGTTTGGCGATAAATGTCTTTCCGACACCGGGCGCACCAGTAAGGATGATGTTTTTCTTTGCTTGCAGGAGACCGACAAGGTTTCTATATGCATCCTCATCCATATATACGTCGGTTAAGAAGTCCTCTCGTGTGTATTCAGGGTATGTAACGACTTCTTCCTCGTCCCCTCAAAAGACACTTCGTCTGTCTCAAAAAGAGCGGAAATTTTTGTACCGTTTCGGTCTTATTGGTCAAATCTACAAGCGTTCTCATTCCTAACGTTATGGGGGCTGTCCAACTCCTTTGTGAGTCCATTTTACCTTGCGAATGTGGGGATATGTTTCCCCTATTATCGTCGTACTCATAGTCGGATGTCACGGTGCCCATGCCCACAATCTCGGATTGCCCTTTTTTGACAAAGACAATATCGCCGGGCTCCATGCTATGAAAGAAATCCCATAACATCCGTTTTGCATGGCGGAATGATGCATCAGAATTATACTTCTTTGTAGAGCCTCTTCGACTTCTCCTACTTTCGTGTAGTGGGACAAGTCTCCGACCAGAGACCAACCAAGTGCCATAATACCTTCTGTGTAGAACATTTCCCACATGGAGGCACCTTCACCCGGCGCATAGAGCCAATACTGTTTGGTATCAACATCAGCGTCACCAAGCGCATTATTTTTAGGAGCTTTCTTTGCACGGCGTCTGGCCACGTTGTCAGATACTACCTTTCTGAACACCTCTACGGCGAGCTCATCGGTCATATCGACTGTCTTTCCCGCATCAGTAAGTGTCCATACACCTCGTACACTATTGTCGATGTAGCCACCACTTACAAGATAGCTTCTGGAAAAAGCAACATCATTCTCGAATTTGTTGACGTGGGTCTTTCCTCTGGTTTCTTTGCGCAACTCATCTGTTGTCAGTTTTTCATTTTGGATGATCTTCTTCATTGTATTCTGGACGAGTGGCTGAGCCGCCAAGGTCACGTAGAGCCTCTATGATGAGCTTAAACCACCGAATAGTGACATTTTTGCACTGTTAGACTTTTTCCACGTCTGTTTTTTCGGAGGGCAATTCTCTTGAGGTTGAGCTGAGGTTCTTCATTTTTCATTCCTCCATTTACGGCATCCATAGGGAGTGCTCCGTCAGAGAATAATGAGAATATAAAATCTCTATGAGAGAAGTATATCATAGAACGTTCAGGATTCGCAAGAAAATGATGCCCTATGCGATTTTTCCATTCTTTTGGGGAACAATATATTTTCCATTGCATTTTTGTCATGACCTCGTATAATGATAGAAAGAAAGTAAGTGCTGATGCACTCTTCTCTATATTGCCTTTTAAGAGGTCCTGTGAGGCCTTAAGGGAGTTTTCAATGAAATATTCGACGCGGTCATTCGAGTTTATTTTGGATGCAAAGCTTTCTTATGCCTTTCTTTCGGCGTGAGAAGGCTTTTTGTTGAAAGGGGATGCACATGGGACAGGAGTTATCGCTCAAAGGACGGATGTGCTCAGTCTGGAGGATTTTTCCGCCGAGGAGATCCGTCTGGTTCTCAGTACGGCACGCGAGATGAAGAATATCGTCGGGCGTGACATCAAGAAGGTACCCGCACTGCGTGGCAAGGCGATTGTGACGCTTTTTTACGAGCCGAGCACGCGGACGCGGACGTCATTTGAACTGGCGGGGAAAGTATCTGGGCGCCGATGTGGTGAACATCACGGCGAGCGCCTCGAGCATCGTGAAGGGGAGAGCCTGCGCGACACGCTTTATACGATCGAGGCGATGGGCGTGGATGCCGTTGTCATGCGGGCATAAAGCTGAGGGGCGGCTGCCTGCGCCGCCAAGGCGGTCTCTCCCGTCATCATCAATGCGGGGACGGCGCGCATGCGCATCCCTCACAGGGCCTGCTTAATCTCTATACGATTGAGGAAAAACAAGGGGAAACTCGCAGGGGCTGAAGGTTGCCATTCTCGGTGATGTTCTGCACAGCCGTGTGGCGCGTTCTGACATTCAGGGCATGCGAAAGATGGGGATGGATGTCCATATCGCGGGACCGCGCACCCTCCTGCCGCGCTTTTCTGTGTGAGGAGGAGGGCGTCACGATCCATGACCGCGTGGAGGATGCTCTTGAGGGGCTGACGTAGTCGAGGTGCTGCGCATACAGCTCGAGCGCATGAAGGGCGGGCTGTTCCCGTCGACGCGTGAGTACGCGCGCATCTACGGGCTCAGTGAGGAGCGGCTCGCACTGGCGAAGGAGGATGCTCTCGTGCTGCATCCCGGCCCGATGAATAAGGGGATGGGAGATCTCCGAGTCCGTCGCCTACGGCGTACAGTCGCGGATCCAGGAGGAGGTCAAAAACAGGGTCGCCGTGCGGATGGCGCTCTACACTGGTACCGATGGGAGGGAAGGCCTGAATGCGTGCGTTGCTGCTGAAAGGGGACGGGTGATTGATCCCGCCTCAAACGAAAATGAAGTTGCCGATGTCCTCGTCGAGGACGCGTGTGATCCGCGCCGTTGGCGCAAATCTTCCGCCGACGGCGCGGAGATTTACGATGCTGCGGGAAAGGTAGTTGTGCCCGGTCTGATCGATATGCACACGCATTTCCGCGAGCCCGGTCAGGAGGCAAAGGAGGATTTTTGCCTCGGCTCGCGCGCCGCAGCGGCAGGGGGATATACGACGATTGCGACGATGCCGAACACGCGCCCTGTCGTCGATACGGCGGCACTGGTGACGAGTTCGCAGAAGCGCGCCGAAGAGACGGCGGTCATGCACATCCGCATCATCGGTGCCGTGACGAAGAACCAGGAGGGCAAGGAGCTGGCAGAGCTCGGCGATATGGTTGAGGCGGGGAGCGGTCGCCTTCTCAGACGATGGTCACTTTTCGATCCCGTCGGCAAGTGTCTCCTCAGTGCATACGACTATCTTGCGCCGTTTGATAAGGCAATCATCAATCATGAGGAAGACACCTCTCGTAGAGGAGGGAGCCATGAATGAGGGGCATCGCAGTGCGATGCTCGGCATCAAGGGCGTCCGATTGTCGCCGAGGATATTGCCGTCGCGCGCGACATCATGCTCGCCGAGTATGCGGGTGCGCATGTCCACGTTGCTCACATCAGCTCGGCGCGTGCCGTCCAGCTGGTACGCGAGGCGAAGGCGCGCGGTGTGCACGTGACGACAGAGGTCACCCCGCATCATCTCACGATGACGGAGGACCGCGTCGATCCATCGGATAGCTCGACAAAGGTCAATCCGCCGCTGCGGACGGAAAAAGACACCGCGGCCATGCTGGCGGGTCTGCTTGACGGAACGATTGATATGGTCGTAACGGATCATTCACCGCACGCACGTGAGGAGAAGGATCGCGAGTACATCTATGCGCCGAGCGGCTTCCCCGCTTGAGACGGCACTCGGCGTGCTCATGACGGAGCTGGTCCACACGGGGAGGCTCCGCTCGAGACGCTGATCGAGCGCATGACCTGTGCGCCTGCGCGCGTCTTTCATCTCGATGCAGGGACGCTGCGCGAGGGGGCGCCGGCGGATGTGACGGTCATTGATCCGGATTGTGTCTGGACGGTGGACGAGAAAAGTTCTACACGCGGGGAAGTCACTCGCCGTTTGTCGGACGGGGAACTTCGAGGAAAGGCTGTGCTGACGGTCGTAGACGGGAAATATTGTGATGAAGGACGAGTCATAACAATATGAGAGGAAAACTGATTTTGGAGGACGGTTCGTCCCTATACGGGAGAGCTGCTGGACGGCAACGCAAAGACGGTAGGGGAGGTTGTCTTTACGACGACCATGACAGGGTATCAGGAAAAGTCTGACCGACCCTGTCGTTCTGCGGACAGATTCTCACGATGACCTACCCGCTGATTGGGAACTATGGCACGGCAGAGAATTTATGCAGTCCCGCCGCCCCTTTGTGCGCGGCTTTTGTCATCGGTGAGCTTTGCGATGCACCGAATAATTGGCAGTCTGAGAAGAGCTTTGATTGACTTTTCTTACGCAGAGCAAGGTTCCGTGCCTTTATAACGTAGACACGCGAGCGGTGACGCGACATATCCGCGCTGCGGGCTCGATGAAGGGCGTGATCGTCCCCGACGGCACGGAGCCGGATGAGATCGCTGCACTGCAGGCGGAGGAGCTGCCGCGCGATCTCGTGGCGATGGTTACAACGCCCGAAGTCTATGTCATGGAGACGGATCAGGAGGACGCGCGCGCATATTGCCGCGCTGGACTTCGGTGTCAAGCGCAGCATTTTGAGAAATATCAACCGCCTTGGTGCGAAGATCACGGTACTGCCTGCGTCACGAGTGCCGAGGAGGTGCTGCGCTGAATCTCGACGGCATCTTTCTGTCCAACGGACCAGGGAGACCGCAGGATGTGCCTGAGATCGTCGCGAGATTCAGAAGATGGCGGGAAAAGAAGCCGATCTTCGGCATCTGCCTCGGGCATCAGCTGCTGGCGCTCGCCTTTGGGCGCAAAGACCTATAAGATGAAGTTTGCCATCGCGGCGGCAATCAGCCCGTCAAGAATCTGCGGATGAACCGCGTGCATATCTCGGCGCAGAATCACGGCTATGCGGTTGATCCCGCCTCGCTCGAGGACGCCGCTCGTCATTACGCATACGAACGTCAACGATGATACGGTTGAGGGGCTGCGGCATACGTCGCTGCCGATCTTCTCGGTGCAGTACCATCCAGAGGCTGCGCCGGGCCCCGACGACAATATGTATCTCTTTGATGAGTTCTGGGCACTGATGAAGGGGAGTGAGAGGATGCCGCGTAAGGAAAATCTCAATAAAGTCATGCAGGATCGGCTCCGGCCCCATCATCATCGGACAGGCCGCAGAGTTTGACTATGCCGGCTCGCAGGCCTGTCGTGCATTGAAGGAAGACGGGTTAGAGGTCGTCCTCGTCAACAGCAACCCCTGCTACCATCATGACGGATACCAATATCGCCGATCGTGTTTACATCGAGCCGCTGACGGTGGGAATTCTGACGGAGATTAGTGCCAAGGAGAAGCCGGATGGCCTTCTCGCCACGCTCGGCGGACAGGCGGGACTGAACTCGCCGTTCAGCTTGCAGAGAAGGGGATCCTGGCGGAGTACGGTGTGGAGCTCGGTACGTCTCTCGATGCCATCGAGAAGGCGGAGGATCGCGAGCGCTTTAAGGAGACGATGGAGAAGCTCGGGTGAGCCGATCCCGGAGAGCCTGATTGTCGAGGATGTCCACGCTGCTGTGGACTTTGCCAACACGATCGGCTACCCTGTCATTGTCCGCCCCTGCTCATACCATGGGGCGGTAGGGCGGCGGCATTGCCGAGAATGAGGAAAGAGCTCGTCGCCATCGTCATTAAGGGCCTGAACTACTCCATGATCGGGCAGGTGCTCATCGAGCGCAGTGTCGCGGGATGGAAGGAGATCGAGTTCGAGGTCATTCGTGACGGAAACGATAACTGCATTACCGTCTGCAGTATGGAGAATTTTGACCCCTGTTGGTGTCCATACGGGAGACAGTATCGTTGTTGCGCCCGCACAGACGCTGACCGATCACGAGTATCAGATGCTGCGCAGTGCTAGTCTGCGGATCATCCGCGAGCTCGGCATTGAGGGCGGCTGCAACGCGCAGTACGCGCTCGATACGAAGAGCGATCAGTACTATGTTATCGAGGTGAACCCGCGTCAGCCGTTCCTCGGCGCTCGCGTCGAAGGCAACAGGCTACCCGATTGCCAAGGTGTCGTCGAAGATCGCCATCGGCTATACGCTGGATGAGATCGTCAACTCGGTCACGAAGAAGACGAAGGCCTGCTGAGCCTGCCATTGACTACTGCGTGGTGAAGTTCCCGCGTTGGCCGTTCGACAAGTTCGTCTACGCGATCATACGCTCGGCACGCAGATGAAGGCGACGGGCGAGGTCATGTCCATTGACCGCAGTTTTGAAGGGGCCATTCTCAAGGCGGCACGTTCCCTCGAGATCGGCGTGAACCGTCTCTATCTGGAACGCTTTGCCGACTGGGATGATGAACGACCTGGAAAAGCAGCTTGCCCTCATCAACGATGAGCGCATCTTCGTCATGGCGGAGGTGCTGCGCCGCGGCAAAGCTGTCCGTGGACGACATCTCGCGTATCACAAAGGTGGACAAGTGGTTCATCCATAAAGCTGAAGCATGATCGCCGATGTTGAGCGTCAGCTTGCAGGAGGAGCCGCTCACCGGAGCTTCTCGCCGCTGCAAGTGGGTCGGCCTCGCCGATGTTTCCATCGCCGAGATCACGCAGAAGACGCGCGATGAGATCCATGATGCGCCGCAGCAACAATATTCTGCCGTGCTATAAGATGGTGGATACCTGTGCCGCTGAGTTCGAGGCGATGACGCCGTACTACTACTCCACCTTCCGCGGGACGGAGGACGAGGTCGCCGTATCGAACAAGAAAAAGGTGATTGTGCTCGGCTCAGGGGCCGATCCGCATCGGTCAGGGCGTGGAGTTTGACTATTGCTCTGTGCATTCTGTATGGCGCTGCGCGAAATGGGCATCGAGGCCATCATCATCAACAACAATCCGGAGACGGTCAGCACGGACTTTGACATCTCTGACCGATCTCTACTTTTGAACCGCTGACGGTGGAAGATGTGCTGAACATCGCCGACAAGGAGAAGCCGGACGGCATCATTGTCCAGTTCGGCGGACAGACGGCCATCAACCTTGCGGCGGAGCTGGGAACGCGCCGGTCTGCACGTCTCATGGTACGTCCGTTGACGACATTGACCGCTCCGAGGATCGTGAGCGGTTCGATGAGGTGCTGACAGAGACAGATTTCACGCCCTGAGGGCATCAGCGTGACGAATCTCGATGACGCTGTCACGGGTGCGGCCGCATCGGCTATCCCGTCATGGTTCGCCCTCCCTAGCTGTGCTCGGCGGTCGTGCGATGGAGATCGTCTACATGAGGAAGAACTGCGCGACTATATGAGCCGTGCCGTCAAGGTGACACCGGATCATCGTGCTCGTGGATCGCGTATGCAGGGCACCGAGGTCGAGGTCGATGCGATCTCCGACGGTGTGGGATGTCGTGATTCCGGGCATCATGGAGCATATCGAGCGAGCCGGCGTTCACCGGGCGACAGTATCGCAGTCCCATCCGCGCAGACGCTGTCTCCGCGCGTGATCTACACGATCATCGACTATGCGAAGCGCCTTGCCGTCGCCCTGCATGTCAAAGGCTGCTCAACATCCAATTCGTCGTGGCGCATGACGAGGTGTTCATCATCGAGGTGAAATCCGCGTTCGAGCCGTACCGTTCCATTCCTTTCGAAGATTACGAACGTCAATATGGTTCACGTTGCGACACAGGTTGCGATGGGGCATACGCTGAAGGAACTCGGCTTCCACTCGCTTGTTCCGCCGCGTCCCCATGTCGCCGTCAAAGCGCCCGTGTTCTCCTTTGCCAAGATGACGGACGTCGATATCCTTGGCCCTGAGATGAAGTCTACAGGTGAGGTCATGGGCGTTGATCTATCACTATGCCCGTGCGCTCTACAAGGCGATTGTCGGATCAGGGCTTAACCTGTGCCGACCAAGGGCTGTCTGCTCTTTACGGTGGCGGATAAGGATAAGGATGAGCTCAAGCAGCTCGCGAAGGCATTCTCTGAGTTCGCGATTTTTCGAGATTGCGGCGACGGAGGGCACAGCGAAGGTCATTGCGTCGCTCGGCATCGACGTCGAGGTCGTCGGCAAGGTGCATGAGCGCAGCACGGACATCATCGAGATGATCAAGAGCGGGCGCATCAGCATGGTCATCAACACGCTGACGCAGGGAAAGCATTCGGCACGCGACGGCTTCAAGATTCGCCGCGCGACGGTCGAGCATGGGATTGCGTGTCTCACCTCGCTCGGTACGGCTTGGGGAGGTGCCCGTGTCCTTGAGTTTATGCAGAAGCGACGCCTTGTCTATGCGCTTGCACTGCAGGACTGCGTCGGCGGAGGGATGATCTTGCCTAAGGTATGTGAGGAGCCCGCGTTCTGCATCAGCGGAGTCCCGATGGCGGGGTCTATGATCTGACGCTTTCTGCTCCGACGATTGCCCGCAGTGCGCGGCCGGGCCAGTTCGTTGAGGTCGCTGTTCCGCATGGCGGAGCACTCTGCGGCGTCCGCTCGGCATCGCGGAGACCTCTGCAGAGGCGGGGAGATTCGCCTCATCTATCGCGTTGTCGGGCGTGGGACAGGAGCTCCTCGCTGCGGCGGACGCAGAGAGACGATCTCCGTACTCGGCCCTCTGGGGCATGGCTTTAACGTCACGCATCGACATCCGCTGCTTGTCGGAGGAGGGATGGGCGACGCCCTTCTCTTTTTCGCGGCGGCGCATGGCAGCTCCTCTGTGTTGATGGGCGGGCGGACGAGGGCGGAGCTCTTCTGGGAGGAGCTCTGTCCTTACCTTCCGCGCCGTTCACGCGACGACGGATGACGGTTCGTACGGGACGGAGGGGCTTTTGTGACAATGCTTTTGCCGGAGCTCCTGCAGGAGGGTGACTATGATGCTGTCGCCGTCTGCGGCCCGCCGATCATGATGGAGCGCGTCGTCTCAGATGGCGGCGTCTCTGGGCTGCCCTGTGAGGTGTCGTTGGAGCGCCGTGCATGGCGTGCGGCCTCGAGGCATCTTTCCTGTGCCGTGGATACGCGCAGCAGACGCCGCAAGGTCTGCGAGACGGCCCCGTGTTCTCTGCCGAGGAGGTGTACGGACATGTCTCATAGTGCCGGGGCACAGTATGACGCGCTGCTCCGCACCAATGTTGCAGGGCATCGCGGTGCGGTTTACGCCTGTGCTTGCGGCGTCCGGGACGTTCGGCTTTGGCGAGAGTTCGCGGATTTCGTCGATCTTGCGCGTCTCGGCGGTGTGATGGTCAAGGGGACGACGCTCCTCCCGCGGCGCGGGAATGATGGGGTGCGATCGCGGAGACCCCACAGGGGATGCTCAACTGCATCGGTCTCGAGACCAGGGGCAGACGTGTTCCTCCATGAGACACTGCCGCGCATCGCTGACTATGGTATGAACGTCAGTGTCAATATCTCAGGCAGCTCCGTGGAGGACTATGCAGCACTCGCCGCACGGCTGAATGTCGCGGGCGTCGCAGCGCTCGAGGTCAACATCTCCTGTCCGAACGTCCAGGGAGGGCGGGATTGTCTTTAGCACCGGATCCGCGTGCGGCGGCAGAGATCGTGCGTGCGGTCTGCGCGGAGCAGACATCCCGTCATCGCCAGCTGTCTCCGAACGTGACCAGTATCACGGAGATGGCCCTCGCTGTAGAAGATGCGGGCGCGGATGCTCATATCCCTCATCAATACGCTCATCGGGCATGCAGATTGATATACACCGCTGGCAGCCTGTTCTCGGCTAATCGGACGGGGGACTTTCCGGCCCTGCTGTAAAGCCGGTTGCCGTGCGCATGGTGTGGGAGGTGGCACATGCCGTCCGTGTTCCCGTGATCGGTATGGGCGGGATGCCCTCGTGGCCGGGATGCGGTGGAGTTCTTTCCGCGGGAGCATCTGCCGTCGCTGTCGGCTACGGCGAACTTTGCTGATCCCGAAATTACGATGAAAAATCTGTGACGGCCTTGGACAGTATCTGCACGATAAAAACCTATCGAATATACAAGAACTTGTTGGAAAAGCATGGTAATCGATGTAGCTTTTCCAATAATTTTTAGAAAAATTTGATCCAAAATCGTCGCTTTGTTCCTCATGAAATCGTTTCCTTCCGCATCACTACAAGGCGTAGGGGACGCACTGACACCTCTCCCCCAGATGTGGTATAATCTCCCCGTTGGTATGAGAGACCAAGACAATCGCGTCTGTGTTTCAGCAGATGAGAAAGTCCGAGCTCCATAGGGCGTGTGCTGGATAACGTCCAGCGAGGGTGACCTCAGGACAATACCATAGAAATTTTAAACCGCCGACATCGTCGGTAAGGGGTGAAAAGGTGCGGTAAGAGCGCACCAGCGGTCGAGTGACCGGCCGGCTTCGATAAACCCCATGGAGCAAGACCAAATAGGAAGGATTTCCGGCGATCCCGTCGGCCTTCAGAGCGTCGCTGAGATGCCTGGCAACAGGTGTCCCAGATAAATGATTGTCACCGCCTTTTTGGGGCGGAACAGAACTCGGCTTATTGGTTTCTCATGCCAATGATTGTGCACTTGTGGAAGGAAGTGTTTGCTTGCGAAAGAAAATCAAGATTCTTGCGTTATCTGCTATGCTTCTCTGCTCCGCATCAATCGCGAGCGCAGAGTCATTCCAGATCGGTGATCAGGGAACGGATGTTGCTGAGATTCAAGGGCAGCTCTCCAATTATGGATACGATGTCGCTGCGGACGGTGATTTCGGTCCGGCAACAGCGGAGCGCAGTCAAGGAGTTCCAAGCAGCACACGGCCTTGCTGTGGACGGTCTTGTGGGGACGTCAACCTGATGAGCTCTTCTCGGAAAGGCGATGCCGCAGGTCAGCCGCGGCTCCGAACTATTTCGTGCGCCGCATTGTTTCGGACTCCATGCAGTACCTCGGTGTGCTCGTATTCGTTCGGCGGAACGACACCGGCGAGGTTCGACTGCTCCGGCTTTGTCCGCTACGTCTTCGCTAACGCAGGGATTTATCTCCGCGTACGGCAGACGCGCAGTGTGAGGTCGGCTATCCCGTCTCGTCAGCAGAGATGGTTCCCGGCGATCTCGTCTTTTCTCCACGTATGACTATGGTCCGTCGCACGTCGGCATCTACCTCGGTGATGGCAGCTTCATCAATGCCTCGTCGAGCCGTGGGGTCGCGATTGATAATCTGTACGGCGGCTATTGGGGCGCATGCTATATCGGTGCACGTCGCGTGATGTGATGATGCAGAATCTGAGAGGGCTCCAGCCCTCTTTTTGATAGGAGCGGTATCGGATGGCGGATATTTTCTTACTCCCGCTCATCTTTCTGATGGTCTACTATATCTTTGGCGATGAGCTGTTTCGCGATAGTTAATGAAGAAGACGTTAAGGCCAGTTGCATTCTTTCCTAAATTTAGGTAAGATGAGGAGCGTGTAGAAGGTGGAAGATCGGTGGTATCTGGCGGCGCTTCTGCGCTGTCCACAGGTGGGCAGCGTTCGTATGCAGCGGCTGCAAAGCGTATGTCCTGCGGCAAAGCGATGTATGGTCGATGACCGCCGCGGAACTGCCGTGCGACAGGAGCCCTCACGGATGCTGCTGCAGACGCACTTGCACGGCACATCGGGATCTAACCTGCCGGAACGCATCGCGAGGACTGCCGACGCACTGATGTCGTCGATGGTGACGATGGAGGATGAATGTTATCCGCTCGTTCTGCGCGAGATCTTTGACCCGCCGCTCGTGCTCTACTATCGTGGCACGCTTCTGCCGACGCGCGCGATCGGCATCGTCGGTGCGCGAAATTCTCAGGCTATGGGGAGGCTGCTGCACTCGAGTTTGCGGAGCATCTGCGGCAGCGGGAGTCACTCGTCGTCAGCGGTGCGGCGCGCGGGATCGACACGCGTGCGCATCGCGGTGCACTGCGCGGCGGACGGACCGTTGCGGTTCTCGGCTGCGGCGGATGTGCCTATCCGCCCGAGAACCGCCGCCTGTTGACGGAGATCGCTCGCGGCGGGCGGGGCAGTCCTCTCTGAGTATGCCCCCGGACACAGCCGCTGCCCATGTTTCTTTCCCGTGCGTAACCGCATTATCAGCGGACTCTGCGGAGGGTGCTCGTCGTTGAGGCGGCACGGCGCAGCGGCTCTGATCACCGCTGAGATGGCACTCGCGAGGGACGTGAAGTCTATACGATTCCCGGCAGCATCTATTCGCCGCAGAGCGGCGGCTGCCATAACCCTCATCCGTGCAGGGCACGCCTGGTAGAATCTCCGCGTGAGAATTCTCGAAGAGTGCATCTGCCGCACCACGCTGGCGCTCTCGCCCGCTGCACAGCTGACGCCGGAAGGGCACACGTCTATCAGGTGCTCTCATCGATCATGCGCTGACGATGGACGAAATCATCGACAGTCTGCCCGTGAGCACGACAACGAGCTCTCGCCCTTCTCCCGCAGATGCAGCCAGAAGGGCGTTATCCCGAGAGAATGAAAGTACGCCTATCGGCGTGCCGAAAGGAACGACGGATTGGCGACGCAAGCATCTGCCCGCAAGGCGAAAGCCGGCACAGCGAAGAAAAAACGAAGACAGCGAAAAACGGCAGGAAAACCACAGATTCTGGTGATTGTGGAGTCTCCTGCAAAGGCAAAGACCATCGAGCGGCACCTCGGCAAACAGTATACCGTTCGTGCGTCGATGGGACATCTGCGCGATCTGCCGAAAAGTCAGTTCGGCATTGATGTGGAACATAACTTTGAGCCGAAATACATCAATGTGCGCGGCAAAGGGGACCTGATTCGTGCGCTCAAAAAGAGGCAAAAGATGCCGATAAAATCTATCTGGCAAGTGATCCTGACCGCGAGAAGCAATCGCTTGGCATTTGGCGCACATTCTCGGCGTTGACCCCGCGACGGACTGCATCGCATCGTCTTCCACGAGATCACGAAGCCTGCGATTGAGGAGGCAGTGCATCATCCGCGTCCCATTCTATGACGCAGGTCGATGCTCAGCAGGCACGACGGATGCTGGATCGCATCGTCGGCTGATCAGCTGTCACTGCTCCTCTGGCGCAAAGGTGCGCAAGGGGCTTTCTGCCGGACGTGTCCAGTCGGTCACAGTACGCCTGATCTGCGACCGTGAGCGCGAGATCGAGGCCTTTCAGTCCGAGGTACTACCGACAGTCGAGGCGAAGCTGAAAAAGGATAAAGCAGCCTTTATCGCCGAGGTGACACATGCACACGGCAGAAACTCGCCCTGCACAGCGAGGCAGAGACGAGGCACTGACGGATGATCTGGCACAGCGAAATTTTTCCGTGCAGGAGGTCAAGCGCAGTGAACGCAGAGGAAAGCTGCGCCGCCCTTTACGACCAGTTCTCTCGCAGCAGGATGCGGCGCGTAAGCTGATTTACGTCGGGACGCACGATGATGATCGCTAGCAGCTCTATGAGGGCGTTGTCCTGGGGCGTCACGGTGCGACCGGTCTCATCACCTATATGCCACCGACTCGACGCGCATTTCAAATCTTGCCGTGGATGAGGGCACGCAGTTTTTCTCAGTGAGGAGTACGGGAAGGAGTATGTTCCGTCTCGTCCCAATGTCTCGCGATGGGGAAGAAGGCACAGGATGCGCACGAGGCAATCCGTCCGACGAGTATCCTGCGCACGCCCGCAGAGGTGGAGAACTATCTGAATCGCGATCAGCTCCGCCTCTATACGCTCATCTGGCAGCGGTTTGCCGCCAGTCGAGATGTCTGCCGCCGTCTACGACACCATCGCAGCTGGGATTGCGGCAGGGGACTATCGCCTCCGCGCGCATGGATCAAAGTTGAGTTCAAGGGATATACCGCTGTCTACGTTGGGGCGGAAACAGCAAAGAAGGAGAAGGACACGCTCCTGCCGGACCTCGTGGACGGTGATCCCCGACGCTGGGGGCGTTGAATCCAGAGCAGCACTAGCGAGCCGCCGCCGCGTTACAACGACGCGTCGATTGTCAAAGACCCTCGAGGAACTGGGGGATCGGGCGTCCGAGCACGTACGCGCCCATCATCGAGACCATCCAGAAAGCGCGGCTACGTGGAGCGGCGGGAAAAGCAGTTCCGCCCGACGGAGCTGAGGCTTCATCGTCACGGATATGCTCGAGGAGCATTTCAAGAACATTGTCGATGTCGGTTTACGGCGAATCTGGAGGGAGAACTGGACGGCGTCGCCGACGGGTCGCTCGACAAGAATGAGGCTGCTCGGCAGCTTTACAAACCATTTGAACAGACGCTGAAAAGGCGGAGGATGCCATCGGTGCGGTGGAACTCCCCGAGGAGGTCACCGATATCCCCTGCGATAAGTGCGGCCGCGCGATGGTCGTCAAACAGGGGCGTTTTGGCAAGTTCCTCGCCTGTCCAGCTTCCCCGAGTGCCGTAACGCAAAGCCGCTCCTGCGCGATACGGGCGTCGCATGTCCCAAGTGCGGCGGGCGGATCGTCGAGCGAAAAGAGCCGACGCGGGCGCGCGTTCTTCGGCTGTGACCGCTATCCCGAATGACTATACGACGTGGGATCAGCCCCAGAAGGAGATCCCTGCAAGACCTGCGGCGCCTTTATGCAGGCATCGCTACCGTGCGGGCGTGCCATCCTCTACTGCAGCAACGAGGCGTGCCCATCTCGTATCGGCAGCCCCATCGAAAAGGAACTGGCGCGCCAGAAGAAGCGTGCACAGGAAGCCCCTGAAAAGACGAAGGAGACTGATGCTCGCGGAAAAAGAGCCGGCAACGAAACGAAAGACAAGTGCGCGTAAGGGGACACGCTCGTGAGCGGCGCACGCATCATCGGTGCCGGGCTTGCCGGTGCCGAGGCAGCATGGCGAGGCGGCTGAAGCAGGAATTGCCGTGGAGCTTTTTGAGATGCGTCCGCTGCGCCGCTCGCCGGCACACAAGACGGATGACGCTTTCGCGGAACTCGTCTGCAGCAACTCCTGCGGGCGGCGGGACTGATGAATGCCGTCGGCGTGCTCGAAAGAGGAGATGCGCCGCGATGAACTCCATCATCATGCAGGCGGCAGATCATCAGACTGTTCCTGCCGGCGGCGCACTGGCGGTGGATCGCGAGGCGTTCAGCGCCTGTGACGGAGCGCATTACGCAGCATCCACTGATCCATGTGCATCACGAGGAGATCACGGAGCTGCCTCCACGGATGACAGCGTTCTCATCATCGCCTCCGGACCGCTGACGGATGGGGCGGCTTGCGGAGAGCGATACGTCGCTCTGCTCGGCGACGATGGGCTGTATTTCTATGATGCGGCGGCACCAGCTCGTCAGCTTCTCCAGCATTGATATGAGATGTGGCATACCGCGCCTCGCGCTATGGGAAGGGTGAGCCCGCCTACATCAACGCTGCCCCATGAACGAAGCGGGTACGACGCCTTCTGGCGAGGCGCTGACGACGGCGGAGGCGGCAGAGACACATGATTTTTGAAAAGCGATTTTCTTCGAGGGCTGCATGCCGGTCGAGGGTCATGGCATCGCGCGGGCGCGATGCACCCCTCTACGGTCCGCTGAAGCCCGTCGGCCTTGAGCATCCATGACGGGGGCGTCCATACGCTGTGGTGCAGCTACGACGAGGACAACGCAGCGGGATCGATCTACACATCGTCGGATTCCAGACCCATCTCAAGTGGCCGGAGCAGCGGCGTGTTTTTCAGATGATTCCGCGGCTAGCGGCGGAGTTCCTCCGCTACGGTGTGATGCACCGCAACAGCTTATCAGCGCACCGCGGCATCTGCGTCCGACGTTCCAGTACACGGGAGATGAACGCCTACTGTTCGCGGGGCAGATGACCGGTGTGAGAGGGCTATGTCGAGTCCGCCGCATCGGGGGCTTGTCGCAGGGAAAAATGCCGCGCGGCTGGTACGGGGAATCACCCTGTCGTATTTCCCGCCAGTACCTGCCGGTGCACTCGCACACTATATCACGACCTGTGATCCAGAACACTTTTCAGTCCCATGAACATCAACTCGGGCTGCTGCCGCCGCTCGCGGGACTTTGCCGCGCCGCACGCGTAAAGCCGGAGAGAGATGCTGGCAGAGCGTGCATTGAGGACTTGGAGCATTTTCTGGAAGGAGAGCATCGACATTTCATGCAACAACCATTGTGGCGGTTAAAAAGGATGGAAGGTTGCCATCGCGGGCGACGGTCAGGTGACCTTCGGCGAGCGTGCGATCATGAAGGCGAACGCGCGCAAGGTGCGGCGGCTCTATCATGGAAAAATCCTTGCAGGATTCGCGGGCTCAGTCGCGAGACGCGTTTACTCTTTTGAAAAATTTGAGGGTCAAGCTGAGTCGTACGGCGCGCAATCTCAACGCGCTGCCGTGGAGCTGGCGAAGACTGCGCACGGACAAGGTGCTGCGTAAACTGGAGGCACTCCTCCTCGTTGCGGATCAGGACAGCATCCTGCATGATCTCCGGCAACGGCGAGGTCGATGAGCCGGATGGTGACTGCACGGCGATTGGTTCGGCGGGTTCTTTGCCCTCGCGGCGGCACGTGCGCTCGGGCGCATTCGGCGCTGGATGCACCCGCAATAGCAAAGGAGTCTCTCCGATCGCTGCGGATATCTGCGTCTATACGAATCATCACGCATCACGGTGGAGGTACTGGAATCATGAGTCAGATCGAGTCAACGAACAGACACCGCGCGGGATCGTCGCCGAGCTCGACAAGTATGTGTCGGTCAGCACGAGGCGAAGCGCTCGGTCGCGATCGCTCTGCGCAATCGCTGGCGGAGCCGTCAGCTCGATGCGGATATGCGCGAGGACATCATTCGAAAAACATCCTCATGATCGGCTCGACCGGCGTCGGCAAGACGGAGATTGCCCGCCGTCTGGCGCGCCTCGTGCGTGCGCCCTTTCTGAAGGTGGAGGCGACCAAGTTCACCGGAGGTCGGTTACGTCGGACGCGACAGTGGAGTCCATCGTGCGCGATCTCGTCGAGACCTCTGTGCGGATGGTGCGTCAGCAGAGATTGAGGAAGTGGAGGACAAGGCAAAGGAATGCAGAGGAGCGTCTCATTGATGTCTGTTCCGCCGCCGAAGAAAGTCGACAAATCCGCAGCGTAGCCTAGTTCTCCTCACAGGAGGATGAGCCGGAGGAAAAGGAAGAGCCGCCGAAGTATCAGGCGGGACGTGAGTGGATGCGCAAGCGGTTGCGCTCAGTGAGCTCGAAAAATGATGTCATCGAAGTCGAGGTGGAGGAATCCAGCGCCCGATGGGCAATATGTTTGCTCGGTTCCTCCTGGAGGGATGAGCGACAACCTCCAGTCCACGATCGGGAAACTCCTGTGCGAAAAACCGTCACAAGCGCAAGGTGACGAGTCGCACAGGCGCGCAAGATCTTCGCGGCCGAGGAGGCGGACAAACTCGTCGATATGGATGTTGTCGCCGAGGAGGCGGTGCGCGCTTGACCGAGTACGGCGGCATCGTCTTCCTCGATGAGATTGACAAGGTCGCCGTGAGTAATGGACGCAGTGCGGGCGCTGACATCTCGCGTGAGGGGCGTTCAGCGCGACATCCTGCCGATTGTAGAGGGCTCTACGGTTGTTACGAAGTATGGCCCTGTCAAGACCGATCATGTGCTCTTCATCGCGGCGAGGCATTCCATGCGGCGAAGCCGTCGGACCTCATTCCCGAGCTGCAGGGGCGTTTTCCGATTCGCGTCGAGCTGAAGTCGCTCGTCAAGGAGGACTTCGAGCGCATCCTCACCGAGCCGCGCAACGCGCTCATCAAGCAGTACAGCGCGCTGCTCGGCGTGGAGGGCGTCTTCTGCGTTTTGCAGATGATGCCATCAACCGCCTTGCGCAGCTGGCGGAGACCGTCAATGAGACAGACGGAGGACATCGGCGCACGACGCCTCTACACGCTGCTTGAAAAACTCTTGAGGAGCTTTCCTTTGAGGCGCCCTGATCTCACGGAGAAGGAGGTCGTCATCGACGCGGCGTATGTTGACCGTTGTCTCGCAGACATCGCCGGCGACCACGATGTATCGCGCTTTATTTCTCTGATGACAGGGAAGCACGGATAAACGCAGCCACGCCATCACGATTGACGGACTTCACTTTATCCGTACTTCCGATAAGAACGGTTTGGATGAGTCCAAGCCGTTTTTCTATTGCCTAGTGTGCATTTTATGAGATAATTCAGAGTGAAAGAATCTGCGGGCAGGAGGTGCGGCTATGCGGGACAGAACAGGGGTTTCTTTGCACGGGCGGCATATCAGCCGCTCGCGGAGCGCGTTCGTCCACGCACGCTTGACGACTTTGTCGGGCGAGGAGCATCTCCTGGGGCAGGGGAAGATACTGCGCCGCCTCATCGGTGAGAGTGACCGCATCACTCAATGATTTTCTGGGGACCACCCGGCGTCGGCAAGACGACGCTGGCGCAGACTCGTCGCTGCGCGTACGAAGGCGGAGTTCATCACGTTCTCTGCCGTGACGAGCGGACTGCGAGATCCGCACAGTGATGCAGGAGCGGATCGGCGCCGTATGTACGGAGAGCGCATCGTCGTCTTTGTCGATGAGATCCATCGCTTTAACAAGGCGCAGCAGGATGCGTTTCTGCCGTTTGTGGAGAAGCAAGCATCGTCCTCATCGGGCGACGACGGAAAATCCCTCCTGAGATCAACAACGCTCTGCTCTCGCGCTGCCGTGTCTTTGTCCTGCAGGCTGACGGAGGCCGACATCGAACGCCTCCTCCGACATGCGATCGCAACGGACAGAGTTATCGCAGATGCACATCCATCTGTCCGATGATGGGATCACTGCCGTCGCCGCCTCGCTAACGGTGACGCCGCAGTGCACCTCGACACTCGAGATGCTCGTCCTCAATGCGGATGAGCGGGATGGCGGAGCTGTACGTCACGGAGGAGAATCTCGCGCAGTGCATCATGCGAAAAATCCCTGCTCTATGACAAGAACGGTGAGGAACACTCATATCTCATCTCGGCACTTCACAAGTCCATGCGTAATTCAGACCCGGATGCGGCAGTTTATTGGCTCGCGCGGATGCTGGAGTCGGGGAGGATCCGCTCTATGGCACGCCGTGTGACGCGTTTTGCTGCGGAGGATGTCGGACTTGCCGATCCACGTGCACCGGAGCTGCCGTCGCCGCCTATCAGGCGTGTCACTACATCGGGTATCCAGAGTGTAACGTCCATCTGACGCAGGCTGTCGTCTATCTTTCGCTCGCACCGAAATCGAACGCCATGGAGACGCATATCTTGCGGCGGCTGCCGATGCCCGCACGATGCTCGCCGAGCCTGTGCCGCTGGTGATACGGAATGCACCGACGCGGCTGATGAAGGATCTGGATTATGGCAAGGGCTATCAGTATGCACATGATGCAGAGGAGCATATCACCAATATGCAGTGCCTCGGACGCGTTGGTGGGGCGTGCGTACTATCAGCCGACAGATCAGGGGATGGAGGTCGTTTTCGGGAACGGCTGGAGTGGATCATAGGCGTGGAAGGCAGAGCATGCCCCCAAGAAGAATAATGGATAAATATGTATGACGAGGAAGGAGCTCTGCGTTGGATGGGAAGCTGAAACGGCGGGTTTAACAACCCTGACGAAGGCGCTGAGTTTCAATATTTATGACATTTGCTATGCGAAAGTCGGCACGTGAGCAGCGGGACCACATCAAGTACATTGATGAGCAGTACAACCCGATCGTCTCACGAAGATCCTTTTCGCAGGTGACCGATATGATCGGTGCGCGGATCCTGAATATTGCAAAGCAGGACTACGAGCCGCAGGGGCTAGTGTGACGATGCTTATCGCCGAGGAGGCAGCGGTCATCTCGGGAAGCAAAGCCCATCAACGGAACAGCGCTGACGGGGGAGACGATGCTTGCCCATCTGGACAAGAGCCACGTTACCGTACATACTGTCCTGAGTTTCATCCCGATACGAGCATTGCGACCTTTCGCGTGGATATCGACGTCGCGACCTGCGGAGAGATTACGCCGCTGCGAGACGCTGGACTATCTCATCAGTCGTTCGACTCGACATCATCACGATGGATTATCGCGTACGCGGCTTTACGCGCGATCTGCAGGGCCGCAAGCTGTTTATGGACAGCAAGATGACCTCCATCCAGGAGTTTATCAAACAGGAGACGCTGGATGAGTACGATGCTGTGGACATCAATCTCATCAGGCAAGCCTCTTCCATACGCGGATGCTAATCGACGAGCCGCAGCTCCAAAACCACCTCTTCAATACGGATGTCGATGAGATCCCGCCCAAGACACGCCTTCTAGTGGTACGAGTCTGCGCCGCGAGATGATCGAGATCTTCAGCGGGAGGAATGTACCAGGAGATGATCGGATGCCGCTCTATAAAAAAATCACTTTTGATTCTCCTGGCACCGCTCGGTGCAGTCCTGATCGGTGCGACCTACGGCTACTATCGAGAGCAGGATTCCATCGCGCTCGACGCGGCGACGACTGAGCACGTCGAGCCCCTGCGCAAGGTTACCGTCTATGTCTCGGGTGAGGTAAAGAAGCCCGGGCTGGTCACGCTGGATGAGGACAAACGCGTCGCTGATGCGGTGAATGCTGCCGGCGTGTGATCGAGACAGCAGACGTTGACCACATCAATATGGCGGCACATCTTGAGGACGGAATGCAGGTTCGCGTGCCCATGCGTCTGCGCGACGCAGGAGAAAAGGGAGCGGCGGCATCTCCCGGCAGGCAGGCAGACGGAAAGATCAATCTCAACACGGCAACCGAGAAGGAACTACAGGAACTGCCCGGCATCGGTCCCGCCATGTCTGCGCGTATCGTGGGTACCGTAGAGCAATGGAGCATTTCAGCATCGACGATATCAAGAAGGTGCGTGGCGTGGCGCGTCACTTTGAAAAACTGAAAGACCGTGTGACGCTATGAAAACGGGACAATATCCGCTGCGTTTCCTCATGGGGCTGTTTGCGGTGTTTTGTCTCGGCATTGTCTGTGGTGCCTGCAGTGGTATTTCTCTTTCCGTGCATCGTATCTCATCTTATCATCGCTATACTGATTCTTTTTCAGCCTCCGTTATTCTCGTTCTGAAACAGCACGAACGAACACGGATAGCGTTTGTGGGGCTTTTTCGTTGCGGGGATGTTTCGATTTTGCGGGGGCGTATGAGCTGTCGGCACAGGATGTATCTCGTGCGGCAGGAGAGGAGACTGCTGTTTCTGGGATCATCACGAGATGCCGCGTCACGGGCGTCACGGACGGGTCGTGGCAGATTCAGTTATCTCGCAGCAGTATACGCTCTGGGGCAAGGCGATGCAGAGCGTGCCGGAGTGGACATCTGCTCCTCTGTGAACGCATGGAGGAGGATACGTCGCCGCATGTGGGGCGCGATTGGAGACAGAATCAGCGGCAGAGGGAAGATTCGTCGCCCCCATGGGTATCAAAAATCCTGGACAGATAGACACGGCGCTCCTCCTTCGCACGCAGGGGATCACGGCCTCTCTTTTCGGCACGGCGGGGCAGTGTATCCATCGAGTCCTGTGATGATATCTCTAGGGCAGGGAACAGTGCAGCGCGCGCACGAGATTCGCGCACTATCGCGAGCACATGCGTGCGGTCATGCCGCATACAGATGCGGCGGCAATCTTTGCGATGCTGTTCGGCGGCTATGAGGAATCGACCCGCCCTGTTGGAAGCGCATGCAACAACGGGATCGTTCACTTCTGTCCGTGTCCGGTCTCATATCAGTCTGATTGCCGCCGTGGTGCGTGGTGCTGGATCCTGCGTCTGCCGCGGAGGCTCAGTGCCGCCGCTGTACTTTCTGCGATCTGTGCGTTTGCTGGCGGGCATGGTACCGCCTGCCGTACGCTCCGGCATCATGGGCGGGCCGCCTTTATCGGTCTGGTGCTCGGACGCGAGCGCGACGCGAAGTATCTGCTCCTTCTGACAGACGCTGATGCTTATGGTGTCGCCGTTGTCTCTTTCACATCAGTTTTCAGCTGTCTTTTTGGCGACGGCGGGCTTCTTCTCGCCCCCTGTTCTCGCCGCGAAGATGCATCGTCTGCCGCGCCTCGTCTCTATGGCATTTTTCCATTACGATTGCCGCGCAGCTCATGGTGCTTCCCGTACTGGCATGGTATTTCAATCAGGTGTCGATCTCGCGCTCGCCAATCTCATCGTTGTGCCCATCGTTGAACTCATCATCATCATGGGACTCTTTGCCGGTATTGTCACCTATCTCCTGCCGCTCTTCGGAGGCATCCTCTTTGCTCGCTGACAGCGTCCCGCTCGACATATCGTTTGGTTGACACGTGCCCTAGCAGCTCTTCCCCTGTCCAAGATATGGCTGCCATCGATGGGGCCTTTCCCATCGGTCTGCTATTATGCGGTGATCCTGATGCTCTGTGCGCCGCCAGGATGCACTGGGAAGATCCTATCGCGTCTCTTGGCATATCACATTGTCGCTGTGCTGAGTCTCGCCCTCCTTGTTGGTGTATGTGCATGGCGGATGGCCATGCCGCGCGAGATGGCCGTACACTTCATCGATGTGGGGCAGGGGATTGTGCCCTCGTTGTGACGCGCCGCACGGACATGCGATGCTCTTTGATACGGGCGGTACGCGGACGGTGCGTTTGATGTTGGCGCACGCGTCGATGTTCCCTCATCTTCTCCACTACGGTGTGCGCGAGGTGGACTACATCTTTCTCTCGCATGCCCACGAGGACCATGCACGGCGAGCGCGGGGCGATTCTCTCCCGTCTGCCCGTAAAACACGTCTATACGGCGGATGAGGGACGCCATGCCTACGCCATGAGCATGCGCCTCGGTGATGCAAATCCTCTGCTGTCGAAACTCAGCCGAGCGAGGCGGGGAGACATTTGTTTTGGATGGTGTTACCGTGGAGGTGCTCTATGCGCCAGCACGTGATCCATCGGACAATGCGACGGGCAACGAGGTGTCGAACGTCTACCGTATCCGCTACGGCGATGCGTCCTTCCTATTTACGGGCGATCTCGTTCGAGAGCATGACAGAAGATGCTGAGGGCGGGCACGGACGCCTCTGCAACCGTTCTCAAAAATCCCGCATCATGGCTCGCATACATCCAGTTCAGAGGAATTTATCCGTGCCGTTCATCCCATGTATGCCGTCTACTGTGTCGGTGCAGGGAACAGTTTCGGACATCCGCATGCCGACGTGGTGGAGCGCTATGATCGGATGGACATAAAAACGCTCCGAACGGATGAGGACGGCGCGATTGTCTTTCATACCGACGGGCATCATCTTTCGGTGGAAACCTTTGCCGAGGGGCGACTGATACGTGAAATGAACGAAAAGTAGCATCCTATAGTTTCCTCTTTCTCTCTCTCATGGGCTTTTGCTTTGGATTACCACAGCACTGGAAACGTACTTCGCAGGACATCCGAGTGAGACTTGACGCATTCACAGAATGGCTGATAGAATAAACTATAGTTGAGGACAGAATTCACGTAGAGACAATATCCGCACTGTCACATGGCATCCTGCCAGCCAAATGAGCGGGATGGATGTGTCAGTTTCTTGGGAGAAGAAAACATGGCAAGCTGGAGCGGAATCCGAAAGAAAACTCGAAAAGGACTATCTGGCGCTGAGCCTCAGAGGGCATATTCAGTACTATGTGACATCGTATAGCAGGAGCCCGGATCACGAGGGACGTGCCGCTATACGATACAATGGAAAAAGAAATCATCAAGGGCTGTTACTACAATAATTGACTGAAAGCAACTCGTTTTTCCACAAGACGAGACTTACGCATGAAAACAGAATTTGCGTTCATGGATGACACTCGCCTTTACGGTTGGGCGTGTTCGATCAACGATCATTCTATCGCGCCTTTACGGAATTTGAGCAGCAATGTATCGAAGCGAGCCTCAAGAGCGAAAAACTTGCTCGTACGCATATTCGCCGTGATCGGATCGTGTTGAGAAAAGGAGGCTGCTTGCGATGAAAGAATCCATCACAGAAGAGCCAGCAGTGTTTCAGGAGTTTTATGCCATTCGTGCGAAGGCAGAAGAATTGGAGTAGAGAGAATAAATCCATTTTTGTGCATGTATCTTCGCGTGGCATATTTCAAAGCGGACAGGATGAAAAATATGATGCAAACGACAACGTAATCGACATTCCAAGTCTCCAGTGGTACCCGGGGCGAATCTGGAAATAGGAAGTAGACCCTTGAATTTCAAGGGATTACGATTTTCCCGTCTCCCATTCAAGCAAAATGTCTCCGTTCGTCTCCCAAACTTCAAAGGGAGACAAATGGGAGACATATATTTTACAGCACATTCTTCACCTTGTCGGAGATGATCTGTCGGGCACCTCCTGCATCTCGGGGCGGTTCTCGATGTAGCGGAGTGTCGTATCATAGTCGGAGTGCCCGGCACGCGCCATGATGTCGTTAGGCGCTGCCTGTGATTCGCCGAGCATGGTGAGATTCGTGTGCCGCATGCGGTGAAAATCGAAATCACTGAACACCGAGCTCGCGGATCGCTTGCACTGATACCCAAGGTCGTCGGCTTGATGTACTTCCCGTTCGGCTGCGTGCAGATAATATCGATGCGCGGACCCGGGCAGGATAACCTTTTTCGAGGGAGACAATCTTTCGGATATCACGCTCCTGGTAATCCTTCGCCGGGACGATGTAGTTGTAAAAATAATCTTCCCCCATAATAGAGTTCATTCTTTGCCTGCTGTCGCTTCCAACGCTGCAGGGAGGGGAAGAATGACCTGCGCATCGAAGGAAAGCGTCCGACGGCTGCTGTCAGTCTTGAGATCGCAGACATAGTGCAGGCCGACCTTTCCGCGCATGGCAAGCCGCTGTATCTGCTGCGTGATGAAAGCCTCATGCGCTGCATATCGCAGTTATCCCATGAGAGACAGAGTGCCTCGCCGATGCGCGTGCCGAAATAGAGACCAATGACAAGCGGCATGTGGAATGTCGAGCCGAACGGATGCCGCTGAAAGATCAATGCAAGCTCATTGTCCTCGATGCGCCGACGCGACTGCCGATGACTGAGCAGGGGCAAACTCGACCCGGCACCTTGATAAGGCGTGCCGGATTCTCCCGCAGCAGCTCCATCGGATAGATCGCATAGTCGAGTGCCGTGGAGATATTGCTGAGGATCCGCGCAACAGTCTCATAGGCATAGCCGTCTTTGCGCTTCTGCTGAACAGAACCGGTCAATGATGGCGGGGAGAGGGAGGATAAACGATACTCACCAAGCGCGGGTTTTATGTGCAGACAGATGTTCTTCTCCCGTAGCTCCAATGTGTTGTTTCGCGCATAGAGCCGCGTGCGCTCATACCAAATATCAAGGTAGTCGGCAAAACTGATACTGGCATCGTTCTTCTTTGCACCGCCGCCGATGTAGGCGCTATATGCCTCAACTCCGGCCATGAGTGCATCCTGCTCCAGCATATCCGCCGCCTTCGCCTCGGCGGCGTTTGCCGTCAACTTTGCCTTCTCAAAGTAGTACGCCCGCGGCGACCCGCGCTGTTTTACGCGGACGTGATCGAGTGGGTTATTTGATTTTTGACATAATAAAAGCCTCCCTTGAAAAGTGGAGCTAATCCCATATAATAGAACATGGTGTAGATGTGATTAGCCTCACATTTATTCTTTGCCGTCCGAGGTGGTGCTCCGGACGGTTTTTATTATTGTTTAAAAATTGAAATCCTCGTCTGACAATCCTGGAGCGATAGATAGGTAGAATGGGTAAATAATGAAATTTCTTGTCTTCAGGAGCGTTTTTCAACTTGGGTGAGTATGTCTTTTAGGCGCTCTTTTTATTGCGGGGGTCTTAGCTAGTTGTTTACAAACCATAATTGTTTCATTGATTATTGGACATCATTATCCTCCTCATCAGTAATTGTGATTCCGTATTTCAACATATAAAGGACTCTAACGCCCTGCCTCAAATGGAAGAAGTAGCTTCGAGCGCTGGGAGGCCATCCACTGTATACCAGCCATTTTTACGATATCCTTAATCTCTGGGTAATAAGTGTTCTGTTCTTTGATAGCGTCTTCATACTCAGCTTTCTTAAACGCCTCATACGCACGTGCATCGCCGTGAAAAACTTCAGGAATATATTCGCTGTAAAGATCATACTTAATCCCAAAAATCAAGGGCGTAATACCAAAAGCTTCGCAGATCTTACTAAAGAGGAAAGCGCTTATTTCTCATCTCCGGATTCGTATTTTAAAAATCCAGAGCTCCGGAATACCAGTTTCTTTTTGCAAGATCTTGCAGTTGATAGACCTTGCTCCTCTCGCTCATTTTCAGATGAACTTACTGACATCAACATCCATTGTGTCGTTTCCAACTAAATAGTCCAAAGTACAGCCCAAAGTATCTGCGATGCTTTGGGCTTTTTGATATATCCAGTTTTGTGGTTTTTCCATTAAGGAAATCTGTAAGCGCAGATGAAGACATGTTTATTTTGGCAGCAGACTGTTATAGCCCTTTATGGCCATTGCTATATTAACTGCTTCGTGTATTTGAATCATGGTGGCTCGCTCCTTTTTCTTAAAGTATATCACATTTTACGGAAAATCGTAAATATTTTATTCTTTATTTTTCGAATCACCGTAAATATCATATAATCGGGTTGACAATTCCTGAAAACAGGAATATTATGTATATCGGTTCGAAAAAAACAGGAATATGTGTGGATACCTGAGCCGAAGATAAAAAGTGATAGGGGGTGAAAATCAATGTTCTGAACCCAAAAAGCTGAGATGGCACGGTACGGCCTCAGTTGTGCGCAAATCGCTGCGTCTATCGGTCGTAGTATAAGCGGAATGGATAATAGACTTCGCGGTAAAGCGACTCTATCTATCAGCGAAGCTATCATCATCCACGATAAGTTCTTCCCTAATATGAGCTATGATTGTTGTTCGCCGGCGAACCAGTTGATACCAAGGACTCAAATATGAAAGGAAACAAGCATTGAATCAACTTGAAAAATCGAGTACGGAGATGATCTCGTACTCACGACGGAGCAGCTTGCGAGGCGTACGAATGCGATGCAGAGCAGATTCGCAAGAACTACTCAAACAACAAAAGACCGTTTCGTAGAGGGAAGCACTTTTTCAAGCTCGAAGCGATGCAGCTTGCCGAGTTCAAGGAGTCGGTGGGGTCAGGAAAAATATTCACTACCCTCAAATTCACCTCGGTTCTCATGCTCTGGACAAAGAGGGCGCATCCCGTCACAGCAAGATGCTCGGCACCGATCGGGCGTGGGAGATGTACGACGTACTCGAGGAAAACTACTTCAACCGATACCCGCAGCCGCAGAGCCTCGAGGAGCAGATGGCGCAGGGACTCTTGGCAGCGAAGATGATGCTTGACCAGACAAGGCTTGAGCTCACGCAGGTAAAGCAGATCGTCAATGAACTGCAGCCAAAGGCGACCTACTACGACCTCGTTCTGCAGAACAAGTCGACGCTCTCCGTCACAAAAGATCGCCAAGGACTACGGAAAGTCAGCAAAGTGGCTGAATGCCAAACTGCACGAGTACGGTATTCGAGTACAAGCAGGGCGATCAGTGGATTTCTATATCAGGAATACGCACAGCTCGGTTACACGCAGAGCTCAACTCATGTGATCGATGACGAACACAGCCGCATTAGTACGAAGTGGACGCAGAAGGGACGCCTGTTCATCTACGATACTCTGAAGTCGCATGACATCTTGCCGCTCATCGACCAGGAGGCTGCCAATGCGTAACCGTAATCAACACCCGCGCTGTCATGCCCGCACCGTCGCTGAGATCGTACAGGACATCGGATCACGGCAACAGCGCTCCGTGAAATCTTTGGCATTGAGCGTCATGTCGCAATCAACAGGCGGTCTGCTTCGCAGAGGAGGCCTACGGACTTGAGATGTCAGCAATCAAGCCGGTTGTCTATGGATCCGTGAAAGGAGCCAAGCACATGGAAAAGTCACGTTTTGAAGTCTTCCTGTCCTGCTATTTGACAGATGCGCAGGTTGGGCTTTTGAAGGAATCTTTGCTTGCAGGTCGGCGGATTTACTTCTACGGAGAGGAGGGGACAGGGAAGTCGAAGCTGTGCAGCATTCTCCGTCATAACGGGTTCTGATGGAGTATTTGAGCCAGGCTCAGTCGTGGCAGGTGATCCGATGATCCAATCGGTCCATTTACTCTCCCGAAGAATCCGCGGGGTTGTCCTTCTGGAAATTCTACGGATTGAAAAGCACCTCGATCTGACCGAGGTGCTTGAGTTCAACCGCAGCGATATTATCGCATGGCTCACGGCTTGAGGACGTTCGGGACGCGTGCATTGAAGTACCAGTTTGGCTTTGATTCATCGGTGCGCTTCCTTTTGAAACCGGCGGCAACCATCGCCTCAGAGAAGCATTCACTGGTGACGTGCTGATCTGGGGAATCTTGAGTAGTCACGAAATGCTGTTTCAGTCCATACGCCGAGTGCCGGCGATTATACTCGGACTGTACTCTGAAGTTGAGGGCAATGTAGTCAAGAAGTGCGTCCTGCATATCGGTTGGCAGATCAGCAAAATGGTCAACATTTGGCATAACGTCATCTCCCTCTGTGCTCAGTATAGCATATCAGTGGGAGAAGAAGAAAAGGTGATTCGTGTGATTGACAATAAATTTTCTGCGATTCTCGGCAGCGAGGCTTATTAAGATCAGCAAAGTGGCGCGGGACACGAGTTTCCCGCACCACGCTCTACGCAACATCTACTACAAGCGTAGCACCTATATAACGTTCGCCGTGCTCAACAAACTCTGTGAGTATCTCGGGTGTGGTGTTGATGATCTGTTCCCATATGTCGCCAATATTGACAGACCGCGAGAGGAGGGATGCCGCAGCAGTGATTCGTCGGACGGTCAAGAATGATGTGAGGCTAAACAACATGAACGGAGGTGCAATGATGGACAGTGCAGCGATGGAGTCCATCATCGCCAGTGCGATCGAGCGCGCAAGCAGGTCGGTCGCGGTCGTGCGAGTGTCAAACACCAGACGAACTCCTGACGGTGGTCGAGGTTGCCGCGGTGCTCGGCGTCGGCAAGAACTATGCGAATATGCTGGTGCGGTCCGGCATTATCCGGGGCATCAAGCTGAATGGGATGAAGGTGCGCCGGCGTGAGCTGGAGCGCTGGATGAGCTGCCATGGACGGGATGGATTTGGAGGATCCTCGAATCCCGTCCCGATCGAGAAAGGAGGCAGTCGCGTGAACGGAAAGAAGCTGATTGCGGGATGCTGCATCGCAGGTGCGGCGATCCTGCTCGCTGGGGCGTGCGCTCCTCAGCCCGATGGACGGAACGCCGTCCTCGTTGAGGAGGTCTGCGTCGTCAAGTCGGGAGGGATACGCTCTGGGATATCGCGAGACGTATCTCCCTGCAGAATACCGGCACACGCCGGTATGTCTCGAAGTACAAGAGCGGCATCGAGGAGCTTAACCCGTGGCTGCTCGGGACGGCACGGGATGATCTATCCCGGGGATCGGCTGACGCTGACCTACTGGGTGAAAGGAGACGACGCTGAGTGAAAGAATATGGATTGCCGCGGATGGCGGTATCGGGTGATGCAGGGGCTCGATGGTAGCTGGAAGGCACGCTATCGCAAAGCCGGATGCACCGGGGAAGAAACGCCCTGACGACGCGGGATGGCACGGAGTGTCCGCGCTCTCTTGGCGCAAGACGGCAGAGGGAGGCCGACCAAGACCCTCGCGGCATACGTGAAGAAGAAGGCAATGCGTATCTATGAAAAGGACACACCATGAACCGCCCGGGGCGCGGGTGTCTCACTTGCAAACTGGCGGAATGCATAGGCTGTGTCAGCATCCAATGTACGGCCGAGGAATCGGCGATGCTGCGCTGTGCGCAGCTGGCGAAATCGGGCGCGCAAAAAAGACCCGTAACGGCGGCAAACCGTTACGGGCGACAAGAAAGACTTACAGTTAAAGTATAACACAACTCAAGGAGGATTTACAACATGACAATCAAGATCAGCATCACCGAGCGCGATATCGCGGGGGCTCAGAAGGACACCATCGCGAGTCTCATCTGCTCGCTGCAGGCACTCAGCACGTCCGCGAAGGTCAAGAACGAGATCCCAGCGGGCACGGAGATCGAAGTGCCCAACGTAGCGCACGGGACGAAGTCCTCGGGGCGGTCATCGTACCGGAGAAGGTCTACAAGGACGAGCCCATCCCCGCAAAGCCGACACCCACGGCAAAAGCAGAGCCTGCACCTGTGCCGATGGCCGAGCCTGAGACGAATAGCGCGGGAGGAAGTCACTACAGAGGCAGAAGCACCGCTGCTTGAAGAGACGGCGAAGGACAGCGCCGCCACCCTGATACAGAACACCGCGAAGAAAAGACGACAAGAAGCTCCGTGAGACAGTGAAAGCGGAGTGCGCCGCGATCGCACGCAGCGGCAAGTCCAAGGCACTCAAAGCCCTCCTCGCAGACTATAGTGTTGAAAAAGCTCAGTGAAAATCCCGGACGATGCAGCTCGAGGGTTTTCCTGGAAAAGGCGCAGGGCGCTCTGATGGCACACGCAGTTCTAGCGCATCGAGGGAGTAAGCGCTGGCTCTCATGCCCGCCATCTGCCCGCCTTGAACGGAAGTTCCCGGACAAGGCGGGCGAAGCCGCGCAGGAGGGGACGCTTGCCCACGCACTCGCGGAGGCGCGGATCCGACACTGGCTCGGTGAGATATCCGAAAGCGGTCTGCCCCTCCGCATCGACAATATCCGACATGACGCGCTCTACTCTCCGGAGATGGGTGAGTACGTCAGTGAGTACGTGGATCTCTGCATCGAGAAGATCAACGAGGCACGGCACTGCCCTCGTTGAGGAACGGCTGGACTTCAGCCGCTGGGTCAAAAACGGATTCGGCACAGGGGATATGGTCATCATCGGCGACGGCGTTCTTGAGATTGTTGATCTCAAGTATGGCAAGGGCGTCCAGGTCTCCGCTGAGGGCAACACACAGATGCAGCTCTACGCGCTCGGCGCGATCGAGCAGTACGGCTACATCTACGATTTTGACCACGTCCGCATGTCCATCTTCCAGCCGCGCAACGGGGGGCTCTCAACGCAGCTCATGTCCGTTGCCGAGCTCCTTGCGTGGGGAGAGGCATCAAAGCCGATCGCAGAGCTCGCATACGAGGCAAAGGTGATTTCAAGGCGGGCGATCACTGCAGGTCTCTGCCGTGCGGCCGCACAGTGCAAGGCTCTCGCGGACTACAACATGGAGATCGCAAAACTCGAGTTCCGGGATGCTGACCTTCTCACCGACGACGAAGTGTCGTTTTGTGCTGAGCGCGTCGATGGCCTCGTCCGTTATGCCGAGAAGATCAAAACGCATGCGCTTGAGGAGGCGCTCAAGGGGCATCGATGGCCCGGCTTTAAGGTCGTTGAGGACGCAGCATCGGAAAAATTACGGACGAGGCAAAGGCCGTCAAGCTCCTGCGCAGGCAGGGTACGCCGATGATGTGATCTACAAGCCCTGGAGATGCAGACCATCACGGCCCTTGAAAAAGCTGGTCACGAAAAGAAATTCGGTGAGCTCCTCGGGAGCGTCGTCGAGAAGCCGTCGGGTAAAGCCAACGCTTGTGCCGGAGGATGATAAACGGCCGGAATATGATCCGGTGCAGTCAGAATTTGAAGTTATGGAGGAAAAAGATCAATGAGCAGAATCGTTATCAAGAATGTCCGTCTCTGTATGCGAATATCTGGGAGCCGAAGCGGATGCAGAATGACAAGGACGGAAAGATGCGCTACAGCGCATCGCTCCCTCATCAGCAAGGACGACACCAAGACCATCAAGGCGATCAACAAAGCTATCGAGGAGGCGAAGGTCGAGGGCAAAGCGAAGCTCGCCAGACAAGAACGGCGTCGTCCCGAAAGAACCTCAAGCTCCCGCTGCGTGACGGCGATGAGGATCGCCGGACGATGATGCGTACGCAGGATGCTATTTTCTCAACGCCAATGCAAGCGCGGAACACCCGCCTAAGATCGTCGACCGCCGTTGAGCCAGTTATGGATCGCTCGGAGGTGCTCTGGTGCTACGCCAACGTCAGCGTCACGTTCTTCGCGTTCAACACACAGGGCAATGTCGGTATCGGATGCGGGCTCGGCAACATCCAGAAGGTGCGCGACGGCGATCACCTGACAGGCGAACGCTCTGCCGACGAGGACTTCGAGCATCTCGGCGGGGATGATGACGACGATTTTCTCAGCTGATCGATGGAGCGGAGCCCGTGCGGAATATCCGTACGGGCTCTTAGAGGTATTCAGATGATACTATCCATTGACATAGAGACTTACAGCGATCTCGACATTAAGAAGGTCGGGGGGTACAAATACGCCGAGAACTGCGAGGTGCTGCTCTTCGCGTATGCGTGGGACGATGAGCCCGTGCAGATCGTAGACTTCACAGCGGGCGAAGAGCCCCCTGCGGACGTTCTCGCAGCACTCACGGATAACGAGGTCACGAAATGCGCCTATAACGCGCAGTTCGAACGCACGGTGCTCAGTCATTTCCTGCACCGCCGTAGCCCTGACGTGGCGTTTCAGTTCCTCGACCCCGTCGGCTGGTCATGCACGATGGTACACGCCCTGACGCTGGGGGCTTCCAGGAGGGCTTGAGGGCGTATCAAGGCACTGCGCCTTTCGCAGACGACAAGGCGAAGATGAGCGTCGGAAAACAGCTCATCACGTATTTTTGCAAGCCATGCAAGCCGACAAGGTCAACGGCGGCCGCGAAAGAAACCCTGCCGGAGCACGCGCCGGAGAAATGGATGCTGTTCATGGAGTACTGCGTGCGCGACGTTGTAGCAGAGCGGGAGATCGTAAACGCTTTCGCGAGCTATTCGCCGAGTGACCGCGAAAAGCGGCTTTGGGAGCTCGATCAACGTATCAACGATCGCGGTGTCCGCATCGATGCGCAGCTTGTGTCCGAGGCGATGCGTTTGATGCAGATTTCAAGGGCGTCGTTGCACACGCCAGAAAGCTCTCACGGGGCTGCCGAATCCCGCGAGCGGCGAACAGCTTCGACGTTGGATTTATAGGGAAGAGGGCTTCGCCCCGGAGTCCCTCGCCAAAGATGTTCTGCCGGATGTGATCAAACGGGCACAAAAGCCCGCAGTCAAAGAGATGCTGAAGCTCAAACAACTTATGTCCAAGACCTCTGTCAAAAAGTACGAGGCGATGCAGCGGGCTCGTTGCGGCGATGGCCGCGTCACGGACTGCTCCAATTTTACGGAGCAGAATCGGACGGGGACGATGGGCAGGGAGGCTCGTGCGGGTACAAAACCTGCCGCGCAACTCTCATGACACGAGCTTGACGATCGCGGGAGCTCTTACGTAGTGGAAACACATAGCCATCGAGATGATCTACGCGCATCCGCTCGATGTGCTCTCACAGCTCATCCGTACCGCGTTTGTACCGCGCGATGGGTACCGCTTATAGTCGCTGACTTCTCGGCGATCGAGGCGCGTGTGATCGCGTGGCTCGCCGGGGAAAAATGGCGCATGGAGGTCTTTGCCGAGGCGGAGACATCTACTGTGCATCGGCATCCAAGATGTTCGGGGTGCCCGTCGAAAAGCACGGCATCAATGGGCATCTGCGGCAGAAAGCAAGATCGCAGAGCTCGCCCTCGGCTATCAAGGAAGCATCGGCGCACTCAAAGCGATGGGTGCGGATAAGCTCGGACTGAGCGATGAGGAGTTGCTGAAGATCGTTGACAGCTGGCGCAGGGCGAGCCCGCACATCAAGCAACTCTGGTATGACGTGGATACGGCTGCCCTCGAGGCAGTCCGTGAGCGCAGGGCGGTGACACTGCATCACGGTGTCGCGTTCTCAACCCGTAAGGGCATCCTGTTCCTTCGGCTTCCGTCGGGACGCAGGCTTGCCTAGTGCGACCGATGACCGAGATCGAGCCCGCGTTTAACCGTGAGGGATTACCTACGAAGGAGCGGGAACAGACCTCAGGTAAATGGACACGCCTGCGTACGTACGGCGGGAAACTCGTTGAGAACATCGTCCGAGCAATCGCGCGGGACTGTCTCGCCGTTGCCATGACACGCCTCGAGGCGGCGGGTATCAGATTGTGATGCACATCCACGATGAGGTCGTGATCGAGTGTCCCGCCGATGCGTGCGATCTGACGGACGTATGCCGGATTATGGGAGAGCCGATCGGATGGGCAAAGCGACTGATCTTGACCGCCGACGGCTACATCACAGACTACTACAAGAAAGACTAGGAGGACTTACAAATGATTAAACCACAGATGGATCAGCAGCTGAAATTTCTGAAAAGAACTTGATGATCTGATCGCGCTCGGACGCAGAAGGTAAGACGGGCACGGCATCCGCTGAGGATGTGGGAGCACCTGCGCGCATACATCTTCCGATATGCGGCGTGCGTGCAGCGCTGCGATCGCACTTGAGACGGCACTGACGCCGCCCAAGGTAGAAAAAGAAAGCAGAGCCGCGGCAGAGGAGAAGAAACCCGCAAAACGGAAGTCCCGTGCAAAGAAGGTCGAGGCACTGGCAGAGACTCCGCCTGCGGATGCTCCCGCGCCTGAGACCGCCGAGGCTGAGGACGACGATCTCAGCTTCCTCGACTAAGGGGGAGGCACGTATGCAGATCGCACAAGTTACAATCCCTCAGATGTTCGCGTCATACGCCGCAACATCTGAGGACCACCTCCGACGAGCTGATTTTTCGCTGCATGCACTGCCGACATGATTTCAAGATTCCTGCACCGCGCGGCGGTATGAGCGCACCCGTATTTATCCACTGCCCACACTGCAAGACGCTTATATGCTACGGGATCAGCAACGAGGACAACATCTGGGCGCGTTACGATAAGGTCGCACCAGTCACAATGCACCTGTATCTCTACGAGTTCAAGGACTTTCGTCAAGCTGCTCGTATGTGGCAGGGACTGTCTCGCTCCGCGCGGATCAGTATCGTATTGGCGGGAAGTCTCGTATAAAGAGGAGTTTCGTTTTCGACACGCAGCGGAGAAAAACGACGTGGAAAACAGAGCATCGAGTCCCACCTGCAGCGGGAACTCTGCGACCCGAAGAGCTCGTCGGACTCGGACAAGAATCGGTGCTCCGGTATCTCTTCTCGCATTACAGCATCGCAGCATAAGTCCGAAAGTACTCAATCTCCTGCGGACGCTCCGAGAGGCTGTCCGCGAAAAACTTGAAAAGCGTGTCGGGCATAAAGGTGTCATCGTTCTTTTGTCCGGCCGGGACTCTGCCGGCTGGCTGCTTCTCCCGATCGGGAACATCGCCTATCGGATGGTGTTCAAGAGATGCGTCGAAACCTGCCGAAATCTTCGTCAGCTCAATACCAGCCCGAGTGCGATGTCCGCTGGCTCAACCGCTTCCCACGTTTCGGACAATCGGAACATGCCGCCACGAGCAAAAGACACCGTCACAGGGCTGATCGTCGCCGCCATCTCCAGATACGCGCTCAGTAGCGCCGCGCACTCACAAAGGATGCATTCTGCCTGCAGCGTCTTGTGTTCCTGCATCAGCTCTTTGAGCCGCTCCGACCTTGCGATGCAGGCGTTCCCCTGTTCGGGAACTACGAGGGAGAGGCGCAGGCTGCCTATCCTCTTAATGACACGCTGCTGCGGCTCAAGGAATTTTATGCGGGCGCAGAGATTCTTCGATTCCTGCGCCGATCACCTGATTATGTTGTGAGGGATACGCTGCTGATGCGCTCTTCTGGGCAGTGCATCTTACGCCGAGCTCCAACAGCATCCGCCGAAAGATCCGTGACCTGCACGATACGCTCGTTGCGCTCACGGCATAAGGAACAGGATCCCGGACTACGCCTGACAACGAAACCGCCTCGATTCGGCGTCGTCGCGATGCAGCAGGATCGCATGCAGTTTTCCTGCCGGGTGCTCCCGCGTCTCTGATGCACGGAAGACCCTGCATAACTGCGTGCAGCTCTTGTGCGCAGAAGGTACGTAAAGGAGACGCACATCGTCCTCGCGATGTCGGATGAGCAGGGGCAAGCTGGTCGCGTGCATCGAGGTCGCCAGACAGCGCGATCAAGCAGGCAAAGCTCGACCGCAACCAGCCCGTCAGCAAAGGCCGGAGGTCAACGCTGAGATTATCGCATGGGCGGACCAGGTCGGCATCACATACGGCACCGCTGAGAGATAGACACGCGACCGCAGGTGACAACGGACGCAATGGCTGCATAGGAGGGACAGCATGGGTGGACCCTCATGCGACAACAAGACAGATACCATCCCGCGTTTTCGCGACGACGCGCCTTACGGTTGCCGTCAGCCGCTCCCGGATGGATAAGCTTACTGGAAAGAAACAAAAAGAAATCATGTGGTCCGACTTTCGTCCAGAATCTGGCCTCGAGGCCGCAGACATGACGGACAGGCGGACCATCGCCGGGCTACAAGCTCCCCAAGACTGAGGCAGAGCCGCATCAAGGATGTGGGCGGCTTCGTCGGCGCGTGCTCAAGACGGCCGACAGTCAGCAGCGAGTCTCGTATGCGCAGTCGTCGCTGCTGACGCTCGACGCCGACTTTGCACAGCCGGACTTCTGGGATCTCGTCATGTCTTGCGCTCGAGCCTGCGGCCGTCGAGCTTCATAGTACGCACTGAGCACCGCCAGAAAAGCCGCGCCTGCTGCGCCTTGTCCTGCCGCTCAGCGCGGTATCGCCAGCGATGAGTGCCAGGCAATCGCACAGCGCGTATCGCGGCGGACATCGACATCGAGGCGGTTTCGACGGCGACCTATATCAGCCGCATCGAGCTCATGTTCTGGCCATCAACGCCGGTCGATCGGGGGACTACGTCTCGCCTGTAACGACAGGCGTCATTCCTCGACGCCGACGATGACCGCGCTACGAGGACTGGCGCGATCGGTCGCGGTGGCCGGAGAGGCTCGCGCGTGCATGCCGAGATCCGCAGGTCCGCCGAGGCAGGAAGGATCCGCTGACCAGAGAGGCGCTATCGTCGAGCGCGTTCTGCCCGTACGTATACGGGTGACGCGGGCGATGGACACGTTCCTCCCGTGTCCATGACGCAGTGCGCGGCGGATGCCATCGTCACCACCACTACGGCAAGGGACGACGTCTGCGGCGACGTGGTCTGCGATGTGACGGCAAGTTTCCTCCTTTATGCCATACAGCACGGAATCACCGTGCTGTGCAGGGCATCTCGTCAACGCGTCTGACGCATGCGAATCCTGCGTTCAGCCAGTCGCGTTCCGTGACGAGGGACGCCGCACCAGACTATCCGCCGGACGTCTGCCAAGCTACTAAGGCGATGCAGGAGCTCGCGGCGAGCTGATGATGTTTCCGCAATACGCGTTACGATCGGCGAGGCGTGCTTGCGGAGGTGCGGCTTGGGACTTCCCGCGCGCGAAGAGGGCGAGGCAGAAGATAACGGCACGCTCACCGCAGCGGATGGATCACCGACGAAGATGGTGGGCGGATGTGAGAGCACAGCGAAGAACGTCAGCTGATCCTCGGGCACGATCCGGCGCTCAGGGTGCGGCGCGATCGGCGAACTTCGCCATCAGCGGATCGTCGTGCTGCGTGATCTGCCGTGTGGCGGCCGCGCGAGCGCTCGGCGACGTGGATGGAGCGGCGACGACTCGTCGTCTGCGGAACGCTACCTCGAGGAGAGTTTACGGCATCCGTGCGGCAAAGTACGATCGAGGATGCGCTGGGTGAGAGTCTACGACGCGCCATGCCTTCAGTCGCTCGAAAGATTATCTGCTGGGGCTGACATGGGACGGCGTCCCGCGCCTTGCACGGTCTTTATCGACTATCTCGGGGCGGGAGGACGCGGAGTTCGCGCACGATTTACACGCAAGACAGCTCGCGGCGGCTGTCGTCCGGCCGTGCGCTCGAGCCTGGGCATCCAAAGTTCGACACCGTTTCTGACGCTGATGGGCAAGCACGGGCAGGGCAAAGACCTCCCATGTGCTGCAAGCTCGGCGCGTGGCTGGCCTCCGAGACCTCGCGTGACCGTCCAGGGGCAAAGGATGCCAGTGGAGCACATTCGAGGGACTTTTTGGCTGATCGAGCTGGGCGAGCTCGCGGCGGCGGCGATCCGTAAAGGCGGTTACAGGCTCGTGAAAGACGGTTCCGTCTCGACAGGAGGACTCCTTTCCGGAGCCGCCTACGGCGCGTGCGGGCGGTATCGCGTCGGTGCCATCTTCATCGCGACCACCACATCGCGGACTTTTATCCGTGACCAGACGGGCGGCCGCCGTTGGTGGCCAGTGCGGGTGTGGACAAGGAGCGGCGAGTGTCGCGTTTTGGGCACCTGACGGACGTTGAGGCAAATATGGGCGGAGGCCGTCGACGCGCCTTCAAGGGCGGTGAGCCCTGCATCTGAGCCCCGACATGTGGAAACGATTGCGCGGGAGCTGCTGGAGGCTTACACACGGACGAGAGCTTGGCAGCTGATCTACGACTACGTGGATCGACTCGCCGCCGGAGGGGCTGGAGGCGAGCTGGATCTCGAGGCGCCGACTACATCCACGGCGACGGACTGGACATGCCTGAGGGCGGTACCGCGTGACCGCGTCTGCGCGATGGAGATCTGGGTCGAGCTCCTGAAACAGAGATGCTGAGCTACACTCGAAACGCAATCAATAGAAATCAATGATGTTTTGCGCGCAAGATGAAAAGGGCTGGGATCAGCGAGCGAGGCATCACGACTTTCCACGATTATGGGGAAGCAAGGAGGGTTCGTTCGAGGGGTAGTGGAACTTTGAGAAAGTTCCACAGAGACTTCCAGTTGAAAATAAAGTTGAAAAGCGAACTTTTGCGGAACTGTGGAACTTTAGAATGTTCCGAGCTAAAGCCTATAGAGAGAATCAAGGAGACAGAGTATGCAGAACTTTGGAACTGTTTGTATGGGGATGTTTGGAAATGAGGACATGCTATGTTTCCTTACCTTCCGTAAAAGTGTCCGCATGCGCACGCGTAACAGGTTCCACTGAGTTTGTCAAGGGGTGAAGGAGGAAAATGAAAATGTTTTTCCAAGGCTGTTTCGACCGATGAAACAATAACGGAGACAAGTCGAACGGAAATTTGTGAAGAGCGGTCAGGGAGGCCGGAGGGCTCGCGATGAAATTCGTCTCCCAGGAACGCGTCAGGTGCCGACCGCGTTGTGCTGATGCCAGGATGGCAGAATCGCCTTCGCAGAGATCAAACGCCGGGCGAGGGAAACTCCGGCGGGCGCAGGAGGCAACGCACAGAGAGATTCGCGCGATGGACTCGGTCTGCACGTCATCCGCTCGGATGCAGATATCCGCACGTTCCTGGCGGTTCGCCTTCTGATGCGTAGGGAGTTCGTACCGCGTCCGTATCAGCGAGTATGCGATCCAGCGGATTATCGATACCTGCCGTTGCTGCTCCTGCTGGATATGGGCATGGGCAAAGACGGTCTCGGCGCAGCAGCTGCGATCTGACGAGCGCGATGTACGACCGCTTCGCCCGTGCGTAAAGTGCTTGTAATCGGCTCCGCTGCGTGTGGCACTGAGCACCTGGCGCGATGGTGTGGACGTGGGCGCATACGCAGAATCTCCGCATGTCCATCGCTGATCGGCGACGCAACGCAAAGCGAAAGCAGCGCACTGCGGGCGAGACGCAGACATCTACGATCGTCAACCGCGACGTTGTGAAATGACTGGTCGGCTACTACCGCGACAAATGGCCGTTTGACATGGTGGTGATCGACAAGTCGAGCTCGTTTCAAACGGCGTCTCGCAGCGATTTCAAAGGCGCTGCGCAGATGCGTGCCGCTCATCAGCGTGTCCGTGCTTCTCACCAGGGCGCGCCAGCCCCAGCAATGGTCAGTGGATCTCTGGAGCAGCTGTATCTCCTCGATCGCGGTGAGCGCCGCTCAGCGGGACATTGACGGAGTGCGTGCGGTGGCTCCGCCCGGGACAGCAGAGCGCTATGTCGTATGCAGCTACGATCTGCGTCGCGCCGACAAGAGATCTACAGCGGATCGGCGACATCTGCGTCAGCGCCAGAAAGAGCGAGATTCTTGACACTGCCGCCGCTGATGCAGAACGTTGTCAGAGTGCTGCAGCTGCCGGATGAGCGCACTGAGCGATGCAGAGTGGAGAAGGAGCTTGTCCATAGCGTCGGGGATACCGGACATCACTGCCGTATCTGCCGCCGCGCTTGACGACAAACAAGCTGCTGCAGCTGGCGAAACAGGCTCGTCTGTGGCGCAGAGCAGGAAGCATGTGCGATCCACGAGGCGAAGACTGACGCGCTGGATGAGATCATCACCGCAACGAGGCAAGAGTCGTCAGTGATCTACCAGCTACCGCCGACCTCGAGCGCGCTGCGGCGAGCGATACCCCAAAGGCGCAGGGAGCTCAAAACGGCGGACGATATCCGCGACTGGAACGCCAGGACGCATACCGCTGCTGGTGACTATCCGCAGAGCGCGCGCACGGACGCAATCTCAGCATGGCGGACATATCGCCATCTGGTACGGAGCTGACGATAGACGCGGGGGCGCATCGACTGCGGATGAGCGTCTGCCGCATCGTCCCGTGCACTGACGAGCTCATCGATGCTGACACATCACCTTGTCGCCAGAGAACGATCGACGGGACGTCATGCGGGCGCACCGGAAGGCCAGAGGCCGCCGGGCAGGAGAGCATGTTGGACTGCGGTAAAAGCAGAGATAGAGGCGCTACAAGGGCGATAAGGAGGACTTACCCACTATGCTGATTTTCATGAAGATGGTCAAGAAGTTTTTGGATGCGAAAAGCGATATGAAAATTTCATGCGCTGCATTATGTGGATGGGCGATGTGTATGCCGCAAGCTGGCACATGATGACATGGCTTGACGGAGATTTTAGCGAAGCACGGGTCCCTATGACTTTACGACAGGGGCGGAGCTTATGGATCAAACATCGCCTTTTTCAAAGGTGGTTCCCCCCCGGTCAAGGAGAATTCAGTTTATGAGCAATACGTAACTTC
>BNJU01001141.1_pt1 | contig 69015 bp, 96 predicted proteins | sample 8539281 | NCBI WGS metagenome assembly BNJU01 (sample SAMD00202456, study PRJDB9452) | human saliva metagenome | isolation source: human saliva | place: Japan | reverse complement strand
AGAGCAACCAGATGGAACCTATCGTGTAAAATCTTCGTTCTAAAGGCCCGATAGTTAACGAGATAGCTCAGAATCATGGTGGTGGAGGACACCCATTAGCCTCAGGAGCTGTAGTATCCACCTTAGAGGAAGCATATCAGATTATTGCTGAATTAAATGAATCTGCAAAAAGTATTTTTAAGTGCTAGATAATTTTTAAAAATCCTAACTATGTTATTTATTGCGTTAGGATTTTTGTACTCAAGCAGTCTGATTCTTTCCTGAAATGCGATATAATAAAATGCTTTTATTTGTTCTGAAGCTATATTTGCTGTATGATAATATTGGTATATATGAAAAATATTTTTAAATTAATGGAGGAAAAAATATGAATAAGTTACTTAAGAAAATATATGCTAGCTCAGTTATTTTAGCTTTATTTGCAAACCAGTTAGTTCCGGCAATTGTTTATGCACAAGAGACGACTAACTCACAAAAATACTGCTACTACTGCTGTAACACCTACGACTTCAGATGGTGTAACTACTCAAGAAACAACAACTAGTGATTCAAATGCAGAAAAATGCGTCTGCTGCTACAGTTGGGATTGCACAGATTGGAAAAGTAAAAGTAACCACAGCTAATACAACTGGTGAAGCCCCACAATATACGACAGCTAGAAGGCAAGGAACAATTTCCTTGGATGGTTCAAGACTAGAACAACCTGTGACTGGAGGATATATCGAAATTAAGTATCCTGTAGATTACATTGAAAAGTTTTTCCGTTTCTACAGGAAGTCCAGTCATGAAAAACAGACAATTCGACTCCGGGCGTTATAAAGTATATCTTTCTGATATTACACAAACGACTTCTGCAAGTTTGCCATTTTCGTTCAAGTTTAAAGATCGGGTGACACCGGAAGGATATTCCTTCACTCCAGAAATCTCATTAAAGAGTTCAACGGGAGAAACTTTATCTCCAACGTTAAATGATTTAAAGTATACTGTTAAAGTCGATAAACAATCGTTGTTTAAATATGATGGTCCAAAACGATTTGCAAGATTATACAATTGATAATAGAGAACTTTACGGTGGTTCTGCAACGAATGGCGGGATCGCAGAACCTAGTGATATTCCTTTCAAATTTAGTTTATCCACAAATACTAACGGTGGCGGTCAAACTCAAAACTGGGGAAATGGAAGAGCACAAACACGTGCTGTTAAGACTATTACTGTAACGGATACTTTACCCTGTCTATACAAAAGTGGATGGTTCAACTGGGACTGCTGTTTTTGATCCTGCAAAGAATCCAGGATGGACTTTGAATGCGGATGGAACAGTGTCTACAACAGTGACTGGGGAGGATGAGTTAACTCCGTATAATACCGAAGCAGAGAATGCTTTTACGAAAATTAACGTTATTATTAGCTTCCCAGATGCAAAAGTAAAACAAACATTGTTAATAACGTAAAAACAGAATTAAGTTTTTGTAAACCAAAGTGATACTGAAGAAAAACCTGATTTTAAATGATGGAATTCAATTCAAATTAGTAGGACAACTTATTAGTGATGGAGCATCAAGAAAGTCTAATAATGATGCGTCAATATTAAAAAGTAGATGAAGGAGCTCCTGATTCTGCTGTTGCAACTTGGCTTTACTTTTTACGAATACTGCTCCCCAATGCTATTTCAGAATTTACGCTGATTGATGATACGTTAGATTCTCGCATGTATTATTATGCTGTAGAGCGTACTGTATAATAGAGCACCATTTGATTATGATGTTTATGGTGTTAAGGCTGATGGTACTGAAGTACTTCTAGGTAGTGTTGAAAAAGGGACAAGCAAACAAGTTATCGTTGACCAAGAGGCTTATGATGCGATTACGAACCAAGCAAAACAGATTTATGCTGGAACATTAGATAAAGCTAACGCATCTAGAGTGAATAGAACATATCAAAAGTATCAAAAATCAAATTGAAGGATGGAAGTACTATTCCGCCGTATGAAAAACCTACAGTTTATGTTCAAACAAAATTATTAAATCCATTCAATGAGACAGAAAGAGAAAATCCAATTCGATATGAAAATGGTTTCCATGCAGAGGGTCTTGTCGATGGATTTGGCCAAAACGGAAAATTTGTAACCAAACCATCTGATTCTTCTGAAGAGTTAAGGTATAAAGAAGAAACAATTCAATTAAATAAATCAACAATCTCAAATCCTCAAGGTGCTTTAGGTGAGGTTGTTCAATACAATGTAACGATGATGTTTGGTGGATTGTCGAAAAGTAGACGAATTAATGGTGGTAAGATTATTGATGTTTTACCTGAGGGAATCACTTACGAAAAATATTATATTCATAAACAAGAACAAAAAGAATATGCTCAAGAAAAAGAACCGTATGTGATTGAAGATTACAATGGTAGCGGAAGGCAAGCCCTTGTTTTGAATTGAAAGATTTAGATTACAACAATGATAAAACAATTGATGGTAATTTTTCTCCAGTTATATTTGCAAAGATTACGTCGAATGCCTTGCCAACATCGATTCAAAATCCAGATGATTATAAGAAAAATACAGATAATCATGCGTACTTCACAGCTAAAGACTTTTCACCATTACCTGAAAAGTGAAGTCTCCATCTCTGGTAGATAATATTTTTCAAAGGTTACAAATGTTGATGGAACAGTTTCTGATAAAAATAATCGGTGCAAAAGTCAAAAACTATAGTAGATACACCAACAGAGATTCGCTCTGAAAAATTCATCTCAACATCAGACGGTACATGGACTAAAGATAAAGTCTTAACGGATTATGATCAAGAATTTAAATATCTGTTAAAAACGAAGAACTACAGTATTACACCAATCAAAACATTCACTTTGTATGATCGACTTCCGTATGCCGGGGATGAAAAAGGGTCTAACTTTACTCCGTTCTTAACGAAAGCTCTTGAGGTGGACCCTAAATTCACTGTTTATTACAATACTGCCAAAGACTTATCTTCAGATCCGTATACTGCGACTCAAGCAGATGGTTGGATAAAGGCAGATGCTGTAACTGATTTTACAAAAGTCACAGCAATTAAAGTCGTACTGAATGAAGGAGAAACCATTGCTGCTGGGGAAATTGTTGGTTTTGTTTTAAACATGAAGAATCCTTCTTACACAGATGGATCTATTGATACATTGGTTGCTAATAATTCTTTCTATACGAATCGTGATGCAAGTAATCCAAAAGCTTTAGGAGAGACAAATGTTGTCTCGAATCAATTGCCTCAATATATCCCAGTCGAAAAGAAATGGGTTGGGGATAGAGATGCTTCAGTTTCTAAGATTAAAGTAGAATTATTTAAAACTTCGATCCTTCAAAAAGTTCTTAGTACATTAGAATTAAATGAAACGAATGATTGGAAGGAATCTTTCAAACTTACGACAGATGGTAGCTATTGGGATCCTTCTGTGAATGATTATGCTGTTCGTGAAGTTCTCGAAGAACAATACGGGCAAGATTATACGACAAACCATTTCTGGAGATGCTCTAGGAAATGACGGAGTGACCATCACGAATACTCGGAATACTGTTTCACATACAGTAACAAAAAGTTTGGAAGGATAATGACAATAAATTATCATTACGTAAAGGTATTAAAGTTCAAGTTGAAACAAAATGGTAAAAAAACTATGGTATGCCAATTGAATTGAATGAAGATAATCAATGGACGTATACTTTTAATGAATTACAGATTCTCTCAATGGAGTGAAATATGAGTATTCTGTAGATGAAGTTGAAGTGCCAGAAGGATACGATCATAGTATTTCTAATGAGGGTACTAAGACAGTTATTACGAATACTATTTTAGATTCAATTAAAAAAGACTTGAGTTTCAAAAAGGAACTGCAAGGACGTACACTTCAAGAGGGCGAGTTCACCTTCAATTTGCTTGATGAAAAAGGAATGTTGTCCAAACTGCAACTAATAGAGCCGATGGAACTATCCATTTACAAATCTACTATTTGAAAAAGCCAGGCACTTATATCTTTAAGGTAAAAGAAGTCTCAGGGACTGACTCAAGAATTACGTGATGATAATAGCGAAAAAGAGTTACTGTGGTAGTGACTCAAGAAGGTAAAAGCGTTAGTAGCAGATATTCAGTACGGTAAAGATAATACATTTACGAATGTATATACAGAACCTACGACGACTACAACAACAGAAGCTCCTACAACAACAGAAGCTCCTACAACAACGAGGCTCCTACACAACAGAAGCTCCATAACAACAGAGCTCCTACAACAACAGAAGCTCCTACAACAACAGAAGCTCCTACAACAACAGGGCTCCTACAACAGACAGAAGCCACTACAACAGAGGCTCCTGCAACAACAGAGCTCCACAACAACAGAAGCTCCTGCAACAACAGAAGCTCTACAACAACAGAAGCTCCTACAACAACAGAGCTCCTACAACATGACAGAAGCTCCTAGCAACAACAGAAGCTCCTACAACAACAGAAGCTCCTACAACAACAGAGCTCACTGCAACGACAGAAGCTCCACTGCAACAGCAGAGCTCCTACAACAACAGAAGCTCCTGCAACAGCAGAAGCTCCTGCAACAACAGAAGCTCCTACAACAACAGAAGCTCCTACAACGACAGAAGCTCACAACAACAGGGAGCTCCTGCAACAACAGGAAGCTCTACAGCAACAGAAGCTCTACAACAGACAGAAGCTCCTGCAACAGCAGGCCTACAACAACAGAAGCTCCTGCAACAACAGAAGCTCCTACAACAACAGAGGCTCCTACAACAACAGAGCTCCTGCAACAACAGAGGCTCCTGCAACAACAGAGCTCTACAACAACAGAAGCTCCTGCAACAACAGGGCTCCTACAACAACAGAAGCTCCTGCAACAGCAGAAGCTCCCTACAACAACAGAGCTCCTGACAACAACAGAAGCTCCTGCAACAACAGAAGCTCCTACAACAACAGAAGCTCTACAGCAGGCTCCTACAACAACAGAAGCTCCTGCAACAACAGAAGCTCCTACAACAACAGAAGCTCCTACAACAACAGAAGCTCCCTACAACAACAGAAGTCTCTACAACAACAGAAGCTCCTACAACAGAAGCTCCTACAACAACAGAAGCTCCTACGACAACAGAAGCTCCTACGACAACAGAAGTCTCACAACAACACCTGGACCAGAGTTACCAACACTGGTACTGCTAACTCATTCTTAGTAGTAATTGCTGGATTATTAGTAGTAGTTGGAACAGTAATTCTAGTTTCTCGTAAGAAAGCATAATTTGATTTATCTCTATAAAAATTAAAGATAAATAAATTGGCTCTTTGTCAAATAGTGTTGATGAAGAATTTTAGGAAGGGATTAAGCAACTAATTGTTGCTTAATTCCTTTTTGCTTTGGGCAAAAACATTTGGCTCTTTGTCAAATAGTGTTGATGAAGAATTTTAGGAAGGGATTAAGCAACCAATTGTTGCTAATTCCTTTTTGTTTTGGGGCAAAACATTTTTGTTATTAAAATAATCCTGTTTCTAAAATGGTAATAGTTTCTAAAGCCATAGGCATTTCTTTTTGAGTACTTTTTATTTTATTGTTGATTCCTTCGATAGGGCCATTTGTTCTAGTTGGATGCTCCAAAGTATTTTTGAATATATGGCAGTAAGTAATTAGAGTCCTTAATACTCTTTTTAAAACCAGGTGATAGGTCTAATTGTGTAGCTGCTTCAATCGTTTCCTTGAATTCTGTATAATCTCTGTCCTGAATACATTCACGAAGTGAATGTACAACCTCATAATCATTTTTAGAGATGGATTGTTTTCTAGATATAATCCACGATTCCTTTTACTTGTTATGAAGCTTTCAAAAAGCTTATAACGATTATATTTATAGTTCTGAAGTTCATTAGGTTCTTTAATATTAACTTCCAATATGTTTTAACTTTCGATATAATTTAGGGTCTTTATCGATGTTTATTCATGACACGTACCCGAGTTCGATTTAATCTCTATTTAAGGCTTGTACGATGTGAAAAAGGATCAATGATAATTTTAGCGTTAGGAAACATTTCTTTTATTAATTGAATGTACGGTAAGTACATGTCGATTGAGATAGTTTTTACCTTTAATCTAGTCTTTGGCTCAAAACGATGAAAATACTTTTTCAAACTGTAAAGATTTTCTATCTCGTACAACATCGACCAGCTTGTGTGTAGTGCTATCACAAATAATGAAGCTCATATTTCTATCGGAAGATTTGACGGATTTAAATACATCAAAAACACAAAATGTTCAGATGAATTGTGTAATGTTTTAATCGTTAATAATCGTGCTGTATCATCTATGATACGTCTTACAGTATGAACTGAAACATTTGTTTTTGCGATATATGTTTCAGATACTGTTTCACTTATTTTTGATTTGATTTCGTTTTTATCGTTTAGAGATATGACATTACTTTCCTACGATTCGACTAGTGACTGAGGTAAATGAAGAGCCGCATTCTCATAGAGAAATCTCTGCTTGCGTAGATTTAGTTGGCCGGTGAGCCTGAAAACAGAACAGAGAGTGATACGAGATGTTTTTCGTGCTGTTCTTAACGATATTATTATTTTGGCTAACTTACCCACAAACGGTACAAAATTCTGGTTTATGCGTATATGTAGCTGAATAAAATAAAGATTTTCTATTTTTTTAAATATCTGCTCTTGAACTTTATTATCCCAAATAATATTTTTATCTTTGATTTGTAATGTAGCTTCCAGTATATTGTTCATATGGTCATCATCCTTTTGTTTTTAGTTTTAGGCGCTTTTTAATATAATGGATGTTGGCCTTTTGTATACACTAAAAATAGAGTTGGTGGAAAAATTTCCATCAACCCTAAAAATTATAGAACCGCATTTTTTACTTTGGCTTTATACTAAGTAGTACTTTTTCAAAATAGGAATAAATTTCAATTTTTCCTCTAAATAAATTGACTTTAGCACGTTTCAAGAATACAATAATATTATGTGTTAAATCACATTTAACCATAAAAAAATTATCAATGCAATTTATTTTGATTAAAAAAATTAAATAGAGACGGAGGTGACTCAATGGACTCAGTAGTAGTAGGTGGCCTCGCGATCTTAGCTTTAATAATTGGAATTGTTGCTGGATATATTGGTTTCAAATCAAATTACGAGAAAAAAGTTAGTAGCAGCTCATGAATCGGCTGAAATGATTATCAAAGATGCAGAAAAAGATGCTGACCGTTTAAAAAAAGGAAGTATTATTAGAAGCAAAAAGAAGAAAAATCATAAATATCGTGCTGAAGTTGAAAATGAGTTAAAAAGAAAGACGAAATGAAGTACTTCTTCAAGAAAAGAGAATGATTCAACGTGAAAAGAATTTAGATCGTAAGGATGAAATTCTGGAAAAAAACGTGAACAATCAATTGAAGTGAAGGAAACAAAAATCCAAGAAAAAAACTTGAGAGAGTAACAGAGAAAAGAAAAATCAGCTGAAGCTCTCGTTGCTAAGCAACAAGAAGAATTGGAACGTATTTCTACAATCAGTAAAGAAGAAGCACAAGAAATTATCATGAAGGACATGACTGAACAATTAAGTAAGGAACGTGCCATCATGATTAAAGAGTCTGAGCAGCTTGCAAAAGATGAAGCAGATAAAAATGCTAAAAATATTATTCTTCAAGCGATTCAACGTTCCGCAGCGGACTTAGTTTCAGAAAATACAGTAACCGTTATGACGTTACCAAGTGATGAAATGAAAGGACGTATTATCGGACGTGAGGGACGTAATATTCGTACCCTTGAATCATTAACAGGAATTGATGTGATTATCGATGAAACACCAGAAGCGGTGGTATTAAGTGGTTTTGACCCAATTCGTCGTGAAATCGCGAAAATGACACTTGAAAAATTAATTTCAGACGGTCGTATTCATCCTGCACGTATTGAAGAAATGGTTGAAAAATCTCGTAAAGAAATGGATGAGCGTATTCGTACAATCGGTGAACAAGCAACGTTCGAAGTTGGAATTCACTCATTACATCCTGATTTGATTAAGATTTTAGGTCGTTTATACTTTAGAGCTAGTTACGGTCAAAACGTATTGAACCACAGTATCGAAGTAGCTAAACTTGCTGGTGTAATGGCTGGTGAGTTAGGTGAAGATGTGAACCTTGCAAAAACGTGCTGGTTTACTTCACGATATCGGTAAAAGCACTCGATCATGAAATTGAAGGTTCTCACGTTGAAATCGGAGCAGAAATCGCTCAGAAATATAAAGAGAACAAGATTGTTGTTAATGCGATTGCCTCTCACCACGGTGATGTAGAAGCAACTTCAACAATCGCGGTACTTGTAGCAGCAGCCGATGCCTTTATCAGCAGCTCGCCCAGGTGCTAGACGTGAATCAATCGAAAACTATATTCGTCGATTAGAAAGATTGAAGCTATTGCAACAGAACACGAAGGTGTTGAACGAAGCTTTGCGATTCAAGCTGGACGTGAAGTTCGTGTAATGGTACAACCTGACAAGATTAGTGATGAAAAAAAGCGATTATTTTTAGCGCATGACATCAAAAAAATCAAATTGAGGAAGAACTCCAATATCCAGGACATATTAAAGTTACAGTTATTCGTGAGACAAGAGCAGTCGAATATGCTAAGTAATCATTGATTTGACTTTGACTCTACTGAAAGAGTAGATGTAAAACTGGAAACCCCATGACTAGCTGTCATGGGGTTTTTATTTACTTTTTATAGATATAAACAAGGCATTCTCTACTAGAGAATGCCTTGTTTGTTTAAACTATTGATTACGAGCTTCTTGAGTCGTTTGTTCATTGTTATTGTTATTGTTGCTATTATTGTTGTTTTGCTGACGATTGTTTTTGTTGCTGGTTTTGTTGAGTCGTACGTTCCTCAGCTGTTGTTGGTTGTTCTAGTTGGAACTCATTTGTAATAGGGTCAGAACTATCTTTTACCAACCGTTACAACTAGAGTTACCGATACGCTAGGTCCACTGATATTTTGGAATGTCACTTTATTTGTCGAAACAGTTTGCGTTTGTCCGTTTACAGTGATTTTGTATTGTGGCTTATCTTTAGAGTTCGTTTTGATAATTATCCCACGTTACAGTCAACGCCTTCTTACTCTTATCGTAAGTAGCTTTCAAACCAGTTGGTCCTTCAATCTTTGTTCCATAGTTCATAGATTGTTGAGTAGGGACATGTCCTTTAACAAATAACTCTGTTGCAATCATGTTCGCTGGAGTTCTTGGTCCAGGTAAGCTTAATGGGTCAGATCCAATTTCGATTTGTTGTTTGACAACACTGTCTGGTTGTACCCAATCATCTCCGCTAGAAGATTCAGCCATATATTTCATTAAGTAGTAATAAATAAGTCTTGAATATTCTTGTTCGGTAGTGTCAACACCGCCACCTTGTTCATACGGATTATCATAACCAGTCCATGCAGAAATTGTGTAGTCGGTAGAGTAGCCGATAAACCATGAGTCAGGAATGATATCTTCATAATCACTAGCTCCCATTGCACGTTTTTGTTCAACAGTGTAGTTAGATGAACCAGTTTTTGCTGCAGTAGGTAAACCAGGAATAGCCGCTTGTGTTGCGAAACCATATTTGAATGAATCTTTTAGTACATCCGTAATCATATACGCTGTTGAATCTTTCATCGCTTGTTTTTGTTCAGGTTTAAACTCGGTTACTTGGCCATCACGAGTTGTGACTTTCGTTACAGTATACGGTTTTGAATAAGTACCGTAATTACCAAATGTGGCATAAGCAGCAGCCATTTTAATTGGTGAGATATCTGCACCAATCGAGTTACTTTCTACTAAATAGTCTTGACCATCATTTTTAATTTGAATATCTAGATTATTCAAGAATGACTTGATATTTGTTTCGCCAACAGCTTTAAAGGTTTGCAAGGCTGTTGTGTTTCTAGAATAAACGAGGGCAGTACGTAGGGTCATTGCACCTTTGTGACTGAAATCCCAGTTGTTTAATTCAACACCGTTTGAATATGTTGTTCTTTGGTCCATAATGGTTTGACCAGTAGAATAATTTAAGTATTCGATGGCTGGACCGTAGTCGATTACAGGTTTGATTGTAGAACCTGTACTACGTGAATTGTCAGTTGCTCGGTTATAGCCGAGTAATGTGCTTTGTTTACGACCACCGTTTACGGCGCGAACAGCACCAGTTTTTGTGTCTAACATTACAACAGCGTTTTGAATTTTGTCATTCACGTATTGAATGTAATCATTCGTATTAACGATATCGTATAAACGTTGTTGCGCTTTTGAGTCGATAGTTGTTTCAATCGTAAGTCCATCGTTATAAGGATCAAGTCCTGTTTTTTCTTGAACTTCTTTTAAAACCATTGTTACGAACGAATCGTAAACAAGTGCTTTATCATTACTATCAACTTTGTTATTATGTGCGATTAAGCCTTCAGTAACTGGAGTAGCTACCGCTTGATCATATTGTTCTTTTGTAATTTTTCCATTTTCTTTCATGGAATAGAGTACTAAGTCACGACGTTCTTTTGCTTGATCAGCATTCGCATATGGGTCGTATGAATTTGGTGCTTGCGGCATTCCAGCAAGTAGCGCTACTTGAGGTAGACTTAATTCAGATAATTCTTTATTGAAATAGTAGTGTGAAGCAGTTCCAAATCCATAGACATTATTTGCCATATACACTTTGTTTAAAGTAGTACGTCAGAATCTGTTCCTTAGAGTAATTACGCTCTAATTGAAGTGCTAGCATAATTTCTTGAATTTTACGTTTATAGGTTTGGTCTTCTTTCTTAGTAGAGAATACGGCTAACTTCACTAATTGCTGAGTAATAGTACTACCACCTTGAGTAATTTGACCGGCTTTTGCATTTCGTAGGAATGATCCTGCGATACGGATTGGGTCAATCCCCATATGAGAGTAGAAGCGTTTGTCCTCGATTGAAGTAATCGCATCTTTTAGTAATTGAGGAACTTGTTCGCTGGTGATAATATCTCGTTTTTCACCCCCGAGTGAATAAATAAGTTCGCCATCTTTATCAAGGATTTTAGTTTCTGTAGCTCCTTCTAAATCACTTGCTTGAATGGTTGGAGCAGTTGCACCATAGTAAGCGAAGATTGCGACGATTGCAATAATAGCCACAGTCACAAAAGCGGCAATACCAATTAAAATTTTCTTCCAGAGTTTTTTCTTAGAAGAAGTAGGTGCCTTTTTCTTTGTATGACGGTGCTGAGATGAACGGGTTTGTTCAGTATTGTTTTTCAGTCATAGATTGACCTCCTTTATAATAAGCTATCTACTGTATCTAAGTAATTTAGCGTCATTTGCAGCGATAGAGAAATTGATTGACCATGTTCTTTAATATAGGTCAACGGGATTGATTGTCGTTTTGTGCTTGAATCATGAACGAATTGTTCAATCCATTTGTATTCAAGTAAATAATATTCCTTCAAACTAGAAAAATAAAAAATAACAAATGCGATACCGCCTTGTTCACAGCACTCTTTCATATGTTCTAGCTGATGTTCGTGAATATTTTTTAATGGGAAAGAAGTTTTATTCTTCGTTTCCTTCGCTTCAAAATCGATATATCTTCCTTTATACACACCGTTATAGTCGGTTGTTGATGCCTGACGAAAATAGGCTTCCGTAATCTGCGCTGCACTACGGGCAGGGTAGTTTACTTTAACGACTTGAATCGGTGTCGGTTTCTTGTGGATGACCGCTCGTTTTTGAAGACGATAGAGTTCATTGGTTTGATTCAATATATTCTCTAAAGCCCATACCACGACTACTATAGTTTGTCTGTATGGTTTGTGATTTTTATAGTACGTGATAATTGTTTTTTTGTCCTTTTGGATATTGAATCATTTTTATCCCTCCTATGGCGTCTATTATAACATTTTGGGCAAAAAAATGAGAAAAAAACTATTGCTTTTTGTTACCTTTTCTTAATCTCTATTCAAAAATTCTTGTTAAATTAAACTGGCGTTTAAGTCAATTATGTTTTACAAAAGAGGAAGAGTATTGTAAAAATAAATGAGTATGTAAATCCATTCATCTTTAAGGTGAATAATGAATTTATGGAGGAATAATATGACAGCAAAATTCGAAAAAGTTGAAACAAATAAAGTTGTTTTAACATTTGAAATCTCACAAGAAGATATTAAAAAAGGTTTGGACCAAGCGTTTAACCGCGTTAAAAAGAACGTAAACGTACCTGGTTTCCGTAAAGGTAAAAGTAAGCCGTCAAGTATTTGAAAAAATGTACGGTGAAGAAGCTTTATACCAAGATGCATTAAACATCCTTTTACCAGATGCATACGATAACGCAGTTGAAGAAACTGGTATTTTCCCAGTAACTCAACCAACAATCGATATCGAATCAATCGAAAAAGGTAAACCATGGGTTATCAAAGCAGAAGTAATTGTTAAACCTGAAGTTAAATTAGGTGAATACAAAGGCTTAACTGTTGAAAAACAAGATCGTACAGTATCTGAACAAGATGTTGAAGATCGTCTATTACAAGAACAAGCTCGTGCAGCTGAATTAGTTGTAAAAGAAGATGCAGCTGAATTAGGTGACACAGTAGTGATTGACTTCGAAGGTTTCTTAGGTGACGAAGCTTTTGAAGGTGGAAAAAGGTGAAAACCACTCATTAGAATTAGGTTCAGGATCATTCATCCCAGGTTTCGAAGACCAATTAGTTGGCGCTAAAGAAGGCGATGAAGTAGAAGTGAAAGTGACTTTCCCAGAAGAATACCATGCTGAAAACTTAAAAGGTCAAGAAGCAGTATTCAAAGTTAAAGTTCACGAAGTAAAAACAAAAGAATTACCTGAATTAACAGATGAATTTGCTAAAGATGTTGATGATTCAGTTGAAACATTAGCAGAATTAAAAGAAAAAATTCGTACTGAATTAGAAAAAGAAAAAAGTGCTGCAGCTGATGAAGCAGTAGCAGATGAAGCTTTACGTAAAGCAGTAGAAAACGCTGAAATCGTTGAATTACCACACGAAATGGTTCACGACGAAGTTCACCGTCAAATGGAACATTACTTAAACGATATGCGTCGTAACGGAATCTCTCCTGAAATGTACTACCAAATCACTGGTACAACAGAAGCTGATTTACACAAAATGATGGAAAAAAAGACGCTGACGTTCGTACGAAGACTAAACTTAGTATTAGAACAAATCGTTAAAGAAGAAGGCATCGAAGCAACTGATGAAGATGTAGCTAACGAAGTGAAAAGAATTAGCTGCTCAATACGGTATGGAAGAAGATGCAGTTCGTGCTGCTGTTTCAGTAGATATGTTGAAAAAAACGATATCTCAATGAAGAAAGCATTAGCTGTAATTACTGATTCTGCTAAAGAAGCTTAATTTTATGAAAATTAAATAGGAAAGCGCCGGTTTCACTAGAGACCGGCGCTTTTTGAAACAACATTTCTTGTTGAAATATAGTGACTTATGGTACTCTTTAAAATTGAGAAAATCAGGAAAAAGAATGGAGGTTTCAGATTGTATAAAGATGAAACAAAAACAAGTAAGATGTTCATTTTGTGGAAAAATCACAAGAACAAGTAAAAGAAAAATTATCGCTGGTCCTGATGTATTTATTTGTAATGAATGTGTTGATTTATGTAAAGAAATTATTGATGAAGAATTTTCTTCAATGACGATGGATGAAATGATCGAGGTATTAAAAGCCTCAAGAAATTCTAAAAGGTTTAAATGATTACGTTGTTGGCCAAGAACATGCAAAGAAATCATTAGCAGTAGCGGTTTATAATCACTATAAACGTATTAATCACTTATTTAGTGAAGACGACGATGTTGAGTTACAAAAGAGTAATATTTGTTTAATTGGACCAACTGGGTTCTGGTAAGACTTATTTAGCTCAATCATTAGCGCGTATTTTAAATGTGCCATTCGCGATTGCGGATGCGACTACATTAACTGAAGCGGGTTATGTTGGTGAAGACGTTGAAAATATTCTTCTAAAACTATTACAAGCGACAGACTATGATATTGAACGTGCTGAAAAAGGGATTATTTATATCGATGAGATTGATAAAATTGCCCGTAAGAGCGAGAATGTATCCATTACTCGTGATGTCAGTGGTGAAGGGGTTCAACAAGCCTTACTGAAGATTTTAGAAGGGACTGTTGCCTCTGTTCCGCCTCAAGGAGGACGTAAACATCCACATCAAGAACTCATTCAAATCGACACAACGAATATTTTATTTATCGTTGGTGGAGCGTTTGATGGAATCGAAACAATCGTGAAAGAACGTCTTGGTGCTAAAGTCATTGGATTTGGATCTTCTAATAAAAACTTATCAAGTCATGAAAGTTTAATGCAGTTGATTATTCCAGAAGATTTACAAAAATTCGGACTTATTCCAGAGTTTATTGGACGTCTTCCAATCACTGCAGCGTTAGAACCGTTAAGTAAAGACGATTTAGTCGATATTTTAACGAAACCAAAGAACGCATTAGTGAAGCAATATCAAAAACTCTTTGCCATGGATAACGTGGAATTAGAGTTTGAACCAGCAGCGCTTCAAGCAATTGCTGCTAAAGCGATTGAACGTCGTACGGGTGCGCGTGGTTTAAGAAGTATTATTGAATCCGTTATGATGGATTTAATGTTTCGAAATTCCAAGTCGTGAAGATATTACAAAAAGTAGTTGTGACAGAAGCGATTGTGAATGGAACTGGAGAACCTGATTTGTATGATGAAGAAAAATCGATTGATTTCCTAGGATTTTCAACAAAATATGTTAGGATAGAATGTGATATAGTGGGTGCATTATATTGCATTCTATTTTTTTATTTAAGAATATATGATTAAGGGAGATAACAGCATGAAAGGATTGAAATCCTTAATATCGAAACATTACACAAAAGAAGAATTCGCTTGGATTATGCAGGACTGGGCCAATTCAGTTTATTCTTTAATGATTACTACGGCCATTTTTCCGTTGTATTTTAAAACAGTATCCTCTAACGCAGGAGTTAGTGCCGCTGATTCAACTGCATTTTTTTAGGATATGCCAAACTCGATTGCGACATTTGCCGTGTCGATTATGGCGCCTGTTCTTGGAGCTTTAGCGGATTACAAAGGATATCGTAAATCCGATGTTTACTTGGAGTACATTGTTTAGGTGTATTTCTCAGTTATTGGAATGATGTTTGCTGAAACAGATCAATGGATTTTATTATTAGCATTGTATACTTTATCGGCAATCGGATATTCAGCTTCGAACATTTTCTATGATAGTTCGATTATGGATGTAACCACTTATGATCGTATGGATAGAATTTCCGCAGCTGGATACGGGTATGGATATATCGGAAGTGTATTCCCGTTTGTATTATTTATGATGATTATGCAGTTTAGTGGATTGAATTCAAACGCAATCGTTATGGCTGGTTTCTTCATTACAGCCGCATGGTGGTTTATCTTTACGGTTCCGTACTGGTTGCATGTAACTCAAAAATCATTTATTGAAAAACCCGAGAAACCTATTAAAGAAAGTTTCATGCGTTTATGGGGAACGATTAAACGTATTGGAGAACATAAACAAGTATTCTTATTCTTACTCGCTTATTTCTTCTACATCGACGGAGTAGGTACGATTATTAAAATGGCAACAGCAATCGGTTCGGATATGGGACTCGATAGCAATAGCTTAATTGTTATCTTATTAATTGTTCAAATCGTGGCGTTTCCATTTAGTTTACTTTATGGATACTTATCAAAAACGCTTTGGTAACAAGAAAAACATTATTCCTAGGAATTGGTACGTATATTTTTAATTTGTGTGATGGCGTTTATGGTTAAATTCATACACAGATTTCCTTATCTTAGCGATTCTAATCGGTACAGCTCAAGGTGGGGTACAATCACTCAGCCGATCATTATTCGGTCAATTGATTCCAGCCAATAGAGCGAAATGAATTCTTTGGATTCTATAATATTTTTTTGGTAAATTCTCATCAATCTTTAGGAACAACACTATTAGGGATTACAGCTCAAATGACAGGTAATTCATTAGATGGTGTATTCTCATTAATTATCTTGTTCCTAATTGGTTCAGTATTACTATTCTTCGTGAAGTTGCCAACTCAGAAAGGATTAGAAAATGAAGGTTAATAAAGCCGAATTTACAATTAGTGCTGTTGGACCAGCGCAATATCCATCTGGAAACCTTCCAGAAATTGCATTATCAGGTCGTTCTAAACGTTGGAAAATCATCTTTTTATTAATAAGTTGATTCAACGTAAAAGCTTAGCACGTACTTCAAGTAAACCGGGTAAAACACAAACATTGAACTTCTATCATATTAATGAACAGTTCTATTTCGTGGATGTACCAGGATATGGATATGCTAAAGTGTCTAAGAAGGAACGTGAAAAATGGGGGAAGATGATTGAGGAGTATATTACGACTCGAGAACCTCTTCGTTTAGTACTTATCTTAGTGGACTTTAGACATGAACCAAGTCAAGAAGACGTTCAAATGCGTGAATTTTTAGAGTATTACAATATTCCATATCGAATTGTGATGACGAAATGTGATAAGATTCCTCGTGGAAAATGGAATAAACATGTCAGCGTGATTCGAAAAGCATTTGGAAAACCACCAGAAGACTTATTCTTAACATTCTCATCTGAAACTGGTGAAGGAGTAGAGAAAGCTTGGGCGTGGATTGAAGAATTTATTGCCGATTAAAAAACAAGTGATACCGTATACGGTATCACTTGTTTTGTTTGAGCAGAAAAAAAGCTTGCTCCATTGCATTAAATCGCGAATTGTGATATATTATATGCTGTATCATTAGGCGTAGTGTATGGAGGGAGTTTTTTTATGAGTCAACGATTATCAAAAGAAACGATTCAAAGTATACAATCGCAAGTGAATATTCTCGATATTGTAGGGCAATTTGTCCAATTGAGAAAGCAAGGAAAGAGCCTTTTTGGCCGATGTCCTTTTCATGATGAAAGAACACCTTCGTTTACCGTCACTAGAAGAAAAACAGTTATTCCACTGTTTTAGTTGTGGACGCGGAGGAAATGTTTTTAACTTCATGCAGGAATTGGAAAGTTTATCTTTTCCAGAATCGGTTGTTAGGGTAGCAGAACTTGCGCATATTCCTCTCGATGTAGAAATCCCTTCAAGCCAACAAGCAATTCCTCAAAAAGAGAGAAAATTGTTTGCGGCACATGAAAAAGCGAGTGAGTTTTACTCGCACGTCCTATTTAATACAAAAGGTGGGACAAGAAGCACTTCATTACTTAACGGATCGTGGCTATACGATTGATACGTTAAAGGAATTTGGATTTGGTTTCTCGTTAAAAGACCGCACGCAGCTGACACAGCTCTTACAAGATTTAGAGCTAACAGAACAAGAAATGGAAGCGACAGGTCTATTCGTTGAAAGTCAATCAGGATTCTTTGATCGTTTTAATCAGCGGATTATGATTCCTCTTCGTAATGAACATGGACAAATCGTCGGGTTCTCTGGACGTGTGTTGCCAGGGTATTCAGATGAGTTTGCTTCACAGGCTAAATATTTAAACAGTCCTGAAACACCGCTCTTTGCGAAAAGAAACTTCTTATTCAACTTTGATTTAGCAAAGAAGAATATTCGTAAAGAAAATAAAGTCATCCTTTTTGAAGGATATATGGATGTTATTTCTGCTTGGCAAGCGGGAGTTCAACTAGGGGTCGCCTCAATGGGGACATCTCTAACGCAGAGCAAATTCAAAAGCTTCGTCATGTAACGGATACGATTTTGATTGCTTATGATGGTGATAGAGCAGGTCTGGAAGCGACAAACCGTGCGATTGAAATGATTCAATCCACGAATGCTTTTACGATTGGTATTATTCCATTTGATAATGGGCTGGATCCGGATGAGTTTATTAAACAACGTGGACCCCAAGCGTTTATCGATTTAGTTGAACACGGGCAAGAAACCATCTATCAATTTAAAAAAAGAGATTCCTTTTCTAAGAAATATCAACTGCAAGTTGAGAGTCAAAAGATTCAGTATATCGAAGAGATGATTATTGAACTAGCGAAACTCACAAATGATGTTGAAAAAGAATCTAGCGATGAAGTCTCTTGCGGATGAATTTAATCTTGATTACACAACGATTCAAAAATCAAGTGAAGCAAAAGCAAGTTCAAAACTTCGCAGAATTTCCAAGCACCGTCTGTACCAAGTATCGAAACCACAAGCGCCAGTGATGAATAGACCGTTTATTAAAGAACGAAGGTATTCAAAGGCATCTAATGTATCGCTTGATGCATCATAATGAAGCTTGGACATATCTGAATCGTATTAATCCAGAATTTTCTTTTTCCAGACGCATTATATGAGCAATTATATTTTACATATTCAGGCGTTTAGAAATGAAGAAGAGGAATTTGATGTTCAAGAATTTTATGTTGTTTTTTTAAACGATAAAGATTTAATGAACAGAAATCTGGTATCTGAAATCGAACTAGGTCAGTTTCCTCCAGAATGTACGGAACAAGAGATTCAAGATTTAGTATATGTACTTTCACAAAAGAATACTCTGAAAGAGCAGTTAGCACAAAAAAAGGAAGAGTTGAATCGAGCTGCTCTTGTGAACGATGATGAAGCCAGAAAGAAATTGATGGTCGAAATCATGGAGATTCAACGACAATTAAGGAAAAAGATAGAATGGAGGAATGGTGAATGACAGTTCAAAAAGAATGAAAAAAGGTCAAACACTGAATGAAGCAACTTCAGCGCTTCTTGCAGAACGAAAATTATTCGGTCAAATTTTATACGATGATTTATCTGCGCAAATCGCAATCCCATTTGAGTTGGATGCGGAAGGAATGGATAAATTAATTCAAAAGTTTGAGGATGCAGGGGGTTAGTGTTGTAGATGCTAACGGTGAACCAACAAGTCAACAATTGTCAGCAGAAAGCCAACGTGAAGCTGAAACTGGCGTTGTTGAAGATGATACTGCCTTATCTTCAAATACGAAGATTAATGACTCCGTTCGTATGTATTTAAAAAGAAATCGGACGAGTTCCACTACTTAGTGCGGATGAAGAAGTTGCATTTAGCACTCCGTATTCAAGAAGGAGATACAGAAGCCAAAACAAGAGTTAGCGGAAGCCAACCTTCGTTTAGTAGTATCCATTGCAAAAACGTTATGTAGGGACGTGGAATGCAATTCTTGGACTTAATCCAAGAAGGAAACATGGGCTTAATGAAAGCAGTTGAGAAATTCGACCATACAAAAGGGTTCAAATTCTCAACTTATGCAACATGGTGGATTCGTCAAGCAATCACACGTGCCATTGCAGACCAAGCGCGTACAATTCGTATTCCGGTACATATGGTTGAAACAATCAACAAATTAGTACGTGTTCAAAGACAACTATTACAAGATTTAGGACGCGAACCTACACCGGAAGAAATCGGTGCAGAAATGGATTTACCAACTGAAAAAGTTCGTGAAATTCTAAAAATCGCTCAAGAACCAGTGTCTCTTGAAACTCCAATTGGGGAAGAGGATGATTCACATTTAGGTGATTTCATTGAAGACGATAATGCAACAAGCCCAGCTGATCATACAGCTTATGCATTGTTGAAAGAACAACTCGATGAAGTTCTTGAACAATTAACAGACCGTGAAGAAAACGTTCTGCGTTTACGTTTCGGTCTTGATAAAAATGGAGAAATCCGTACATTAGAACAAGTAGGGCAAGTATTCGGGGTAACTCGTGAACGTATTCGTCAAATTGAAGCGAAAGCATTACGTAAATTACGCCATCCGAGCCGTTCTAAACAATTAAAAGACTTCTTAGATTAAGAATGAATAACAGAAGCAGTCCTTAGGGATTGCTTCTGTTTTTGTTTGCAAATTTTTGTGAAATCTCTATTATTTTTCATGGAAAAAGGGTTTAAATCTAGTGAAGAATTTGGTAAACTAACAAATGTGGTAATTGAGAATGATTATCAATTAGAAAAGAGAAAAATGAAAAGAGTTAGTTATTTATTTATATTATTACTTATTTTTAAGTGTTATTTCGCTCTCAGTCGGAGCATCTAGTTTTTCATGGAACGAATTGTTTAGTGGAGACGAGAGTGCAACACAACTGTTTTGGCAATCAAGAGTTCCAAGACTATTCAGTATCCTATTATCCGCATCAGCGATGAGTGTATCTGGATTATTGATGCAGACGATTACTCAAAATGAGTTTGCTGCACCAAGTACCATTGGAACGGTAGACGCCGCAAAGCTAGGACTGATGATAAGTTTATTATTGTTCCCATCTCCTGGGTTATTAGAAAAGATGGCGACGTCATTTGTGTGTGCTATTGCCTTCTCGGCGCTTTTTATTATGCTGCAGCATCATTTATCACTCAAACAAAAGTGGATGATTCCTTTAATTGGGTTGATTTTTGGTGGTGTTATTGGCGCTTGTACTCAGTTTATTGCGTATCAATTTCAACTTGTCCAAAGTTTATCGTCATGGATGCAAGGTTCATTTTCAATGATTCAAACGAATCAGTATGAATGGTTGTACTTATGCTTGTTTGTCTTAGTGATTAGTATTATTTTTGCCCATTACTTCACAGTTGTCAGCATGGGGGAAGATATTAGTCGAAATCTCGGCATTCCAGTTAAGCGAATGGAGTCTTTAACACTAGTGTTAATCGCGCTAACAACGAGTGTAACAATGATTACAGTTGGAAGTTTGCCGTTCATTGGAGTGATTGTCCCAAATATCGTCCGCATGAGATATGGCTCTCAGATGAAAGTTTTAGTACCGTTGACAATGCTTGTGGGTGCCTGCCTTGTTTTAACTTGTGACATTATTGCTCGCATAGTAATTTCTCCTTACGAAATTTCAGTAAGCATCATCTTAAGTATCATTGGTGCAGCGCTCTTTATTTTCCAAGTGATTCGCCTGGAAAAGAAAGGAGGAGACCTATGAAAAAGAAAACAAGAATCTTATTAGGGTGCCTTCTAGCAGTCGCTGTAATTTTTGATAGTTGCCTATTTGTTGATTCCAACGAAGAATAGTACTTCAGTTTCAAATTTTCATCATGCATAGACGGTTATTAAAACTACTAGTTATTATCATTGTATCTTTTGCGATACCAATTTCGACCATTAGTTTTCAAACAGTGGCGCAAAACCGATTTTTAACACCTGGGGTTTTAGGCATTGAGAGTTTATTTGTCTTTATTCAAAGTGGTCTCTATTATTTTGAGAGTTTAATAGGATTAAAAGTAGAACAATCAGTTCTTATTTATGCTGTTACAATTACTATTCAGATAATCTTGTTACTTTTATTAATGAACGCATCTAAAGGGATGCTTCTTTCTAATTTTAAAGTGTTATTGTTACTGACAATGGCATTTTCGATGTTGCTTGAAATGCTAGTACATTCTTTACAAGTCTTAATGGATCCCAAACGAATTTGATAAATTACAAAGTTCGCTTTTATCCATCTTTTTCAAAAGATGAATGCACAACCATTATTGATATATGGAGCTCTAATATTATTTGGGATATTAATGATGGTGCTCTTTAGATTAAGACATATGCTCGATGTACTTCATTTAGGAGTAGATGGAGCTAGAATGTTAGGAATCAACACGAAACGACTTAGCAATGTAGTGATTGTCATTGTCATTATTATGACGAGTCTATCTACGATTCTAGTAGGGCCACTTCAATTTTTGGGGTTTATGATTGCGAATTTATCCTACCAGCTGACAAAAGAATACAAACACGGCGTATTATGGCTATTTTCGGCTATTTTAGGGCTTGTGATTGTACTTTCGGCTCAATTGATTGTTGAGAGAGTATTTCTTCTTACAATTCCAATAAGCGTATTTATTGAGGGGATTGGTGGAGTATTGTATTTAATCTTATTAGTGAAAGGAGCAAAACTTGATGCTGCTTAAAGGTATTACAAAAAAATATCGCCATCCAGTTGTGGATCATGTGAATTTAGAAGTTTCAAAACAGCGACTGACTGCCTTTATAGGTCCGAATGGAGCTGGAAAATCAACGCTATTAGGGATGATGAGTCGGCTTCTTCCTAAAGACGAAGGATTTATATTTATCAACGGTCAAGAAGTTGAAGCATGGAACTCAACAGAATTGGCAAAAGAACTCGCTGTGTTAAAACAAAACCAACAAGTTCATATCAGCATGACAGTTGAAGAGTTTGTTCGATTTGGTCGTTTTCCATATACAAAAGGGAAGATTACAAATTCAGATGAACAGATTGTTGAAGAGGCGTTAAAAAATACCAACCTTACCTCTTTTAGAACACAAGATATTGGAACTTTATCAGGCGGGCAGTATCAACGAGCGCTCATTGCGATGGTTTTAGCGCAAGATACGGAGTGGATTTTTGCTCGATGAACCATTAAACCATCTCGATATGAAACAAGCGTATGAAGTGATGAACCTACTTCGTTTCTTAGTTGACGAAAAAGGGAAAATCGATAGTGATTGTGATGCATGACTTAAATATGGCAAGTAATTTTTTTCAGATGAAATAGCTTGTTTTTAAAGATGGAAAATGTATCATCCATGATACAGTCGATAAAGTGATGAAAGAGGAGATCTTTTCAAATCTGTATGAGATTCCATTAGAAGTGACTGAGATTCATGGTAAAAATATGTATTATAAAGAACGGAGAATACGAATGAAAAAAATTATTAGCTTTAATCAGTTTATTAGCTGTATTTATTCTTGCAGCTTGCGGACAAACAGCAAAAACAGAATCAGCAACAACACAAGCAGCAGCTACAGAAGAAAAGAGGGAAGTGACTCTAACAAACGGAAAAGAAGACGTAACTGTTAAAACCAATCCAAAGAAAATTGTTGTATTTGATTTAGGCGTTGCCGATACAATTCGCGAACTTGGTTTTGTCGATAATATTGTAGGGATGCCATTAAAAACATTACCTACGTACTTAAAAGATTTACCATCAAGTATTCAACCAACTGGATCAATGGTGGAACCTGATATTGAAGCCATCGCTGCATTAGAGCCAGACCTTATTATTGCGTCAGGACGTACGATTAAGTTCCTAGATCAATTAAAAGAAATTGCACCAACTGTTATTTTCTCAGTAGATCAAAAAGATTACTGGAACTCAGTTTCTAAAAATATCCGCTCGGTAGCATCACTATTTGGTAAAGAAGCTGAGGCGAAAGCTGAAGAAGAAATTAAATCACTAGAAGCTTCCATCAAGAAAGTGGCTGATATAAATGAAAAATCAAATAACAAAGCATTAACTCTAATGCTCAACGAAGGAAAGATGTCAGCGTTTGGTGCTGATTCACGTTTTGCATTTCCTTTATCAATCACTTAAATTCAAAGCGACTGATGCTAAAATTGAAGACAGCAAACATGGTCAAGAAATGAGTTTCGAAGGAATTAAAGAAATCAATCCCAGACACAATCATTTTGCTAAACAGAACTTTAGCAATTGGTGGAGATAATTCAAATGCTGATACAGTTCTAAACAATGCTTTATTCAAAGAAACAAACGCTGTGAAGAATAATCGCGTCATCCAATTAACTTCAGACTTATGGTATCTAAGTGGTGGTGGATTACAATCTACTAAATTAATGATTGAAGACGTTCAAAAAGTACTCCAATAATGAAACTAAACTTTAACAGCTATGTTTAGTCAAAAAGAAAAGAGGTGTACCGCATTGCGGTACACCTCTTAATTTATTTTATTCTAAATGCATCTGCTTCAGTAACGCCCTAAAGATTACTGGAAGAATCATTGGATGACGTTCTGTTTTCTTGAATAAGAACGGTCCTAAGACATCCGTAATTTTGTTACGTAATACGCGTTCGTTTAAGACTTCTTCAGAATCTGCTAAAAGTTCTTCAAGTTCATCACGAAGAATCGCTTGAGCTTCGTTTAGAAGTTGTCCGGATTCTTTCATGTAGATAAATCCACGAGAGCATATCTGGACCCTGCTACTAACTCACGGCTTTCGTAATCGACAGTAGCGACACAGATGACTAAACCATCTTGTGAAAGTGTCTTACGATCACGAAGTACGATATTTCCGATATCTCCGATACCATTTCCATCGACATATACATCACCTGCAAAGAAGTGACCAGCTCTACGTGCTGAGTCAGCAGTCACAGCAAGAACATCACCATTGCTTAAGATAAATGAGTTTTCTTTTGGAATTCCCACTTGAGTCGCAAGGTTTGCTTGAATCTTCTGCATACGATATTCACCGTGGACTGGAACGAAGTATTTAGGCTTCATTAAGCGAAGCATTAATTTTTGTTCTTCTTGAGAACCGTGTCCAGAAGTGTGAATATTGTTTACCTTTACCATGAATAACTTCAGCACCAGCTTCTGAAAGAAGGTTGATAACGCGATTAACGCTTGAAGTATTTCCTGGAATTGGTGAACTAGAGAAGATAACTGTGTCACCAGGTTGAATAGAAATCTGACGGTGAGTCCCGTTAGCGATACGGCTAAGTGCCGCCATTGGTTCCCCTTGAGAACCTGTACATAAAATAATGACTTTCTCAGAAGGGTATTGGTTGATTTCACGTCCATCGATAAAAGTATCATCTGGAGCCTTAATATAACCTAATTCACGAGCAGTGCGGAAGCTGGCTTCCATACTACGTCCAAATACAGCTAATTTACGACCAGTTGCTACAGCCACATCTGTTACTTGTTTTAGACGAGAAACGTTTGATGCAAATGTCGCAAAAATGATACGTCCATCCACGCGTTGGATAATTTCTTTAATCGATTTTCCAACGACTTGTTCTGATTGAGTAAATCCAGGGACTTCAGAGTTTGTACTATCTCCTAAGAGAACTAGAACGCCTTCTGAACCAATTTGTGCCATACGGTGAAGGTTCGCTGGTTCTCCAACTGGAGTAAAGTCAAACTTATAGTCACCTGTAAACACGATATTTCCTGGAGGAGTTTTAATCACAATCCCAAATGCATCTGGAATAGAGTGGGTTGTGCGATAGAAACTCACTTGTGTTTTACGGAATTTAATGACGCTGTCTTCATCAATTTCGTGAAGAATCGCATCTCTTAAAAGGCCATGTTCTTCTAATTTATTTCGAATCAATGACATCGCAAGTTTTGTTGCATAAATAGGGATGTTCGCTTGTTTAATTAAGAAAGGAATCCCACCAATATGGTCTTCGTGTCCATGCGAAATAAATAGACCTTTTACTTTATTAATATTTTTGAACGATATAACTGTAATCGGGAATCACATAATCGATTCCTAGTAAATCATCCTCAGGAATTTAATACCGGCATCCAAAATGATCAGCTCATCTTGGAATTGAACGCCATATGTGTTTTTACCGATTTCACCTAAACCGCCAAAAAGCAAATACGCCCGTTTCGTTATTTTTTTAATATTTGGTTTCATATTACTTGAACACCGTTAATTTAAATTCAGGGTTTTGTTTTTCGTAAGCTAAGTGTTTTTCATCTAGCTCTTGGATAAACTCAACGTTGTATTCAGTGTTTTTCATCTACAAGGCGGCGGGCTTCTACCTTGTCACTAGCTTCGATATATAAAGCTTCTGTGTTCTCACGACGTGGAGCTTCCGTTTTAGTTGGTTGGTAAGTAATTTTTAAAAATCATGTATGTACCCTTTAAATTTTTTCATAATGTTTCTATCATATTTTATCATAGAATGCTTATTTTTTTCATAATCTTAAAGGCTGAAGAGAGCCTCTTTTTCCAATTTTTCAAGCAAATCTGTTTGGGATTGAGAGTGGTTTTGGAGTCAAAGTAGAATCTTCTTCACCAAATTTGAAATAAATCGTGTTCCAATCTCTGTTTTTAGCACCTTCAATATCATTTATAGGTCGTCTCCCAATCATCCAGAAGTCTTCTAGATGCTCATCTGGAAAAGAGACGTTCTACATTGATAAATGCTTCGCTAGTGGTTTTAGGAAACACCTGTTGTCTCTGAAATGAAGACTCTTGACGAGTCGAACCACTTTTTCTAATCCTAGAGATGTAATTTTTCTTTCGACTGATGACTCGTTGGTCCATTTGTTAGAAGAACAAGAGTAGAGTGATTTGATACTTTGTCAAAAAGTGATACCAGTCTTTCATCTAATTCGATATGATCCATCACATATTGATAGGTTTCCTTAAAATGAATAACTGATTCTTTTGAAGAGTCCAGTCCAAGAACTGAAAGTGTGCCTTCAACTCGTGATAAGTGGTTTTCTTCTAATGTGATTTGTCCCTTTGTAAACAACTCAAAAGCAATCTCACTTTTTTCTTGGTAGACCTTGATACACATCGATATCCGTTGTAAATGTTGGATAGCATTTCTTTAAGGCGGTCAAGAAAGACTTGCTGTTTTGAGTAGAGTGTATCATCTAAATCGAATACCAAAATGGGTGTCTTATTCGCCAATGACAACCGCTCCTTTAGGGAATATACATTGGTTGTGTTTTATTGATGTGATCATAGAACATCACACCGTTTAAATGGTCGATTTCATGTTGAACAACGATGGCTTCGTAGTCTGTTAATGTACGAACGAATTCATCACCATTCACATCTTGATATTTTGACAGTCACGCGTTCAGAACGAAGAACGATTCCAGGTACGTCACGTTCAACTGAAAGGCAGCCTTCGCCTTCTTTTAGACAGGCTTTCTTCACTGATTCACGCATTATACGAGGATTAATCCATACTTCGTTTAAGATTGGTTCTTCATCTTCAAAACCTGGAACGAGAAGAGCAATCATTTGAATAGATTTACCCAAGTTGAGGTGCTGCAAGACCAACACCAGCGCGCAATTCATATTTTTTTCAGCGATTTCTGGATTTTGACTGTTATGTAAGAATTCTAGCATTTCTTTGGCTAGTTCTTGTTGTTCTTGCGTTAGTGGGAAAGTAAGCTTTTCAGCACGTTTTCTGAGTGCTGGATGTCCCTCTAACACGATATCTTTCATTGTAATCATGGGTAACTCCTTTATTGGTTCATAAATCTGTTTCTAAGTATACCATTTTTCGCCCTAGAAACCAATCAGGGCCTTTGTTTTTGTAATTTTTTTCATAAGGAAAAGAGAATACTATAAATGACCTTAAACTTCTGTTACAATAGAAAAGAAATACGTGTAAAGGAATGGATAAAAATGCTTTTTGGAAGAAAAAAATCAAAACCACAAGAAACAACAGAATCTGTTTCAATTGATCGAGAAAAATATCCCACAACATATCGCTGTGATTATGGATGGTAATGGTCGTTGGGCAAAGAAACGCAATCTTCCGAGAATTGCGGGACATAAAGAAGGCATGAGTACAGTAAAACGAATCGCCATTGCTGCCGATGAATTAGGGGTAAAAGCGATGACCTTATATGCGTTTAGTACTGAAAACTGGAAACGTCCGACAGAAGAGGTAAGCTTCTTAATGAAACTACCTGGAGATTTCTTTCGGTACGTTTATGCCGGAACTTCAAGAAAGAAATATGAAAAATCCAACTGATTGGATTTATTGATGAATTACCTGAATCAACAAAACAAGTAGTGCTAAAAGCCGTTGAAGATACAAAAGACAATACAGGAATGGTCTTAACGTTTGCTCTTAACTACGGCTCACGTGCTGAAATTATCGAAGCGACGAAAGCTCTAGCAAACGAGGTTCAATCTGGAGAAATCTCAGTAGAAGATATTAACGATGAAGCTTTTGCGAACAAGTTGCAAACAAGTTTCCTAGGAGACTTACAAGATCCAGATTTAATGATTCGTACAAGTGGAGAAGTACGATTAAGTAATTTCTTATTATGGCAATTAGCGTATAGTGAATATTACTTTACAGATATTTTCTGGCCTGATTTTTCAGAAGAAGATTTGCATAAAGCGATTCTGACGTACCAAGGAAGACATCGTCGTTATGGAGGTCTTGCATAGATGAAACAACGAGTTATTACTGCACTCATTGCTGTTGGTATATTTTTACCAATACTTTATGTCGGTGATATTTGGTTACGTACGCTACTAGCTCTTTTAGCGATTGTTGGGATTTATGAATTCTTCCAAATGAAAAAAATGAATATTTTTTCAGTAGAAGGAGCGCTCACATTACTTGCCACATTGTCATTTTTATTTTCACAAAAACCATTAGTGGCCCTGCCAAGAGGAATTGATTATTTCTTCTTTTATTTCTTAATGGTTATGTTACTGATGACGTTAACGGTTTATAAGAGCGACCGATTTTCGTTTGAAGATGCAGCGTTTTGTTCGCTGATTTCTTTATACGTCGGTGGTGGATTTTCTGGGATTTTATTTGTCAGAAGTATTAGTTTTGGGATGGCGATTTTTGTCTTTATTGTTATTTGGGGACAGACTCATTTCGCGTATTTAGCTGGACGTCAGATTTGGAAAAACATAAAGTTAGCTCCAGATATCAGCCCAAATAAAAACAATTGAAGGGTTCTATTGGTGAGTTACTTGGTTCTGTATTATTAGGATTATTGGTAGTTCCATTTTATAATCCAGTTCAATTTTCAGTATTTGAATTTGTGCTCTTAATGGTTTTGCTTATCCATTTTTGGACAATTAGGTGATTTAGTAGAATCTGCTTACAAGCGACAATTTAACGTGAAAAGATTCTGGAAACTTATTCCCAGGGACATGGAGGAGTATTGGATCGTTTCGATTCAACATTCTTTTGCTATGTTAATGTTCCAGATTGTATTTAAATTCTTTGGGGATATTTAAAAGAGGTGAAATAATTGCAAGGATTAATTGCATTTTTATTCGTATTTAGCATCATCGTGATTATTCATGAGTTTGGTCATTACTATTTTTGCAAAAAGCAGGGTATCTCTAGTTCGTGAATTTGCGATAGGGATGGGACCAAAAATCTTCCAAGTTCGTAAAGGGAGAAACAGTATATACGCTTCGCTTATTACCAATTGGTGGATATGTTCGTATGGCTGGGTCATGATGAAGATGAACAAGAAATCAAACCAGGGATGATGATTACCATCGTCCCTAGATAGTGATAAATATTGTTCAAAAAATTAAATTTTTGACGATAAACTCATTATCGATAATTCTGTACCTTTCAAATCGAAGATGCAGACTTACATAAGGATATGACATTAACTGGATACTTCATTAATTCTGAAGAGAAAAGTGACATTAACAGTTTCTAAGACTGCAACAATTGTTGAATCTGATGGAACAGAAGTAGTCGTTGCTCCAGTGGAACGTCAGTTCAATTCAGCAACATTTATGGAATCAGAATTAAAACAAATGCTGCTGGACCGATGAACAACTTTATTTTTATCAATTTTAGTATTTATTATTGTTGGATTTCATGCAAGGTGGAGTTCCATCGAATGATGCGATTATCGGACAAGTAACAGAAGACTCGGCTGCACAAGTGGCTGGTCTAAAAGAAGGCGACAAGGTTCTTTCAATCGACGGTGTTGAGATTCATTCATGGGATGAAATGACAAAAAGTGGTTCGTTCAAGTGCGGATAAAGCTCTAGCAGTTTCGATTGAACGTGACGGGAAAAACTCAGGAAGTTCAAGTGACTCAGAAAGCAGTGGAAGCGTCTGATGGTTCAAAAGTAGGGACAATTTGGTGTCACAAGAATTCTAAAAAATGATATTCTTTCCATCCTTGCTTATGGATTTACGCAAACTGTTTCAGTGGTTGTATTAGTGCTCTCGGCATTAGGGCTCCTCTTTACACGTGGGTTTAATTTAAATCAACTAGGTGGACCAGTTGCGATTTACTCGATGACATCGCAAGTGGCTAAAAATGGCTTCCTCGACTTACTAGCGTTTATGGGGATGATTAGTGCCAACCTTGGAGTCATGAACTTTTACCAATTCCAGCACTTGATGGTGGGTAAACTAGTTCTGAATGTTATCGAAGGAGTTCGTAAGAAACCACTCGATCCAGAAAAAGAAGGTTATTTAACGATTGCAGGGAGCTATCTTTCCTATTTTGCGTTAATGCTTCTTGTGACATGGAACGATATTATGAAATTATTTAATTAGACAAGAGAGTGTCTCTACGATGGTGGAGCACTCTTCTTATGTAATAAAAAAAGGAGGAAACCATGAGTCAATCACAAAAAGATTTAATGAAAAAAGTGATCGAGCAATTTAATCTTGCTGACACTAGTATTTTTTTCTCCAGAATTTGATGAAGCGAAAATTAGTTCGAATCGATATCTCGAAATAGATAAAACATGGACGTTTCCATATTCAAAAATCCAGTAATTTTATGTATGAGAAAATTCAGACTGTTTCACTGATGCGTTGATGATACTTACCGTCAATTTGTGGGAAAAGCTGTGATTACAACAGATGAAGAGCTGAAGTGACAGAAGAGCTAGTTCATCTTATTGGGAATATGTATTAGAGACATTAAAGGATGAATCTGCAGTTTCTCATCAAATTTTAGCGGATCAAACTCCAAAATATGAGAAAAAATCAACTAAAACTTCATTGTCCGAACGAATTAACGAAAGACGCACTTTAATGAATAATTGCGTTCCAAGAAATTCAACAAGCTTTATATCGAAGCTGGCTTTCCCTAAACTAGGAGTTCTAAATCCACGTGGATGGTGAGTTGCAGGACCGCATGGCAGAAGAGTTTGTTCAAAAAGAACAACAGATTGAACAGGCAGTTTAACGAAGCTCAAAAAAAGCAGCACAACTTGCAGCTTCCCAAGCTCCTCAAAAGAAAAATCATGCGCTCCATGCTTCTTCTAAACCAGAAGGTGTTATTTACGGTAAACCGATTAAATCCAATAGTGAAGTTCGTGCTATTGCAGATATTTTTCGAAGAAGAGCGCAATGTTGTCATCGAAGGTAAGATTTTTGATATTGAACTTCGTCGCGGTAAAGCAAAAGGGAAGCTGTTCGGAAATATTAAATTAACGGACTATACTTCTTCCATCAGTGCGACTTTATTCCCATCAACTCCAGAAGATGAACAAGCGCTTGAAGGGTTGAAAAAGGGAACATGGGTTAGAGCGTTCGGTACGATTGAAGTGAATAAATTCTCTCAAGAATTGGGAATGATTATCCGTGATATGAACGCTGTGAAATCATGAAGGGTAGAAAAGATAAGGCAGAGGGCGAAAAACGCGTTGAGTTGCATATGCACACGAATATGTCAGTGATGGATGCAACGAATGCTCCAAGCGACTTGATTAGTCAAGCGGCTAAATGGGGACATAAGGCGATTGCGATTACAGACCATGCCAACTTACAAGCTTATCCCAGAAGCACACGGGAGCTGGTAAGAAAAACGGTATTAAGATTTTATACGGATTAGAAGGAAATATCGTAGATGATCACGTGAACGTTGCCTATAATCCACAACATATTTTATTAGAAGATGCGACTTATGTTGTCTTTGACGTGGAAACAACAGGTCTTTCTGCGATTTATGACAGCATCATCGAGCTCGCTGCCGTTAAGATGAAAAACGGAGTAGTGGTTGACAAGTTTGAAGAATTTATCGACCCTGGTCATCCATTATCAGCAACAACCATTCAATTAACAGGGATTACTGATGAGATGGTAAAAGGCTCAAAAACAGCAGAACAAGTGTTGAAAGAATTCCACGAGTTTTCTAAAGACTGTATCCTTGTTGCGCATAATGCAAGTTTTGATATGGGCTTCTTAAACACAGGATACGAAAATGTGGGAATTCCAAAAACAAATCAACCAGTTATCGATACTTTGGAATTGTCTCGTATGTTGCATCCACAACTGAAGTCTCACCGTTTAAATACTTTAGCGAAACGGTATAATGTTGCACTTGAACAACACCACCGTGCCGTGTACGACTCTGAGACAACGGGTTATTTATGCTATATTTTCTTAAAAGAAGCAGCTACAGAGCACAATCTGTTATACCACGATGAATTAAATACCAATATTCATCCAGAGGAAGTCTTTAAAAATGGACGTCCATTCCATGCAACGATTTTTGCAAAAGACCAAGCTGGATTAAAAGAGTTGTTCAAGGTTGTATCTCAATCTAATATTGAGTATTACTACCGCGTTCCTCGTATTTTAAGAAGTATGCTTTCAAGCCGTCGAGATTCATTCCTATTAGGTTCAGGATGTGCTGAAGGGGAAGTATTCGAAGCGATGATGCAAAAAGGGTACAACGAGGCTAAAGAAAAGGCAAAATTCTATGACTATATTGAAATTATGCCGAAAGCCATTTATCGTCCTTTAATCAAGAAAGAATTAATTCGTAATGAGCATCACTTAGAAGAGATTATTCAAAACTTAGTCCGTCTGGGAGAAGAGTTAGGGAAACCAGTTGTAGCAACAGGGAATGTTCACTACTTAAATCCAGAAGACAAGATTTATCGTGAGATTCTTCTAACATCATTGAACAATGGTGTTCCCCAAGAATATCCGGATGCACATTTAAGAACGACTGATGAGATGTTAAAAGAATTTGCGTTCTTGGTGAAGAAAAAAGCTTATGAAGTAGTTGTGACGAATTCGAATTGGGTTAGCGATCAATTAGAAGAAATTACTCCTGTGAAAGATGATTTATATACACCTAAAATCGAAGGTGCCGCAGAAGAAATCACTAAATTGAGTTACGATAAAGCACATGAATGGTATGGGAATCCTTTACCAAAAATTGTGGAGGATCGTATTAAAAAAGAGCTAAAGAGTATTATTGGAAATGGTTTTTCGGTAATTTATTTAATTGCTCAAAAGCTTGTATTAAAGAGTAATCAGGACGGGTATTTGGTTGGATCACGTGGGTCTGTTGGTTCGTCTCTAGTTGCTGACATTTAACTGGAATTACTGAAGTGAATCCATTTAGCGCCACACTATCGTTGCCCTCAATGTCAATTGTCAGAATTCTTTGATGATGGATCTGTAGGCTCAGGTTTTGATTTACCTGAAAAGAAAACTGTCCAAGATGTAATACGAGAATGGTTAAAGATGGACATGACATTCCGTTTGAAACCTTTCCTAGGATTCTACGGAGATAAAGTTCCCTGATATCGATTTGAAACTTTAGTGGGGAATATCAACCGCAAGCGCATAACTATACGAAAAGTACTGTTCGGTGAAGATTATGTCTATCGTGCAGGAACGATTAGTACGGTTGCTGATAAAGACTGCTTTTTGGGTATGTAAAAGGGATATGAACGTGACTTAGGACTCGAACTTCCGTCAAGCGGAAATTGAACGCTCTAGCGAGTGGATGTACAGGGAGTTAAACGTAGTACTGGTCAGCACCCGGGTGGGATTATTGTAATTCCAGACTATATGGATGTGTACGACTTTTACGCCAATTCAATACCCAGCAGATGATTTGAGTGCTGAATGGAGAACAACACACTTTGACTTCCACTCAATTCACGATAATGTATTAAAACTCGATATTCTTGGACACGATGATCCGACCGTAATTCGTATGTTACAAGATTTATCAGGAATGGATCCAAAATCGATTCCACCTGATGATCCAGAAGTGATGAAAATCTTTGGTGGGACTGAAGTGTTAGGAGTGACTCCTGAGCAAATTGATTCGAATACAGGTACACTCGGGATTCCGGAATTTGGTACGAAATTTGTTCGTGGAATGTTAGAACAAACAAAAACCTTCAACATTTCACTGAATTACTTCAAATTTCAGGATTATCACACGGTACCGACGTATATCTTGGAAAATGCTGAAGAATTAATTCGTCTTCACAATATTCCGCTTGCCGATGTTATCGGTTGTCGTGACGACATCATGGTGTATTTAATCCATAAAGGCGTTGAAGAAGGGATTGCCTTCAAAATCATGGAAGGAGTTCGTAAAGGGAAAGGAATTCCTGACGACTTCCAAGCGATTATGAGAGAAAAACAATGTACCCAGAATGGTATATTCAATCTTGCTTGAAAGATTAAATATATGTTCCCGAAAGCCCATGCGGCAGCGTACGTTTTAATGGCATTACGTGTAGCTTGGTTTAAGGTTCATAAACCATTGTTATACTACTGTGCTTATTTCTCAGTGCGTGCGCAAGATTTCGATATCGTTGCCATGTCTCAAGGAAAAGAGATGATTAAGAAACGAATGAAAGAAATTCGTGAAAAAGGAATGGAAGCAAGTACGAAAAGAACAAAAACTTGCTAACTGTTCTAGAATTAGCCAACGAGATGGTCGAACGTGGTTTCCACTTCAAGATGGTCGACGTTGATAAATCTGAAGCAAAGTAACTTTGTCATTGAAGGTGATTCACTGATCGCTCCATTTAGAGCGATTCAAGGGATTAGGGCTTGAAACGTTGCCAACAAAATCGTTGAAGCAGAGACAAGAACAACCATTCTTATCGAAGAAAGACTTTAGCGACACGTGGTAAAAGTATCGAAGACACTCATTGACTATATGACAGAAAAATAAAGTCCTAGACCACTTTACCGGATGAAAATCAATTATCATTATTCGATGATTTGTTCTAATATCACAATAGTTGGTATTTTAACAAAGTATATGGTATACTAAAAAAGTAGAATAGTAGTTGAGAGGAGAGTGAGCGGAAACGCTCACTCTTTTTATCGACATGGACTCAAGTAGCAAGGAGGTTGAGGCTATGAGTAAAGTAACTGAGACGGTAACAGAGCTTACTAAAGAGGTAATTGAAAAAGAAGGCTTTGAGTTATTCGACTTAGAATTTGTAAAAGAAGGAAAGAATTGGTTTCTACGTTTTTACTTAGATAAACCAGGCGGTATCGATTTAGATGACTGCGCGTTTATGAGTGAAAAATTTAGTGAAATTCTCGATGCACAAAATCCAGATCCAATTCCACAAGCTTATTTCTTAGAAGTTTCTTCACCTGGTGCAGAACGCCCATTAAGAAACGAGGAAGAATTAAAAGCAGCGATTGGTTCATATGTACACTTATCGTTTTATCAAAACGTTGATGGAGAGAAATTCCTGAAGGAACTCTTCTTTCAGTCGATGAAGAAACGGTAACATTAAACGTACAAATCAAAACAAGAACAAAAGAATTTACAATTGATCGTAAGAATATTGCAAAAGCACGTCTTGCAATCAAATTCTAAGGAGTAAAGGAGTAAACACATGAGTAAAGAAATGCTACGAGCATTAACTGTTCTCGAAGAAGAAAAAGGAATCTCTAAAGATGTCGTGATTACAGCTTTAGAAGCAGCGTTAGTATCTGCATATAAGAAAAACTACGGACAAGCTCAAAACGTAGAAGTTGAGTTTGACCAAAAGAAAGGCAACATGCATGTATATGCAGTCAAAGAAGTGGTTGAATTTGTTTTCGATTCAACTCTTGAAGTAAGCCTAGAAGAAGCACATACGAAAAATAAAGCATATGAAGTTGGCGATAAAATTCGTTTCGAAGTAACTCCAAAAGACTTTGGACGTATTGCTGCTCAAACAGCAAAACAAGTGATTATGCAACGTCTTCGCGATGCTGAACGTACAAACATCTACAATGAATTCATTCAATACGAAAATGAAATCATGACAGGTGTTGTTGATCGTCAAGATTTCCGTTATGTATACGTAAACCTTGGACGTATCGTTGCTGGAATGGCAAAACAAGACCAAATTCCAACAGAAGAGTACTTACCTGATCAACGTATCAAAGTTTTAGTTTCTAAAGTAGATAACACTACTAAAGGACCTCAAATCTTCGTAAGTCGTACTCATCCAGATTTATTAAAACGTTTATTTGAACAAGAAGTTCCTGAAATTTACGACGGCGTTGTAGAAATCGTTTCTATCGCTCGTGAAGCAGGTGACCGTGCTAAAGTAGCTGTTCGTTCAAACGATGCTAACTTAGATCCCAGTTGGAACATGCGTAGGACCTCGCGGACAACGTGTTCATAACATTGTTGAAGAATTAAACGGTGAAAACATGGATATCGTGGAATGGAACGAAGATCCAGCAGTTTACATCAAAAACGCATTAAACCCAGCTCAAGTACTTAAAGTTGAATTTAATGATGATAGCAATGGTTGTATCGTTGTTGTACCAGATCACCAATTATCTCTTGCAATTGGTAAACGTGGTCAAAACGCACGTCTAGCTGCGAAATTAACAGGATACCGTATTGATATTAAATCTGAAACTGCTTATGAAGAGTATTTAGAAAACTTTAGCAAATCCAGTTGTTGAAGAAACTTCTTCTGAAGAAGAATAAAATACAGGAGGTGCACGATGAAAAAGAAAAAGATTCCGATGCGCCGTTGTATCGCTTCTGGTGAAATGATGCCGAAGAAAGAGTTGGTCCGTATTGTTCGTAACGCTGAAGGTGTTGCACAAATCGACCCAACTGGTAAAGTAAACGGCCGTGGCGCTTATATTACTCTTGAACCTACATTAGTAGAGAAAGCTTGGAAAAACCGTCTATTTGAAAAACAATTAGAAATTGAAATTCCAGATGCATTTTATGAAGAACTTCTCGCTTATGTAGAACATCAAAAAGCAAGAAAAGAGTTGTTTAGTGATGGAAGAGCTCGTTAAACAAAGAGCTTTGAATTTACTTGGAATGGCAACAGCTGCTCGTAAACTCATTAGTGGTGAGGAGCAAGTCATCCAAAGTATTCAAAGACAAAAAGGAAATTTAGTGATTTGTACCAAAGATTGTAGTGCAAACACGGTAAAAAAAATCAAAAACAAATGTGAATATTATGAAATTCCTTTTGTTCAGCAATTTGAAACGGATGAATTGTCTTTAGCGATTGGCAAAAGACGTTCTATCGTTTTAGTTGTTGATCGAGGGTTTACAAAGAGTCTACTGAAGATGAAGGGATTTAACGATATGAACGAATAGGAAGGTGAGACTATGTCGAAAACTCGCGTATACGAATTAGCGAAAGAATTAAACGTGGCTAGTAAAGAAATTATTGAAAAAGCAAAAGAAGTAGGTATTTCATACAATAGCCATATGTCTACTATGGAAGAAGCTGAAATCTCAAAAATTAAAGGAGCTTGGAATTCTAAACCTGCTGCTAAACCAGCACCAAAAGCTGAAAAAGAAAGAAGTAAAACCTGCTCCAAAACAAGAAGTGAAAAAGCTGAACCTAAAAAAAGAAGTAGAAAAAGGTCACGCTCCTAAGAAAGAATTTAACAAAGAGAGAAGACCAAAGTCCAAAAACAAGGACAACACAAAACAAAATCAAGAACGTAACCATTCTCAAAATCAAAGACGTCATGAACAAAACGATAAGAGAAATCAAGAACGTCCAAACCAAAAGCAACAAAATGCGAATGGTAACCGTCCTTCATTTAAGAAAGAACCAGCACGCAATGAAGCTCGTTCAAATCAACAAGGACAAGTAGAACGTCCACGTAACAATCAAAAACAAAACAATAACAACGATCGTTTCGAATCACCAAGAAACAATCGCAATAACGACAGAAGAAACAATCAACGTTATAACGATTTTAACAATGATGGTTTTAGCAAGAAAAACCGTAACCAAAAAGGTAAAAAAGGAAACCGTCGTGAAGAACAAAAAGCGAAACCAGCTGTTCCAGCACGTAAATTCCACGAATTACCAGAAGTATTAGTGTATACAGATGGTATGACAGTTGCTGAATTAGCGAAGAAAATCAAACGTGAACCAGCAGAAATCATCAAAAAATTATTCCTATTAGGAGTAATGGCGACATTAAACCAAGGACTTTCTAAAGATGCGATTGAATTATTAGCAGCAGACTATGGTATGGATGCAGAAGAAAAAATCGAAAAAGATATTTCTGATTTAGATGTATACTTTGAAGAAGCAGCTGCTGAAAGCGAAGAAAGCACAGTACGTCCTCCAGTTGTAACAATCATGGGACACGTTGACCACGGTAAAACAACATTGCTTGACCAATTACGTAACTCTTCAGTTGTAGCAGGTGAAGCAGGTGGAATCACTCAACATATCGGTGCGTACCAAATCAAAATCGATGGTAAACCAATTACATTCTTAGATACTCCAGGTCACGCGGCCTTTACAACAATGCGTGCGCGTGGTGCGGACATCACTGATATTACAGTTATCGTAGTAGCAGCCGATGACGGTGTAATGCCACAAACAATCGAAGCGATTAACCATGCGAAAGCGGCAGATGTTCCAATTATTGTTGCTGTAAACAAAATTGATAAACCAGCAGCAAACCCTGGACGTGTAATGCAAGAACTTTCAGATTTAGGACTTGTTCCTGAAGCATGGGGTGGAGACACAATCTTCGTTGAGATTTCAGCGAAATTCAACCAAAACATTGAAGAATTATTAGAAATGATTCTTTTAGTAGCTGAAGTTCAAGAATTAAAAGCAAACCCTAACCGTTTAGCTTTAGGTACTGTAATCGAAGCTCGTTTAGATAAAACAAAAGGACCTATCGCAACATTATTAGTTCAAGAAGGAACTCTTAAAGTTGGGGACCCAATCGTTGTTGGGAATACATTTGGACGTGTCCGTGTAATGGTGAATGACCAAGGTCGTCGTGTGAAAACTGCTTTACCAGCGACTCCAGTTGAAATTACTGGTCTTAACGCTTCACCTCAAGCCGGTGATCGTTTCGTAGTATTCGAAGACGAGAAAACAGCGCGTGCAGCCGGTGAAGAACGTGCAAAACGTGCTTTAATCGAACAACGTAACGCTTCAAGCCGTATCACATTAGATAACTTATTCTCTACATTAAAAGAAGGAGAATTGAAAGAAGTTAACGTTATTATCAAGGCTGACGTACAAGGTTCTGTAGAAGCATTAGCATCAAGCTTACAAAAAATCGAAGTTGAAGGCGTGCGCGTGAAGATTATCCATACAGCTGTAGGGGCAATCAACGAAAGCGATATTACTCTTGCAACAGCAAGTAACGCAATCATCATCGGATTTAACGTAAGACCTACGCCGCAAGCGAAGATTCAAGCAGAATCTGACCAAGTAGATATTCGTTTACACCGTATCATCTATAACGTTATCGACGAAATCGAAACAGCGATGAAAGGTATGCTAGATCCAGAATTCGAAGAGAAAATTCACGGGTCAAGCAATCGTTCGTGAAACATACACTGTATCTAAACTTGGAACAATTGCTGGTTCATACGTATTAGAAGGTGTTGTTAAACGCTCAAGCTCAGTTCGTTTAATCCGTGATAACATTGTTATTTACGATGGTGAATTAGCTAGCTTGAAACGATTCAAAGACGACGCTAAAGAAGTTAAACTTGGATTCGAGTGCGGTATCATGATTGAAGGCTACAACGATATTAAAGTAGACGACATCATCGAAGCATACGAAATGGTCGAGATTAAAAGAAAATAGTGCGAGAAAATTCGTTATGAATCGACCTATTTTAAATGAATTTTATTAAGAGTGAAGTATAACGAAGAGGGACTGATTGCAGTGCCTCTTTCGTTGGAAAGGAGACAAAATGGCAAACTTTAGAGTTGGACGTGTGTCACAAGAAATTTTACGTGAAGTAAATGATATTTTATCTAAAAAAGTGCGTGACCCACGTGTACAAGAAATTACAATTACTGAAGTAGAAGTGACTGGTGATTTGCAAATTGCTACTATTTACTACACAACACTTCAGAAAATTAGCTAGTGAACGTCAAGCGACTGAACGTGGCTTAGAAAAATCAAAAGGCCTAATCCGTCGTGAATTAGGAAAACGTCTATCATTGTACAAAACTCCAGAATTAATCTTTAAACGCGATGAGTCAGTTGATTACGGTAATCACATTGATGAGCTTTTAAAATCAATTCATGAAGAAGACGAACAAAGATAATAATTTTGAGGGCAAAAGGACATCAAACAGAAACCACTCTTTTGCCTTTTTAGTTAAAAATTACCATATATGGTAATTTTCTAGTGTGTTAATAAAGCCAGGAGAGGTGTTTTATGATTGATGCAAATAATACATGGGTATTGTGGTCTATTATCGTTGGGATTGCGACTATCAGTATCTTTTTAGAAAATCGATATAAATGGGCTGCAAAAATAAGCGGAGCGATTATCGGTCTATTAATGGCAGCAACATTGAGTAATTTAGGCGTTATTCCTACAGATTCACCTGTATATGATCAAGTTTGGGGAGTCGTTGTTCCATTAGCAATTCCGATGCTTTTATTCCAATGTGATTTAAAACAGATTTGGAAAGAAAGTGGAAGATTATTAGCTATCTTCTTAATCAGTTCTGTTGGGACTGTTCTTGGGGCGGTATTAGGATATTTTGCCTTGTCTAAAGCTATCCCTGTACTAAACCATATCGCTGGGATGATGGTCGGAAGTTATATTGGTGGAGGAGTTAACTTTGTAGCTGTTTCATCCGCTTTTGAAATTCCAAAAGAACTTATTTCTGCAGCTACAGTAGCCGATAACTTGTTAATGGTATTCTACTTTTTAATTTTACTGATGATTCCTTCGATTGGATTCTTTAAGAAGCATTTCAAATTTGCGTATACAGAAGGTGTGAAAGAGGAAGAAGAAAAAGCTTACGGCAAAGACACTGTAATTACTGTTCAAGATGTAGCTTTTGTTTTTGCAATTTCTGTTGTTATCGTAACTATTAGCTTTACATTATCTGAAATTATTTCAGCTCTAGGTGATAACAGTCTTATTCAATTAGTTTTCGAATAAATATTTAATTCTAACAACATTAACAGTAGCTTGCTCAACGATTTTTGCAAAATACTTCAAGAAGATTAGTGGGGCAAACGAAATTGGAACATTCTTGATTTACTTATTCTTTGTAGTCATCGGAATTCCTGCTTCAATCGGAGCTATCATTGAAAAGTCTCCATTGTTATTGGTGTTCTGTGCTATCATGGTTTTTGTGAACATGGCAGTGACTTTTGCTGGCGCAAAAATCTTCGGTTTCACAGTAGAGGAAGCTATTCTGGCTTCAAACGCAAATATCGGTGGTCCAACAACAGCTGCAGCGATGGCTATCTCTAAAGGATGGCATCGTTTCGTAGCTCCTACAATGCTTGTAGGGACGCTAGGATACATTATTGGTACTTATGTGGGTATCTTTATTGGACAAATCTTAAACTAACGAAAAAAGCAACTAATTCTGAAAGCCAGAGTTAGTTGCTTTATTTTTATTTATTTTCGGCTCTTTGTCAAATAGTGTTGATGAAGAATTTTAGGAAGGGATTAAGCAACTAATTGTTGCTTAATTCCTTTTTGTTTTGAGGGCCAAAACATTTTTGTTATTAAGATAATCCTGTTTCTAAAATGGTAATAGTTTTTAAAAACCGTAGGCATTTCTTTTTAAGCACTTTTTATTTTATTGTTTATTCCTTCGATAGGGCCATTTGTTCTAGTTGGATACTCACAAGTATTTTTGAATATATGGCAAGTAAGTTATAAGAGTCTTTAATACTCTTTTTAAACCAGGAGATAGGTCTAATTGCGTAGCTGCTTCAATCGTTTCCTTGAATTCTATATAATCTCTATCCTGTATACATTCACGAAGTGAATGTACAACCTCATAATCATGTTTTAAGAGATGGATTGTTTTCTAAGATATAATCCACAATTCCTTTGGGTTGTCATAAAAGCTTTCAAAAAAAGCTTATAACGATTATATTTATAGTTCTGAAGTTCATTAGGATTCTTTAAAAATTAACTTCCAATAATATTTTAACTTTCGATATAATTTAGCGTCTTTATAACGATGCTGATTCATGACACGTACCCGAGTTCGATTTAATTCTCTATTTAAGGCTTGTACGATGTGAAAAAGGATCAATGATAATTTTTAGCGTTAGGAAACATTTCTTTTTATTAATTGAATGTACGGTACGTACATGTCGATAGAGATAGTTTTTACCTTTAATCTAGTCTTAGGCTCAAAACGATAAAAATATTGTTTCAAACTGTAAGATTTTTCTATCTCGTACAACATCGACCAGCTTGTGTGTAGTGCTATCACAAATAATGAAGCTCATATTACTATCGGAAGATTTGACGGATTTAAATTCATCAAAAACACAAATGCTCAGGTAAATCGTGTAATGGTTTAATGGTCAATAATCGTGCTGTATCATCTATAATACGTCTTACAGTATGAACTGAAACATTTGTTTCTTTTTGCGATATATGTTTCAGATACTGTTTCACTAATTTTTGATTTGATTTCATTTTTTTAATCGTTTAGAGATATGACAGTGTTTTTTTCTACGATTCGACTAGTGTCTGCAGTAAATGAAGAGCCGCATTCTCTACAGAGAAATCTCTGCTTGCGTAGATGTAAGTAGGCCGGAAGGCCTGAAACAGAACAGAGAGTGATACGAGATGTTTTCGTGCCGTTTTTTTAACGATATTATTATTCTGACAAACACATCGACAGACAGTACAAAAATTCTGGTTTATGCGTATATGTAGCTGAATAAAATAAAGATTTTCTCTTTTTAAATATCTTCTCTTGAACTTTATTATCCCAAATAATGTTTTTTTATCTTTGATTTGTAGCGTAGCTTCTAGTATATTGTTCATATGGTCATCATCCTTTTGTATTAGGTTTAGCGATTTTAATATAACGGATGTTGGCCTTTTTGTATACTACTAAAAATAGGGTTGGTGGAAAATTTCCATCAACCCTAGAAATTATAGAACCTTATTTTCTAAGTGGGCATCGCCATTGCATCAACGCCTGTGTGGCTCATGATGATTGGTGAAGTTGTTACAATTGTGAGTGGCACATCAGGGAAGAGTTCTCGCACACGAGCAATATTTCCTTCGTTAAAGTCACTTAATCCTGCATGCATAATTCCGATTTCTTGAATGCCATTCGAGCGGCTTTCATTTGTTCAAAAATCTCGTCATATTTCTTTTTGAAGTGATTTTAGACCGCGTCCTTTTTGGATAATTTCAATCTTGCCATTAATGACTTGTAGGAATAATTTAATGTTTAATAAGTTTGAGAACATTCCCATCAATTGGCTTATGCGTCCACCTTTAATTAAGTTGTCTAAGTTTACTACTGTTAAATAAAGAGTAGTGCGTTTCTTAGCATCTTCAATAATCTCAAGAATTTCTTCTACTGTTTTACCTTCTTGTGCTGCCTTGGCTGCCTCTTTAACAATCATTCCCATAGATCTAGAAGTAAAGTCCGAATCGACAACAGTGACATTTGTTTCTGCGATGTCAGCTGCTTGACGAGCGGCATCTACAGTACCGCTGATGGAACGCATCATCTGAATTGAAATAACAGAATCGCTATTTTTTCCAAGTTCGTCATATACTTCTACGAATCGACCGATAGATGGTTGAGCTGTTTTTGGAAGTTCAGCACTCGCAATCATTTTTTGTTTAAATTCTTCTTTTGTAATAGTCACTCCATCGATATAGTTATCATCATCGATTGAGATATTCATTGGAACGATAGAGATTTCAAATTGTTTAACTTCTTCTTCAGTTAAGTCTGCTGTTGAGTCCGTTACAATATATACTCTTGACATTAAAGTCACTCCTATCAAATAAGTTTACTCATCTATAATACCATATTTTTTTCGCCTAAAAAGCTATATTCATAATCTATGTGGAAAAAGTGCGAATTATGATACAATAAATAAGCAAATGTAAAGCGTGAGAGGATGAATGGGATGGACGGAATTCTTCCGTTATGGAAAGAGAAAGGCATGACGTCGTTCGACTGTGTTTATAAGGTTAGAAAGTTATTAAAAAAACAAAAAAAGTCGGGCATTCTGGAACGCTGGATCCTGAGGTGGATGGCGTCTTACCAATCTGCATCGGTAAAGCGACGAAGGTTGTCGAAAACCTTCATGAAGCCAATAAAGTCTATCAAGGTGAGATTACATTAGGGTTTTCTACCGAAACAGAAGATGCTCACGGGAAAGTTGTTGCAACGACACCTATCGAAACTCCTTTTTCCCTTCAAGAAATTGATGAAAAGATGCAAGGCTTTATTGGAGAAATCACTCAAATCCCGCCGATGTATTCTGCTGTAAAAGTGAACGGGAAACGTCTTTATGAATACGCAAGAGCAGGAGAAGAAGTGGAGCGTCCTATAAGAAAGGCGACTATTTATGACTTCAAGCGTATTTCAGAACCAGTTTATAATGGTGAAACGAAGACACAATCGTGGAAATTTGAAGTGAGCTGCAGCAAAGGGACTTATGTGCGAACGCTTTCTGTTGATTTAGGAAAAGCATTGGGCGTTGAGGCACATATGTCGCAATTAACCCGTGTGAAAAGTGGTCCTTTCCACTCTGACGATTGCACCACCTTAGAAAAGCTAAATGAACTTGTACAAAACGACAAAGCTCAAGAAGCGTTAAAACCGGTTGATATCGTATTTAAAGACTACCCACGTATGGATTTAAATGAGGAAGATTTCAATCGATTTAAAAATGGTGCGATTTTAACAAAAGCAGAATTCCCACAAATTGACGTGCCAACTGCTTGTTATTATGAAGACCAACTTATTTCGATTTATGGTCCCTCATCCAACGAAAAAGATTTATTAAAACCGATAAAAAAATGTTTTAGAAAGGAGATAAGAATGCAAACGATTGAGTTAACACACCCTTTATAAAAAAGAGTGTATTGTTCAAGAGCCAATTGTGCTTGCTTTAGGATTCTTTGATGGAATTCATTTAGGGCACAAAGAAGTGATTACTACGGCGAAAAAGGTTGCCCAGGAACGCGGCTTTAAAGTAGCAGTGATGTCTTTTAATCAGCATCCCTCTGTTATTTTTCAAAATGTAGATCCTGAGAGCATTCAATATGTCTCACCACTAGAACGTAAAAAGGAATTATTAGAAGAACTTGGTGTAGATATTTTTTATATTGTGGATTTCACAAAAGAGTTTGGGGCACTTACACCGCAAGAATTTGTCGATCAATACGTCGTGGATTTAAATGCGAAAGTGGTAGTAGCTGGATTTGACTACACTTACGGAAAACGGGACATCGCGAATATGGAATTGTTACCGAAATATGCTTCGAATCGCTTTGAGATTATCACGATTGATGAACAGAAGAATGCGAGTGGAAAGATTAGTTCGACGGCTGTACGCGATTTATTACTACAAGGTGAAATTGAAACAGCTAATGAACTGTTAGGATATGACTACATTATGGACGGAGTCGTCGTTCACGGTTTTGGACGCGGCAGTAAAATGCTGGGATTCCCAACAGCCAATATCGAAGTTTCTAACGATACTTTCCTCCTTAAAAACGGAGTGTATGTTGTTGAAATGTTTGTGGAAGGGAAATGGATTCCTGGTATGGCGTCTATTGGAATTAACCCTACTTTTGATGACGTTCATAAAGTAACGATTGAAGTGAATTTGCTCGATTTTGATAAAGATATTTATCACCTTCCAGTTCGTGTCAAATGGTTAAAATATTTAAGACCTGAACTGAAATTTGACGGAATCGATTCGTTAATCGCTCAATTAAAAACAAGACGAACAAGATACAAGAGATTATTTTATAACAAAGAGAGGTTGATTCTCGATGTGGTATTTAAAGAACTATGATGAGTTAACAAAAGAAGAGATTGTTGCAATCTATAAGGCCAGAATCGAAACCTTTATTGTCGGCCAGGATTTGAATTATCAAGAAATAGACGATACGGATAAAAAATCTTGGCATCTTTTTGAGATGAATGATGATGGAGAAGTCATTTCTTATTTACGAATCATTCCTGAAAAAGGATAAAGTCCGTCTTGGTCGAGTGTTAATTGACAATCGATACCAAGGTCAAGGGAAAGGCCTCGCATTATTAGAGCGCGCCAAAGAGGTATGTAAAGAGTGGTTTGTAGATACTGTGATTGAAGTTCATGCCCAAGCACACCTGCAAAAACTATATGAATCACTTGGATTTGAAGTTGTTTCAGAACCGTATGACATTGTTGGTATTTCACATATTACGATGGAATTGTATTAGGAGGAAATCATGATTAAACGTTACACACGTCCAGAGATGGCGAAAATTTGGTCTGATGAAAATCGTTATAATTGTTGGCTTGAAGTCGAAATTTTAGCCGATGAAGCTTGGGCTGAGCTAGGAGAAATCCCTAAAGAAGACGTAGAGAAGATTCGTAAAAATGCGAAATTCACAGTTGAACGTATTTTAGAAATCGAAGAAGAAACAAGACATGATGTTGTTGCGTTTACTAGATGTGTTTCTGAAAGTCTTGGGGAAGAAAAGAAATGGGTTCACTATGGTTTAACGAGTACGGACGTTGTAGATACAGCGTACGGCTATCAATTAAAACAAGCGAATGCCATTTTACGTAAAGACTTAGCAGACTTCCTTAGAAATTATTAAAGAAAAAGCACTAGCCTATAAAGATACAGTTTGTATGGGAAGAACGCATGGAGTTCATGCTGAACCAACCACTTTCGGATTAAAGTTAGCGTTATGGTATTCAGAAATGAAACGCAATATTGAACGTTTCGAACGAGCAGCACAAGGTGTTGAAGCTGGTAAGATTAGTGGAGCCGTTGGAACATTTGCCAATATTTCTCCTGAAGTAGAAGCATATGTATGTCGTAAATTAGGAATTCGTCCTCAAGAAATCTCTACACAGATTTTATCTCGTGACTTACATGCGGATTACATTTCTACAATTGCTTTAATTGCGACAAGTATTGAGAAATTTGCGACAGAAATCCGTGGATTACAAAAATCCGAAACACGTGAAGTAGAAGAGTTCTTTGCAAAAGGCCAAAAAGGTTCTTCAGCAATGCCTCATAAGCGCAATCCAATCGGTTCTGAAAATATGGCAGGTCTTGCTCGTGTCATCAGAGGGCATATGGTTACAGCGTATGAGAACGTGAACCTATGGCATGAACGTGATATTTCACATTCTTCAGCTGAACGCATCATTATTCCAGATAGCACAATTTTACTGAACTATATGCTTCGTCGTTTCGGTAATATCGTTAAGAACTTGACGGTGTTCCCAGAAAACATGTTACGTAATATGGATGCGACTTTTGGCTTAATCTATAGCCAACGTGTGTTATTGAAACTCATCGATAAAGGAATGAGCCGTGAAAAAGCGTATGATTTAGTACAACCATGTACAGCAAAAGCATGGGATGAAAAACTTCCATTCCGCGCTGTTTTAGAAGAACAACCAGAAATTACAGCTACTTTAAGTAAAGAAGATTTAGATGATGCGTTTGATTATCACTATCATATTAAGAATGTAGATTTGATTTTTAAACGAGTTGGAATCTTATAATTTTGAAAAACATGCTGAAAAGAGTGCATTTTCAATAAAAATATGGTATAAATAGAAAGTAAAAATTTAACAAAAGGAGTCAGAAAAATGATTAACGTGAGTGATTTAAAAAGCTGGAATGACATTCATTCTTGATGGAAAATTAATTAAAGTGTTGGAAATTAGCCACCACAAAACCAGGTAAAGGGAACACTGTAATGCGTATGAAAATCCGTGACGTTCGTAACGGTTCAACAGTTGATACAACAATGCGTCCTGATGAAAAAGTAGAACGTGCACACATCGATACAAAAGATGTTCAATACTTATACAGCCAAGATGGCGTTGGAGTATTCATGGACTTAGAAACATACGAACAATACGAAATTCTGAAGAAACAATCGAACAAGAATTAAAAATACATCCTAGAAAACATGGAAGTTAAAATCCAATTCTACGGTTCAGAAGTAATTGGGGTTTCATTACCATCAACAGTTGTACTGCAAGTTACTGAAACTCAACCATCAATTAAAGGTGCTACAGTTACAGGTTCTGGTAAACCAGCAACAATGGAAACAGGTTTAGTAGTTAACGTTCCAGACTTCATCGAAGCAGGAGAATACTTAGAAGTTAACACTGCAGAAGGTACATACGTACGTCGTGCAACTAAATAATGATTTATTGAAACAAGGATGAACCAAGCGTTCATCCTTGTTTTTTTATAAAGGAGAAATGTGTATGCGGATTGCTGTGATGGCAGGAACACCTATGGACACGAAGTTAGGCGTTGATTTATTAAATAAAAATGGATTCAATCAAACGATTTCTGTTCCGATTTCTAAAAATCCAGTCGAACAAACGACTTTTCAAGCGTTAGAAGATGAAGAAAGAGAACAATATATTAGAAGTGTGATTGACGGGATGAAAAACGAGATTGACGCTGTATTTGTGTATTGTAACTCACTCAGTTCAGTTGTGAATTTTGATTCCTTGCAAGAAGAATATAGACTTCCTATGATTACTCCGATCCAAATGTATCGCACACTAGGAGTCGAACATGATTATTTAGCAGTAATGGCCGCGAATTCTCATGGACTAACAGGTGTAGAAAATAACTTATACATTGCAAATCCAAATTTGAAAGTGTTTAGCGTGACGATGCTTGAACTGGTTAAAGCGATTGAAACTGGAAAACCACAAGAGGAGATCATTAAGCAATTCGACTTCCATAGTTTGTTCCATTATTTCGAAAGCACAGAGATTGAAGCTGTCGTACTAGGGTGTACGCATTTCCCATATGTAAAAAAAGAGTTGGAGCAACTTTCAAGGATTCCAATTATTGATGTGGGTGTCTATATGATCGACCGCTTGAAAAGTCATATTGAGGAGGAAAATTCATGATTTCAATTGAAAAGATGGGTTATTTCTTTCGTTATGACAAAGTTAAATATAAAAATCCCGTAAAGTTTCCAGAAATTGCAGTAGAAATGGAACAGTTGAAGAAAGCTGGCCAAGATGCAAGAGGGGAATTCACGAAGTTAACAGAAGCGTTTCAGAAGAACTTTAAGTCATTTCGCATGGACCGAGTTAGTCAATGGATGAATCAAGCCCAAGTGGCAAGACCCGCTTTTTGGAGATACTTTATCGAAGAGGGGCAAGATGAAGGAAATCCATCCTTTGCATTACGGTTGTTTTATAATGAAAATAAACTGGGCGTATATGTAGAATTGAGTTTTATCGAACGTAAAATGAACGAACGCTCTCTGAGGTTACAAAACAAAGTACTAAACTGTGAACCTAATCGTGACATTCTATATGTAGCATCTGATTTTCAAAAGAATGCAACATCTTATGAAGGAAACATATCTAATAGAGATGAACTAATAAAAGCTGTCAAAGAAGGAAAAATACGTAAAGTCATTTTAAGAAGGCCAGTATTTCTTGAAAGTACCAAAGATGGAATTGAAGAAGAACTTGCGGGCGCATTGAAGGAATTAATTCCGTTTTATGAAACCATTTATATGAATGAAGTAAATTAAAAGAGGTAGATGTAAAATCTACCTCTTATTGTATTTATAGAGTTCTTTAAGCTGGAGCAGGAGTACCTGGCTTTATAGTTACTTCTTCTTCAGATTCAGTTTGCTCTGTAGTTGTTTCTTCTGTAGTTTCCTCAGTGGTTGTTCCACCAGTTGTTGGACCTTCAGTAGTAGGTGTCTCTGTTGTAGGTGTTTCAGTTGTTGTTACTTTAGTAGTTCCACTATCAGTAGTAACCGTTGTTGTTCCATCACCTTTACCAATGATATATCCAACATATTCATAACAGTCATTTTCATCTACAGTAATTTCTTCTAATTGCGAAATAGAGACTACTTTAGTTTCACCGTTTAAGGTCACTTGCGAAGTGTCTACAGATCCGACAAGAATGCTAACAGCTCAAACTACAAATAAAAATAGTAATTAACTTTTTACCTTTATTTGATTTTTAATAGAGCATAGGCTGCACCTAGAACTAAAATTCCAGCGCCAAGTGTCACTAAATCTGTTGATGTTCCAGTGTTAGGAAGAGAATGTTTGTCAATTGGACAAGCCACTTTCTTGTTGACTAATTTTACAGAAGTAGTAGAGTTACTGCTCCCGAAGGGTTCCCAGAGATGATTAATTTTTTTCAGAATTAGAAAGTGAAGCAATATCAACATTCGTGATGTTCACTTTAGTCGTACTATCTGCATATGCAGAAGTAAAATTAGAAGCGAAATTTGCTGTTAAAAAAATGCTAAAGAAATTAGGGCTACTAATTTTTTGAATGATTTCATAATAAATCATTTCCTTTTTTTAATTCTATTATTTATGAAATTATAATGAAAAACGGTGAAAATTTGCAAAAGGAATGTGAAATTATTGTTTTTTTCTTTTCAAAGGAAATTTTTAGTCAATGTTTTCTTTGACGTTTGACTTTCATATTGACAAAAATTATGACGAAAGTAAATTAGGAATTATCTTATAATGTTAAAATGTTGATTTAATAGGTATTATACATCTTCAGGACTAGGAAATTTCATTACAAAAAAATCGGTCCAAAGTCTGAGTGTTTTTATATTGACTTAATTTGACCAATGTGTTAAATTATAATGTGGTTAGCACTCGTCTTAGTCAAGTGCTAAAGAGAGGTGACTATGATGTTAACCAATAGACAATTGCTAATCTTACAATTAATCATACAATTATATACGGAAACTTTGGAGCCGGTCGGGTCGAAGAAGTTGATGGAAGTTGCAGAATTACCATTTAGTTCAGCGACGATTCGTAACGAGATGATGAAGCTGGAAGAGATGGGCTATCTTGAAAAGAACCATACTTCTTCCGGGCGAGTTCCTTCTAATAAAGGATATCGTTACTACATCGACAATATTCTACCCTAGACAAAAGCAACCTGTTTCTTTAAGCGTTCGAAATCAAATTCGTGAAGTTTTCCAACAGTCAACATTAGAGATTCAAGATGTATTTCGTTTATCTGCTGACATACTAGCAACATTAACGAACTACACCGCAATTTCTTTTGGACCGGAAGTGAAAACTGCGACGTTATCGGGATTTAGACTTGTTCGCCTAAATCCAAATCAAGTGATGGCAATCGTTGTTATCAGTAATGGTTTGGTAGAAAATAAAGTCTATACAGTTCCGGGAGGAATTGACGATAGTGATTTAGAAAAAGTGGTTCGCATCATCAATGAAGAATTAATTGGAGTACCGCTAGATATCGTTGCTAAACGATTAATGACGGATCTTCCAATCCTTATGAATCGCTACATGAACTCACAAATTCAAATCGTCAAAGTGATTCAAGAAATGATGAATCGTTTCGAAAATGATCGAATGCATGTCGCAGGAAGAAGATATTTGTTAAATTACTTTGATCATCACGCTAATGTGGATCAACTCAAAGGAATTTATCAATTGATGGATGATCAGTCGAAGTTACATCAATTAGTAACCAATGATCATCAAGATATTCAAATTAGGCTCGGGTCAGAAATGGATCATCCGTTACTTGGTGACTTTAGTTTGGTAACTGCTAGTTACGAAACTCCAAACCAAGATACAGGACTGATTGCACTTCTTGGACCAAAGAATATGCCGTATTCGAAATGTATTATCAATTGTAAAAGGACTCAGAGAAGAGTTAGCAACCACGATAGAAGACTATTATCGTAACTTATAGAGTAAGGAGATGAAATCTTGGAAACAAATGAACAAAAACAATAAAGAAGAATTAAAAGAAGAAAAAAATTGTTGCAGATGAAGCTCCTCAAGAAGAAGTTACTGAAGAAACCACAACAGAACTTACGAATGAAGAGAAATTACAACAAGAAGTAGAGAAGTTGAACGATCAAGTTTATCGACTCTCTGCTGAAATCTCGAATATCCAAAAAGAGAAACGCAAAAGAAAGACAAGATGCTGCAAAATATCGCAGTCAAAGTCTTGCGCAAAACTTAGTAAATGTGATTGATAACCTTGAGAGAGCAATCGCTTCTCCAAGTGAATCAGAAGAAGCTCAAAACCTTAAAAAAGGGGTTGAGATGGTGTATGAAGGTTTCCTTTATGCACTAAAAGAAGAAGGTATCGAAGAAATCGATGCCCTAAATCAACCTTTTGATCCTACATTACATCACGCTGTTCAAACTGTTCCTGTTGAGGACGGTCAAGAAGCAGACCGTGTGGTACAAGTGTATCAAAAAGGATACAAATTAAAAGATCGAGTATTACGACCAGCAATGGTCATTGTCTCACAATAAGAAGACGAAACTAAAACAATATTATAAATAATAGGAGTGAATTAAATATGAGTAAAATTATTGGTATTGACTTAGGAACAACAAACTCAGCAGTAGCTGTTTTAGAAGGTAACGAAGCAAAAATTATTGCAAACCCAGAAGGAAACCGTACAACACCATCTGTTGTAGCGTTCAAAAATGGAGAAATTCAAGTTGGTGAAGTTGCAAAACGTCAAGCTGTAACAAACCCAAATACAATTGCATCTATCAAACGTCATATGGGCGAAACAGGATATAAAGTAGAAATCGAAGGTAAATCTTATACACCTCAAGAAATTTCAGCAATGATCCTACAATACTTAAAAGGATATGCTGAAGAATATCTTGGAGAAAAAGTTGACAAAGCAGTTATTACTGTACCTGCATACTTCAACGACGCACAACGTCAAGCAACCAAAGATGCTGGTCGTATCGCTGGTTTAGAAGTAGAACGTATCGTTAACGAACCAACTGCAGCAGCTCTTGCATATGGTTTAGACAAAGTAGACCACGAAGAAAAAATCTTAGTATTCGACCTTGGTGGTGGTACATTCGACGTATCTATCCTTGAATTAGGAGATGGCGTATTCGACGTATTATCAACAGCTGGTGATAACCATCTTGGTGGGGATGACTTCGACCAAAAAATCATTGATTTCTTAGTAGAAGAATTCCAACGTGATAACGGTATTGATTTATCAAGCGATAAAATGGCAATGCAACGTTTGAAAGATGCTGCTGAAAAAGCTAAGAAAGACTTATCAGGTGTATCTCAAACACAAATCAGCTTACCATTCATTTCTGCTGGTGCAGCTGGCCCATTACACTTAGAAGTAACATTAACTCGTGCTAAATTTGATCAATTAACTCATGATTTAGTAGAACGTACAAAAGAACCAGTTCGTCGTGCATTAGCTGACGCAGGTTTAACAGCTTCAGATATCGACCAAGTATTATTAGTTGGTGGATCAACTCGTATTCCAGCAGTTGTTGAAGCTGTTCGTAACGAAACTGGTAAAGAACCTAACAAATCAGTAAACCCAGACGAAGTAGTAGCGATGGGTGCTGCAATCCAAGGTGGGGTTATCTCTGGTGATGTGAAAGATATCGTATTATTAGACGTAACACCATTATCACTTGGTATTGAAACAATGGGTGGTGTGTTCACTAAATTAATCGATCGTAACACTACAATCCCAACAAGCAAATCACAAGTATTCTCAACTGCAGCGGATAACCAACCAGCAGTAGACGTACACGTATTACAAGGTGAACGTCCAATGGCAGCGGACAACAAGACTTTAGGTCGCTTCCAATTAACAGATATTCCAGCTGCTCCTCGTGGTGTGCCTCAAATCGAAGTAACATTCGATATCGATAAAAACGGTATTGTAAATGTTCGTGCTAAAGATTTAGGAACTGGTAAAGAACAAGCTATTACAATTAAATCTTCTTCAGGTTTATCTGATGAAGAAATCGAACGTATGGTAAAAGATGCAGAAGCAAATGCTGAAGCAGATAAAAAACGTAAAGAAGAAGTAGATTTACGTAACGAAGTTGACCAATTAATCTTCACTGTTGATAAAACATTGAAAGATTTAGAAGGTAAAGTAGATGCTAGCGACGTTCAAAAAGCAGAAGCAGCTCGTGATGAATTAAAAGCAGCTGCAGAAGCAAACGATTTAGAAGCTATGAAAGTAAAACGTGACGCTTTAAATGAAGTTGTACAAAACTTAACTGTTAAACTTTATGAACAAGCAGCTGCAGCTCAACAAGCAGCAGGCGCTTCACAAGAAGGCCCAACAGAACAAGCATCTTCAAATAACGATGGCGTTGTAGACGCTGACTTCGAAGAAGTAGACTAATATTTGCTAAATGATAGGGTGTAAGACTACTTAGTGGCCTTACGCCCATATCCTTTGTAAACTATGAAAGAAAAGGAGGGGCAATTCAGTGGCCAAAAGAGATTTATATGAAATTTTAGGCGTATCCAAAGATGCCTCTGAAGCAGATATTAAGAAAGCTTATCGTAAATTATCAAAAAAATACCATCCAGATATTAATAAAGAACCTGGAGCAGATGAAAAGTTTAAAGAAATCGCTGAAGCTTATGAAATCTTAGGAGATGCACAAAAGCGTGCAGCGTATGACCAATACGGTCATGCTTCTTACGATCCAAATTCTGGATTCAATGGAGGCGGATTCGGTGGTGGATTTGATGGATTTGGAGGATTCGGCGGTAATGGAAACTTTACTGGTGGATTCGAAGATATCTTTAGTAGTTTCTTCGGTGGCGGAGGTAGTCGTGCAGAGCGTGCGAATATGCCGCGTCAAGGGGCTGACCTTCAATATGTCATGGATTTAACATTTGAAGAAGCTATCTTTGGTAAAGAAGAAACCATTCATTATCACCGCAGCGATGAATGTCAAACCTGTCATGGTACTGGTGCAAAACCTGGTACACATCCTACAACATGTTCAAAATGTCATGGTGCAGGTGTGATTAATGTTGAAAGAAATACACCATTCGGTCGTATGATGAGCCAAACAACCTGTGATGTGTGTCATGGTACAGGACAAGAAATTAAAGAAAAATGTTCAACGTGTCACGGTCATGGTCAAGTAGATGAAACGCATAAAGTGAAAGTAAAAGTCCCTGCTGGGGTTGAAGATGGAAATCAAATGCGTCTTCAAGGCCAAGGGGAAGTTGGTTTCAACGGTGGCCCATATGGTGACCTTTATGTTATCTTCCGTGTTGGGCAAAGTAAAACGTTCAAACGTCAAGGAGCAGATATTTACTATCAACTCCATGTAAACTTTGCTCAAGCAGCTCTAGGAGACGAAGTGGATGTTCCAACTGTTCACGGTAAAGTGAAATTAAAAGTTCCTGCTGGAACACAATCAGGAACAATTTTACGTTTACGTGGAAAAAGGTGCTCCAAAACTTCGCGGAACAGGAAACGGTGACCAACATGTAGAAGTCATCGTAGATACTCCTAAGAAACTGACAGATAAGCAAAAGACAAGCGTTACAAGTATTTTGCTAGTGAGGCAGGAACGGAACTTCATAATGGAGAAGAGAACTTTCTTTCGACAAAAATGAAGAACGCATTTAAAGATACATTTGAATAATAGAAAAAGAACTTAGCATTTGGTTACTAAGTTCTTTTTGTTTATTTAGAAGTTACAGCAAGACGTCGAATAATTTCCTTTCGTGCTCAGGATATTTTCTCTAATAATTCGTCTTGTGTATAGAGTTTGAAGTCTTCGTATTCAAAACCAGGAGTAACGCTGCAACTCACAATCGCAAAGTCTTCTTCGTTGTCCGATTCAATAGTAGATCCAAAGATGACTCCAGCAGGAACTGTAAATTGAGCTTTTGTCCGTTTCCAGGTCCAATTTCAACAGCTTCGTATGTACCATCTGGATGAATCATATGCACGGTAAGCGCATGACCGTAGTGATAGTACCAAATTTCATCAGAAGAAAGTAAATGGAAATGAGATGGGTTTTGATTCGTTAATAAAAACAGAATAGAGGTGGAGAGTGAACGAATCCGCTATCAGGTAATTCTACTGTTTCAATTGCTTTATATGTCTGTCTGAAATAACCACCTTCCACATGCGGTTCTAAGTCTAATTCTTTAATCCATTCTTCTTTCGTTTTCATAGGAAACCTCCTAAGTGATTTTCTTATATTATAACGTAACTTTTTTTCTACTTGTGAATTGTTGATAGAACGGTAATTATGCTATACTAGTACTATTGGAAAAGAAAGGAGAAGAGTCATGAAAGATAATATCGCTTTAATTGTTTCTAATAAAGACGTTAAGAAAATTAGAGAGCTTTTTAATGAGAATTATCCAATTGATATCGCCTTGGCGTTAGAAGAAGTCGATGATGATGTTTTAAAGAATTTCATGTTCTCTATCTCAAATACCAGATTAGCTTCAATCTTAGAAGTTGCTGAACCTGAATTCCAATTACGAATGCTTGAGAAACTCCCATTTAGACGGGTAGCTTTACTATTCCAACAAATGTCAAACGATGATGTCGTGGATATTTTAGGAAATTTACCTGTTGGAATCCGTAAACGTTACATCAATATGATGAAACAAAGTTCTCAAGATGATATCCAAACGATGTTAAATTACGCTCCGGATACTGCCGGAGGGATTATGACCACTGAGTACATTACGGTAAAAGAACACTTAACCGTTGAAGAAACATTATCTAAATTAAGAGAGATTTCTCCAAACTCAGAAGTCATTAACATTATTTTTGTGACGAGTTTACAACGGAAATTAATCGGTTGGATTGATATTCGCGATCTATTTACACATGATTTAGACGAGAGTTTACATGACGTGATGCATACGAATATCATCTCTGTTTTACCAGAAGAAGACCAAGAAGAAGTGGCTCGTATTTCAACGAAGTACGACTTATCTGTAGTACCTGTAGTCAATAAGCAAAATGTGTTACTTGGGATCATCACCATCGATGATATCGTTCACGTCTTGCAAGAAGAGCACCACGAAGATATGTTATTAATCAGCGGGGTTGAAGGAACAGAACGAATCGGTGGACCTTTTAAAGAATCGATTCAAAAACGGACACCTTGGCTATTAATTAACTTAATAACTGCTTTTATGGCGAGTGCGGTTGTCGGTTTATTCCAAGGCACGATTGAACAAGTGGTAGTTCTTGCTGTAGCAATGCCAATTATTACCGGGATGGGTGGAAACTCAGCTTCTCAAACATTAGCACTCGTTATCCAAGAGGTAGCGATTGGACAATTAACGTGGGAAAAAGACAAGAAGTATGTATTAAATGAAATTTGGCTTGGATTAGTCAACGGAATTATCACAGGGATTTTTGCAGCGATTGCGCTCTACATCCCATATCAAAACTTTTTCTTATCGATTATCGTCATTTTAGCGATGGCGATGAACTTAATGGTAGGGGCGTTCTTCGGATTCTTCGTACCTTTACTTTTGAAGAAACTAAATCTAGACCCAGCCATTTCATCAACGATTTTTGTAACAACAGCTACAGACGTATTAGGATTCTTTATTTTCTTATACTTAGCTGAATTGTTCTTGCCATTATTATTGTAGTTTGATAGAATGATTTGAATTTTAATGTAGTAGTGTATTAAGGAGTTATTCATGAATTTAGAAGAAATGAAAGAAAGACAGAAGCGCATTCGAAACTTCTCGATTATTGCGCATATCGACCACGGGAAGTCAACGTTGGCCGATCGTATTTTGCAAGCGACTGATACTGTTGCTGACCGTGAAATGCAAGACCAATTATTAGACTCAATGGATCTTGAAAGAGAACGTGGGATTACGATTAAATTAAATGCCGTTGAATTAACATATGATGCTAAAGACGGTACAGAGTATATTTTTCACTTAATCGACACTCCAGGGCACGTGGACTTCTCTTATGAAGTATCACGAAGCTTAGCAGCCTGTGAAGGTGCGATTCTTGTAGTGGATGCGGCTCAAGGGATTGAAGCACAAACATTAGCGAATGTTTATTTAGCCATCGATAACGACTTAGAAATCTTACCAGTTATCAATAAAATCGACCTTCCTGCAGCGGACCCTGAACGTGTTCGTACGGAAATAGAGGATGTTATCGGGATTGATGCCAGTGAAGCTGTTCTTGCCAGTGCTAAAGTTGGGATTGGGATTCCAGAAATCTTAGAACAAATCGTAGAAAAAGTCCCAGCACCAACTGGGGACCTTGAAGCGCCATTACAAGCGTTGATTTTTGACTCAGTCTATGATGCGTATCGTGGGGTTGTCTTAAATGTCCGTATTCAAAACGGTATTGTTAAACCTGGCGATAAGATTCAATTAATGAGTAATGGAAAGACTTTTGATGTTGTGGATGTAGGTATTTTCTCTCCAAAACCAATTAGTCGTGATTACTTAATGGTTGGGGATGTTGGTTATATCACTGCTTCCATCAAAACTATCCAAGATACTCGTGTAGGGGATACTGTTACTTTAGCCAACAATCCTGCAGCTGAACCGTTAGACGGATATCGTAAAATGAATCCGATGGTGTACTGTGGTTTATATCCAATCGATTCATCGAAATATAATGACTTACGTGATGCGTTAGAAAAATTACAGTTAAATGATGCTGCGCTTCAATTCGAAGCAGAAACATCACAAGCACTTGGATTTGGTTTCCGTTGTGGATTCTTAGGATTACTCCATATGGACGTTATTCAAGAACGTTTAGAGCGTGAATTTGACTTAGATTTGATTACAACAGCTCCGTCTGTAATTTATCATGTACAGAAAACTGACGGCACAGAAGTGGTGGTTTCAAACCCTGCAGAAATGCCAGACCAATCAAGCGTACAATCCATTGAAGAACCTTACGTAAAAGCATCTATCATGGTGCCAAACTGAGTACGTAGGTAGTGTTATGGATATTTGCCAACGTAAACGTGGAACGTTTGTGACAATGGATTATCTAGATGAGTACCGTGTAAACGTGATTTATGAGATGCCACTTTCAGAAATCATCTTCGATTTCTTTGATTCATTAAAATCAAGCACAAAAGGGTATGCTTCTCTTGATTATGATTTAATCGGATATCGTGCAAGCAACCTTGTGAAGATGGATATCATGTTAAATGGTGAAGTAGTCGATGCCTTAAGTATTATCGTGCATAAGGAATTTGCTTATAATCGTGGTAAGGCGATTACTGAGAAACTTAGAAAACTTATTCCTCGTCAACAATTCGAAGTTCCAATTCAAGCAGCGATTGGGAATAAGATTTTATCTCGTACAAACATTAAAGCATTGCGTAAAAACGTACTTGCAAAATGTTACGGTGGGGATATTTCTCGTAAACGTAAACTGTTAGAGAAACAAAAAGAAGGGAAGAAACGTATGAAGCAAGTGGGTTCTGTTGAAGTTCCACAAGAAGCCTTCATGTCTGTTCTAAACCTAAACGAAGAAGAAAAATAATGAGTTGTAAAAGAGCGTTTATTGCGCTCTTTTATTTTGAAATGAAAGGGGATAGTAATGGAAAAAGAAAACAAACATTTTTATAGACAAATGCTTGCAATCGCAATTCCGGTATCACTCAAAGCTTTATTAACGTCATTTTTGAATACGTAGATACAATTATGATTTCCTCTTGGGGATGCTAGTATCGCGGGGGTCGGGCTTGCAAACCAAGTATTTTTTTCTTATTTACATTAATTTGCTTTTGGGATTCATACAGGGTTCTGCAGTACTGTTTTCTCGCAATATTGGGGAATTAAAGAAATACATAAAGGTTCAAGAAGTGAATCAAATGTCACTGATCTTTATCAACAGTTGTCAGTGTTGTATTTCATGCTTCTGGAGTATTGTTCCTGCATGAAATCTTAACATATTTTTACAAAAAGATCCACTGGTGATTCAAGCCGGAGGGGATTACTTACGGGTGGCCGCTTTTAAGTTATGTATTTACAGCGTGGAGTTTTGCGATGACAAATGCACTTCGCACGACTGGCAGTCCCTAAAGGTTCCTCTTTGATTGCAACAATTTGTAGCTTTGTGACGAACGCCGTCTTTAACTATGTATTTATTTTTGGGAAATTCGGTGCACCTGCTCTTGGTGTTGTCGGGGCAGCAGTAGCGACATTAATCGCTCGTGTTGTTGAAGTGAGTGTTCTTTTTGGTGTGGTATTTTCATACAGTGGACCAATCCGACTACCAATCGGTCGCTATTGGCATCATATTTCAAAAGGCTTATGGATGAATTATTGGATTACAACTTATCCAGTTATTATTAATGAAACGTTCTGGGCTCTGGGACAAGTGTTCTATAATGCAGCATACGCTATGGTTGGAACACAGGCGACAGCAGCGATTCAAGTGGCTGTAGCTGTTCAAAATCTATCGTTTATTCTTGTTCGAGGAATTGGTAGTAGCTGTAGTATTATGCTTGGAAACCGAGTTGGACGTAATGAAGTCGAACAAGCGCAAAAAGAAGCAAAACGCTTTGTTACAATTTCCCTTGTTGTTGGAGTGGTCATTGGTGGTATTCAAAGCCTAACACCACATTGGACACTATTGATGTTTGCTCATCTAAGTCCTGAAGTGTTCCTTATCGGTCAACAATTACTCCAAATTATGGGTGTGATTTTCGTATTTAAAACATTAAACTCAATTATCTTGGTGGGGATTCTTCGAGGTGGTGGAGATACGCAGTACGGCATGAAACTTGAAATGGCTTGTGTTTGGCTAATAGGAGTGCCTTTAGCGTTACTTGCTGCCGCAGTATGGCACTTCCCAGTACAATTAGTTGTTATCTGTGCTGGTGCTGAAGAGTTATGTAAAGCCTTTATTGGATTACGAAGAGTCTTTTCTGGAAAATGGATTCACCGATTAGTTGAAGCATAAAAAAAGAAGATCCTATCGGATCTTCTTTTTTTAGTTTGGATTTGTAAATGAAAGCAGTGGATAATAGACTCCTGTTGGTTCGCCTTGTAAGATCGAAATATGTGTTTGATCCGCGCGAGGGAAGACACGACCAGAAAAGACCATTTCTCCATCATTAATAAAGATTTCAAAGACAGAATTATCAATAAAAATACGCGCTGTAGTGTCTGCTGGAGCAATTGGTGCTGTACGAACACTACTATATTCTGTAGCAAAGGCTTCTCCAACTTTACTACGGTCAACTACAACCTCACCATCTACAAGATTAAAGATGAGGGATAGTCCATTGTCATCCTTGTCTGAGAATAGAACAAGTTCATAAATCATATCGCCTTCTAATTTAAGGTTTAACTCGTAGCAATTTGATGTGTTTTTAATATACTTATTAAACGGAAGTGAAGATTGACGAAGTTTTTCGATTCCTTTTACTGGAGTTTGATATAACTTACCATCTTTAATGGAAAGTTCTTTCACTAATGATAAGATCCCTTGGTGTTCGTATACATCGCTAGGATAAGAAACATCAGGTAATCCAAGCCAGCTAATGCAAAGCGCACGGCCGTCTGGTGCGTTAAATGCTTGAGTAGCATAGACGTCAAAACCGTAATCTAATTGATGGAGCTCAGAAACGGGTGTGATTGTCGCATTTTCTGGGTCGAATGTTTCACCGATTTTATATAAGTTTGGATAAATATTATCGTAGTGGAATACGTCTTTATCTAATCCTTGAGGGCAGTATATGAGTACTGGTTTTTCATCTACAAAGACTAAGTTCGGACATTCCATCATATAAGCGGTATTGTCATTCTTAAAATCTAGATTTCCAATTTCTTCCCAATTTGTATAATCGTTATTAACAGCTCGGTAGAGTCGAACGAAGCCTTTTTTATCTAGATTTTGACCACCTACAATCGCGTAATAATGATTTTTATATTGGAAAATTTGTGGGTCTCTAAAGTGACCTGTAGCATTACTTGGTTTTGGAATCAAATCTTTTCCAAGTTTTTCAATATGACCGTCTTTACCCATAAGTGCCCCTAATTGGTGAGGATGGCGAACCCAATTTTCATCTCTCACATTTCCAGTATAAAATAGAAATAATTTATCACCAAATTGCATTGCGCTTCCTGAATACGCACCATGACTATCGAGTGGAGTATCTGGTAGGACTTTGACTCCAGTTTCTTTAAAGGTCACAAGATTATCACTTTCTAGTTGTACCCATGATTTTAATCCATGAGCAGCGCCAAAAGGAAAGTTTTGGTAAAACACAATCCATTTACCGTCGAAATAAGAAAAACCATTTGGGTCATTTAGCAATCCGCTAGATGGTTCTACGTGGTATTTCGCTCTCCAAGGGGATTTTTCCATTGTAGATTTCAATTGTTCTTTCTCAGCTTGAGTCCAATCTTCATAGCGTTTTTATATCTCAGTTCAGTTGTCCATTTCATGATGGATTCCTCCTCTAAAATTGTATCTTTACAGTACGTGTTTTTCCGCGTAAATGCAAGCTTTTTTGTAAAGTGTTTTAGTGATTCAATATCAGTTTAAACTTGACTTATAGCGGTATAATGATACAATTCGAAATGAAATAAATGTGCTATTATTAGTAACAATTTTTTTATAAAGGAGAGTGTAATGGATGAATAATACTGAAATTGCAAAAAATGTTATCGATGCCATTGGTGGCAAAGACAACGTGAGTAGTGTAGCGCACTGTGCAACGCGTCTTCGTATCATGGTAAAAGATAAAGAAAAAATCGATACAAATAGAGTCGAGAATATTGAGAAAGTTCAAGGGGCATTCTTCAACGCAGGGCAATTCCAAATTATTTTTGGTACAGGAACTGTAAATCGTATTTATGATGAAGTGGTATCTCTTGGTTTACCAACTTCAACAACAAGCGAAATGAAAGCTGAAGCAGCAAAACAAGGTAACTGGTTCCAACGTGCTGTTCGAACATTCGGGGATGTATTCGTTCCAATCATTCCAGCGATTGTTGCGACAGGTCTTTTCATGGGTCTGCGTGGATTATTAGAGGCTTTTGGTGTTGTATTACCATCTGATTTCTTAATCTATTCTAAAATCTTAACAGACACTGCCTTTATTGCATTGCCAGCCTTAGTAGTTTGGTCTACGTTTAAAGTGTTTGGTGGAAATCAAACAATCGGGATCGTGCTTGGTCTGATGTTAATTTCTGGCTCTCTTCCTAATGCTTGGGAAGTTGCAAAAGGTGGGGAAATTGTTCCAATTAAGTTCTTCGGTCTTGTTGATGTCGTTGGGTTACAAGGTTCTGTTTTACCAGCGTTTATCATCGGGGTTGTGGGTGCTAATTTTGAAAAATGGGTCAGAAAATATGTTCCAGAAGTATTGGACTTATTAGTAACCCCGTTTATTACATTATTTGTAATGTCAATTTTAGGACTATTTGTATTAGGACCAATCTTCCATCAAGTAGAAAAAGTGATTCTATCTATTACGACAACTGTTTTGTATTTACCATTTGGTCTTGGTGGATTAATCATCGGTGGTACACATCAATTAATCGTTGTTTCTGGTGTTCACCATATCTTCAACTTGTTAGAAATCAACTTACTATCAGCAACTGGGCAAAACCCATTCAACGCGATTATTACTGCGGCTATGACGGCTCAAGGGGCTGCAGCGGTTGCGATTGGTGTTAAAACGAAGAGTCCAAAAATTAAAAGCATTAACATTCCCAGCGGCTTTATCAGCTTTCCTAGGAATTACTGAACCTGTTATCTTCGGGGTGAACTTACGATTCCGTAAACCATTCGTACTTTCATTATTAGCAGGTGCGTTTAGGTGGAGCTCTTTCAGCTTTACTAGGATTAGCGGGTACAAGTAACGGAATTACAATCATTCCTGGTTCAATGCTTTATGTCGGAAACGGGCAATTACCACAATACTTATTCATGGTTGCAGTATCATTTGCATTAGGATTTACGTTTACTTATTTATTCGGTTACGACGATTCTATGTTAGATACACCTGTTGAAGCAGAAGGACCTTCTTCACAAGAAACTCAAGAGGAAGAACCTGTTGTAGCAACGATCTGAACGTGCTGATGAAAAATTACGTTCACCAATCGTTGGCGAAGTTGTGGCTTTAAGCGAAGTAAATGATCCAGTATTCTCTAGCGGAGTTATGGGTCAAGGTATCGCAGTGAAGCCATCTAAAGGAGTTGTATACGCTCCAGCAGATGCCGAAATCGCGATTGCGTTCCCAACAGGCCATGCCTATGGATTAAAAACAGATAATGGGGCTGAAATTCTTATTCACGTCGGAATCGATACTGTTTCATTGAATGGTGAAGGATTTGAAGCAAAAGTATCTCAAGGAGACAGAGTAAGAGCAGGAGATATCATCGGAACATTTGATTCTGAAGTGATTGCTGCAAATGGGTTAGATGACACAACAATGGTCATTATCACTAACACCATGGATTATGCAGAAGTAACTCCAATTGCTACTGGTTCTGTTACGAATAAAACTCGTGTATTAGAATTACATGTATAATTTTTCTAGAAGATGAATTCTATTATAGGATTCGTCTTCTTTTTTTAGGTAAAAATATGATACAATAATAAAAAATAACCAAGGGAGCTTTAGGCCTATGACAAACTTATATGGAAGTTTAGAAGCTGGCGGCACAAAGTTTATTTGTGCGGTAGCAGACGAAGAATTCAACACGGTTGAGGAACTACAATTTCCAACAACGACTCCACAAGAGACTTTAAAGAAAACAGCTGATTTTTTTGCTAAATTCAAAAATCTAGCAGCCATCGGGATTGGTTCTTTTGGACCGATTGATGTGGATCCTAAATCTAAAACATATGGATATATCACAACAACACCAAAACCAAATTGGGCAAATGTGGATGTTGTAGGAGCGTTGAAGAAGAGAGTAGATGTTCCAATTTACTTTACGACAGATGTAAATAGTTCTGCTTACGGAGAAGTTTATGCGCGTAACAATCGTGGAGAAAATATCGAAACGCTTGTCTATTACACAATTGGTACTGGAATTGGTGCAGGTGTGATTCAACGTGGTGAATTTATTGGAGGCACTAGTCATCCTGAAATGGGACATGTTTATGTATGTAAGCATCCGATTGATGTGGCAAATAACTTTGATGGCGTTTGTCCTTTCCACAAAGGCTGTCTTGAAGGTTTAGCTGCTGGACCAAGTTTAGAAGCACGTACTGGAGTGCGTGGGGAACATATCGATATCGCTAGTGATGTTTGGGATATTCAAGCTAGCTACATTGCTCAAGCTGCAATCCAAGCAACACTAACTTTCCGTCCTGAAAAAATTGTTTTTGGCGGAGGAGTAATGGCTCAAAATCATATGTTAGAACGCGTTCATCGTATGTTTGAAGAATTATTAAATGGATATGTACCAACTCCGCCAGTGAAGGACTTTATTGTTACTCCTGCTGTGGAAAATAATGGTTCAGCTACTTTAGGAAACTATGTGTTAGCGAAAAGTTTAGTTAAAATAATTTTCCGATGTGTTATTGCTTTGTAAAATTAACAAATGAAAACTTTACCGCAAGGCTTTTTCATTTCTTTAATAATTTAGTACAATAGACAAGGATACACATATTGAAGGGAGAGAAAGCCAAATGTCAACAGGAGCATGGATTTTAATCGTGATTCTTGCTGCAGTCGCAGGTGCGATCGGTGGTTTCTTTATCGCACGTCGTACAATGATGAATTACTTTGTAGAAAACCCACCATTTGATGAAGATATGATTCGTAGTATGATGACTCAAATGGGTCAAAAACCATCTGAACAAAAAGTTCGTCAAATTGCTGCTTCAATGAAAGCACAAGCTAAAAAAAGAGCTAAAAAGTAAAGTAAAAACCATCGGAATATTCCGATGGTTTTTTCGTTATACCGTATACGGTATAACGTTATTTTTTTACAGGTAATTCATATACATAATTTGGATCGATTTCTTTATCGAGTTCATCGAACTTTTGAATCAGAACTTGATCGTAATTGGCAATTTCTTCTTTTGTTAGCTTTTGATCTGCAATATAGATTGGGTCACCAATACGTACATGCATTTTCTTACGTTTAATAATATCCTTGAAAGTTAATGGTCCTTGATACACCATTGGAACGATAGGGGCTTTTGCTAGACGAGCAATCATCACAGCGCCACCTTTCATCTCGTTAGAGTAACGTGTTCCAGTAGGGAAGATAACAAGGGCTTTTTGATTTTCCTTAATTTGTTGGACAGGATATTTAATCGCGCTCGGTCCTGGTTTTTCACGGTTCACTGGGAAAGCCCCCAGTTTCTTAATAAACCAAGCGAATGGTTTTGGTTTGAATAATTCTTGTTTTGCCATTAAGACAAGAGGTTGCGGATAAACAGCAATCGCCATCATCACAGGATCTAACCAAGAACGGTGAGGAGCAACAAGAACATAACCTGTATCTTTTGGTACTTTTTCTCGACCTTGGTAATCGCCAAATCCATTTAATAGAACAAGCAGTCCGCGAACCACCCAAATAGTGATTTTGTAAATCATAACATTCTCCTTTATTTCATCTGTAATTGTAGTATGCGTGAATTCAACGTTTTTTGCAAGTTCAAAACACTCATGGAAACCCTCTCTTTTTTTGTTATATATGGTATAATAATGGTAAGAATTTTACGGGGGATTTCCTATGAAAGAATATAAAATCAGTTATTTTCGACTAAGTTTAGTTTTATTAGGGTTATTTAATTTATAATCTTGTCTATTATATGCTTGATTATTCCGGAGGCTATGCGTTCTTTATTGTTTGGCCAGTTTTCTTTTTTTATCTTTGGCAATGATTATTTTAGGGAACGTTTTTACTTTTTTTAAAGATGTTGTCAAACTGAAAGATACCTATGAAAAGAATAAAACGATTCAAATTACGTGCATGATTCAAATCATCGCAGCTTGTATTGGTTTATGTTTGCAACTGACGAATCTAACTGTTGGGAAATGGTGGCCAATTAATTATGTGGAACATTATCCGATTTTAGTTGGTACAAGCATCATTTATTCGGTTATTTTCATAATAGGCGTCTTTCAAAAAAGAGCAGTAGAACAGCAAGAAAAGGCATCCTCACTGCTCGGATTGGTATTCGGTGCTGTAGTGGTCTTACTTTGTAACTTCTTACTATTCACGAACAGCAAAGCGTCAATTTTTGATTCAAATAAACAATATGTAGAGGAGTTTAAAGATTTCGGCTTCACTGGAAAAGTAGAGGTTCAAGAAAAAACGCAATTAATTGAACCGTATGTTGGTTCTCGTACTACTTTGCATTATGATGAGAGATTATCTGACGGTACTTATTTCTGGGAGTTAATTTATGTTGCAGAAGTTCGAAGTGGGACTCACGTGACGCAACTGGACAATCAGCTTGCTGAAGAAATTAGTAAGTATCTTGAGACCGATGAGGAAAAACAGTTGTTCGATAAAGTAAAAAAACAAGAATTTCAATTTGTGCTATTCCTTTATAAAGGATTTAATCAGAAAACGTAACATTGATACAGAACTAATCGATAAAGTTAATAATGCAGTAGGGTTTAAACTAGTAGAAAAATACGGTTTAAGTCTTTATCCAAAAAATCCTCCTGAGTTTTATAGCTTGATTATTAAAAACGCTCTGAAAAATAGAGCAAACGGGGATACTGAAGTCGCTGGTTTTTATAATATTGATGTCTTTAATAAGGCGATGATTGCCAACTTTGGTTATGTGAATTACCTTGAGTTCGATCAAATCCTAAAAGATAAAAACGCAAGTCGTGTAGATTATCTTAAAAAAATCCTATCCGAGATTCCGTCAGGAACGCTTGAGGATGGAACCTATAAGTTTGGTGGCACCACAAAAGTTGATGGGAAAGATCAATGGGTGACGGTTACGATGGTGATTGAAAATGGAAGTAGTCATTTTGAAGCAGACGAAATGAGAAATCCGTAATCTATGATAAGTGAGGAGGAGCTTTGATGAAACGAGATACAGTTAGTTTTTTCCGGCTGATTTTAGTCATCATTGGATATTTAATCTATAATGTTCTTTTCTATTTATATCCATCCAGAGAGGTTCCTTCTTTTGCATGGTTTTTTGTTATTTTATCGTGGGCACTGATTGCTTTTGGAAATCTCTTTTTACTCATTGATCCAATCCGATTAATGCTGGGCTTTAAAGAGGACAGAAATATTAGAAACTCAAGTATTATTCAATTGGTTCTTGTAATTGTAAGTTACTTTATTCAGAGCGCTGATTTAATGAGAGGAAAAACTAAAGTTCATTAATTTTTATGAGTCATTTTTTTCTGAAACATTCGCTTTAAGTTTAATTCTTACATTAATTTTTTTATCATTGCTGTTTATCAAAAAAAGCTATGGCTCCATAGAGAGGACAATAATGACGCAAAATACCATTTTGTATTTGGATTGTTTTTAATTATTATTACGAATATTTTGTTAGTATCAACTGCATTTTCATCGATTTCAGCGCCTTCACTTTTCAATTCTGGGAAAAACTATCCTCAGGAGTTTAAAGACTTCGGGCTGAACGGAACTGTGAAAGTAAAAAATAAAAAGCACGCATTTGAATTACGAGGATATGAAGTGAGTTTGGAATATACTGAGCAGTTTTCGGACGGATATTCTTATTCAAAAAATTATACGATTTCTGAAGAGGCTGGAGATCAATATGAATTAGCGATTTCAAATGAGAATGTTCAAAAAATCAAAGAACTATTAACAACTGATAAAGAGCACGAACGTCTTGATAAAGTGAAAATATGAGGAATTCAACTTCTTACTCAACATTTATAAAGAAAAATTAAATATATTAAAAGTGCCTCATACAATTGCTGATACCATTAATACAGCTTTTAAAGTTGAGCTGGTAAAAGAGTCTAGAGTTGATTTTTATCCAACAGACGGGTATGAATTTACGGCATTTTTAATTGCTGAATCGCTTCGAAATGTCGAAAAAGGGGATCAAGACGCTGCTGGGTTTTACAATATTGATGTAAAGCAAGCGATGAAGAACGATCAAATTTACGCAAATATTGATCTCATTTTCTATTCTGAATTAACTTCTAAAGCGCAGAAAGCAGGGTTATCTAACCTAGAATACTTTAAAGAAGTACTAGAAGCATTACCAAGAGGCACCTTCTGGGATGGAGTCTATCAATTCAAGGGTAGTGCTGAGGTGAATGGAAAAACCAGAGATGTGATTAGTACTTTTGTTGTGGAAAATGGGTTAGGTTATTTTGAAGAAGATGATTTGAAATAGAAGTGTTTTATCATGAAAAACAATAGAATTTTTCTTGCATTTTTAAAATTACTTCATGTACAATAATTGATGGTGTAAAACCA